>Ga0163144_10030352_pt1 | contig 10341 bp, 8 predicted proteins | sample OliLak19BULKMAT1_FD_123175 | JGI IMG/M metagenome (GOLD analysis project Ga0163144, IMG submission 123175) | Freshwater microbial mat bacterial communities from Lake Vanda, McMurdo Dry Valleys, Antarctica - Oligotrophic Lake LV.19.BULKMAT1 | ecosystem: Environmental > Aquatic > Freshwater > Lake...
CAGCACTTACGCTTTTTGATGGTTGCCCTCGCTCTCCTGGCATGGAGCACGCCGAGCCATGCTGCCCCTGGCGACTTCACCATCACGTTCACAAGAACGGCCCCCAAGCACGAAAATTGCGGAGAAACCGACAACTACGTCAACCTCTTCAGCCCGGATCCGGACGCACCCGATTTTCGCGGAAAACGCATCGCGATTAGCGCTGCGATGCGCACTGTCGACTGCACCTTCGGCGGCGACAACTGCGACTTCATGCGTTCCGTTCTCAACCCGAACCCCGTCTCCGTCAGTGGGTCGAACACGACGGGTGCAGCGGTCGAAGCTTACAAGATGGAGCTGCGTGACGCGGCGGACTTTCCCTGCTTCGACGGTCCTCTCGACTTCATTTTAGGTGACGGCACCATCCTCGACTTCCAAGTTGACTGGACGACGGGGGCCTTCATTCCCCTCAATGGGTCGGTCATTCAGATCGGAAACGAGTGGTGCAGCGACGACGGTCCTGACGGTTCAGGCCTATGCTGGACTCTCCAGGTAGAGCCGATAGACCTAAGGCCCTTGCAGCGCATCGCAGTCGTGCCCCTCTGCTGGTCCAACTATTCCAAGGCAGCCTTCGATGCCGCCACTGATCGCTTCTGGGAGTTCTTCACCACCCATAGCGCAATTTCAACGTGCTCCGGCGAAGGACCAGGACACCGGTTCGAGCTTGTACGGGGGGAGCCCATGTGTCCGCCCGGTCCTACAGACCCGCTGACTGCACTGGCGAATTTGCCTCCCGTTGACAATGGGCGGGGGCGCAACGAGATCGACGTTCTCGTTACGCTCGTCGAGGAGGGCGGCGACGCTGTAGGCGGCTTTTCCGTAGGCAAAGGTTCCCACCTGTTTCAGCTCGAAACTGGGGGCGCTAGCATGGCGTTCGACGGTGAATACGTCACTTTCGCCCACGAATATGGTCACGCGGTATTGTGGCTCGGCGAGGAGTATCAGCACGGGCCAACGTTCGGTGAGCCTGCGGCGGTCAATGATCCCGCAGCTCAATATGGCTGCGATCCGACGACGTGTTGCGTGTATCCGTATCCGAATCCACCCGCGAGCAGGCCCAACCTCGACGGAAACCTGTGCCTAGGAAATATGGCGTTGAATCTAAGAGGCTGGGCCTGGGGGGACCCAGCACCGGTCAGGGAACCCACCGGACGCTGCGTCATGTCCAACGCGGGGGCTCCGGGAGCAATCGCACCGTCTCCAGCGGAAAGCACACGCGGCTGGTGCGAAGCCTGTTGGGGGCAATGGGATCTAATTGGCCCCAAATGCACAGATCCGTACGTTGCGCCCCAACGGTTTTTCGAAGCGGGTCTGCATGTGAATCCACAGAGCCCAAATCCAATTCCAATTGTGACCATGGTTCTTCAGGGTGGCATTCAAGAGCCGGGGCGCGTGGGGTCCCAACATCTAGGAAGCGGAGAGTACACGCTGGTCACCTATGATTCGTCCGGCAGCGAGCTCGGTCGGGTTCACACGGGCCCTTCGAGCGGTGAGCCCAGCGACCTCTCGCAGGAGTTTTCGCATTGGTTGCGCACGCCTATCGGGCCCAGCGTGGCGCTGCCACTTCGGGTGGACCTCCTGAAAGGCGGCGCGAAGATTGCCCAAGTGACGGCCGGAGGCTTCCTGCCCTCGGCGACGTTTGCTCAGCCGGCATCAGTGGAATGTTCCTCGTTCGGAGCTGGACAAGTCACGCTCAGTTCGGTCGGAACATCTGACGCGGACGGCGACACGCTCGCCTACGAGTGGGCCTCAGCCGTCGTTGCCTCGAGCGACGGACATCTGCACGACGGTGACCATCACTGGCTCGCTAGTAGCCTCAACGCACCCCACGCTCCAGCTGCCCATCGATGTGACCTCGGGCTCCGCGAACCTGCCCGTGGGCAGGCACTCCATCACCTGGATGGCCACTGATGAGAACGGCAACTACGTCCAGGCAAACCAGTTCCTTGATGTTGTCCCTGCGCTCAATACGAGCAATGGCCTCGATATCAGGGATCGTGCACTCGTAAAGGTTGAAGGCGGTGGCTACGCGTTGCTGTCGAACTCCGGCGCTGGGCTGACCCGAATAGGCGTGGAAGCCCACACTGGCGGGCTCAGCAGTTTCGGCCCCGTGGATCTGCGAGACAGGTCCCGCGTACACGGGAATCTGTATCGAAGCGCGACGCCAGCGCTCGGCAACAACGTGATCATCGATGGGCAGCAGCTGTCCTTCTTCGGGCTGCCTCCGGTGCCTGCTGTAGCGCCCACGTTCCCGTCGCCCGGGGCAGCCGTCACGCTCGGCCCCGACCAGACAGCAACGATCTCGGCTGGATCGTTCGGAGCAATCACTGTGAGCTCTCGGGCCACCCTGACCCTCGGGCCGGGAGTGTACTACTTCCAGTCAATTCAGCTCGAACCTCAAGCCCGCATCATTGCGACCGGCGGGGTGGTGCTCCACGTGGCATCGCAGACCATTGATCGCGGTACTTTCACTGGATTCGGTAGCTCCGATATTTACTTGTACGGTAGTTCCAACGTGGTGATCGAGAACTCGTTTTTGGGGCGACTTTTCGTTCCAAACGCATCACTCTATATTCGAAGCCCCGTCACCACTTCCTTCTTGGCCGTAAAGAACCTTGTGCTCGATGCGGCGCAACATCTGACGTGCCGTTGACGAACTAGCCTAGGAGTTCCTCGTGAACATCGTTCCAATTCTTGTTGCATCCTGCCTTCTCTGCGCCATCAGCTGTGGCGGGACCGGTGACTCGGCAGACGGGTCGGGGGGCGAACCTTCGAATCATTCTGGAGGCTCCACCGCTACCGGCGGTGCGGGTGGAGTCGGTGGCACCGGTGGTGGGTGCGGCCTCAACACAGACTTGTGCGACAGTGCTCACCCGTGCTGCAAGACCTCGAGAGACGGGCCGCTGACATGCGTAACCGGGGGCAGTGATGAGGGTCGATGCTTCGTCGTCGACATTCGTTGAGACCGGCTTTCTGCCACCCAGTCCGACCCGTCGACCCAAGGCGCATAATCCCTAGTACATCGACTTTTCGAGGCTGACGCGACCAGGCTGAAGTGCTTTGGTTTTCCTAGTCTCCCACGAATCTTTCGAGAATGGCGGCAGCCAAAGCCCGAAGAAGCTGGTGGCTCGAGCTGATGGTCAGCGCGCGCTGAGCGCGCCCGTCGCCGTGTGGCCGGCCGAGTTGATCGCAACTCTCGGCGCCTGGGAAGAAGACATCCCGCGTCCGGACGTTGAGCTACTCGGCAAGCTGAAACTTCGGTAGGGGTGCAGGTGCCCAAAGGTCGATCAGGACTACTTCGACGGCACTCCAATTCCACGCCGCTACGGCTCGAGAGCTGGCCGCAACTTCTTGACCCAGCTCTTCGCCGTTGGGCTGGCCGCGTAGATCACCCATTCTTCGTCGCTGCTCGCGAGGCGTTGACGCACGTAGTCTTGGACGTCGCTCCGGGCGACTTTCTGTGTGGGGGCTTTCACGAGAACGTCGCCGACAAACGCCAATAGGTCGACTTCATTGTCCAGAACGACCTCGCGGTGACGTTGCCTCGAAAAAGCGAAAGGTCCGCTACCCAAGTGGGTCTCTACGCCGCTTGCGCGGGCATGAGTCACGTCCAGGGCCAGAGCAGTGCGCTCTGGTTCAAAGGCGTGGGCATGCTCGGCGTAGGCCTTGAGGGTCCCAAGCCGCGGCACGGCGAGCGAAGCGGACCGGCGCCATGGTCACGACGTTGTGGCGTCCTGGGCGGCCCTGCGCACTGCAACGCTGGTGTCCCTGGCGCCGAGCTCAGCCAGAGCCTGACGACAAGGCGGATCCAAGTGCAAGCGAAGGCCATAGATCGCGCCTTCACGAACGACGGCATCAGGGTGAAGAAGTAGCGGGAGCACGGTCTCGCGTACTAGATTCGAATCCGAGCTACGCCCCAGAATCTCCGCAGCGAAAGTCAGATCAGCGGTCTTGAGTCGACGCGAGTCGATGACCCGCCCGAGTTCTTCGGAATCAAACTCGACGAGCGCCTCGAACAACGCCTCACAGGGCGCGCTCCAGCTGCTAGCTATGGCCCTGCCACCCAGCGTGGCAAGCGCTTCGAGCGCAGGGTGAAGCGGCAAAGACGACGACTCCATTTCCGAGTCCAACAGACCAGGTAATCAGCATGTTCCGTGGGACATGGAAACGTGGCCCCGGGAAACTGGAGCCTTCGCTGAGTTGCGGAGAGAGAGGGATTCGAACCCTCGGTGGGCTTGTGACCCACGCCCGCTTAGCAAGCGGGTACCTTCGGCCACTCGGTCATCTCTCCCAGTGGGCGCGTGAAGCTAGCGGGACTCGGGCCGATTGCAAGACGCGGGTTTGGCTCTGTTTTCCCTCAGACTTTTGCGGCTTTCAGCAAGCCCCGTGGCCGCGCTTGGGGAAGATTTTGCCGGGGTTCAGGATGCCGTGGGGATCGAAGACGTCCTTGAGCCCGCGCTCGAGTTCGATGAGTGGGGGCGACTGCTCGAGCCCTAGATAGGCGGCCTTGGTCAGGCCGATGCCGTGTTCGCCGCTCAGTGTGCCGCCGAGCGCGACCGTGGCCACGAACAGCTGACGAACCGCCTCTTGCACGCGTGGCACTTCTTCTTCGTCGTTCCACAAGAAGTTGACGTGCAGGTTGCCGTCGCCGGCGTGGCCGTAAGAGAGCGCGTCGATGCGCTGTCGCTCGCCAATGGCTTCGACCTCTTGCAAGAGCGCGTTCAACTTTTGGCGTGGGACGACTACGTCTTCGCTCAGCTTGTGGCGAGCCCGGCTGCGGACGGCGTAGCTCATCTGTTTGCGTGCGTCCCAGAGCTTCTTTCGGGCCACGCCCGAGCTGGCCACGACGACTTCGAGCGCTCCGGCCGAGTCGGCCGCATTGCCCACCAATTCGGCTTGGCGGTCGCATTCGGCTTCGGCGCCGTCGACCTCGATGATCAAGAGCGCTCCCGCGTCGGCGCGCAGCGCATTTCCGGCTTGGCGCATCACCTCGAGCGTCTTTGAATCGAGAAACTCCAAGCAGCGCGGGGTGAGCCGTTCGGCCACGATTTTCTGTACGGCGTCGGCCGCTGCGTGCATGTCGACGAACAGGGCCAGCAGGGTGAGCACTTGCTCGGGCTTGGGGATCAAGCGCAGCGTGATGTCGCCGAAGGCGGCCAGCGTACCCTCGCTACCGACCAACAGGCCGAGCACGTCGTAGCCCGTCACGCCCTTTTTGGTCCGACGCCCTGCGAAGAACGAGCGTCCTCCGGGCAGCAGAGCTTCTAGGCCCAGCACGTAGTCGCGCGTGACGCCGTACTTGAAGGCTCGCGGGCCCGCTGCGTTTTCGGCCACGGTCCCGGCCAAGCAGCACATGGCCGATGAATTGGGGTCGGGCGGATAGAACCAGCCTTCGGCTTCGACTGCCCAGTGCAGATCGTCGAGAATGACGCCGGGCTCGACCACCGCTCGACCTTCGCGCACGTCGATGTCCAAGATGCGCTTGAGTCCGTGGGTTGCCAGGACAATGCCGCCCGCTACGGGTACGGCGCCGCCGGTGCGACCGGACCCACCCGCGCGGGGGGTGATGGGTACGCCGGTTTCATCGGCGATGGCGAGCGCGACGCGAATGTCCTCGGTGGACTCGGCCAGCACGACGGCAGTCGGCAACCGTCCTTCGATGAGCGAGTCGTCGCTCTGGTATGCGGCCGTCTCGTCCGCGCCCAGAAGGACGCGCGAGCCAAGTCGGGCACCCAGCAGCACCAGCGCCCGATCGAGCTGGCTCTGACTGGGCAGTGGGATCTGGGGCAAGTCGAACATGGGCTCAGTCTGCTTGGGCCAGCGGGCTCATCATCACCTGACGGTAATGCGACAGCTCGGCGATCGATTGCTCGATGTCGAACAAGGCGTCGTGCTGTCCGGCATCGGGCTTGGGGTAGAGCCGGTCGGCGGGCAGCCACAGGCCGGCCAATACCTTGAAGCTACTGACGTCGACCATGCGGTAATGCAGGTAACCGGCCAAGGCGGGCATGTAGCGGTCGATGAACTTTCGGTCCGAATGGATGGTATTTCCGCACAGTACCGGGCGGTAGGGGCACCAACCACTCACTCGCTCCAGGAGCAGTTGCTCCGCGCGTCCGACTTCCGTTCGGCACTTGTTGACACGTTCGAGCAGCCCAGTTTTCTCGTGCATCTCGCGCACGAACGGCACCATGTGCGCAAGCGACTCCGGCGGCTGCCAAATGTCGGTGACGAACGACTCGAGGGGCTCGAGATTCTGGTTGGTGACGATCAGCGCAGCCTGCAGGATCACCTCGTGCGCCGGATCGAGACCGCTCATCTCCAGATCGATCCAGACGAGGTTGGTGGGATCCTGCGTGCGACGAGGCGTGGGAGACATGGCTCCCGCTTTGTATCAGACGCCCGGCGACGTAGCCCGAGGCAGCACGATGGTGGGCTTTTTGGGGTGGCGCCGGTAGACGACTAGGGTGTGGCCGATGGACTGAGCCACGGCCGCGCCCAGTTCCGTTTCGAGCAGCGTGCCGAGACCGGCTGCATCCAGGTCTTCGTCGCCGCCGCCGCTCAGCTTGATCTTGATCAGCTCGTGGCCAAGCAGGGCCTCATCGATCTGCGCGCGCACGCTGTCGCTCCAGCCGTTCTTGCCGACGATAATCAAGGGCTTGAGGGCGTGCGCAAGCGCACGCAGATGCCGGAGTTGCTTGCCGGTCAAGGCGGGGGCTTTCGATGTCATGCGCGGGTCTCGGGGGGAGACGCGCTGTAGCAGACCCGGTCAGCCCGCGCGATGATTCTGGGGCGGACGAATCACGGTTTCGAGCGTCGTCGGGGCGGAAACGAGCAGGCGCTGCCGCGGTTCGGCCGTGGCTTCTGGCGGGAGCGGATCGGCGAATGCGGTATCGGACGAAGGCGGGCTGGAGCCGAAGTCGAGCTCATCGTGGCCCGACGGAGCGATCGAGATGCGGTTGCGGCCCTTTTGCTTGGCTCGGTAGAGCGCCTCGTCGGCGCGGGTCAGCCAGCGCTTGGCCGATTCACCGGAATCGAGTGCGGCGATGCCGAACGACACCGATACGCTCAGCTTCTTTCCGAAAGCGTCGATTTTCATCTCGGCGATGGCGCGACGTAGCCGCTCGGCGCGGTCCCGAGTCGCTTCGAACGAAGTGTGTTGGGCGACGATGCAGAATTCTTCGCCGCCATAGCGGGCCACGAAGTCCTCGCGCCGCAAGAAACCACGCACGATCGTGTCGGCTACCTGGCGGAGCACTTCGTCACCCACGGGGTGTCCAAAGCTGTCGTTCACGCCCTTGAAGTGGTCGATGTCGACCATGACGATCGAGGCGGGCACAGCCGAGAGGAAGGCCTGATCGGCCACCAAAGACAGGTGGGAATCGAGTGCTGCGCGATTGAACACCTGCGTGAGCGCGTCGACCGAGGCCTCGCGGCGCGCTTGCTCGAGTTCGCCCTGCATCTTGGTCATGGCAAAGCGCAGCTCGTCGAGTTGGTCGCGCTCGAGGTTAGTGCGAGTTTCCAGCTGAGAGCGCATGGCGCCAGCGGCTCGCTCGGCGGCAGCACGAATCGTCGCGTGATCGTTGACGGCCAGAGCGCGATCGAGATGTTCGAGTTCGCGGCTGACGGTCACGTCGCTTTCGCGCCCGGCGCGCAGTTGCGTCGTGGTGCACTGAATGAAAACGCGCACGGCGCTGCGCAGATTGTCCAAGGCGGCCACGACGTACTCGCGCTCGTCTTTGCGGTGCTTTTCGACGAATCGCCGAGCGCCGCCGTAGTCGCGCACTAGCGTCCGGTCGCTCTTGGGGCCGTCGCTCTTCTCGGCTTCGCCGAGCAACAGCCGTTGCGCCCACTTCTCGAAGGACTCGCGCACGAGGTCCTGGGGCATGTCGTCCAGATCGAAGGCGTGGTGTCCCATCGAGCGCAGGACCGCTGCCAAGGTGTCGAGGGCCTTCTCGTTCGAGTCGCCGACTTGACGGCTCGAAGGCACTCGCGAGGACTCGGGCTCGTTTTTATCCTTGTTCCAGAACATGCGGGTTCCCCCTGGGGCTCGAGCATGCTGAACGGGCAGTCGCCGAAAAGCCTTAGGTGAGTAAGTCCCAGTAGGTCGCGAGCTCGTCGGGAAGAGGAGAGAGGAACTCGAGCGAGCGTCCGTCGGGGTGCGTAAAGCCTAGCTTTTCAGCGTGTAAGGCCAGGCGCGGCGGGCGGGGGCTCAAGGCTCGACCCTGGGGCCGACCGTACTTCGAGTCGCCCGCGACTGGGTGCCCCAGGGCCTCGGCATGGAGGCGCACCTGATGGGTACGGCCGGTGAACAGCTCGGCGCGGACCAGAGCGGCGGCAGCCTTTTGCTCCAAGGTAATGAAACGGGTTCGGGCGGGACGTTGTTCGATGGGCAGCTCGCACTCGAACTCGCTCTCGGGAACTCCGCCGACGAGTACCGCCAAATAGAATCGGTGGATCGAGTGCGTCTGAAACTGGCTTCCCAGCGCGCCGGCCGCGGCCGGCGTCTTGGCGAACACCATGAGACCGCTGGTTGGCCGATCGAGGCGGTGCACCAGATGCAGCTTCTTCCCTAATTCACGCTGCAACAGCGCCAGCAGGTTGTTCTGATCGCTCTCGGGCGTCGGTGCCGAAAAGAGCCCGCTCGCCTTTTCGACCACCAGCAATTCGTCGTCTTCGAATGCGAAGGCTGGCAGCGGATCGAGTGCCTCATCGCCTCCGTCCCTCGAGTTTTCGAGTGCCTGACCCAGGTGCACCGTGATCTCGAGATCCGCTTTCATCAGGCGCCCGGCGACCTTGGTCCGCTTGCCTTCGACGAAGACGCCGCCAATGGCCAGGACCGCCCGGGCCTTGGTGCGTGAGAGCGAATCGATGTGGGCGGCCAGGACTTGGTCGAGCCGCGAACCGTAGTCTTTTTCCGTAGTTCGAAAGGTATGGGAGACGGCCATGGGCTCAGCTGCCGCATGAAAGCAGCTTGCGAGCCGCTGTCCTTCTTTTTTCGCCTCGAGCGGGTCGTTCAAGGACGACGGACTGTGCCAACCCTCTCCACGAGCTGGCTCGACCCATCCACCGCACGCAGCCTCGACCTAGAAAGCGCTTTCGTGACCCGTGGAAGCGAATAAATTCCTGCACAACGAAAGTTGGGGCAGGTCGCTGTTAAGATGGTAAAGTCAAATAACTTTCTGGATTCCCGTTGAAAGGCTTCCACTGCTCATGAAGATCGCACGCATCTCGGCCCTCGGCCTCGTCCCCTTGGCGACTTTCGTTTTCTGGACCGGCTGCAGCGCCAGCAACACGCCGGACGGAGCCGACGCCGGCACCGGCGGTTCGGGCAGCGACGGCATCGGCCTTGACGACGACGGCATCACTCCCGATGGCGGTGGTGGTGGTGGCAGTGGCTACATCGCCGAAGAATGGCCTGCCGAGCCGGTGATCGACGACGGCGCGCCTGCCAACGCAGCGTCGCTGTTTGATGGTGCGGCAGGTGGCACTGGTCCCTGTGTGCGCGAGCCGCAGAACGGCTCGATGGTGCCCAAGAACTGGCTGCGTCCGCGTTTCAACCTGGCCGCCGCTGGGGGCGAGACGCTCTTCGAGATCAAGCTCTCGAGCGAGGCCGCCGAGGGCAAGACGCTCACCGTCTACACAACCAACGCCGCCTACGCGATGAAGGGCGGCTTCTTTGCCTGGATCGCCAACAAGGCGACGCAAGCACCGGTGAAAGTCAACGTCGCGATTCGCGCTACGACGGCAACCGGCGGCGCGGTGAGCAGCAGCGCGACCTCGTTCGTCGTCGCGCCCGTCACGGCCGGCGGTAGCATGGTGTACTGGGCGTCCAAGGCGTCGGGCGATGTGCCGGCCAACTCGCGCCTCGAGGGCTTCCGCATCGGCGACGAAGCGACCATCACAGCGCTGGTGCCGGGTGACGTGCAGGAGTCCGGCATTCGCCGCGAGGACTACTCCGTCAAGGACGATCGAGGCAGCGGCGCGGGCAAGGTGAGCTGTATCGGGTGTCACACTTCGACGCCGGACGGCACTGCGGCCGTGTTCAACGACGGCTTCCCCTGGTCGGCCGTGGCAGTCTCGATCGAAGAGAGCAGCAAGGGTCAACGCGCCGGTGGCGTGACGGATCTCGGCGCGCGTCTGCTTCAGATGCCGTTCATTGGCACCACGACCTTCTCGCCTGCGTTTTGGGGTAGTTCCAAGATCGCGATCTCGACCCTCACGACGGGCGACTACTACGGCGCTGGCCGTAACGTCACGACGGCCGCCGACCTGATCTGGGTCAACGTCGGCATCGAAGGC
>Ga0163144_10030353_pt1 | contig 10340 bp, 2 predicted proteins | sample OliLak19BULKMAT1_FD_123175 | JGI IMG/M metagenome (GOLD analysis project Ga0163144, IMG submission 123175) | Freshwater microbial mat bacterial communities from Lake Vanda, McMurdo Dry Valleys, Antarctica - Oligotrophic Lake LV.19.BULKMAT1 | ecosystem: Environmental > Aquatic > Freshwater > Lake...
GCCGTTTCGCCCGATCCTCGCAGTACGTCGGCTGGCACGGTCACCCTCAATTTCAATGAAGATGTGACTGGTGTCGATATCACGGACTTCCGCCTGACCAGGGACGGAGTCAATGTGGTCTTGCCGGCGACGGGCGTCTTTGCTCAGGTCAGCCCGACTCGCTATACGCTGAACCTCGGCACACTGACCGGCGAGTCAGGATCCTATGTGGTCACGCTCCTGGCAACCGGAGCGGGAATCAGAGACACGGACAACACACTGTTTGCGACGGGCATATCTGACAGCTGGGTTGTTTCAACGCAACTCACGACGCTGCTGGATTCTGCGGATACCGCTATCGGCGACGGGGTTTCACGCGACGTCAATGGAGCCTCGTCGCTGCGATCCGCAGTGATGGAAAGCAATGCCTCGCCTGGCAGTGATGTGATTACGCTCGGTGTCGGTACATATCTTCTCACCCGCGACGGACGGTTTGAGGACTCCGCCGTATTCGGCGACCTCGACGTTCGCAGCAACGTCACGATCCGTGGCGTCGATGCCCGCTCGACGATCATCGACGCCGGGCAGCTGGACCGAATGTTCCATGTGTTTGCCGGTGGATCGCTGACGCTCGAAAACCTGACGATTCGGGGTGGGGCGGCGTTTGACGGCGGCGGCATTTTCAATGAAGGGGCGCTGGTCGTATCTCCCCAGATCACGATCCCGGCCGGGATCGTGACTCTGAAGAACGTCAACGTGATCGACAACGAGGCGTACAACCAGGGCGGCGGGATCTACAACGCCGGCACACTGAATGTGACAGGATCTTCGATCTCCCGGAACGCTGCCGGGTCACGCGGCGGTGCTGTGAACAACACCGGAACATCGACTTACCTGAACACGACGATTTCGACAAACACGGCGGTCTCCCGCGGCGGCGGCGTCTTCAATGAAAATTCAGCCACGTCGAACATGACAAACGTGACCATTGCTCAGAATTCAGCCGGCTCCCGCGGTGGCGGACTGGCGAGTGAATCGCCACTCGGGGCCCAGATTGCCAACACATTGCTGGACGGAAACAGAACAGACTTTAGGATCCCGGTGACGAATGCTTCCAGCAGTGCCAACCTGATGGGCGGCGTTCTGTCACGAGGATTCAACCTGCTCGCAATCCTCGATGCGAAGCAGAATAGCGGGACGACGGCCGGGCTGCTGACGTCCGACCGATTCGGACGTGACGCAGCGCCGCTCGTCATCGGAATCAACGCACTGGGGAACGCGCTTGGCAACGGAACTTACTATCATCCGCTGCAGGCCAGCGGCAACGCAGTTGACCGCGGCAGCAATGCCCTGTATCCCACGAATCCACTGGGCAAGTTTGATCAGATCGGCAACCCGCGTCTGATCGAAGGCAACGGCGACTCAACGGTCACAATTGATATCGGGGCCGTTGAACACCTGATCAATCAGCCACTCGCCCTGTTCACGGCCACGCCGAATCCGGCCGGCCTGAACGAAGACATTCAGTTCGACGGGTCAATTTCCACCCACACGAACCCGGCGACAGGCAGCATCGTGTCGTGGGAATGGGACTTCGAATACGACGGTACGTTCAACCGTGATTTAAGCCTCGGACTGGGTGCGTCCAGGCCGATTCACCGATACACGAACCCGGCTGACGTCGGAACCACCAAACAGGTCGCCCTTCGGGTCACCGACAACTTCGGAAACACGCACGTTACGGTACGCGGCATCCTGATCGGTGTTCCCGGCAAGCCCGTAGTGCAGCGACCGTTCGCGGTCACGACCGACTTGACACCGACCATCACATGGGCGGCCGATCCGAGCAAGTATCGCCTGGTGGTCAATAATCTCACGACCGGTCAAAATGGCGTCATCAATATCAGTAACCTGACATCAACGTCTTACACACCGTCGTCCAATATGTCTCCGGGGCGGTACGAAGTCATTGTCACCGCCAGCAATTCCAGCGGGAGCACGACCAGCGATCCCTACATCTTCGAGATCACGCGCATCAGCCTGACTTCGCCGCTGGGCAGTACGTTCGACATAACTCCGAAGTTCACCTGGGGAGCGATCCCGGGTTCGCCACGATACGACCTCTGGGTCAGCAGAACACTGCCTGCCTACATCCAGCAGGCTCTGCGAAATCAGTTTGTCGCAACGAACTCCTTTGAGGCGACGACCTCGCTGGGGCCTGGCTCGTTCACCTGGTGGGTCAGAAGCTACGATGCCGATGGAGTTGTGGGAGACTGGAGTCTGCCGAGCCGTTTCTCGATCGGTGCGCCTGTCTTCACACGGCCGTTGGCCGCAACGCTGGATACGACTCCGACGTTTAGCTGGACCGGTCCAACTTCTCCTCGTTACGAACTGTGGGTCAATCAGGTCGGCGGGCGGACGAAGATCATTCACCAGCCGGCGCTCACGTCTCCTGCCTACACTCCGACAACACCGCTGCCGAACGGTGATTACGAGGCGTGGGTCAGGAATGTCGCGTCGGACGGCGAAACCGGACTCTGGAGTCTGGTGCGTCGATTCCGAATGGACTACCGCGTCGGCCCGACGACGATTTCGCCCACCGGAATTACAACGGATACCACTCCCACCTTCACCTGGCAGGCGATCGACGGAGCCGCCAACTACGACCTGTGGGTCGACAATCTCTCGACGGGTGTGCAGCAGGTCGTGCGGGTGACAGTTCCGCATGTGGCCAACGCGGTGAACATCACCTACACGCGATTGGCGACGTTTCCAGCCGGAAATTACCGGTGGTGGGTGCAGGCCATTGCTGCGTCCGGGGCGAAATCAAACTGGAGCGTTGGACGCGACTTCACGGTTCCCGTGCCGGCGATCATCAATCCGCGCGGAACGCTGACATCGACGAATCTGCCGCTGTTTACATGGAACGGCGTCACCCAGTATGTCAAGTATGATCTGTGGGTGAACAACCTGACGACGGGAACCAATCGGGTCATTTATCAGCAGAATCTGACGACCAAATTTTACCAGGCGGATCTGCCGCTGGAAAATGGAAACTTCCGGGCATGGGTGCGGGGATATGATGCCGCCGGCAACGTATCGCAGTGGAGCGGCCCAGCCGACTTCACGATCAATGCCGGTACCGGTAACGCCCCCCGCGCACTTTCTCCTTCAGGTTCCACCGGTAACAACACACCCACCTTTTTCTGGCAGGGGACATCCGGAGCGGCAACCTACGAGATTCTGGTCAAGCGGATTTCGTCATCGGATCAACCGATCGTGATCAACGTTGCCGGACTGACCGGAACGTCCTATACAAGTACTGTCACTCTGCAGCCAGGGCAAACCTATCGCTGGTGGATTCGCGGGATCGCGTCGGGAGGTGTCGCCGGACCTTGGAGCCAGCCTCTTGACTTCCGCGTGGTCTCGAACGACACCGAAGCCGACAGCGTTCCGTCGCTACCGGGAATGACCGACGAAGTGATTCCCGCTGTGCTGATTGTGAAGTCAGGCGAATGGGAGAGTGACGATGTCATCAGCTTCACCGCCCATCCGGCCGGAACTGTGATTCAGCTGGCTCCTCAACCCATGGTGAAAATCGAAGCGGAAACGGAATCCGCTGAAGAGGTTGCCGGGATCGACAGCTTCATGGCAGAATGGGCTGTTGACCCTTCGTTCTTCGGAGCCTCTGACGCTGCTGAAGTGACCTTCACAGTTCCTCAGACGGTGGCTGTTCCCGTGGCGAAAACGCCGTCTTCGGACGACGATCATCGCTCGCTGGATCTGTTGATGGCCGGACTACTGGTGGGTACCGTCATTTCTCGCAGACGTCAGTCGGACGAGCAGGATGACCGGAAGATTTCGTAGCACCGCTGACTTCCCGTGAACAGATTTTCTGCTGAACACAGCTGGCGAGAAGAGATTCTCGCCGGCTTTTTTCTTGTGACAGGCCCTGTGGCGGAATCTTATCCGCAGGCGTCCCCGAGCAGCATAGTCGCATTCAATTCCGGAAAGCCGGCGGATACAAAACGGGGATGTCAGAACTGCATCAGGCCGAGTTCCTTGCCCTGCTGAAAAAGAGCGACCTGCTTTCGCCGTCGCAGTGGGAGACGGCACAGACTGTCGCGAAAACAGTTCGGGCGACCACGACAGCGGAAGCTTACGAAAACGGCACCGCCGCAACAGCGACTGCGGCGGAACTGGTCAGACAACAGCTGCTCACGCAGTGGCAGTCAGGGCAACTGCTCAAAGGCCAGACCGGGTTTGTACTGCAGCAGTATCGCCTGTTGGCACCAGTCGGCAAGGGCGGAATGGGGCATGTCTTCCGGGCTCGTGATGATCGGTCAGGCGCGATCGTCGCGATTAAAGTGATGTCCCGGAAACTGACAGGCAACCAGACTCTCGTCAACCGTTTTCGCCGGGAGATCCGGGCGTCGTCGCTGCTGCAAAGTCCGCACATCGTCAGGACGCTCGATGCTGGTCGAGTCGGCAAGGTCGACTTCATGGTGATGGAATATGTCAACGGCGATCAGCTGGACCGCGTCGCGTTGAGAGTTCCGGCTGTTCCGGTCTCGATGGCCTGCGATGTGATTCGCCAGGCGGCCATCGGTCTGCAGCACGCTCACGAACAAAAAATGGTGCATCGCGACATTAAGCCGGCCAACCTGATTGTCGACTGGTCCGCTGAAGGACTGGGCATCGTCAAGATTATGGACATGGGCCTCGTTAGGGTCGGCGATGATGATGAGCATCAGACGACTGTCACGAAGGCCGGTCAGGTGATGGGGACTCCGGACTACATGTCGCCGGAGCAGGGCTGGAACACGGCCACGGTCGACATTCGCAGCGACATCTACAGTCTCGGCTGCTCGTTCTTCCGGTTGCTCACGGGCCGTGTGCCGTTTCCCGGCGACAACCCGCTGCAAGTGCTGATGGCCCGCTGTTCCAGAGATGCACCGTCCGCGAAAAGTTTGCGGGCCGATGTCCCGGACTCCGTCGACGCCGTCCTGCGGAGGATGACGCGACGGGATCCGGCGGGCCGATATCAGACGCCGCAGGAACTCGTCGATGCCCTCGCACCGCTCAGCACTCCCCTGACGATTGAAGGTCTCCGCAGAGCGATGCGTGAAGCAGGTGCCGATGATGCCGTGATGCTGACACTCGCGACTTCCACAGAGAATGTCGATCCGCAGGACGCCGGCTATCAGCAGTTTCTCCGCGAAATGGACAGCGGTGCCGCCGTCGACCTGATGATGACGACTAACGCCGGACTGGGACAGGCACTCAGCCAGACGCTGCCGGACTTGCCACAGGCTGACTGGCTGGCCACTCAACATCCTCGAACGCCCATCATTCGAAACCGGACCGCAGGCGTGATCGCCCTGTCCGCCTTCAGCGCGCTGGTCGCGCTGCTGGCCCTGCTGATGTTTGTGAATCGGGAAAAAGAGGTACTGCCGACAAAGGCGACACAGGTTGCTGAAATCAAGCAGGTCGAAATACCGAAAGCAAAGCTGATCGCACCACCGACCATGAAAGTGCAGGCCGGCCAGACATGGGTGTACCAGCCGACGTTTGAAGGCGACCAGCCAGTACCTGCTGCTGGTGAGCTGATTTTTCGACTCGGCACCGATGCCCCGGCGCTCGTTGAGATCGATGCCCAGACCGGCCGAGTGAAATGGAACGTTGCGACCGAACAGTCGCCCGCGGAGTACTCGGTGCCCGTTGAATATGTGTTTGTCCGCGCGGGTCGGCCCACGGTCATCGCCTCCACAACGCTGAACGTCGTCGTTGAAGTGCCAATGACGAAGTTCTCGCTGATTCGCCCCGATCCGCAATGGGTAAAGCCGAATGAAGTTGTCACTTTCACGCTGGTGTCCAGACCAGTACCTGAGGACGGCACCGGTCTGAAGTTTCGCCTCGGGTCTGGCGCGCTTCCGGGCATGGTGATTGATCCGCAGACTGGTGAGTTCTCATGGACGCCGACGGACGATCAGAAGGGACAGCACGACGTCACGGCAGAGCTTTTCGATGCCGGGTCTTCGAGGGTACTCGCCGACACTCAGCTGACAATGCGAGTCATTGTCATGCCGGTGTTTGCGGAACAGCGTGTTCAGGCGGGTGAGCTGTTGCGGATCGCACTTCCAAAACCACCCGCAGGAATTCCCTCGCGTGTCATCAGGCTGCGTGTCGCTGAGGGCAGTCCGCCCGGTGCCACGATTGACGCACTGGCGGGACAGTTTCGGTGGAAGGTCCCCGCAGATGCCTCTGGCAGGTACGAGATCCGACTTCGGCTGGATGTGGGGCTTCCGAATCGACGGCCTCGTTCCGATGCCGCTCCCGAGTCCGTGATCGTCGTCAATGTCATTCCAGCGGCCCCCGTGTCGATGGTCCCGGCGGAAGCAGACGTCGCGGCAGCGCAAACGGACCTGCGGGTGCTCTTTAAAAAGGATCTTGCCACTGCCAGGACTGCCACCGAACGCGCCGCGCTGGCGCGAGTACTGCTGGAACGATCCTTCGATCAGACTCCCGGCGCTGCAGATTTCGCGTTGCTGGATCTGGCTGCCGAACAGGCCGATCGCGGTCGTGCCGTCGATGTGGCCCTGGAAGTCAACCGCATTCGCTCAGAGCGTTATCAGACGGATGAACTCGCGGCGGCGAAGAGTGTCGTCGCGGAATTCCGACCGGCGTCCCTGAATCCTCGGCAGCAGGATGCCACGGTTGAACATTGCCTGCGACTGGCCCTGGCTGCCGTTTCGAAACAGCAATTCGCAGATGCGGCTGCATTGCTGACTCCGCCGGATGTGTTGCTCAAAAAAGCCGACCGGTCAACTCTGGCGAAACAGCTGGCCGAAGATGTTGCCAGGGCTGGTGTTCTCGCCGACGAGCTGTCCCGCGACGATTCTTCCGTGGTGGACATCAAAGAGCAGGAACTTGCCCGGCTGCTGCAGCGCTGGCAGTTTGCCGATTTGTTTACGGCGAAGGATTCGTTCAGTTACGTCCAGGCCGGGACGGGAGCGCCGCCAATTCCCGACAGCGGTCGCTCGCTCTGGAAATTTGAGAAAGATCGCATCCGGCTGGCGACCGGTTCGCAGCCGCTGGGAATCGGATTCCTCGACACCAGCAGCGAGCCCGGCAGATACCTGATCAGGATGCAGCTCGCGGCAGGAACCACGTCAGCCGTGTTGATCTTCGGAGCCGGGCCGGAACAGAATCTGAATGCGAACTTGCTGACGCTGGACAGTTCCGCGTTCGGACGAATCTCACTCGTTCCTGGACTGGCCACGGTGGCGAGTTCACCACCGAATACGACGCTGCCGACGAGTGGATGGAACGACGTAGAGATTCTGGTGGACGGCCCGCTTGTCGCCGTGAGGCTCAACGGTGCGGCAGTAATGAACTCGCAGGTCACCAGCCTGAAACCTGGCCGTCTCGGCATGCTGGTGTCGCTCGAACGAGCCGTCCCCGCCCCCTTCTTCGATATGCGCGAGCCACGAATTCTGGCGCTTCCCTGACGTGCGTGGACGGAGTTTGCACCGCCTGTACCGGCAGAAACTGCCGCGGTCGATTCGTTCATATGCCATGCTGCAAACTTGAACAGAATCCTCAATTCCTCTCGACAGACTGACCGAAAGCCCCGTCTGAGGTTGAATCCTCTGCGCGGATGGTGCTGTCTCGCGCTGGACAACCCGCACTTACTGCCGCACATCGTGGCAGACTGATTCTCACGGAGGAGCCTCAACCCTTGTTCTTCAGGTGAATCAGATGGCAGGCTGTATTTCCGATGGTCAATGGTGGTTCCGGGTTGTGCTTGCCGTCAGTGTTGCGTGCGTTCTGAGCGTGACTGCTCCGAATGCCGTTTCGCAGTTGACGATCCCGCCTGTACCGCCTGTACCGCCTGTACCGCCTGTTCCGGGTGTCACGCTTGTTCCACAGCGATCGCTCGATCCTGACACCGTGTCCGTTCAGCCGCCCGAACTGTGGCCGGCGCCGGGATATTGGATTGTCAGCACTGAAGCGTCTCCGCAGTTATTTGATTCGACTCCGCCGGTCTTCTGCCCGCGAGTCACGCGGTTCGATGATTGCGTCGGTTATCGGAGATCGAATCTGCCCGAACTGTCGCAGTCGATCATTCCCGGTCTCCCGGTCTGCATCGTGGTGCATGGGAGTTTCATGGATACGCCCAGTGTTTACCCGACATCCCGCGAGAACTGGAAGTGGCTGAAGAACGCACGTCCGGATCGTCCGTTTCAGATGATCTACTTTTCCTGGCCGAGCGACGAATCTCTGACAGCACTGATTGGCGTTGATGTGCTGATTCTTGGCAGTCGTGCAAGTCGCAACGGGCACTATCTGGCAAGTCTGATTCAGCAGTTGCCGCCGGATTGCCCGGTGTCCCTTGTCGGTCACAGCCATGGCACTCGAGTCATTGCGGCCGGTCTGCACTTGATCGGAGGAGGAGTTGTCGAGGGTTACCGACATCCGAGTGCCGGCGCCGAGTGCTCACGCCGTCGCTACCGATGCGTCTTCACGGCGTCAGCCATCGACCATGACTGGCTGAATCCCGGACAGGAGTTTGATCGGGCACTGTGCTGTACAGAATGCCTGCTGAATCTGAAAAACAGCAGAGACCCGGTTCTGTGTGTCTATCCGCTGCGCCGTTTCGGTTCCAGCCGCGCACTGGGAAAGACAGGCTTCACAACCAAAGACCGCGCGCGGCTGCAGGGCTGGTCGGCCAAAGTCGTCGATCTCGATGTTTCAAACGACATCGGATGCAGGCATGTGTGCTCTGAGTACTCAAATCGCCCGTGGCTGGCAACGAAGATCAGCAACTATGTGTTCTTTCCGGATCTGAATTGAATCGTCTCTCGGCGTTTCTCTCGACCGCGGAGCGCCGGGATTCATCGAACAATCGTCGAACAATCACCGGATCATCGCGGTCGCTTGCCTTGGCGAGTATTCTTCCGGGGACGGGTCTGGAGATTCGTCCTCCGAGACGGTTCCCATCGTTCGAGTATCGCCGTATGGACTCCGCCAAGCTGCAGTCACTGATCGACACGTTCTTCACCTGCGACCGGAAGCAGCTTCTTGAGATCTTCGGTGAGATGCTGTCAGCATTGGAAGCCGAGCAGTCACTGCCGCCGGGAATGCTCATGTCCCGGAACTATGAAACGGCTCAGGCCAATCCGGAAATTCATACCCTGCCCGGCAATCTGAAGGACGCTCGCGACGCCATCTTTCCGTTTTTCTGGGGCACCGACAGCTGGCAGTCGAAGCTGCATCTGGAAAACGTCAAGGGCCCTCCGAACTTTGCGTCACTGGTCGGCTCGCTGGCGGCGCTGCTGAAAAATCCGAATCTGTGCGTCGACACTTATTGCCTCAGATCGAACGAGCTGGAGGTCAAGTCGATCACGTCGCTGGCGAATCTGATCTTCTACCATACTCAGTCACCGTGGGGCGTGTTCACGATCGGCGGCACGATCTCCAATCTGTACGGCGGAAAAATCGGCATCGAAAAAGTTCTGCCCGGGGCAATGAAAACCGGACTCCGGGATGCGCGGCTGGCCGGCATTGTGTCCGAGGCCGGGCATTACTCGAACGCGACACTCGCCGGATGGCTTGGAATCGGCATCGAAAACCTGCACGCAATTCCTACCGATCGCAGGATGTCGATGCGGCTGGATCTGCTCGAAGCGAAGCTCGATGAACTGTACCGCGAAAAGACACTCGTGGCGTTCGTGATCGCGACGTTCGGAACCACGGATGCGTTCGGAATCGACGATATCGCCACGATCCGTGAAATCATCGAACGCAAAGCTTCAGAGTACGCTGTCACCAGACCGCATCTGCATGTCGACGCCGCGGTCGGCTGGGTCAGCTGCTTTCTCACCGACTACGATGTCTCCGGGAACCCGCTGGACATCAGTCCGGCCACGCTGGCGCTGGTCGAACGGACTCAAAAGGCCACCGTCGGGTTTCGCACGGCGGATTCCGTCACGATCGACTTTCACAAAATGGGCTGGGGCCATTATCCGTCGAGTGCGTTCATTGTGAATCGCCGGGACGATCTCGCCAGACTGGCGCGCACAGTGGACGAGATCCCATATTTCGCGGAAGCCGACTATCGACATGATCCGGCACTTTTCACTCTGGAATGTTCCCGCCCGGGAATCGGGCCCTACTCGGTGATGGCATCGTTGAACGGTATCGGCATGAATGGTTACCGGATGCTGGTGGCCCACAGCATGGAACAAGCGCAGCAGCTCAAAGAGCGCATCGAGAAGCTCGATTTCTGCAAGGTGCTGAACTTCGACAATCCCGGCCCCAGCGTTTGCTGGTGGGTACTGCCTCGGGGACGCGACGCC
>Ga0163144_10030358_pt1 | contig 10339 bp, 11 predicted proteins | sample OliLak19BULKMAT1_FD_123175 | JGI IMG/M metagenome (GOLD analysis project Ga0163144, IMG submission 123175) | Freshwater microbial mat bacterial communities from Lake Vanda, McMurdo Dry Valleys, Antarctica - Oligotrophic Lake LV.19.BULKMAT1 | ecosystem: Environmental > Aquatic > Freshwater >...
GGACCGGGACCGCAACGAGCGGGCCTGCGAGCGCGCCACGAACAACACCTACAAGAAGCTGCTGGGCTGCGTCACGCTCGAAGGCGTGCGCGAGCACCAGGCGGGATTGCAGGAGGCGGCTGACGAGAACACCGACGAGTTCTACCCGGGTACCCGGGCTGCCGGCACCTCCGGCTAGACAACAGCGTCGAGTACGTCACCGAGGAGCTGGAGGACGCCGGCTACGACGTCACCTACGACGAGTTCGAGTTCACGTTCACGTTCCCGGCCACGCTGGAGCAGCTGACGCCGACCGCCGCGGAGTACGAGACTGGCGCCTTCACCGGCAGCGGCTCGGGCGACGTGACAGGCACCGTGATCCCGGTCGACATCAACCTGGTCCCGCCGCGCGCGTCCACCAGTGGTTGCCAGGCCACGGACTTCGCGGGCCTGACTTCAGCGGCACCGCCGACATCGCCCTGATCCAGCGCGGCAGCTGCACCTTCGGCGTCAAGGCCAGCAACGCCCAGACCGCCGGCGCCGAGGCCGTCGTCATCTTCAACCAGGGCAACGACCCGACCCGGGAGCCGCTGATCCTCGGCACCCTCCTGCCGGACGGCGCCGCCGTCACCATTCCGGTGGTGGGCGCCAGCTTCGCCCAGGGCGAGGCGCTGGCCGCAGCCGGGTCGACCGCCAACGTGGTCGTACTGCCGAACGAGACCCGCACCAGCGTCAACGTGCTCGCCGAGCTCCCCGGCCGTACCGACGACAATGTCGTCATGGCCGGCGCCCACCTCGACAGCGTCAGCGCCGGGCCCGGCATTCAGGACGACGGCAGCGGCTCGGCCGCGATCCTTGAGACCGCCATCCAGATGGCCAAGGTCAAGCCGCAGAACACCGTGCGTTTCGCGTGGTGGGGTGCCGAGGAGCTGGGCCTCATCGGCTCGACCGCATACGTCGCGGACCTGACGCAGGCCGAACGCGACCGGATCGCGCTCTACCTCAACTTCGACATGATCGGCTCGCCGAACTACATCCAGACCGTCTACGACGCCGACCAGTCGACGTTCGCGGCACCGGTTTCGATCCCGGCCGGCTCGGAGGCCATCGAGGACCTCTTCGAGAGCTTCTACACCAGCATCGGTGAGCCCTACGACGACAGCGAGTTCAGCGGTCGCAGCGACTACCAGGCGTTCATCGAGGCCGACATCCCCTCCGGTGGGCTGTTCACCGGCGCCGAGGGCGTCAAGACCGATGCCCAGGCAGCGATCTGGGGTGGCACGGTCGGCGCACAGTACGACCCCTGCTACCACCTGGCCTGCGACGACTTCGACAACATCAGCCTGGAGGCGCTGGACGTGAACAGGTGGCCTACTCGATCCTGACGTATGCCTACTCGACCGAGTCGGTCAACGGCGTGAAGGGCAAGAAGGTGCCGGGCGCCAAGCCGCTCCCGGCGCCCGCGGGCGCCGAAGGCACCTTCGCCCTGACCGGCGGCGGCTTGGAGCACGACCACGAGGGCGAGAACGAGTAGCTCTCACGAGATCACCCGTGCCGCCCACCGTCACGGTGGGCGGCACGGTCGTCTCATCCCGACCTCGGCGGCGGGCGGCTCCAACCCGGCTTGCCCGATCGCCGGCTTTCGGCGAATGGCTAGTTTCGAGCGGTGCCCCCGGACGACACCCTGGACCGGTCCCGCATCCACGCACGCACGCCGAAGAGCTGGACCGGTTCCGACGTGAGCGGCCGCGTTCGCTCGATCTGCTGCGCCGGGCCCGGGCCCATCAGCCGAACGGTGTCCCGATGGCGTGGATGGCCTCCGACAACGAGCAGCCGATCTATGTGGACCACGGGTCCGGCGCATCGTTCACCGACGTCGACGGATTCAGCTACCTGGACCTGAACGCCTCCGACATGGCGATGTTCGGTGGCCACGCGAACCCGGCGATCGTCGCCGCCGTGACACGACAGGTCGCGCGCTCGACCCAGTTCCTCCTGCCCACAGAGGTGGTGGCGGAGGAACTCGCCCGCCGCTACCCGGCCCAGACCCACTGGCAGTTCACCCTCTCGGCCACCCAGGCCAACACCGAGGCGATCAGGTTGGCCCGAGCCGTCACCGGCCGAGAGGTCGTGGTGCTCTTCCAGGGCCACTACCACGGACATTTCGACGAGGCCCTGATCGACCTGGACGACGGCGCGCCCGCGCCACAACAGCGAGGCCTGGCCAAGGGCGTCACGGGGAGGGTACGCATTGCCCAGTTCAACGACACCGACTCGCTCTCGCGGGCTCTCGCGCCGGCAGATGTCGCCCTGGTGCTCACCGAACCTGCGCTGACCAACACGATCCACCTGCTACCCCCGGAACCTGGCTGGCACGACGCGTTGCGACAGCTGACCCGCGGCAACGGGACTTTGCTGGCGCTGGACGAGACTCACACGCACGTGGTCGGTATGGGTGGGGCGACCCGCAAGCTCGGGCTGGATCCCGACCTCCTCACCATCGGCATGCCGGTGGCCGGCGGCATCCCGATGGGGGCCTACGGGATGACATCCGCACTGGCCGATGAGCTCGACCACACCCGCAATGTCGCCACCGGCGGCACGCTCTTCGGCAATCCGCTGTCAGCCGCTGCCGCCCGCGCCGCCCTGCTCGACGTCCTGGTGCCGGAGGCCTATCAGCACACCGAACGGTTGGGGACCCGGCTGGCCGACGGCATCGAGTCGGCCATCCAGGCTGCCGGGCTGCCCTGGACCACGATCCGGTTCGGGCCCCGGTCGGGTCAGTGGTACGGGCCCAGACCGTCCACCGGCGCCGAGGCGGTGGAGTTGCTCGACAGGGACCTCACCCGGCTCATCCGGATCTGGATGGCCAACCGAGGCGTCTGGGAGGCGCTGCCCGGCGCCGGCCCGACGGTGCCCGTAACGGCGACGGCCGCAGACGTCGGTCGCTATTTCGACGCCTACGGCCAACTTCTGCAACACCTGAGGTGAGCCGGCGAGGACGCGCTATGCGGTGACGGTGTCCAACACCAGCGGATGCGACGCCGCCGGTTCTTCGGCGATGTCCCACGAGCCGAGCAGCGCCTGCGCTGCCCGCTCGAAGCGCTCCGGGGTGTCGGTCAGCAGGGTCATCAGGGGCTGCCCGGCGGTCACGGTGTCGCCCGGTTTGGCGTGCAGCCGGATGCCGGCCCCAGCCTGCACGGCGTCCTCCTTGCGGGCCCGCCCGGCCCCCAGCCGCCACGCCGCCACGCCGACGGCGAGCGCGTCGAGCCGGGTCAGCACGCCGCTGTCCGGCGCCAGCACGACTTGCGACTCGCGGGCCACCGGCAGCGCCGCGGCCGGGTCCCCGCCCTGCGCGGTGATCATCGCGCGCCAGCTGTCCATGGCGCGACCCGACGCGAGCACCTCCGCCGGGTCCACGTCCACCTTGGCCAGCTGCAGCATGTGCCGGGCCAGGGTCAGGGTCAGCTCGACGACATCGCTCGGCCCGCCGCCGGTCAGCACTTCCACGGATTCGGCTACCTCGATGGCGTTACCCACCGTCAGGCCCAGCGGCGTCGACATGTCGGTCAGCACGGCGACCGTCGACAGACCGGCGTCGGTGCCCAGCGCCACCATCGTCTCGGCCAGCTCGCGGGCCCGCTCGGCGGTCTTCATGAAGGCCCCCGAGCCCACCTTGACGTCGAGGACCAGCCCCCCGGTCCCCTCGGCGATCTTCTTGCTCATGATCGAGCTGGCGATCAGTGGGATCGACTCGACGGTTCCCGTGACGTCGCGCAGCGCGTAGAGCTTCCGGTCGGCCGGCGCGAGTCGGTCGCCCGCCGCGCACACCACCGCTCCGACCTCGCCCAGGATCTCGCGCATCCGCTCGGTGCTGACCCGCGCCCGCCAGCCGGGGATCGACTCCAGTTTGTCCAGCGTGCCTCCGGTGTGCCCGAGTCCGCGGCCCGAGAGTTGCGGCACGGCCGCACCGCAGGCGGCGACGAGCGGCGCCAGTGGCAGCGTGATCTTGTCGCCCACTCCGCCGGTGGAGTGCTTGTCGACACTGGGCCGGGCGAGGTCGGTGAAGTCCAGCCGCTCCCCTGTGTCGATCATCGCCCTGGTCCAGGCGAACACCTCGGCACGGGTCATGCCGTTGAGGAGGATCGCCATGGCCAGCGAGGACATCTGCTCCTCGGCAACGGCACCACGGGTGTAGGCCTCAACGACCCAGGCGATCTGCTCGGGCGACAGGGCGGCACCGTCCCGCTTGGCGATGATGACGTCAACGGCATCGAACACTTGCGCAGCTGTGGGGGACACGCGAAGATCCTGCCATCGCAGCAGGCAAGGAGCCGTGACAATGCCGTCCTCTCCGTTACCTCGATTCGCCTGCGGCCCGTGCATCACCGATGGCGGCCTGGAGACGACACTGATCTTCCACTACGGGATGGAGTTGCCCGACTTCGCTGCCTTCCCTCTGGTCGAGACGGACTCCGGCCGCCAGGCGCTGCGGCGGTATTACGAGCCCTACCTAGACCTGGCGCAGGAGCTCGATATCACGATCCTGCTGGACACGCCGACCTGGCGGGCCAGCCACGACTGGGGGGTGCGGGCGGGCTTCGATGGCGAGCGTCTGGCCGACGTCAACCGGGGCGCGGTGCGCTTGCTCGCCGAGCTGATTTCGCAGCGCCCCGATGCACGCGCTCTGGTCAGTGGCGCCATCGGCCCTCGCGGCGACGGGTGCGTCGTCGGCGAGCAGATGACGGCCGCCCAGGCCGAGGACTATCACGCACCTCAGGTTCAGGCGCTCACCGACGGCGGCGCCGCCATGGCGTCGGTCCTGACGCTGTCCTACCCGGCCGAGGCCGTCGGCGTCGCCCGGGCCGCCACCGCCGCCGGGCTGCCGGTGGTCGTCTCGTTCACCGTCGAGACCGACGGCGCCCTGCCATCTGGGCTCAGCCTGGCCGACGCTGTGCGCCAGGTCGACGACGAGACGGACGCGGCGCCGATCTACTACATGGTCAACTGCGCGCACCCGGTGCACCTGCAGCCCGCACTCGTGGGCACCGAGCCCTGGCTGGAGCGCGTCCAGGGCGTGCGGGCCAATGCATCCCGGCGGAGCCATGCCGAGCTGGACGAGGCGACCGACCTGGACCGTGGCGACCTGGACGACCTGGCCGACGGCTTCCGCCTGCTGGCCGCCTCACTGCCGGACCTGCGGGTCGTCGGCGGCTGCTGCGGCACCGATCATGAGCACGTAGCCGCCGTCGCCGCAACGGTGCGACCGACAGACCGCTAGACCTGCATGACGCGTGCCGAAGGGGTCTGACGACTACCCTCCCGCCGCAGCGGCGAGGCGGCGCGATAGAGCCGTCGCAACGCTAGCTGACTGCGGTTGCGAGATCCGGCTTGAGATCGAGGACGGGCGTTCCGTCGATGGCTTCCAGCCCTGACACGCGAAGCCGGACGCCGTCGACCTCCAGGATCTCAACGGGGTGGATGCCGATGGGGTTCGGCCGGTCCGATGAGCGCGTGCTGAACACGCCTCGCAGCTGTTGGGTGACGTCGTCCCTGGGATGAACCACCAGGACGGCCCGGTCGGCCTGGTGGAGCCAGGTGAGGATGAGCATCCGGTCGCCGGGTCTGACGTCGGCCAGCCCGGCTCGAACGGCTGGGTCGAGCCGCAGCCAGGCTTGCGGCCCGCCTTCGTTTCCCTGCTTCGGCGACGAGTGCCGATCGGTCAGTTCGGATTCCACGTGTCCTATCGGGCGTACTCCCACGATGTCGTGCATGTCAGCCCTCTCAACCCGCAGCCGCCGCCAGCCGACCACCAAGGAAACGTCGTCGAGGTCGTCCTCGGTCAGTGGCCTACGCGGGCAGCCACTGCGGCCCGAACGCACCCGGAAGCACCTGCGCCATCGTCATCGGGGGTGCGTCCAGGCCACCGTCCAGCAGGCAGTCGGGCCCGCCGTGCTCGAACAGCAGCTGGCGGCAGCGGCCGCATGGTGGGCACGGCTTGCCTTTGCCGTCCACCACGGCGACGGCCAGCAACCGGCCACCGCCCGTCGCGTGCAGGGCCGAGACCAGTCCGCACTCCGCGCACAACCCGAGGCCGTAGGCGGCGTTCTCGACATTGCAGCCGGTCACGATGCGGCCGTCGGTCACCAGCGCCGCGGCCCCGACCGGGAAGGTCGAGTAGGGGGCGTACGCCTGCTTCATCGCCGCCATCGCTGCCTTGCGCAGCTTGGCCCACGTCGCGGCGGAGACGGGCTGGGTACGTCGATCTGACGTGATAGTCGTGGTCATCGTCATGGGCGGTAGGCAACTCCATCCGCTGCGGGTGCCCGGACCTTTCCGACCAGCCCCGCGACGGCGAAGATCGTCACGACGTACGGGGCCATCAGCAGGAATTCGCCCGGGATCGGGGTGTTGATGATCGAGAGGTTGTTCTGCAGGTTGCTGGCGAACCCGAAGAGTAACGCCGCCGCGAGTGCGCCGAGCGGTGACCACCGCCCGAAGATCAAGGCAGCGAGCGCGATGAACCCCTGACCGGCGCTCATCTCCTCGGTGAAGGACCCCACCAGGACGAGGGAGAAGAAGGCACCACCGAACCCGGCCACCACGCCTGCCATGAGCACGTTGCGGAACCGGATCCGGTTGACGTTGATCCCCGCCGTGTCGGCCGCCTTTGGATGCTCGCCAACGGCCCGGACCCGCAGCCCCCACCGGGTGCGGAACAAGGCGAAGCTCAGGCCTGCGACGACCACGTACATGCAGTACACGACGATGGTCTGCTCGAAGAGCACTGGCCCGAGGATCGGGACGTCGGCCAGTAGCGGGATCCGGACGTCCTGCAGCCTGCCGGCAGAGTTCCAGGTGTCGGCGTTGCGCGCCAGCACCTGCCCGTACAAGAAGTTGGTCACCCCGATGACCAGCACGTTGAGGACCACCCCGAGCACGATCTGGTCCACGACGAACCGGATCGCGAACACCGCCAGCAACCACGAGACCAGCAGGCCGGCGGCCATGGCGCCCAGCAGTCCCACGTAGAGGTTGCCGGTGAGGCTGGCGATGACGGCAGCGGCGAACGCGCCCGCCAGCAGCTGCCCCTCGATCGCGATGTTGATGACCCCGGCCCGCTCGCAGAGCACGCCGGACATCGCCCCGAACACCAGCGGCACGGCCAGTGCCAGCGACCCGCTGAGCAGATTCACCAGCGGTAGCGAAGCCCCGGCGACCGCCCACACCAGGAACGCGAAGACGAGCAGGGCACCTGCCACGCCGCCGATCACCGGGTGGGCCGGCCGACGGGTGGCGGTGGCCCATGCCAGGTACCCGGCCGTCGCCAGCACGACCGACGACAACCCGATGACCACGTCCCGGCTGGGCAGGGACAGCACAGCCAGCTGGATAGGGTCATTGGGCTCCGACAGCGGGAAACCTGAGGTCAGGTCGCCGGCCAGCGGCAGCCCGAGGACCAGCAGGCCGACCAGCGACAGCACGCCGAGTGCGACGGGCGCGCTCCACGAGCGCCGCAGGGCCACGGCGCTGCGAGCAGCCGCGGGAGCGGCCGCAGCGGGCGCGGTCATCGTCTCGCTCATCCGTTCCAGCCCTTCGACAACTGCCCGATGCCGCCGCCGGTGGTCTGCAGCCGGAACACCGCGCGGATCAGCGCCGGTGCCGCGATGAACAGCACGATGAGGGCCTGCACGACCGTGACGATGTCCAGCGACGTACCGGTCTGCGCCTGCATGGTGATCGACCCGGCCTGCAGTGCACCGAACAGCAGCCCGGCGCCGACCACTCCCCAGGGGTTGGCCCGCCCCAGCAGCGCCACCGTGATGGCGTCGAAACCCAACCCGGCCGAGATCCCCTGGGTCAGAACCCGCTCGCTGCCCAGCACCTGCCCGACCCCGGCTATCCCCGCCAGCCCGCCGGCGACCAGCATCACCCCGACGTAGGCGCGCGGTACCGAGATGCCCGCGGTCCTGGCGGCGTCGGGGTTGGCCCCCACGGCGCGGAATCGGAAGCCGATCGTGCTTCGGGCGAGCAACCACCAGGTGAACACCGCGGCCGCCAACGCCAGCAGCAGCCCCACGTTCAGCGTGCTGCCGGAGAAGAACCGGGGCAGCACCGCGGTGTCGAGGATTCCCGGGCTGATCGGGTCGACGCGCCCGGGCCGCAGGAACGCCTCGGTGCTCAGGATGTAGAGCAAGCCGAAGCGAGCGACGTAGTTGAGCATGATCGTGGTGATCACCTCGTGCGCCCCAGTGGCCGCCTTCAGCAGACCGGGGATGCCGCCCCATATCGCACCGAACACGATCCCGGCCAGCACCGCGGCGATGACGTGGATGACCGGCGGCAGGTTGATCGCGAAGCCGACGTAGGCGGCTCCCACCGCGGCCAGCGTGATCTGCCCCTCGGCGCCGATGTTGAACATCCCGGCCCGGAACGGCAACGCCACGGCCAGCCCGCCCGCGATCAGCGGGGTGGCGAACAGCAGGCTGTCGGCGATCGGCGCGAACATCGCCGCGAAGGAGTCCGCCCGAGTGTCGAGCAAGGCGCCACGGAACAGGGCAGCGTAGGCCTGCGCGATCGATTGCACGATCGCGCTCAGCATGTCGCCCGGCCGGGCGAAGAAGTAGCTCGATGCGGCGCGCACCTCCTCGTCGGACACGGCGATGAGGACCGCGCCCACCAGCAGGGCCAGCACCAGCGAGAGGAAGGTCAGCAGGGCGCCGTCGTACCAGCGCCCTCCCCGGTGCTCCACCGGCGAAGGACCCGCAGCCGGCACGGGTGGGGGCGAGGGGGGCGGCGCGGCCGGCGGCGGCTCGGTCGTCGTGCTCATGCCGGCCCCGCAGCCAGCGCCTGTTCGGCGGGCAGTCCCGCCATCATCAGGCCGAGCACCTCGCGAGAGGTACCGCCGGGAACCACACCCATGATCCTGCCTCCGTACATGACAGCGATGCGGTCCGCCAGGGCCAGCACCTCGTCCAGTTCGGTCGAGACGATGAGCACCGCAGTGCCATGGTCACGCTCGCGGACGATCCGCTTGTGCACGAACTCGATGGAACCGACATCCAGGCCTCGGGTCGGCTGGCTGGCGATGAGCACCCCAAGCGGCCGGGACAGCTCGCGGGCCAGCACCACCTTCTGCTGGTTGCCCCCGGACAGTGACGAGGCGGTCGCCGCGACGCTGGTGGTACGGACGTCGAACTCGGCCACCCGCTGCTCGGCATTGCGGCGCACCTCGTTCGGGCGGTAGGACCACCCGGTCGAGAACGGGGTCCGGTCGTGCAGGTCGAGTACCAGGTTCTCCGCGACCGAGAACGAGCCGATGATCCCATCGGTGGACCGGTCCTCCGGGATGTAGCCGACACCCGCCTCCAGCGTGGCGTGTACTGGACGGCCGATGACCTCCCGGCCGTCGACGGTCACCGATCCCGAAGCCGGTCGCAGGCCGAGGATCGCCTCGCACAGCTCGGTCTGCCCGTTGCCCTGCACGCCCGCCACGGCCACGATCTCGCCACCCCGGACGTCGAGGTCGAGGTCGGCGACCGCGGTCGCTCCCCGCTCGTCGACAACGGTCAGCCCGCGCGCGGCCAGTCGCACCTCACCGGGCTCGGCCTGCGTCTTCGCCACGGTCAGGGACACGTCACGGCCGACCATCAGGCCGGCGAGTTCGGTGGTGTCGACCGGTGGCACCGTGTGACCGACGACCTTGCCGCGGCGCAGGACGGTGATCCGGTCGGCGACCGCGGCCACCTCGCGCAGCTTGTGCGTGATGAACACCACGGCGGTGCCGGCATCCGCCAGCCCCCGCATGATGCCCAGCAGATCGTCGGTCTCCTGCGGCGTCAGCACCGCGGTGGGCTCGTCGAGGATCAGCACCTTGGCGTCACGGACCAGCGCCTTGACGATCTCGACCCGCTGTTGCACGCCGACGGGCAGGTCCCCGACCATCGCCTCCGGGTCCAGCTCGAACCCGAACCGGGCCGAGACCTCTCGAACCCGGGCGGCCGCCGAGCGGTGGTCGAGCACGCCGCCGCGCCGCACCGGCTCGTCCCCCAGCACGACGTTCTCGGCGACGGTGAAGACGGGCACGAGCATGAAGTGCTGGTGGACCATGCCGATGCCGGCGCCCATGGCCGCGCGCGGGCTGTTGAAGCTGACCGGCTCACCGTCGATCAGGACCTCGCCGCCGTCGGCGTGCAGCAGCCCGAACAGGACGTTCATCAGGGTCGACTTGCCGGCACCGTTCTCGCCGAGCAGGCAGTGGATCTCACCGGGCTCGATGACGAGGTCGACGGCGTCGTTGGCGACGAACGATCCGAACCGCTTGGTGATCCCGCGCAACTCCAGCCTCATGGTCACCTCC
>Ga0163144_10030360_pt1 | contig 10338 bp, 10 predicted proteins | sample OliLak19BULKMAT1_FD_123175 | JGI IMG/M metagenome (GOLD analysis project Ga0163144, IMG submission 123175) | Freshwater microbial mat bacterial communities from Lake Vanda, McMurdo Dry Valleys, Antarctica - Oligotrophic Lake LV.19.BULKMAT1 | ecosystem: Environmental > Aquatic > Freshwater >...
AGTGGGTTTGGCGGCGGTGGTGGTGGTGGTGGTGGCGGCAAGTTCGGCAGCAAGAGCCGCGCACCGGCAGGCCGACCGATTGAAGAGATCCAGAAGGAAACGCCCGAACTGCGTCGCAAGCGTGAGAAGTTCAAGGGCTTTCAGTTCAAGGGCGGCCTGACCTAATGCGAAGCCGCTTTCGGTGAAACGATCACAGAACCACTCGAAAGAGTGGTTTTTTTATTGGTTTTTACCGTTTGGACTGGGGGGAAAGTCCAAATTACGGGGTTGCCGAGACACCTCGCGGCGTTGGCGTCCGAGCATGCTGGCTTCATGGTCGGCACGGGGTTCCCTCGCCGAAGCACAAAGCCGGTGGGACTTTTTCACCAACTTCGACAACTCCGGATGTCAGAGCCCTGTCGAACCGAAACCGCCGGTGCCGCGTTCGGTGTGATCCAATTCCGAAACTTCGATCACCGAGGCGTGGGCAATCGGGGCGACAACCATTTGGGCTATCCGTAAGCCGTGGTTAACACTGAAAGATACCTGTCCGTGGTTTATGAGCGGGATGAGCAGTTCGCCCCGATAGTCGGAATCGATCGTGCCGGGAGCATTCGGCAGGGTGATTCCGTGCTTGGATCCCAACCCCGAGCGAGGACGAATCTGGGCTTCAAACCCGGGTGGAATGGCCATAGCCAGACCCGTGGGGACCACCCTGATACAACCGGGCTCAATCACGATCTCGGTCTGATCGGTTTCGAGACACGCGGCGATATCCAAACCGGCGGCACCCGCCGACTGATATACCGGGACGGCCGCCCGAGGGCTGAGCCGTTTGATCCTGAGGGTGGGCGAAACCGAAGATCCCGGCTGGGGTTCTGCCATCACAGAACCAAGGCCGGGATCCCGGACTTTGTGACAGTAATGCCTTGGCGTTGCAGGTCGCCGAGCATCCGACCATAGGCCTCGACCATGCGTTTGGTCGAGAGGATCGCGTTATCCAGGCTCGATGCCCCCGTCACGCGCTTGTAAAGGTCGGACATCATCCGCGGAGCCGATTGAGCACGGGCGTCCAAGAGTGAGTCGAGCAGGTCCTGAGCGCGATCCTTGGCCTTGCTGATGTCTTCAAGAAGCGATTGGCGGTTCGCCATAGGTGTCCCCAACGTCGGCAAGGTTTCCAGATTGAGCCGGCAATCCTCGCCGGAGAATTGTGAAGGCATTGTGAGGGCGGCGAGCCCCCGGATCAAGTCTGTATCTTCAGGCCGCGGCCAGTGCCGACGGTTTTTCCACAAACAAAGGCTTTCCCTTGATTTCTGCCGGCAAGTGCGCTACCGACATCTCGGGGCAGTGCAGGCGGATCATGGCGAGGGCCAAGTCCTTTGGGGCGTGATGCCGCACACTCGCGAGGTCGGCGATCATGCCGTGAACGTCAAAGTCGGTGGGTAACGCGCCGGCCCACGCTTGGATCCCCGCGAACGTGGTCTCGGCGAGGGCTTCCTTGGCGTAGGCGAGTTCCTCGAACAGTTTCTCACCCGGCCTCGCACCTGTCAGCCGAATGGCAATTTCCGGGCGACCGTCGGGCTCCGAGTGTTCGCCATCGACGGCGGCCCTAAAGCCTTGCAGGTCGGCAAATCGATGCGCAAGGTCCAAGATGCGGACCGGCTCGCCCATGTCGAGCACGTAGACGCTTGCCGCGTCGGCCCGGCGGGTGTCGATGGCGGCGGACTGGATCACCAGCATGGCGGCTTCGTGGATCGTCATGAAGTAGCGGGTCATGCGGGCGTCGGTCACGGTGAGCGGTCCGCCCTCGGCGAGTTGTGCCTGCCAGATGGGGAGCACGCTGCACGCCGAGCCGAGGACGTTGCCGAACCGGACCATGCTGAAACTGGTGGCGTTGGGGCGGCCTATGGAGTTGCGGTGGAGCGCCTGGACGTACATTTCGGCCAACCGCTTGGTGGCGCCCATCACGCTCGTGGGGTTCACGGCCTTATCGGATGAGATCATCACAAAGCGTTCGGCACCAACGGCTTGGGCTGCATCGGCGATTGATTTGGTCCCAAAGACGTTGTTCTGAATGGCGTGGGATGGATGGTCTTCCATCAACGGCACATGCTTGTGAGCCGCCGAGTGGAAGACGACCTGTGGCTTCAGTTGGACGCACAGACGCAGGGTTTGCTCGGCATCGGTCACGTCGTGCAGGATGGAGCGTCGGGCGATGTCCGGGAAACGCCGCGCGATCTGCCGATCGATCTCAAAGAGGGCGTTCTCGGAACGTTCCATGAAGATGATCTGGGAGGGCCGGAAGGTGGCGGCGATCCGGGCGATCTCGGATCCGATGGAACCGCCCGCCCCGGTGATCATCACACGTCGGCCCGAGATTGTTTCCGCGACGGCCCGGCGGTCGACGCCGCAAGGGGTGCGGCCGATGAGTTCCATCATGTCGATTTCGGCTGGCGCGGAGGCGACCGCCGGCGTCGCTGCGACAACGGCCACGGCTGAAGAAGTTGGCGAGAGTTGCTCGGTCAGCGGGGCGATGCGGCGTTCCGGAATGCCCAGTGCGGCAAGTTCGGCCGCGACGGGGCCGGCGAGATCATCCCTGCCCTTGGGGAACGTCACGATGGCCAGCGAGAAGGGCTCTGACCGGTGCAGGTCGGCGAGATCTGTCAGCGAGCCCAGCACATTCAAGACTGGCTGGTGCACCGCGGGGCCTTCGACCAGGCATCCGGCAGGAGTAAACCCTTGATCCGCGGCATAGAACTGGGCAGCCAAGGCCCGCGCGGTCTCGGCGGTGCCGATGATGACGGCCCTTCGAAAGAGGGGGTCCATCGGGAGCGGTTCGGTAGAGCAATCGTTCATAGGTATGGATTTCCGGACGGGTTGACGCGGCCCTTTCGTTATCGGTCAGTCGATGGACCGGGATGAAAGCGGCGTAGATGAAAATTGGGGCACCGCCTCGCCCCGGGGGCCAAGGGCGGTTAGCGTGTGGCCATGCTGACGAGGCTTTCGGGCGTTCTGGAACGGGTGGGAGACGGAACCGGGACGATGGTTCCCGCGGCGTCGCCGTTTGCCATCGAGTTGCTGCTTCCGCAATACTTGGTCGAAAAACTGGCCCCCAAGGTGGGCCAAGCGGTGACGCTGACCACCCTTTTGTATCTTGAAGGGCAGGGGCAGGGGACGAGTTTCGTGCCTCGGTTGGTGGGGTTTGAGACCCCGACCGATCGGGCGTTTTTTGAGTTGCTGACGACGGTCAAGGGGATCGGGAACCGCAAGGCCCTTCGCGCCATGGCTTTGCCGCCGGCGTCGATCGCGCGGTTGATTGCGTCGAAGGACGCCAAGAGCCTGACCAAACTGCCGGAGATTGGCAAACGGCTCGCGGAAACGATGATTGCGGAGTTGACCGGGAAGGTGGATGGGTACCTCTCGGGTGGAGAGGTTGCGGGGCTGGACGCGGCGGCGGCTGGGCGGCCGTTTGTGGCCCCCACTTTCGGACCGGCGGGCGCCGAAGCGGTTGAGGTTCTGGTGGCCCTGGGTGACACCCGGGTTGAGGCGGAACGCAAGGTGGAAACGGCGATCCGCCGAAGCGGGAGCAAGGTTCCGGAGACGGCCGACGAAGTTCTGAACGTTGTGTATGGCGGATAGGACTCCCTAGGCTGCCGCCCTCTATCCTTGGGACACATGCGCTACGCGATGATCATGGCGGGCGGGGCGGGCACGCGGCTGTGGCCCATGAGCCGCAAGGAGCGCCCCAAGCAGTTGCTCGACTTTATCGAACGCGAGGGGGACACCCGGCGTCGCAGCCTGCTGGAGATCGCGGCGGCCCGGCTGGACGGGCTCATCGATCCGAAGCGCCGCTACATCTGCACATCGGAGGCGTATCGCGCCAGTATCCGGGCCCAGATGCCCGAGTTCGCGGATGCCCAGATTTTGGGTGAACCGGCGGCCCGTGACACAGTGAACGCGGTGGGGCTGACGGCCGCGGTGCTACAGAAAGAGCACGAAGATGCCATCTTCGCAGTCCTGACGGCCGACCACATCATCGAACCGGATGACGTTTTTCGTGAGCGGATGGATCTCGGGTTCCGGCTGGTTGAGAGCGATCCTTCGCGTTTCGTGACGTTCTCCATCAAGCCGACCTATGCCGCGACGGGCTTCGGATATGTGGAACGTGGCACACCCGTGCGCGACAAAAAGCACGGCAAACACGCCGAGGTGGATGGCGCCCGCGATGGGGCTTTTCATGTGGCCCGCTTTGTCGAGAAGCCAGATCTTGCTCGCGCGCAGGCTTATGTTGAATCGGGCGACTTCAATTGGAACGCGGGGATGTTCGTGTGGAAGGCCTCGACGGTGCTCGATGCCATCAAACGCTTCAAGCCCGAGTGCCACGAGGGCCTGATGAAGATCCAGCGGGCGTGGGGCACGAAGAAGGCGGCGGATGTGCTGGCCGAGGTCTATCCGACGCTCCCCAAGACCAGCGTCGACTACGCCATCATGGAGCCGACGGCCAAACTCGCGGCGGCGGGGGACAAGAGCAAGGACGTCTTTTCGCTCGTCACCGTGCAGATGGAATTGAGTTGGCTGGACGTGGGGAGTTGGCCGAGCTTTGCCGAAACCGTGGCGGCCGACAAGCAGGGCAACCGCGTTGCAGGCGAGGGCACCGGCGTGGTGAGCGGGTGTAAGAACACGTTGGTGGTGACCGCAGAGAAGGGGCACACCGTCGCGGTTCTGGGGTGCGAAGACCTCATCATTGTGCACACGCCCGATGCGACGTTGGTGATGCCGCGGGAACGGGCGGAGGAACTGAAGACCCTGCACGGGCTGGTGGCGGAAGGATTAAGGTAAGAATCACGCCTCATGTCCGGACTCTTCGCGGGCACACCGCTTGAACAACCCGTCACCTGTCACCGCTGCGGCCGCACCCACGCGGCGTGCACCTGTCCGCGCGACCGGGACACCGGGCGAGTGCTCGACCCGAAAGATCAACCGGTGCGCATCCGGCGCGAGCAACGGCGCGGGAAGGTGGTGACGGTGGTGGCCGGGTTTGCCCCGAGGTCGGCCCGCACGAATGATTTACCGAGCCTGTTGAAGCAACTGAAGGCGACGCTTGGCACGGGCGGCACCCTCGACACCTCGAAGCCCGGTATGGCGACGATCGAAGTGCAGGGCGACCATCGAGATCGCCTCGTGGAACACTTCAAAATGCTGGGGTACCCGGCGAAGGCGTCGGGAGGGTGAGCGGAGCGTCATGCATGCCACGGAGGTATTGCGATCGATCCGGAAAATGCCCAGGAGAGGACTTGAACCTCCATGCCCTTGCGGGCTCTACCACCTCAAGGTAGTGCGTCTGCCAATTTCGCCACCTGGGCGGGTGGACGGGGCCGTAAGACTCCGTCGGTGAAGTATACACGTCTGGCCCCAATTCGTCACCTTTCGCGGTCGACCGTTTGAGTTATGGGCCGGTGACCGGGTTTGCCGCGCTATGATCGTTCTCATCACCGGAGTCAAGGAGCGGAGGCTCTGCTCGCCCTTCATTCGGGTGGCATTCGGTGTAGTTTTTACAGCATTTTGGTGACCCACCCGATGGAAGTTTCACGCGGGCCAAACCATTCTTCGCTTTCCACCGGCACTCTGGGCGCGGTGCTGGTTGCGCTGACGGAATCTGGGCAGTTTGGCCCGGTTGTGGTGGGTCCGACAGGCCTCGAAGCACAAGCGACCCGTGAGGGTGCGTTCTACCGGCTGACCGCCGAGGCGGATGGCCTTTTCGTCGGGCTTGTCAGTGCGGATCGTTGGTTGAGCCAGTCCATCGAACAGCAACTGGTGATCTCCGGGGACAAACTCGAAGACCTGCTGGAGGAAGAACTGATCGATCTTGATGCACCGCTCACGCGCCTCAAGGTTGAGCATTTCCGGGACGACGCGAAACTCTTTACGTTCCGGTCCAGGCTTCCGTCGGACCTCTCGGCAGAGTCCATCGCCCGCATCGTCCGCGGCTACGAGGCCTGCTTCCGCCGCTTGGGCGACATGGAAGGCGGGGCCGAGGAATGACAGTTCTTACCGATCCCGCGACACTCATGTTCTGGGTTTCGACGGGGGTTTCTTCCGACCCGCACCTTGCATCTCCTTGGTGCCCTGCGGGTTCTCTGACTTTTCTGTGCTCTGTGTGCTGAATGCAGCCCGGTTATGCTCGATCGAAGGACAGATTCATGCGTGTTCTCATGCTTGGTTGGGAGTTTCCGCCTTACATCGCGGGCGGCCTTGGGGTTGCGTGCTACGGCTTGACCAAGGCTCTTGATCGCATGGGTCACGAAGTGCTGTTTGTGCTCCCCAAGGCGGTTGATCGGAGCCACAGTTCACACGTCCGGATGCTCAGCCCCGACATGCTGACACGGGCAGCCACCGTGGGCGGTGACGTCCTCGCGGAAGCCATGAGTGTTCAGCCCGAAGACGAGGTGACGCTCGATCCGTCGGGCAACCCCGTGTACGCATTCCAGCGGACGAGTTTCACCGGCGTCCCCGCGGGCTTCAGCAGTTCCTACGGCGGCGGAGGACGCGTTGATGGTTCTCGCATGGCGGCCGTGGCTCGCCTGCAGAGCGAGGTGCTTTCGGCCGCCGAACGCAGCGAACTCGAGAAGGTTGTTTCGGGCAAGGAACAAGCGGACGCGGAACCCGCCCCCGCAGCACATGCGTCCCACACCGCCGCCATCCCGGCGTCGCGCGGCACTATTTCCGGCGGGGCGGGCATCGCGTATGAAGGCCTCGACCTGATGCAGGAGACCGAGCGTTACGCCCGGCTGGCGGTTGCGCTGACGCGGAAGAACGAGTACGACGTCATTCACGCCCACGACTGGCTGACTTATCCGGCGGGCCTCGCGCTCAAAGCGGTTTCGCGCAAGCCGCTGGTGGTCCACGTTCACTCGACGGAGTTTGATCGCTCGGGCAACAACGTGAACCAGAAGGTTTACGAGATCGAACGGGCCGGGATGCAGGGTGCGGACCGCGTCATCGCGGTGAGCCAACTCACCAAGAGCATCTGCGTCCGCCGCTACGGCGTTTCGCCCGGCAAAGTCGATGTGGTGTACAACGGCATCGAGCGGGAGATCCAGCAGCCCGCGGCGACGGCCATCGAATCCACCGACAAGATCGTGCTGTTCCTGGGCCGCATCACCATGCAGAAGGGGCCGGAGTACTTCATCGCGGCGGCCCAGCGGGTGCTCGAGATTCTTCCGGATGTGAAGTTCGTGCTGGCGGGGAGCGGCGACATGGCCCTGCGCATGATCGAACTCGCCGCCAACATGGGCATCGGCCACAAGGTTCTGTTCACCGGCTTCCTGCGGGGCAAGGACGTGGACAAGGTGTACCGCATGGCCGATTGCTACGTGATGCCGAGTGTGTCGGAGCCTTTCGGCTTGGCTGCGCTCGAGGCCATCAACCACAACGTCCCCGTCATCCTCAGCAAAACCAGCGGCGCGAGCGAGGTGCTGCAGCACGTCCTCAAGGTCGATTTCTGGGACATCGACGAGATGGCGAACAAAATCGTCGCTGTGCTTCGGCACCCACCGCTCTCGACAACACTCAAGGAACATGGCAGTTTCGAACTTCACCGGCTGACGTGGGAGGGCGCGGCGGAACGCTGCATCCAGAGTTACCAAGCAGCCAGCGTCGTCAAATCCGCCGTGGCATGAACGCGGTGTGTGGCGGGGGCTGAACAGGCATGGGGTTTTACGCCGCGTTCCGCAATTCCCCCGCCGCGGTCGGCGCTTCGATCGCCAGCACGGTCACGTCGTCGGCCTGGTGAAGGCTGCCGAGTTGATTGTCGATGAGCCCTGTAAGCCTTGAAGCGAGCGACGAAGTTCCCGCGCGGTCTCGCACCGCATTCAGCAGGCCGTCCATGTGCCGATGCGCTGGGTTGGCATCGTCTCGGGCGGATTCCATGAAGGCCGCCTCCAACCCATCGGTGTAAAGCAGGAGTGATTCTCCGGCTCGCAGTGTGAAGGCCGCCTCATCAAAGAGCGCGTCCGGGAATACACCCAGCAGCGGCCCTTCGATTTGAATGGTTGTTGACGCGTGCCGCCCCACCACGATCGGATAGGGGTGGCCGGCACCCGCGATCCGAACGGCCCGGGTGCGCTGGTTGATGACCCCGTAGACGGCCGTTGCGAAGCGGGCGTGATCGCCCTGCACCTCGCACAAGCGGGCGTTGAGGCGGCGAAGAACCTCGGCGGGCGAGAGAGCCGCCGCCGCTCCGAGTCGGGCGAGCGGCGGATCCGAGGGGGCGTCTGCCGCGGCTTTGATCGTGGGACCATTGATGCCCGCGAGGGCGTTGGCGAGCACCATGGTGAGCAGGGCGGCGGGCACGCCATGACCGACGGCGTCGGCGACAAGAAAACCGAGGTGTTCATCATCAAGCGGCCGCACGGCATAGACGTCGCCGCTGACGAAATTGACCGGGCGGAAGAGGACCGAGAAATCCAGCCCATCAATCTCGGGGAGAGGGGCAGAGGTAAACTCGCGCTGGATGGAGGCGGCGAGGTTGAGTTCCTCGTGGAGCCGTTCCATCTCCAGTCGCACACCTTCCTGACAGCGGTGGGCCAAGGCAACCTCGGTCGCGAGCATGTGGAATGCGCTCTGGCGTTCCGAGAGCGCGTAGAGGAGCGCGGCGACCTTGACCTCGGGGGCGTCGGGCGGCTCGAACAAAACGCCGTCTTGCTGTTGGGCCCGCCAGGCTTCGTGGTCTTTCACCAGGGCGACCCCGGCCAGCGAATTGGACATCATGGCCTGCATGAAACGATCCACGAATGTCGCGGAGGCTGTTGGGTCGACGACCAAGAGGACGGCGGCCGGGCGGACGTCGGCGCCTGATTCCAATTGCTTCAGCAGCCACTGGGCGGCCACCGTTTCAAATTTCGGGGTCCGACTCGCAGGCCAGAAGACGGCCGCGCACGCTTGCAACCGCTGGTGCCAAGCCTTGGCACCCGACCCCCCAAGCGAAGTGTCCGCGATCAGGATGGTGCGTTCCACCACGCTCATCGTCTGTGCCACTCCGATTTGGGCGTCCTGCCGGTCGAACGCCCATCCAACAGCGGAAGGACCACCCCGGTTCGGGGGTTCTTCGGCCTATTCCGCCCGCTTCTTGAGCGCGGCCGTATTCAGATCGATCTTCTGCCCTTCTTTGAGCCCGAGTGTTTTGAGGGTTCCGCCCTTGAGTTCAATAACGAACTGGGTGGCGTACTTGCTGGGGTATCGCTTCAGTCGCTCTTCGTAGACGTCGTTTTGATTGGCCCAGTCGGGCGAGCCCGCGACCGCGGAGAGAACTTTCTCGGCCTCAGTCCTTTCGGGCTCGATGGTCATTTCGTGCATCGCGACAATCCGCGCGGAGCGATCGAGGTAGATGATATCGATGGGCACGGGGCAGTCGCGCATGACGAACGATTGCGACCTGACCTGCTTGTCGGCGAACACGAAGAGCATCCCACCGTCCTCAGGGATCTCGGTGCGGCCCGAGAGCCCCTTGAAGCGTGTCTGGTTATTGAGCGCGAGGTCGAGTTTGAATGTCTTCCCAGCGAGTTTGACCTCTTCCACGTTTGCGTCCTCGCCGCCGGCATGGGGCTCATCGCACCCCGGCAGCGTGGTGGCGCAGGCCGCGAGTGCCAAGCAAAGGAAGAGCAATGTCATCAGCCGCGACCCGAGCCCTGAAGCAACCATCGTTCATCCTCCGCTGTGAAAACAACCGCGTTCTTTGGGATGGTAGAGAGGCGGAAGCCCGCACAGAATTCGGCCGGGTCCATCGGCCGGGCCTTCTCGATAAGACCGGACCACTGTGCCACCAGCCCGATCACCCGCTCCCGGCTGACGCCCCCAGCGCGGAAGGTGTCGAGCCGGGTGTCGCCGTGGCGTTTGGCCAGCCGCCGCCCATCGCTTCCGACGACGAGCGGTAGGTGGGTGTACATGGGTTCTGGCTCCAGGCCCAGAGCCCTGTACAGGAGCAGTTGTCTGCCGGCGGAATCCAGCAGGTCATCGCCCCGCACAACCTGAGTCACGCCCTGTCGGTCGTCGTCCACCACCACCGCCAGTTGATACGACGGGGCCAAGCGTTTGGTCCAGACAACAAAGTCCCCGATCGTCGCGGCGGGCTCTTGCATCTTGAACCCTGCCAAACCGTCGGCGAACGTCACCGGGCCATGGGGGGTTGCGAACCGCCAACTCATCTCGGGCCGATCGAATTGCCGCGGCATTTCGAGCGGCCTTAAGGCGGGCGGGAAGAACGATTCGCCGGACCCCTCTTGCGGGGCCGATGATGCGGCCTCGATCTGGCCTCTGGAAAGGTCGCATGGATAGACGCAGCCGCGAGCGGCGAGGTGCTTC
>Ga0163144_10030365_pt1 | contig 10337 bp, 9 predicted proteins | sample OliLak19BULKMAT1_FD_123175 | JGI IMG/M metagenome (GOLD analysis project Ga0163144, IMG submission 123175) | Freshwater microbial mat bacterial communities from Lake Vanda, McMurdo Dry Valleys, Antarctica - Oligotrophic Lake LV.19.BULKMAT1 | ecosystem: Environmental > Aquatic > Freshwater > Lake...
ATGGCCTCGCTGAACGGCACGCTCCCGTGCACTGGCACCCAGCGCTCGCCGTTCGGGCCGAGCATGCTGTTCACCTCGGCGAACGGATTGGCGCGCATCATCTTCGGCACCGTGTTCTCGGCTTCAGTGCCGGCGCGGCCCATGATCCGGCGCACGATCGCGGCCTTCGCGTCCGCATCGACCGCGTCGCGACCGTCGACCGAGAGGTGCACCGAAAACGTGCCCTCCTCTAGGAAGTTGCGGCCTGCCATCACGACCCTGGCGCCTTCGACCAGGCCCTTCAGCCCGCCGGCACCCTTGACCAGCTTGCCGAGCGACTTCGCGTCTTCCATCAGGCTGACGCGCTTCATCCGCACCGCCTGCAGGCCGGGGTCGAACGCGAACTGTTCCGAGGCCACGTCCTCGCGCGCCACGTCGGCCATCGCGGCGAACAGGTCGGCCGCCGCCTTGAACGAATAGGAGAGAAAGCGCGACTCAGGCTGCGGCCGCACCAGTCGGAACGTCGCCCGCGTCTTGACGCCGAGCGCGCCGGTGTCGGAGAGGAACATGCCCATCGTGTCCGGGCCGACCTGGCGCAGGAACGGCGCGCCATTGGCGTTCGCATGGCTGCCGAGCTGCAGCACGCTGCCATCGGCGAGCACCACGTCGAGTCCGATCACGCTGTCGGCCGCGGTGCCGTAGCGGCCCGAGCCGAGGAAGATGCTGCCCTGCGAGAGCGCGCCGCCGATCGTCGAGCGCAGGCCGGAGAGCGGGCCGTAGTACGGCGTGCGCACGCCATGCGGCGCAAGCGTGTCGAACAGGGCTTTCCAGGTGGCGCCGCATTCGACCGTGACGTAGCAATCCTCGGCATTGATCGTGACAACGCGGTCCATCCGCAGCATGTCGACCATGATCGAGTTGGCGCGCTTCGGCAGGTAGCCGTCGGTGTACGACATTCCGCCGCCGCGCGGTACGATCGGCAGACCGGAGGGCGCGATCGCCTTGAGTGCCGTGGCGAGCTCTTCGGCGCTGCCGGGCCGGATCACGACCGCCGGCAGTTCGCCCGAGCGATAGACATCCTGCGAATAGAACTCGCGTTCGGTCCGGTCGGTGATCACGTGCTGCGCGCCGAGCAGGCGCCGCAGTTCGGCGATCACTCCGTCGACGGCGCCGGGCATCAGGTGGATGGCTTGCTGCATGGCTCGAATCTCCGCTCTCGTGACAGTGGCTCGATTATTCGTGCCCTGCCGCGCCGCATCAACCTTTACAGGCCGCAATCGACGTCGACGGCAGCTTCGGTCAGGAAGACCTTGCCTGCCGCCCGACCAGTGGGCCGCGGGTCACCCGGGCGCCCGGTCCGGGGTGAACGCGACATATCCGGCGTCGCGCGCCGCGAACCACCGGCCTGCTAAGCTGCCGCTCCCGCCGGGAAGCGCGCACGGACGCCGCATGGGCGGGCCACATACGACGATGGCCATCCTCCGCGACACCCAGATCAGGTTCGAGTACACCGTCCCGGTCGCCGTGGTCGGCGCCGGCGCCTGCGGCCTGACCGCTGCGCTCGCCGCCAGCGACGCGGGGTCCGAGGTGCTGGTGCTCGAGCGCGACAAGCGGCCCTGGGGCAGCACCTCGATGTCGCTCGGCGCGATGTGCGCGGCTGCCTCCAGGGAACACCGCCACCACGGCCTCGACGACAGCGCCGAGCGCTTCTTCGCCGACGTGATGGCCAAGACCGCGGGCCGCGCCGATGCGCGCCTCGCCCGGGTGGTCGGCGAGCAGTCCGGCCCCACGGTCGACTGGCTCACCGCGAAGCACGACGTGCCGATGCTGCTCGACTTCAAGTGGACCAGCCTCGGCCACTCGGTGCCGCGGCTGCACATCCCGCCCGGCCGCAGCGGCGAGGAACTGCTCGCGCTGCTCGGCCGCGCCTGCGAGCGCGCCGGGGCGCAGGTGATGACGGAAGCGCGCGTGCGCGACCTGCACGCCGACGCCGCAGGCCGCATCCGCGGCGTGCGCATCGAGCGTCCCGACGGCAGCACCGAAGACCTCGGGGTCGAGGCGCTGGTGCTCGCGAACTGCGGCTATGGCGGCAACCGCGAGCTGGTTGCGCAGCACATTCCCGAGATGGCCAGCGCCCGCTATTTCGGCCACGAAGGCAACGAAGGCGACGCGATCCACTGGGGCGAGGCGCTCGGCGCGCAGCTCGCCGACCTGAGCGCCTACCAGGGCCTCGGTACGCTCGCCGACCCGCAACAGGTGATCGTGCCGCACCCGTTGCTGCTCGAGGGCGGCTTTCTGGTGAACATCCGCGGCGAGCGCTTCACCCACGAGAATGCCAACATCTCCGGCATGTGCGTGCCCGTACTGGCCGAGCCCGAGGGCCTCGCCTGGGTGATCTTCGACGGCCGCCGCAACGCCGCCTGCCTCGAGCATTCGGTCGAGCAGCGCCAGCTCGCCGAGGTCGGCGCGATCAGGCAGGCCGCGAGCTGGGCCGGGCTCGAGAAGCTCTGCAACCTGCCCGCCGGTTCGCTCGAGCGCGAGAACACTGCGGTCGACACCGCGCGCCGCAGCGGCCAGCCCGATCGCCTCGGCCGCCGCTTCGATGGGCTCGAACCGCTGCAGCCGCCCTACTGCGCGCTGCGCGTCACCGGCGCGCTGTTCCATACCCAGGGCGGCCTGGTCGTCGACGAACACGCGCAGGTGCTGCGCCCCGACGGCAGCACCTTCCCGAACCTGTTCGCCGGCGGCGGCGCCGCGCGCAGCATCTCGGGGCCCGAAGTCACCGGATACCTTCCTGGCATGGGCCTCTGCATGGCGATCACGCTCGGCCGCCTCGCCGGCGACGCCGCCGCCAGGGTCGCGCCCGGCGCGGCCGCGTGAAGGCCACTGCGTTCGCGTCGTTCGCCACGCTGCTGCTCGGCGCCTGCGCGGCGATGACGAACTCCAACCCACCTCCGTCGGCGGCGACCGGTCCGTCCACCGCCGCCTGGCCGCCGCCGGCGGTGCCGATCGAGCAGATAGACACCCGGCTCACCGACGCTGCGGACGGTCGCGAGATCCCGCTGCGAATCGCCTACCCGACGAGCGGCCGCAACCTGCCGATCCTCCTGTTCTCGCACGGCGCATTTTCCTCGGGCCGCGACTACGACCCGCTGCTCGACGCCTGGGCGCGCCGCGGCTACGTCGTGATCGCCCCGACCCACCGCGACTCCACCTCGCTAGGAAACGCGCGCGGCAGCGGCGACCCGCGCCACTTCCCCTGGCGCCTCGACGACATGGACCTGCTGCTGCGCGAGCTCGATCGCGTGCTGGCGACCGTGCCCGGCCTAGCCGCGCGCGCCGATCGCCGGCGCATCGCCGCCACCGGGCATTCCTTCGGCGGCCTGATCGCGCAGACACTGGGAGGCGCGACGTATTTCGACCCCGCCACCCGCCAGGCCGTCTCGCGGGCCGATCCGCGCGTGCAGGCCGTGATCATCTTCAGCGGCGCCGGCACGTTCCCGCCGATCCTGCGCGGCGAAGATTTCGCTGCACTGCGCAAGCCCGCGCTGGTCACCGTCGGCACCGACGACCTGCCCCAGGCTCCCGGACTCACCGGCTACGCCTGGCGCCGCCAACCCTGGGATCTCGCCGCACCCGGCGACAAGTACCTGCTGACCCTCGACGGTGCGGACCATTATCTCGGCGGCATGGTGGGCCGCGACGACCTTCCGCGCGCCGCCCGCGGTCCGCAGTATCTGGCTGCGTTCCAGCAGGTCAGCGCGAATTTCCTCGACGCCTGCTTGCGCGGCGACACCAACGCGACCGCCTGGCTGGTCGCAAGCGCCACCGCGCTCGACGCACCAGCCGCAGCCACACTGCCCGAAACGGCGCATCTCACGCGCCGCTGAGCGCCGAGCGCACAACGATCGCCGGTGACAAGCACGTCGGCGCGGCAATGGATCGCAGCCGCCAGGATCGGCATGTCGGACGGATCGCCGAGCTGCAACTGCGCAGCAGCCTACGCAGCAGCCTGCGCGGTCGGCGACTGCGCCTCGCCGACGAGCGCGACGACACCGCCCGCGCGTTCCAGGGCATCCGCCCAGTCCGGCGGTCCCTTCAACGTGAGATTGCGGCGCGCTTCTTCGAGCGCGTACGACGACATCACCAGTGCGCACTCACCGCGCCGCGCGAGCGCCAGCAGATCGTGAACGTAACTCGCTGGCGAACACCCCGCGAGAAAGATGATGTTCGCGTCGAGGAAGATCCGCACGCGTCAGCGCGTTGCGGCGGCCAGACGGCGGGCGACCGCCGCCGGACGCAGCCGGATCGCGCCATCATCGGTGACCTCGAGCAACAAGGTTTCATTGCCTTTGAGCGCCAGGCGCTTGATGACGGCTCGCGGCGCTTGGGTCGGTACGCGTCAGTCCCCTCGAGCCGTTCGGGAATGGTCAGCACCGGAGGGCAGTCCCCGGGCGATTCTGGTGTGCTGAAGTGTCGACCACATCGTGTCAACACTGAGCCAGATTGCCCTCTTGATCCTTCAACGACTTGACCGTCTGGAGCTCGTGCTCGCGGTTGAAACTCAGCCTGTTCATGCACTTCGCCAAGCCTCATCGCTTTAGCGAGGTTTCCGCAATCCGGTAGCTGGCCACCCTTGCGTCATTTCTCCCGCGCAGACCCAAGCCCCAACACACCGGAATTGAGCACGTCGTCTGGGTCAAGTACTGCCTTCAGCGAGTTGAGCATTCGTCGCGTACCTGGAACGAGCCGGTCTGCATAGGAGTAACTCCGGCCGACCTGGAGATGCGCGGCGCCGAGCCGCTGAAGCTCCAGCTTGAACTCCTGCCGCAGCTCGATTGCGTACGCGCGCGCCGTAGGATTGCGTGCATGCCGAGCAACTTTTCGTGCGGTATCGGCGTCGAGGTGCTGTAAATGCAGTGGCGAGATCGCGTCCTTCCAATAGTAAGACGGTTCCAACAGCACGAGTCCGGGCGGAAACAGAATCAAATAGGAGTGCCAAACACCGTGCGCCTGCATGGCGGCGCTGCGAGTAGAGAAGAATTCCTCGAGGCGGATTGCCGCTGCAGCTGCGTCGCCATGTGCGAATACGCCGTTGGTTGCAATCCAGCGTTCACCCTCCGGGCCAAGAAAGCCCCGCACAGAAAACGGTCGTGCTGCCAAAGCGAGCGGTAACAGGTTGGGGATCTCCCGAGCTCCGACGCCGACGGCGCTCCGCACGACCGCGAGTGCTTCTTCGATTCCCAGCGTGCTCGCGCCCTCGACGCTGACGTGCAGCGACCACGTCACGCCGTCCATGAAGTTACGCCCAGCGCTGAGCATTCCTATTGCCGACGCGGGCCCGCGCTGCGCAATCAAAGCCACCGTCTTCAGCGCTTCCTTGAAGCCCACATTCGGCGCATTGCGGCTCTTCACCGGGTCTAGACCGAGTACGCGCGACGCCACCCCTGTTCGGCTGACTTTGGTTCCCGCATCCACCAGCTCCGTGAACGAGTCCAGGGCGAACGATGCGTGGCCGGTGGCGGTCGGCTCCGGCTCCAGCGCCAAGGTGACGGCCGTCTTGATTCCGAACGCCCCGCAGTCTCCAAGAAATGGGCCTAATGAGGTCCGGTCCGTAGGATCGAAAGAACGGCCGCAGGCCGACCGCGGCACTGCCGCCCACGAACACGTCCCCGGCGCCGGTAACGACCTCAAGACCCAGAACGCCCTCCAGTGGATCGACCGTGACCTGGGACAACGCTCCACCGACTGTCGAAACGCTGCCGGAGATGGGAGGACGAAATCTGGTTCGCAGGCCGGTTCCGGCGAGCGTTTCACCCACGCTCGCCCAAGTCGCGCCCGCGCCGACGCTCAGAAGCCTGCTCGCGCAATCCAGTTGGCGGACCCCGTTCAACCGCCGCAGGTCCACGATGACGCTTCAGTCATCGGGCGGCACATAGCCGCCGGAGTAGGAGAGACCCCCACCCCGCGGGATCAACGTGCATCGCGTGGTTCGGGCGTACTCCACGAGCCGACGGACCTGCTCCGTGATCTGGGGCTGTACGACCGCCAGCGCGCGCGGGCCTTCAAACGTGAACAGATCCTGCGAATACATTTCGAGGGACGCCGGGTCGGTATGCACCGCGTCCGACCCGACGATCACATCGAGTCCCTCAGGCGGCTTCACCATTTGGGCGGCCACTCCAAAGGAGCTGCTGCCTCACGCAGCGTCTCAGGGAGCGCCGGCATGTAGGGTGGGTCATACCGAAACGGGTACGGCTCGCGGTCAAATTCGTTCCGGAGGGCGCCGCCCAGAACGCGGATGAACAAGCTGTAGCCCGCGCGGCTCCCAGCCGGGCCATGCCACTCGCCCTCTCGCCACCAACAGTACCCGCCCGGTCGCATCACCCCCGCGTCACTGAACACGTACTCGCCCTCCAGCGTGAAGATCTCCTCAACGACGGGGTGCGTGAACTTGCCCACCATCACTGCCGGCGGTGGGTGGTGTGGGAGACAGGCGTACAGAAAGCTCTGCTCGCCAGTCTCCAGGTCGCGCCGCAGGTGTTTCACGGCGAGGCCCGGGCCGAGCGGCCGGCCGGTCACGCTGCCGCCCGCGCCGTGCTCCCAAGGGAGTGCGAAGGTGTCCAGACGCCGAATCAGTCGCGACTCGTTGCAAGACGTCGCATCGCTCGCCGCACGCGGCTCGCACGAGAGCATCGTCAGCACGACGGCCCCGGCGGCGCTGCTGAGCCGACGACGCGGCAGTCCCGCCGGCAAATAAGCGTAGTCGTGGTACCCGTAGCGCATGCCGTCGAGCGTGATTTCACCGTCAAGTACAAACCATTCCTCGTCAGCCGTGATCCCACGCTCTGGTGAGTCATAACCCGCCGGATACCGAACGATCCGCGTTGAAGCACCGGAGTCAGCATCCTCGCTCAGAACTTTGCAGGTGACGCCCGGACGAACGTTCTCGAGCGCGACACTCCAAGGCAGTGCCTGAGACTGCACGAATACGGTATGCGGACGCGCCACCTCAGCGCTCCGCGGCAGGCCGGAATTCGGCCATGTCGCTGAAGACCTCGAGGCGCACGATCAGGCCCGCCCGCAAATCGAAATGTCTACTTCAGGTCGTGTCATGGTGTGTCAGTAGTTGATTGCTGCCGGAACTTCGCGAGCGTGAGCCCGCAATGACTCCGGCAGCTCAGGCCGGTACGGCGCGAAGTAGTCAACGGCTATCGGCTCAGGTTCGATCAGGTTTGCCAGTGGGCCGCCTACGGAACGGATCAGCATCAGGAATCCCGTTCGAGAGCCGTACGGCCCATGGTAGCGATGCGGCTCCCACCAGGCGTACGCGCCGGGTCGCATGACACCCACGTCGTTCACCGCATATTCACCGGCAAGGACGTACATCTCCTGCACGTGCGAATGGGACCATCGTTTTTCCATGAAACGGAACGGCAGCGCCGAATAAAGGATCGTGATTTCGCCGGTGTCGGGATCTTCGCGCAGCGTCTGCACACCCGTGCCCTGAAGGTAGCGTGTGTGCGGGTTCTGAATCCATCCCTCCAAGCCCCGGCTCGTGGTGTCCAGACGTGGTACGTGCTTCCGTTCGTCGAAGTCCCTGGACGTCGTGCTCCAGGTCGGGCGAGCATCGAACATCGTGAGGACCACGGCGCCGCCTCGGGTGTGCGCTGCGCCCCGCGGCAAGTGTGGTGGAAGGCACGCATAGGCGTAGTGGCCGTAGCGTTCGTCGCCGATCTGCAACTCTCCGTCGAGAACGAACAGTTCCTCCGTGGCCCCCATCGATCCGGGCGGCGCGTGCCAACCCGGCGGGTAACGAATGAGGAGTGTGGCCGCCCCGGTCGCCGCGTCCTGGCTCAAGACGCGGTAGTTGGCAAGCGGACGACCGAACGCGGCGGCATCGGCCATCCAGGGCAATGCCTGGGCCTGGATGAACATCGTATGACCACGACTCATGTTCCGTTCTCCCCGGCTACCTCCACGACCTGCCGCCGATACGCGCCCCGGGCGCTGATCAAGACGGCTAGCAGCGGCAGACCGACGAGGGCAGGCACTAGCGCGAGCGAGTAGCGGATTCCGTCCGGCGATGTGAATACGTGGTCGTTCAGCAGACCGACGCTGACCGGCCCAAGCGTCAGCCCGAGCAAGTTCATCGAGAGCATGTACACAGCCGCCGATTGAGCTCGGATTTGACTTGGAGCCGCGAGCACGAGCGAGGCAGCTCCCGTGGAAGACGCCATGGCACCCGCCACCGTCGCCGGTACGAGCATTGCCACGGCTGCGGCGCCGGTCGGCATCAACGGTACCGCGATCGACGTAGCCAGCATCACTCCGAGACTCAACATGCAGGCTAAATACGTTCCGTTGGGACGGCCCTGCCGGATCCAGTGGGTACCGAGCCAGCCGCCGAAAAGCGCGCCGCCTGGTCCACAGACGAGAAGGATGCTGCCATAGGCCCAGCTCATGTCGGCAATCGACCATCCCCACGTCCGAACGAAGAGGCTTGGCAGCCAAAACCATGCATAGCCCAGTAGGGTCGTGATACCCATCCCGAGAATCAGGCCGCCGAACGCTTGGCGCCGCGCGGCGATGTAGCGCAGTGTCGCGACGATGCTGTCGCCTGCTGCAACCCGGCCGCGGCGTGGTGGCTCGCGTGCTGCAAACAGCAGGGCGGCGACCAGAATGCCGGGCAGTCCGACGATCGCAAAGCCAACCCGCCATGCTTCCATTTCACCGAAGCCGGGGACGCGGAGAGGGGGCGCTGTGCTGCTCCACGAGACCACCTGGGCTCCGACCAGGTAAGCGACCCCGAGACCGAGCGAAATTCCCGATTTGAACAGGCCCATCGCACGCCCCTGCTCTTCCCTCGGGAAATAGTCGCCGATCAGGGAGTACGCGGTGGGAGTGAGAACCGACTCACCGACTCCAACGCCCATGCGAGCGACGAACAGTTGAGCGTAGCCGCGCGCCAACCCGCACGCGGCCGTCATCACGCACCAGAACGTCACGCCGGCCCCGACGAGGTTCTTTCTATTCGCGCGATCGGCGAGCCAGCCGATCGGCAAGCCGAGCGTAACGTAGAACAAGGCAAATGCCGGGCCCATCAACCAGCCGAGTTGCGTGTCAGAAAGGCCGAGATCGCGTTTGATCGGTTCAGCGAGCAGGCTAAGGATCTGACGGTCGACAAACGAGAGGAGGTAGGCTGCGGTCAAAAGCGCAGTCATGTACCACGCGTACCGCCTCGACGGATACGGCACCACCTCCGCGGCTAGGACGCGCGTTGTGTTGACCGCGCCGGAGACTGGCAGGTTAGCCAACGTCACGTATCCTGGAACGAGTCGCGCGCGGTCAAGTGCCGCTCTCGCAGCGTTGCCGGGAGCACCACCGCTATCGTGCCAACCGCCACTCCGGACTCCTGAAAATGCTCGTCACCGAGATTGATTCCGTTTGAACGCAGTTGCCACCGGGCGCGGCCGGCACTGAGCGAAAGCGCGCCGTATATGCCAGGTCCGCGTGTCCAGTCGAGGCCGATCGACCACATCACCCGGGGCATTCCAAGAATGACCGTCGAGTTGAGCCTGGCCGGCTGAGAGTTGCAATCACGATCAGCGTACCGGTCGATCATCGTGCCAAGGGATCCCAGGCGGATCCACATGAACAGATTCATTGCTTCCCCTGTTCTACCGTGGCATGCGCACGGCATCCCTCCAGGAACCGCACTCTATTTGGAACCAATGTACCATCCTGACGGCATAGTGAACGAATAGATCCGATCGTATATCTGCGCCACGACAAAGACCTCACCGACGATAGATTCCCATCCGACCAAACCGTTGGCCAGGGATCCTCAGAAAGTCGCGGAACCAGCGTGAGGGCTTCCGCGCCGACGACACGGACGCGCGGATGCGTTCCACCAACTTCCGGATGTCGCGCTCGGCCTCCGGATCCGGGATGCCCCTCCCGGGACCCCGGGCTTCACTCGGACGTATAGGCGGGCTGGCAACTGTTCGACCTGCACCTCGCGCTTGAAACCATCGAGAAACGGGCGCACCAGTGCACCATGATGCGCAGCCAGTCCGTCCTAGCTCAGACACTTGACCGCGCCGGCGTCCAAGTCGCGTACTGCACGTCATCGTCAGCAGAGACCTCGCCATTGCGCGTATTTCTGCTTGGGTCTTTCCGCATTGCTGACGTTCCCGACGCAGGCGGCGGGCCCGTGCGGCATGCTCATTGGACCGATTGGCGGACTCGCAACGCTGGCTCGAATGCTGGTCAGTGGCCAGAGCATTTCGGACCTCGGCTCGATGGCGGGCGCGGTGCCGTCGACGGCGAACCCGTGCAAACCTGGCGAACTGCGA
>Ga0163144_10030366_pt1 | contig 10337 bp, 9 predicted proteins | sample OliLak19BULKMAT1_FD_123175 | JGI IMG/M metagenome (GOLD analysis project Ga0163144, IMG submission 123175) | Freshwater microbial mat bacterial communities from Lake Vanda, McMurdo Dry Valleys, Antarctica - Oligotrophic Lake LV.19.BULKMAT1 | ecosystem: Environmental > Aquatic > Freshwater > Lake...
AAACGCAGCCGATCGCGATCGAAGACCTGCTTGAATACCTTGTCGCAGGGTTGGATTGGCAAGGCAAAGTCAGCCTTGTTTTTGAGATTGGTGGCCCAAGTCAAGTGAGCTACGGAGACATCATGCGCGAGTACGCTCGCCAGCGCGGCTTAAGACGTTGGCTGATCTCAGTTCCCGTTTTGACGCCCAGGCTTTCCAGTTTGTGGCTGGGTTTGGTGACGCCGATTTATGCGCGTGTTGGTCGCAAGTTGATCGATAGCATGCGAAACCCGACGATCGTAAAAGATCAATCTGCGATGCAGATCTTTGGTATCGTGCCCAGGAACTTGTCCGACGCTATTTCGCGAGCGCTGGTCAACGAAGACCATGACTTGGCAAGCACGCGTTGGTCCGATTCGTTGTCATCTTCGCGAGGCGTGATCGCTTGGGGAGGTGTTCGTTTCGGCAGTCGTATCGTTGACTCTCGCTCGGTCGCGGTCCCGGTTTCACCATTGCACGCCTTTGCACCGATTCGCCGCATCGGTGGAAAACAAGGTTGGTACTTCGCCAATTTTCTTTGGACAATCCGAGGCTTGATTGACCTCATGTGTGGAGGCGTCGGACTGCGTCGTGCTCGTCGAGACCCTGAGCAGTTGCAAGTGGGCGAAGTCCTGGACTGGTGGCGAGTCGAAGAATATGAAGCGAATCGACGCTTGCGTTTATCGGCGGAGATGAGGGTTCCCGGTCGAGCGTGGCTGGAGTTTACGGTTGAGCCGTGCAAAGGAGGTTCGACGATCCGCCAGACGGCGATTTTCGATCCGGTCGGATTCTTTGGGCTCGCGTATTGGTATGGAATTTACCCAGTTCACGCGTTGGTCTTCCGAGGCATGCTAAGCAATATCGCCGCCGCAGCTCGGCTTGAGCCATCGCGCCCAATGTCAATTCCGTCCTCCAGCAGAGCGATTACACAAAGTGAAGCGCCACGACTTGACCACTGAGCAGCTTGACCGCGTCGTTCAAATGGCCTGGGAAGATCGTACCAGCTTCGATGCCATTCGCGCTCAATTCGGTTTGTCGCCCGGGCACGTGATTCAATTGATGCGAGCAACGCTTAAGCCAAGCTCGTTTCGTCTTTGGCGAGAAAGAACGACGGGACGAAAGACCAAGCATGTCGCCCTGCGTGGTTTTGAAGTCGGGCGATTTCGTTGCCCAACGCAAAGGACTTAAATCGCCATGGAAGGTGCCATACCCAGTACGCTACTCGTCTTCATGGTCGACGAGTTTTTCGACGCGAGTGAAGTAGGAAAATACTCCGAGTATGCACAAACCATAAAACATCGCGATAATACTGATCGCTAAATCGTATGGTTTCGGAGTCGACAACGAAAAGCGAAGCAAAACCGTCGAGATCACAAAGCCAGCGTTTCGAATCACGTACTCGTATCGTTCGTAAAACGGAATCGAGACGATCAGCAGAAACACGTCGGTGAAAATCATAAATTCAAAGAATGCAGGAAAGAAAAAGAAGTCCAGATCCTTGCCTTGCCCCGCGAGTACTCCAGTAAAACCGGCCACACCCTCTAACCATTGCGCGAGGTTGAATGCAGCAAGGATCAGCAACACGATGCATAGAAGCACGGCGATCGATTTCTTGATCGCGACAAACTTCTCAAGTTCGTTATGTGGCGGTGTATGAACAACGGTCAGGCTAATGCGACGAAAGCCTGTAACCAGCAAAAACATCAGTACTGCGGCGGCCATGTCCATCAAAACCATCAATGCTTCATCCGTTTGATTAAGCCAGGTCACCGGATCGCGAAACTCACCAATATCCTTGAAAACTCTGCGAATGACGATCAACGAAACGATTTCATACTGCTTGCCAATCGATCGTGTGTGCGACCTCGGCAGCGCAAAAACCAGCAGCAGCACCTCGTAGAATAGAATAAAGCTGAACGGCGTGTAGACCGCATGAAGGAAGTTACGATCCAGACCGGCGAGTGGTCCGGCGCTTAGAAACGGAACCGTGCGAGCTAAGGCGATCAGCAACAGGTGTAGGATAAATCCAATTGCCGCAAACCGAACCATCCAATGTTCAAGCCTGCTTTTCTCCTTCTCGGTGTTGCACCGATCGTAGAAATTCGCGAGCAGCGCGGTCGATTGATGGATCAATTTTAGCTTTCGATTGACGTGAGAACGGTGGCAAGCTCAGGGCAACGCTGATCGATTGACAACCGCAACCGCAATCGCGCAAGCACTAAGCTCCATCATGGTCCCACAACGAACAGCCCCCTCACCGTCGTAACTGTCGACACTCTTGCCACCAATGAAAAACGTGCCCTGGCACTCCGCGACTGCTTTTGACAGGCGACTTATCTCACGATCCTGAATCCGACTGCGGATTGGGTTTGTCAACGCAAGCCAAACGATGCGTGGTTTCTCGTCTTCCACTGCATCGGCCAACACGTCGATCGGTGTATTGGGTCCCAAATTGGTTTCGTCGAAACCGCTGTCATGCAAAACCAATGAAACCATCAGGGACGGAAGCAGATAGGGATCGCCATCGGGCGCAGCGCCGATCGCTGTAGGTGCGTTGGCATCGGGATCGGGAATCGAAAGACGAATCTGGCAGAGAGCTCGCACACAAAGAATCGTGGCCCGATGCTCGATAAAGATGGCACGTCGGTGATGGGGCCAAGCATTTCCAATGGCGGTCATCGCTTGGTGAATCGGACCATCGCAAATCTCCGCAATCGAAAGGCCATGAGCGTACATGCCCTGCATCAACCCCGTCACTGTCCTCGAGTGTCCCTCGGTTAAAGCTTCCGTTAATTTCGAGGCAAGCTCTTCGTCGGCAAGTTGATTGACTCGCTCGTCGAGCCCTAAAAGGTCAGGCCGAATGATCGTGAGATTGTTTTCTCGAACGTAGCGAATCGCCTCTGCTGCCGGGATCCGACGATGTCCACCGCGAGTGCGATGGATCTGCAAATCTCCGCCGTCCGCCATCCGCCGGACGGACGATTCGCTAACTCCGATCGCAGCGGCGAAATCGGAAGTCGAAAGCAGGATTTGTTGCATCGGAGCCGCTGCAGAGCAAGGAAAGCCGACTGGCCAAGAGATTGTGACCAGTGAATGAGAATTTAGTCTCCGAAAAACTTTCATGGAAGTCGGAAAGTTGGGAAAAACTCCCTTGACGTACTTCTAAGGTTAAACATCTGAGAGGTTTGGCAGTTTTCGCCAAGCCAGTCGTTCCCCCCGTTACCCCAATTTTACTGCTAGGGTCAAAGATCATGTTTCACATTCCGATGGTTCTTGCGGCAAAAATGCCCGACCTAACCGTCGTCCAGTACAGCACCGTTGACAACATCTTCTCGATGACGGTCGCAACGATGGGCGCCGCTGCGATTTTTCTGTTTCTGTCCCGATCGATGGTCGACGCAGCGTACCGACCGGCACTAATGGTCTCCGGATTAGTCGTCACGATTGCGTGTTACCACTACTTCATGATCCGACATAGTTGGCAAGGCGCGTACGCTTTGTCAGGAGATGGCTACACAGGAACGGGCGCGGGCTTCAATGACTTCTATCGATATGCAGACTGGATTCTGACGGTGCCGCTTCTCATGGTCGAACTGGTGGCCGTCCTCAGGTTAGAAAAGTCGCGCGCAAAGTCGCTGCTGACACGACTCGTAATCGCTGCGGCCGCGATGATCGCCTTGGGATATCCGGGCGAGGTGATAAGCAATCCAGAAGGCTGGACCATGCGAGTGATTTGGGGATCTTTGTCGTCGATTCCTTTCTTCTACATACTGTTTGTGCTGTGGGTTGAATTGACCCAGTCTCTTGCCACACAGCCGGTTGCCGCAAGAAAACTGATCGAGATTGCACGCTTGGTGCTTTTGATCACATGGGCTGTATATCCAATCGCGTATGCGTTAGGCGGAACCGAACAAGCACTGCTTGCGAAGTCAGGCGGATTGGTTGATGCGAGCGGAGTTGTCTATCTCCAGGTCGGATACGCGATCGCCGACATGACAGCCAAGGCTGGGTTCGGGATTCTGATTTACTTCATTGCCAGAGCGAAGAGCACTGATGCACTTGAACCAGCAGGTGGTCCGGTTGTGATGGCGGCGTAGTCACTGACAATTCGAGAACTGGACACAAAACGGAGCCACGCCCAATGCATTCTGCCTTGATAACAATACTCGCTTTGACGCTTGTATTCGCAATTGCAATTGGGCTCGGCTCGTCGCGGAATGTCGAAGTTTTCACCTTAGCAACATTGGTTGCAATGATTGGAGTTCCCCATGGGGCACTTGATCATGTGGTTGGTAAACGCCTCTTTCGTCCGATTTTCGGACAATCGTGGGGTCCCGCATTCTTCAGCGTCTACCTTGCCATTGCGGTCATCGTAGTGTGGGGTTGGTACGCGATGCCGGTGATCACGATCCTCTCATTTTTCATCGTTTCCGCGTGGCATTTTGGCTTAGAGGAACGCGATGACGAAACAGGCAATTGGACTCGCCACCTGACTGCGATCGCATCCGGTGGGCTTATCATTTGGATGCCCTCGCTGTGCCGAGGCGATGATGTGGTTGAACTGTTGTCGATCATCACACCAAGCGATCAAGATTCGGTGATCGCGCGTTGCGTTGCAGTCGTTGCAAGCTCGGCAATAGTGATGGCCCCTCTTTGCATTCTCGATTGTCTTCAGCGCGATATTCAAGCCAGGCAAACAAGCAAAGGCGTGATCGAACTTGTCGCTAGGTCAAACTCGCTGCGAATGCTCTCGCTCGCCATGCTGTGTATCGTCGCCAGTCCGCTGGTCTCGTTCACACTCTATTTTTGCGGCTGGCATTCGGTTCGCGGCTTGAATGAGCTTGCTCGTGAGCAAAGCGAGTCAACGGTTGTGATGTTTAAAAAATTGTTACCGCTGACGATCACAGCTTTGGGACTGGTATCGATCGGTGCGTTTTTTTGGTCAACAGCGGGTACGATCGAATCGTCACTAATACGCACAATCTTTATTGGTCTTAGCGCGATGGCGGTGCCGCACCTGTGTCTGCATGTATTCGACGATGCGCTCTCTCAGCGGACATCATGTCTCGCCACGTCGAATGTCGAGGTACTGAACCGTGCATGACTACATCATCATTGGCGGCGGCCTCCAAGGTGGCTTATTGACACTCGCCATTAAATACCATCAACCCAAAGCGACAATTCTCCTGATCGAGAAAGACTGCGAGGTCGGTGGAAACCACACTTGGTCATTTCATCCGAAAGACGTTCCTGCCGAGGCACGACCTTGGATTGAGCCATTAGTAACCTCTCGCTGGCCAAGCTATTTCATTCGCTTCCCAGGATTTGAACGGCGCGTGAATCTTCCGTATGCAACGATCAATTCCGATCATTTTGCAACCATTGTGACGGAATCGTTTCGAGAGTTACAAGCAGTTGGCGACGGAGAAGCGTCCGCTGGTGTTCGCTATACACGCAGCTCCATTGGCAACAAGGTGAGTTCGCAGGCAACCGCAACCAACGCGTCGACGCAGTGGTCAGCAGACCAAGTCGAGTCTCGCTTGCTGACCGAAACCGAGATCGAATTGATTGACGAAAAATGCGTGCGGACTTCGGACTTAGTTACCTTCGAAGGCAAGGTTGTGATTGACTGTCGTGGTTCGACTCGCCTTGTCAATGATGCCGCATTCGACGGTGGCTTTCAGAAATTCTTTGGATTCGAAATCGAGCTCGACAAAGATTGGCCGGAATCCTATCCGGTGGTCATGGACGCTTGCCAAGATCAATCCAATGGTTTTCGCTTCATCTACTCACTTCCTTTTTCAAATCGTCGTGTGTTGGTCGAAGACACTCAGTTCTCCGATGACCCCAGCCTCGATCGAGCGGGGTGCCTACTCAATGTCGAGACTTTCGTTCGCGGCAAGACGGATGCAACGTGGTCAATCGTCCGCGAAGAAACAGGTTGCCTACCAATGCCGCTGACTAAATCAAGCATTCCTCAAGCCAATCTCCCTTTGCGAGGCGGATACGCTGGCGGTTGGTTCCATGCAGCGACTGGATATTCATTTCCTCTCGCTGTTCGCTATGCAAATGCCGTTGCTTCTGTGGAACCAGAGCGTGCCGTCGAAGCGGTGGCAGCGCTCGTCGTAGAAAATCAATCCCAAGCGAAGTTCGCTCGCTTGCTCAACCGTTTGTTATTTCGCCTGGTCAAGCCAAGCAAACGCTGGAGCATCTTTCGAAGATTTTACCGAGTACTGTCGGACGAGGCGATCTCACGATTCTACGCACATCGATTCACGAAAAAGGACGCCTTCCGAATCGTTGTCGGCCGTCCGCCTGCGGGCTTAACCCCCCTGCGTTTCATTCTCTCGTTGTGGAAGCAAAGGTAATCAACCTGATGATTCTGACTACCGAACCCCAAGCCGAAACGGAAGACGGCTCCGTGCCGGAAATTCAAGATCCAGTTCAAGACTTACTACAGCGCGGCCTGTTCCAGCCCGCAAGTGAGTTCCTTGGCCATCGCGGAAAGCGATTTCGCGCAGCACTCGTTGAGCTGAGCTATTGGATCGGCGGCGGAGTTGCTGTTTTTCCTCGCCGCCTGACTGACGCCATCGAAATGCTTCACGCTGGCTCATTGATCATCGACGATATCGAAGATGGCTCGGAACTGCGACGTGGAGAACAAACCTTGCACCGTCAAGTGGGACTTCCGCTCGCGTTAAACACTGGCAATTGGATGTACTTTCGAGCCTTGGAATCGTTTGTCGAGGTTCCTCTCGAAGAACATGTTAGGCATCGAATGCTGGGTATCTCGATTGCTACGATTCGGGAGTGTCACGAAGGGCAAGCACTCGATTTGGCCGCCAAAATTTATGAGGTAGATCAGCAGGACGTGTTTGCGGTTGCGAGCGGCATTGGCGAACGAAAGACAGGTGCCTTAACATCACTGGCGGCTCGTCTGGGTGCAATCGCTGCTGGTGCGACCGCCGATCACGAGCAGGCCCTTGCTTCGTTTGGATGTCAGCTTGGCAACTGCTTACAGATGCGAAATGACCTCGACGAACTTCGACAGGTCGGAAGTAGCGCGTTGCGATGTGACGACATGAAAAATGCTCGCGTGACATGGCCATGGGCCTGGTATGCAACAAGTAGTTCCGCTGAATCATTCATCTCATTGCAGCGAAATGCCTTCGCTGCTACCCACGATCCCGAAGTTGCGAAGAACCTTGCGACCGTAATCGATCGACAAATTGGAGAATACGGAGATCGAGAAATTGAGCATCGGTTGCGCATCGCCTTTTCAAAACTCTGCACGAGCGTTGGTGTTTCAAAACCGCTTCGCGACCTACAGCAGTTGCTCCATGCGATCAGCACCTCTGCGACCGCGACGGCACCAAAGACCCGGCTCCGAGATGCATCCAACCTTGTCGCAAGTCGAGCTAACTCATGAGCGACATGTTGGCTCAAGTCGATCGGTTTCAGGAGGTCGGCAATGCACGCTGCGACCAGTCCCGCGTCGACCATCATGCGAATAAGCGTCTTCGCGGTGCCGTTATCGGCAGCGGTTTTGGTGGGCTCGCTGCAGCCATTCGATTGCAGGCGATGGGAATCCAAACGGTCTGTTTCGAGGGACGTGACAAACCGGGTGGCCGAGCATACGTGTATCAAGACTGCGGATTCACCTTCGATGCTGGACCGACCGTGATCACCGCTCCTCACTGCATCGAGGAGTTGTTCACACTCGCCGGCCAGCGAATGGAAGACTACATCACCTTGCTGCCTGTCACACCGCTCTATCGCCTGCAATGGACCGATGGCGTCGTGTTTGATTATGTTGCTGACGAGGTGGGATTGATCGAACAGATTCGCCGAATCAATCCGGGTGATGTCGATGGCTATCGTCGTTTCGCCGATTACTTGCGGCGAGTTTTTCAGAAGGGATATGAAGAACTGGGGGCGACTCCATTCTTAAAATTTACGGACATGCTTCGCGTCAGTCCTGCGCTCATGCGATTGCGAGCCGATCGCAGCGTCTATGCAGCCGTTTCTCGCTTCATCAAGGACGAACACCTCCGCCAAGCCTTTAGCTTTCATCCGCTTCTGGTTGGCGGCAATCCAATGGAAACCAGCTCGATCTACACACTCATCCACTGGATTGAACGAAAATGGGGAGTGTTCTTTCCGAAAGGTGGCACCGGAGCGTTGGTCCGCGGATTGGTTCGATTGTTTACGGACATCGGCGGCGAAATTCGACTCAACTCGCCCGTTGAGAGCGTTGAGCTCGCGCCGACCGAGTCGGCGATGAACCCGAACGGAGTGTCGCATTTGGTCACCAGTAAGCAACGGTTTCAAGAGCGGTTCGATGTCGTCGTATCCAATGCGGATATCCATCACACTTACTCGCGATTGTACAAAGGCGTGCCAACAGCGATTCGTGCTCAGCGACAACTAGAACGAGCTGAATGGTCAATGTCTTTGTTCGTGATCTACTTCGGCACGAACCGTCGCTATGAAAACCTAGCCCATCACACGATCCTGTTCGGACCACGCTTCAAGGGTCTGTTGAAAGATATCTTTTCGGGAAGCACGCTGCCGGATGACTTTAGTCTTTATCTGCACGCACCGACGATAACTGACCGATCCCTCGCACCGGATGGATGCGAAGCGTTTTATGTTTTGAGTCCCGTGCCGAACTTGGCACAAGCGGATCTCGACTGGGACGTTATTTCTCAGCCCTATGGCGATGCCATTCTCGCATCGCTTGAAACGCATTTGCCCGGACTGCGAGAATCGATTGTTACCAGACGACACTTCACACCCCAGGAATTTAAAGCGGAGTTGAACGCCTATCACGGCTCTGCCTTTTCAGTCGCACCAAAGCTGACGCAAAGTGCATACTTTCGCCCGCACAACCGCAGTGATGGCATTCCAGGTCTGTATATCGCGGGAGCGGGAACTCATCCCGGCGCTGGTGTTCCGGGGGTGATCAACTCGGCCAAAGCGACGTGCAACCTGATCGCTAAAGATTTTCGCATTGATGTCGATGTTGATGCTAAGGCAACGATCCATGTCTGAACCATTCGATGCGCCGCCGTTGCGAGATAGTGATGTGATTCGTCACCACAGCCAATCGTTTTCGCTTGCCGCTCGCTTGCTGCCCAAAGAAGTCCGGGGCGATGTCGAGAAGCTTTACGCTTGGTGCCGATGGTGCGACAACGCAGTCGACGATGCTCCATCGCGCGAGATTGCCGAGAATCAACTACAGCGGCTACGGGCAGATGTTGAATTGATCTATGATGGCCAGAAACCGGTTCACGATGCATCGTCTTGGTTAGCAGACTTGGCATCTCGCTATGCGATCCCAAAAGAGCATCCGCTTGATTTACTTGCAGGCATGGAGATGGATTTGGCTCACCGCCCGATTCGGTCACAGGATGACTTGTTGTTGTATTGCCATCGTGCCGCCGGTACGGTGGGACTGATGATGTGCTACTTGCTCGGCACGACCGACGCTCAGGCTCTTAGTCACGCTGATTCACTAGGCATGGCGATGCAAATGACAAATATCGCCAGAGACGTGAAAGAAGATCATGAACGTGGGCGTTGCTACCTGCCTGAATGCTGGCTCAACCAAGTTCGCCCGACCGAGGGATTGCCAAATAATAAAGATGTACAATCAGCGTTACAACGACTGCTGATACTCGCAGATCAACATTACGCATATGGAATTGCAGGCCTGAGATTCCTTCCGTCGCGATCACAACGCGCGATTCGGGTAGCGGCCGATCTATATCGAGAGATTGGCGAGGTGATTCGTCGAAATGATTACTGCGTGATGGACGGTCGAGCGTTTGTTCCGTTGCCGAGAAAGATGTTGCTCATCGTCAATAGCATGTTTCGACCACTCACGTCAAACAACCTTTCAACCACTCCCGTTCACACCATCGGTTCAGCCGTTTCCGTTAGCTCCACTCACTTAGGTACCAAAATGAACAAAGATGCTTCTTACCTCGCCACGCTTGGCGTTTCGCTCACCGCAATCATGGCCACGGCAATGTTTGTGCTCGTCGCCGTCAATCCAAAAGACGCTGCGATTTACAGCAATCTGCCCTGGATCTACGCAATCGTTAGCGCGCTGGTTGCTGGCGTTTCTCAATGGGTGCTTTACCGAATGACACAGGCAATGCAGCACCAGACCGTTAACGTTCCAATCGATAACCGTTAAGCGTTGCTTCTAAAGTAGCGTTTTCCTGGTAACCCGACGCGTAAGCGAGGAAAAGCGATAGGGAGGAAGTCCTTGCTCACGCGTCGGGTTACCAAAAACCGGAAGAGCATCAAAA
>Ga0163144_10030368_pt1 | contig 10337 bp, 6 predicted proteins | sample OliLak19BULKMAT1_FD_123175 | JGI IMG/M metagenome (GOLD analysis project Ga0163144, IMG submission 123175) | Freshwater microbial mat bacterial communities from Lake Vanda, McMurdo Dry Valleys, Antarctica - Oligotrophic Lake LV.19.BULKMAT1 | ecosystem: Environmental > Aquatic > Freshwater > Lake...
GCTTGTGGCATTACCGGGGAGGATCGGACCGAACAGGCTTCTCTAAGCTCGACCGTAAAGTTTAGGGGCACCCTAACAAACTGGGCAAGTCGGAGAACTTGCTTTGTCAGAAATCGGGATTGAGTTCGTAGATTGTGACTGAAACACTTGAGTGATTTTCCCCACGAACAGCCGATGCGGTGGTGAGACGAGGAATTTGAGGTTAAAAAAAGGCCCGGCGAAGATCGCCGGACCTGAAGGGATTTCAACCTTTAACTAAATCAGACTGAAGCGTCGCCAGCTTTCGGGTAAATTACTTTAGGCCGCGACGCCACTGGTTTGCTGAGCCTTAGCAGCCAAAAGACCAGAGCTGGAAGAAGAGGTCGACGTCGGCGCCGTCTATACCACCGCTCTGGTCAAGGTCTGCGTCAGCTTGGCCGCCGCTCCAGCTCAGGAAGAAGGCTTCAACATCGGTGCCATCAACGCCACCATCTTGATTGAAGTCGGCGAGGCAGGGGGCCGTACAGGTGAGCACGAGGTTGCCGCTACCTGTGGCTCCGATGTAACCGCCGACGCGGATCGTAATAAAGTCGCCGGCGGCGACGGGGATCGTTACCGTGCTCTGGTTGCCGCAGTCATCGTCGCTGCAGGCCAGCAGGCGGGCATCGAAATTATCGCATCCGTAGGCTCCGTAGACGGCAATCTTGGTATCCCAAGCCGCGTTTGAACAGGTAGCGATCGTAAGATTACCATCGCAGAGGCTGGGGTAGTTGAACCAGACATCGTTCGTGATATTATTATTACCAAAGAAGCTACACCCGGTGTGCGTCGGGCCGTCGGTGGTCGCGTTAAGGGTGGAGAAGGGTGTGGAACCAAGGCCGATGCCGGGGCGGTTCGCGCAGAGATCGTTGGGTGGGGGTACGACGCCACCGCCGCCGGTTATTTTGAGCTTGAAGTTGCCCGTCGAACCGCTGAAGCCGGTTGCGCGGATGAAGTAATCGACGCCGGCAACGGAGTTGTTAACTACGACATTTGTCCGGAGCCCGCACGAATCGTCGTTGCAACCTAGCTCGACCAGATTTCCACACGAACCGGAGAAGATGGAGAGAACGGTGTCAAAGTTTGTAGTTGTATCGCAGGTGGAGTAGGTAACCGAACCTGATGTGACCGGGCGATATCGGAACCAGACATCGGGGCTGTTGTTAGATGAGCCGCAGCTTCCATCACCGTCGTCGCGAGCACCGATGGTTGTTCCATCGACACTTACGCCCGCGGGGATAAACTGGGCGAGATTACATGTTTCATTGAACAGGCCCGGAGGCGTGCAATTCGGGGGAGTTAGGAGGAGCGAACCGGTGCCAGTGAGGCCGTTGTGACCACCCACGCGGATTGTGTAGGTGGTGTTTGGCGTGGCGGGGAACGTGACCGATGATCCGGAGTTTGCGCATCCCGCGGCATTATCACTGCAAGCGATTGCCTGACCGCTGCCGGTTGGGCATGAGGCGTAGACGGCGAGCTTGGTATCGTAAGAACTACCGCAGGTGGAGATGGTCATACTTCCAGCGCAGTTGCCGTTGCTGTACGTGTACCAGATATCGCTACCGACCTGCGAGTAACCGGACACCGTGCACGGTCCGGGCGCGTCGGGGCCATCTGTGGTTGCGCCGTTACTTGAGAAAGCCGTGGCACCGGAGCCGATAGCGATCGCGGCCGAACAATCATCATTGAATGGGTGTTGGTTTCCATCCAGGCTGGGAACTACGGATGCGGCTGAAATGCTGGGAGTTGGGCCGGAACGGAAAAGTCCGATCGTTGCCGCGCCGTTGCTGGGGGGCAGGTTGCAATCAAACCGGAAGTTGTAGAGGGTATCGAATCGGAGGGCATTCGCGTTGGAGTTCTGCGTAAACGTCTGCGTTGACCAGCTTATGTTGGACGGACCAACGGCGGAGGTCCAATCGGTTCCCGAGAAGGGTTCGCCCGAATGATAATCAACATCGTGAAAACCTATGTTAGTTACTACAGCTCCGGCGGGGAGGGGGATTGAGAAGGACTGCCCACTACGGTGGCTAGTAAAGTTCTGGACCGCGTATTCATAACGCCATTGGCCGCTGCCCAAGTTAGTTGCCTTTACTCCGATCCAGAAGCGCCCGTCATTGGGCACATCGGCCGCGACGAGTTGAACGTCGGGGTCGATGATTCCAGCACCGAGTCCATTCTCCTTCCAGGCGAAAATTGCGGGCTTGGTGCGCTGGGTGCTGCCGGTGAGAGCGATTGATTTGTTCGCACCGACTGAGATTGGGCGGAAAGACTGGTTGTTATTACTATTGCCAGCGAGTGCGTCGTCGGGTGCGACATACATGCTTGCGACAAAGTGCTGCGCGCCAGCGATTCCGATATCGGTATCGTTTACAACGAGTCGCTTACCTAGTTCATTGGTGCTGCTGCCACGATTGACCCAGGGATATGGGAAGTTGCCGGTGCTGGCGTTTACCTCGGACTTGGGCCCTAGCCCGCCTTGGCTGCCGTTGAGCCCGGACGAATAAGGATCCGAGCAGCCGACGCCGAGCCGCGAGCCGTTAGGCCATTGCCCAGAGCAGGTATCGCAGACTGTGCCTTGCAGGGCGGTGAAGCCGTGTTTTAGCCACGATTGCCCAATTTGCTCAAAGCGACCATTCAGAAGGCGGTACATGTTCCCGGAGATTACAGGATGCTGGTTCGTGCTGCTGATCCAGAGCAGCGGTTGATCACCAATGTTACATGATGTGGTTCCTACGGAGTAGGATCGCTTGCCCCCAATCGCGCCGCCACTGGTGTAGTTGGAGACATCGGGAAGTTCGCCGACGATGACGTCAGGACCGGCTCCGGCGGCTGTGAGAGCGCAGCAGGAGACGAGCAGCGCGGCACTGATCGAGGCGAGGGCTTGCGATTTTAAGAGGGAAGAGGACTTCATGGTCATATCAGCATAATCCTTTTTCTGGCCCGGCGGCATTATGCCAACGGGTACGGTTTAGCGCAAATCGTCACTCGACGCGGCTGGCGTGAGAAGAAGGTGGTGACGACACTCTCTGTAATTTCGAACGCCACGTTGATACCGAGTAACGAAAGTTCCACCAAGGTTGAGCGATCAGAGGTATCTGGAAGCTCGGCGGGACGCAACTGACTGATCCTAAAATAAAATCGAAGGTGCGAACAATTGACCCAATCGAAAGTCTACCTCGCAAATCTGGACAAGTGCATCGCGTGTTGTCGGACCGTCCAGAAAAGTTGCATCATGTGTTTATTCCTAATCGCGTATGGACCAACGAGTTTAGACAGACAAGCAGCCAAGAATAGCGGCTTCCAACGATTTCCACGAAAACCAGAAGGGACGCATGGAAACATGAATTGCGGAGCGGCCTGAGCAGAAGTCTTATCTTTTGAGAGAGATCAAAGTTGTAGAAGAAAAGACGCTCGATGTACACAGTACAGAGTGTTACTGCAACTTCGATAACGACCATTCGATTCTAGCAGTGAAACGGTTCCAACGGGCGATAAATTCTAGCGGTAGAGATCGGACGCCGCAAAGTTTCCTAGTGATTTGTCTGGGTTATTGGCCAGGTTGTGGTTCCTCGCCTGAAAACGTTGGCGCCTGTCGGGGACGTGAATGCGGCTTGTTAGGGTGCGGCCCTCGTGCAACCTCCAAGTATTGGCCTCGGTGAAACTGGTAAACTAGGAGCAGCGGCGGGATGAAAACGCGGGAATGAGAACGGGGGTAGCCGGGTACGCACCCTAATTTTTATTCGGTGGAGTGCCCGGTGCACTTTAGACGATCACGGGAAGCAGGCCGCGGCAGATATGACCTCTCTGTAGTTCCGAGCCACTTTGAGAGGAATGAATCATACCAGTTCCATCACCTGTGCGCGGGCCGGAGCGAAGTCGCACGCTGAACGCGGTATCATCATCTCTTATGAAGCTCGCTGTGATCGAGAATAGCCTCAAAAAGCTCGCCCAACTCTTAGACGCAGACCGGTTCGAGGAGTTAGAAACCGATACGCTAGAGTTCAAGCCGCTCCCGGCGACAGGAGCTGACTGGCATACCTTTTATCAGTCCGCGTGCGCCTTGCTGAACACGCGGGGCGGCATTATTATCGTCGGAGTAAAGGAACAAGGAACTGGGGCGGCAAGAAAATACCGACTTACTGGCTGGCGACAAGACGGGGAGCCCAAGATCGTGCAGATGTCGAAGGAGTTTAAGGACGAGACGGGACTGCAGCTTCAAATCGCGGACCGATTTCCGCCTCCACAGTTAATTAATTTTCGTGGCGAGCGAGTGTGCGCGGTGTTCGTCGATGAGCTGTCAGCAGACGTAAAGTTCGCTTTTTATAAAGGTGAAGCGTACAAGCGCGTCTTAACCGGCGATCAACGGATCAGCGAAGCGGAACTGGCTCGCCAGCGAGAGTTTCGAGAGAGTGCCGCACAGGCGAGAGAACTCGGGCTAGTGGAAGGCGTTGGTCTGGAAGGCTTCGACCTCGACAAGCTTAACGAGTACATCACCGCGCTGAACCGTCCAACCAAGGTCGAAACGGTGAAAGCCGATCTGCCGTCTGCGCTGCCTTTCTTAGCGCGCAAGGCATTCATCAAGGACGGAACGGCAACTACCCTTGGCGTGCTTGTGTGTGGCAAGCATCCAGTTGACACCCTTGGCTTCCGTTGCCAAGTGCATGGCTATGTTGACGCCCCCCAGGAAGTAGCGCGCGATAAGCAGGACTTCGCGGACAATGTGCTGCCTCTCATGGAGAGCAGCTTGGCCTACTTGCTTCGGAACATACAGGTTGGGGTTAGCATCGAACGGGGTGGCATGAGTCGACCGCAGTATCCCGAGGCCTTGCTACGCGAGACTGTCAACAACGCGCTCGCTCACCGCGACTATTCCGTCAACCGGCAAGTTATACTCGCGGTGAAGCCAGGCGCGCACATCGCCATTCAAAACCCCGGAAGTTTCCGTCGGCAGCTTGTCGTAGAAGAGGTCGATGGCCCCACTCCCCTTCGGCGCATTCTACCCGAGGCCCAAGCCCGCAATCCTAAGCTAGCCGACGTCTTGCGAGTATTCCGCAAGTGGGAAGGCCGCGGCATCGGTATGGCGACGATGGTCGACCTTTGTCTACAGGACGAGATCGATGTTCCTTACTATCAGTTCGGCACGCAGGAAGTTACGTTGCACCTTTGTACAGGTCACCTGCTGGATGAACGTATGCTAAGGCTGCTTAAGGCCTATGACCGGCACGTCGCTGAAAAGCTGTCGGGGCAGGAACTTTCTCGGCAACAACAGCTCGTGCTTGCATACCTGATCAAATCTGAATGGGCCAATGAACTGGTCAGATATACCATTATGCTTACACCGGATAACAACCATTTCAATGAGCTTCTAGCACTTGAGCGAGCTGGTCTGATTCAAAAGCACGAGAGGAGCACGCCGGCACTGCCGATCTACATTGCTGATCGGGAGCTGATGCGGAAGAACTACCTCCCTGAACTGCGACGCATGTTCGGATTAGGTTTTGATGGATTGGATCAGCGATCAAAGAATGTTCTTTCGGTGGTGTACCGGTTTAATTACTTCTCGCGTGATGGTGCTGTCAGTGCAAAAGCTGCCAGCTTCGACCTGTGGTCCCAGCAGGGCGGCGGCGAAGATATTCGGGCTTTTGACGCCTTCTATCGGCAGGTTCGGTACACGTTCAACCAGCTCGAACGCTCGGAGTTTGTGAAAAAGGCGGTGAGGTCGCGGCGGTACGTTTTAGACGACCGCGCGGGGAGCAGCATGCTCCCAGCCGGTGACCCAGTATAACCACCCGCTGATCGCGGCGGGTAGAAGCGACAAACTCTAGTTCCACATGCATGCGAGGTGGGCTTGAAGCGATTTCTCGCAATGCTTAAGCACGCGGCGGAGGCGGGGCATCCAGTCCTGCTACTCGCCGATGATGAGGTGAAGATGAACTCATTATCGGACCAGGCGCGGTCGCCATAGGCGTGCTTCGTCCAAGAGGGGCGAGGCCTGCGAGTAGCACCTCGAGAACGCCGGAAGTAGGTTCAAGGATTTGGACGTCGAGGTTATGTATCGTTGGTGGAAGGGAGGACACGGGTGAGTGTAAGGGGGCGCGGTCGGCTGGGCATCGCTCGCGGGTGCTGGCGGCGGGCTTCTGTTGACTTACGATCGCTTACGGGTAAGGGTTTGGCGGTCGGCTTCTTTTTTCATAATCAGAAGATAGTTGAAGCCGCGTAGAAAGAAGTTACCTTCTTCGGCGGTCTTGCGCCAGTTTCCCTTGGCGAGCTTTTGGTTGTGCCGCGTTACGCAGATAATGTCGACGGGCTTGTACCAGGTTCGGAGCATGGCGAAGAGTTCAAAGCCGATTGGCATGAAGATACTTGAGTTGCCTTGGCGTTTGCGCCAGGAATCACTGGCGTATACGGCCATGTATCTGCGGTCTTTGAGGACGCGGGCGGACTCGGCGAGCACTTGGCGCATCGCGGCGTAGTAGGCATCGCCGTTGTCGTCGCCCGCCGCGTCGAGTTTGCCGATGCAGCGGGGGTCGTCGGAATAGTTTACGTGCGTGGAATAGGGGGGATCGACGAAACAAAAGTCGATGCTGGCATCCGCGGTCGGTAGTTTGCGGGCATCGGCCGCCAAGATATCGGGACGGCTGGGAGCGAGGTCAAATCCGATGCCTTTTCGACGTAAGTGATTACAGACATCGAGCGTGGTGCCGCTGCCGCACATGGGGTCCAGCACGCTGTCACCCTCGCGCGTGTAGCGTTGAAGACACTGCCATATTACCCACGAGGGGGTTGCGCCGATGTAATCTTTGTCGCCCTGCTCGGTGGGTGACCGGGGCGGGGTGGCGGAGGCAGGCGTTGTAAGACTGGGAGTGCCTAAAGGCGAGGGGGCTGGGTCGGCGGGCCCTTGAGCTGTTCGCTCATCATAATGTTGACTGGGATACTCCCAGAGGGTGGTGGCGAAGACGCGCAGCGGAGGCTTGCTGCTGCGGCCGGGGGGCCCGCCGCGTTGTGTGTGTTCCCAAGGGGGTTTGCGATCTGCCATTGAGTATGCTAAGTTGTACGACGGGGTTCGCGGAAAAAGGCTGGTTTGCTTAAATGTTATATTTCAGGCGTGTGAAAGCGCGGCGGTGACGAGCTGAATGATGCGGAGTTTAGTGGCGTCCAGATCGCCGGCAAAGCGTGCCCCCGAAGCGCGGACGTGCCCCCCGCCGCCCAGAAGTTTGGCGAGCGCATTTACATCTACCAACGGCGCGACGGACTTACTGCGCAGGCTAATTTTGGTGAGCGGGGTACCATCGTCGACCAGCCCGAACTCGGCGTGGGTGGCCTGTGTGAGCATGACCGAGACTCGCACGGAGGAGATGGATTGCGTGTAATCTGTGATTCCACCGGTGTCGCTGGGAGTGGCGTTGGCTTCGCGGATCTGCGCTCTTGAGAGCGACATAACTGCGAGGCGATCATCGCAGTGGAGCTCGAGCGACGCGAGCGACTTGCCGATGAGCAGCACCCTGCCCAGACTGTTCTGCTCGGTCATGTAATATAATTTTACATGATCTGCTCCGGCGTTGAGCAGGCTACCCGCGGCCTGCATCACGTCGGCATTTACGTTGCTGTGGCGGAACCAACCGGTGTCGGTCGCAATACCGAGGTAGAGGGGGTTGGCCACCTGCGCGGGGAGCTGGTCGATTGCTGTGAGCGAGAGCAGGAGTCGGCAAAGATGGGCCACCGGCACGCAGGCCGCGGCGGCGGTAACTTCAACAAAGCGCATGTCGGCGATGTCGGCGTCGCCCTGGGCGTGGTGATCGATTACTATTACTTTTTCGCGGCGAGTTTTCAAATACTCGGCCACGGGCTGCACTTGGTTAAACGAGCCCGTATCGACCAGGACGATGGCATCGGGTTCACCGAGTTCTTCCGCGACTTGCGATAGCGGCCGCTCTGGAGAGAGCAGTTGGTAAGGTGCGGCGGGAGGGGCATCACAGAGCTCGGGCAGCCAGGGAGGCGGGGGGCCGTAGAACCAGGCGGTAGCGCGGGGTTTGGTGGACCAACCCGGAGTTAAGTTCAGGGCGCGAACGAGCCCGGTGGCCGAACCGGCCGCATCACCATCGGGCTTTAGGTGCGTGAGCACGAGCACACGCGAACACGCGCGGAGACGGGTTGCGATGGCTTCGAGCGTGGTATTTGTGGAGTAGGGGTTTAAAGACTTGGGCATTTTCTTATAAGCAATGTTAGGTTGGGAGGGTGAACCACGGGTTTGTTGCGACAGCGTGGACTGCGAGTTTTTCCTTTATGGTAGAACTGCGGCAGGTCGCGATTGGGGGCGGAGTATCGACAGTTATGTTACGGCATTGGTCGCAGGCTCGCGACCGGTCCGGAAACGGTTCCGGCACTTACGGTCGTGAACGGCACGCCGTAGACGCTCGCGATAAGATCTGGAGCCAGCACCTGCTGGCCCGGTCCCGCTGCGGCGATTCTACCGGTTTCGTCTAGCAGTACCGCGTGCGTGGCAAACGCCGCGGCGAGGAGCAAGTCATGAAGCACTGCGACGATGGTGACACCCTGGCGAGTCAGCGTGTGCAAAAGTTGAAGGGTCCTCTGCGCGTGCTTTGGGTCAAGAGAGGCAGTCGGCTCATCGGCGAGCAACGCGGCACCCGCATTGGCCGGAGATTCTGCCTGTGCGATGCCACGGGCGATGAGGCCGCGTTGACGCTGGCCCGCGCTGAGTGAAAAGAAATCTCGCTGAAGAAATGGGGCGAGATCGACCGCCTCGATTGCAGAGGAGACTCCGTTGGGCGATGCCCCGCTCATTTGTACAACTTCCTTGAGTGAGAACGAGAAGATGGGTGCGGATTGCTGAGGAATGAATGCGGGCGGCTTGGAAGTTGAGCGAATGATCTCGCCTCGCGTAGGTTGAAGGCTTCCCAAAAGCAGCCGAAGCAAGGTGGTCTTGCCGCAACCATTGGGGCCGACAAGTGCGGTGAGGGTCCCCGCTTCAAATCGGTGCGAGAAGCGGCGGAGGACTGGCTGAGCGTGGCGGTAGGCGAAATCGACATTTTGGCAAGTAAACACGGGCGGTAGAGAGTACTCAGGTGGTTCGATAGAAAATGGAAAATGGGCGAGCGGTAAAAGCTTGAAGTGAGCGGCACAAAGGATCGCACTCGGCGTGGAATGACCCTACAGTGCGGGCGTTCGGTGGCAAGATTACAGTTATTATGGCTCCCACACCCACAAATCGCAGCGGCGCACCCAGCAATCCCGGCAAAGAAATGGAAACTATCGCCGTGACTGGCGCAACGGGATTTGTTGGCCGGTATGTTGTGCGGGCCTTGGTCGAGCGGGGCTTCGCAGTTCGGGCCTTGGTGCGAAGCCGCGAGAAGGCGAAGGAGCACTTGCCAGGGTCTGGAAGCGGGCCGGGCGGGGGGCCGGGCGGCGGCGTCAAGCTGGTCGTGGGTGATGTGCTTGATAGTGCGTGCGTGCAAGACCTAGTTGGTGGATGCGCTGGGGCCATTCACTTGGTAGGGATCATCCGCGAGGAACGTGATGCTGGCGGGGGCAAATCGGTTACGTTTAAGAAGTCGCATGTTGAGGCGACACGGACGGTAGTCGCGGCGTGCGCGGCGGCGGGCGTCCAGCGTTACATCCACATGTCGGCTTTAGGTGCATCGCCTAACGGCGTGAGCGAGTACCAACGGACGAAGTTTGACGCTGAGAATCTTGTGCGGTTCTCAACGCTTCATTGGACGATCTTCCGACCCGGCCTGATCCATGGGCCCGATGGCGACTTTGTGCAGATGATCGCCGCGATTTTGCGTGGGAAGGCGGCACCGTATCTCTTCGCTCCTTACTTCACACGCGGGGTGGAAGATAAGCGGGTGGTCTTGGGCGGCGTCACTCGACATGATCCCTTTGTTCAGCCGGTGGCGGTTGAAGACGTTGCCAACGCCTTCGTGAGCGCGCTTACAAATCCGGAGGCGTTAGGCGAGGTTTACAACTTGGTTGGAGCGGAGACTCTCGACTGGCCGACGATGTTACGTTTCATGTGTGAGGCGATGGGCGCCGAGAAGATGGAGCCATGGGGAATACCCAGTGAACCTGCGGCAGTCGCGGCGATGATCGCCGGAAAGATCGGGCTGGGCGGGCTTTTACCGTTTGATGCTGGGATGGCGCGAATGGGTGCTCAGGATTCAACCGCTTCGCTAGATAAGTTCCGCAGCGATTTCAGGTTTGATCCCCGGCCGTTTCGTCCAGCGTTCAAGACCTACGCGGCCAGTCTGTAGCTTCGACCTCGTGGCTTGTAACATGAATGTAAATAGGGGCGACCGCAC
>Ga0163144_10030371_pt1 | contig 10337 bp, 6 predicted proteins | sample OliLak19BULKMAT1_FD_123175 | JGI IMG/M metagenome (GOLD analysis project Ga0163144, IMG submission 123175) | Freshwater microbial mat bacterial communities from Lake Vanda, McMurdo Dry Valleys, Antarctica - Oligotrophic Lake LV.19.BULKMAT1 | ecosystem: Environmental > Aquatic > Freshwater > Lake...
ATGCAGCTCGGCAAACACGTGTACTGCCAAAAGCCCCTCACGCACTCGATTCATGAGACCCGCGTTCTCACGGAACTCGCCCGGGAAAAGAAGCTCATCACGCAGATGGGCATTCAGATTCACTCTCAGAAAGTCTATCGCCAGGCCGTCGCCATCGTGCAGAGCGGCATTATCGGCAAGGTGAAGGAAGTCCACACTTGGAGCAGCAAGAAGTGGGGCGACACCGGCCAGCCATCCTCAAAAGCCGATCCGATTCCAGCCGGTTTCAACTGGGACCTTTGGCTCGGTGGCTGCGCGGAGCGTCCCTTTGTGGCGGACTACTATCACCCTGGCAACTGGCGCAAGCGGCTCGAGTTCGGCACCGGAACGTTTGGCGACATGGGCTGCCATATCTTCGATCCTGTTTTTGAGGCACTCGCCTTGACCGCGCCGATCTCACTCCGCTCCGAAGGCCCACAGCCGGACAAGTGGAACTGGTCGATCAACGCGAACATCCGCTACGTTTTCCCCGGCACCAAATTCACCGAAGGCAAGACCGTCGCGGTCACCTGGTACGATGGCGACCAACGCCCGCCAGCCGGGATCCGCGCCCTCATCGCCACGCCGACGCCCGCCGCCGTCGCTGGCGTCGATGACTCCGGCAAGAAGCAGCGAGTCAGCGGAGCCGATGAAGGTTCGATCATCATCGGCACAGAGGGCGTGCTGCATGTCCCTCACATCGCGACGCCAAAGCTGTTTCCGGTCGCGAAGTTCGCCGACTACAAACTTCCCGATATCCAAGGCTCCCATCACTGGTCCGACTGGGCGGAAGCCTGCGTCGGCGGTAACGCGAAGCCGCTCGCTCCCTTCGATTATTCGGGACCGCTCACGGAGACGATTCTCCTCGGCAGCGTCGCGGTGCGCTTCCCCCAGACGACCTTGCAATGGAATTCCGCGAAGCTGCGCTTCGACAACGAAAAAGCCGCCAACCAGTACGTCCGCCGCACCTATCGGAAAGGGTTTCAGGTCGCCGGGCTCTGATGATCGAGATCGCTTTCACCGCAGAAAACTCGGACCGGCTTCCCGCCGGTCCGAGTGCTTTCAGCTGGGGGTAGTCGAAGGGTATTCGGGACCGCCCTAGCGGACTGGCCCTGCCTCGCTCCGGGATTTGTTGCGGGAAGTCCCGTTGCCTGCCCCGCAAATCGCACCCTCACTCGCGCCTCCAGCCAGATGCTTACCCCGGAGGATCACGCATTTATCGCCCGTGCCGCGCTGATTTTATCCGCCGTGCACATCACACTCGACCCGCTCCGGTCGGCATTTGTTTGATCGCTTCACGAGCCGCGCAAAATCCCCTGCTTCGTCCGCCCGTTCCTCCGTTATCCCGGCTGCGGAGCCAAGCTCTGGCTCGCGGGACCGGCCATCCCCGAGGAGGCGTCTGCCTGTGCGAGGCACGCAGACAGGCGGGCAACCGAAGCGTGGACCTGCTGCTACACGGGCGCGCGCGGCATGGGTGCGCTGGAATTTGTTCCGGCGTTGGGGCCGGAACCGCGCAAAGCGGCGAAGATCGAGATCGATGCGCTGGTGCGGCTGGCGGGCGAAGTGTTGATGCATCGCGGGGATTTGCAGGGGCACTTCCACGGAGCCCGACAGGAGAAGGTGCTGCGGGATATCCTGCACGTGGGAACTTCCGCCGGTGGCGCGCGAGCCAAGGCGGTGATCGCATGGAATCGCGAAACCAACGAGGTGCGATCCGGGCAGATCGCGGTGGGAGAACGCTTCGAATACTGGCTGCTGAAATTCGACGGTGTGGCGGGCAACAAGGACAAGGAACTGGAAGACCCGAAAGGCTACGGCGCCATCGAATATGCGTATTACCTGATGGCGAAGGCGGCGGGCGTCACGATGACCGAGTGCCGGCTGCTGGAGGAAAACGGGCGGCGGCATTTCATGACGCGCCGCTTTGACCGGGTGGAAGGTGGCGGGAAGCTGCACCTGCAGTCGCTCTGCGGACTGGCGCATTTCGATTTTAATCAGGCCGGAGCCTACGCCTACGAGCAGGCGCTGCTGACCATCCGCCAGCTCAAGCTGCCGATGGCGGCGGTGGAGGAGCAATTCCGGCGGATGGTTTTCAACCTCGTCGCGCGGAATCAGGACGATCACGTGAAGAACATCGCCTTCCTGATGGACAAGCAGGGCGAGTGGTCGCTCGCGCCAGCGTTCGACGTGACCTTCAGCTACAATCCCCCGGGCTCGTGGACGGCCACGCACCAGATGACGCTAAACGGTAAGCGAGACGGTTTTTCCCAGGAGGATTTTAAGGCGTGCGCCAAGTCCGCGCTGATGAAGCGGGGCCGCGCGGCGACGATCCTAGGCGAAGTGCAGGCAGCCGTGAAACGCTGGCCGGAGTTCGCCGCTGTGGCAAAACTCAAGGACGAGTGGCGGGACAAGATTCAGCAAACTCACCGTCTGAATTTTTCTACAACATGAGCCTCAACGAATCCATCGTCGAAGACGCCGCGCCCGGCCGGTTCGGAGGGGAATTCAAAAGGGTCAATTGAATTCAAGGGGAATTTAAAATTGAATTTTAAAGGGTCAATGATTAACTGTTAAACTTTGCCACACGTTTTAGTGCGTGGGGGCGGGGACAGCGAAGGGCTCCGTCATGTATCGGCAGCCCGCGACCGGTAGGTAGGACAGTCCAATGATCGTTAAGACGAGTGATCTCGTTATCCCGCATGCACGGGCGCGTGCGGAGGGATGGGCCCTCCACTCCTGCGTCCCGCGTTTCCTACTTCGCCGGGCCCACGACCGATGGATCGAGGACATACCCGATTCCCGGCAGATTACGGATCCAGTTCGTGTCGTCGCCCGTCTCGCCAAGCTTCTTGCGTAACCGCCACAGGTGCGTCTCCAAAGCGTGAGCGGCATTCGCGCGCATTCCCCAAACCCGCTCGACAATCAGCTCGCGCGAGACCGGCTCGCCCAGGTGTTCTCGCAGGAGCGAAAGGAGCTGGTAGTCGGTGGCAGTCAGCGGCACCGCAGTGGATCCCCGTTGGGCCGTTTTTCTGGAAAGGTCGACCTCCAGGTCGCCAAAATGCAAGACGGCACCGATTTCCACGGGCCTTCGCGAGGCCCGCCGCAACAATGCTCGCACGCGCGCCACCAATTCCTGCGCATCACAGGGCTTGCCCAGATAATCATCGGCGCCAGTCTCCAAACCCTGCACCCGCGCATCCACATGGTTCACGTTCGTAACCATGAGAATGGGCTGCATGCAACCGAGCCGGCGGAGCTCGGCCAGCGTCTTCCAGCCATTCATCCGCGGCATCTCGACATCGAGCAAAATCAAAGCGGGGGCTACGCTCTGCCAACGCTCAATCGCCGCGACTCCATCGGTGCATTCGGTCACCGTAAACCCCGCCGTTCTCAGGGCGCGCCCAAACACGGCCCGGATCGCGTCATTATCGTCGACGATCAGAATTTCAGGTGCGGGGGTCATGGATACGACGGGGGGGATGCCATCTGCACCGGATACAATTTTCAAGGCCGGTGCGAGTCAAGGAGCCGGCTCCCATGCGGCGGAGATCGAGAGGAAGCATCATCGGCGCACCGCGGCGACGGGTTCAACTCAGGATTGACCGTCCGTCCTTGGCACCTTCCCTTGTTCATCCTTCTTCTGCACCCATGAGCCTCCAAATCAAACCCGCCAAGTCAGTCGCTTTCGACCAGATCTCGCTCGGTGAAGTCATGCTTCGCCTCGATCCCGGTGAAGGCCGGATTCGCACCGCGCGCGAATTCAAAGTCTGGGAGGGTGGCGGCGAATACAACACCTCTCGCGGCCTCCGGAAATGCTTCGGCTACAAAACCGCCGTCTGCACTGCGTTCGTGGATAACGAGGTCGGCCGTCTCGTGGAGGATTTCATCATGCAGGGCGGCGTCGCGACCGATTTCATCAAGTGGCGCGACGACGACGGCATCGGCCGCACGGTGCGCAATGGTCTCAATTTTACGGAGCGTGGTTTCGGCGTGCGTGGCGCCGTCGGCAACCCCGATCGCGGCAACACCGCCGCCTCGCAACTCAAGCCGGGCGACTTCGACTGGGAACACATTTTCGGCACGCTCGGCGTCCGTTGGTTTCACACCGGCGGCATCTTTGCCGCCCTTTCGGAATCGACCGCCGAAGTCACGGTTGAAGCCGTCAAGGCCGCCAACAAACACGGCACCATCGTATCTTACGATCTCAACTACCGGCCATCGCTGTGGAAGACTATCGGCGGCTTGAAAAAAGCGCAGTCCGTGAACCGCGAAATCGCCAGGTATGTCGACGTGATGATCGGCAACGAGGAAGACTTCACCGCGTCATTGGGCTTCGAGGTCAAGGGCGCCGACCACGATCTGTCCCACATCGAAACCGACGCGTTCAAGGCCATGATCGAGACGGCCGTCAAAGAATTCAGTAATTTCAAGGTGGCCGCCACCACGCTCCGCCGCGTGATTACGGCGACGAAGAACGACTGGAGCGCGATTCTCTGGCACGACGGCAAGTTCCACGAGAGCCGCAAGTACCCGGAGCTCGAAATTCTCGATCGCGTCGGCGGCGGCGACAGCTTTGCCTCCGGCCTGCAATTCGGCTTCCTCGAATTCAACGATGCCCAAAAGGCCGTCGAATACGGCGCCGCTCACGGAGCCCTCGCCTCGACCACTCCCGGCGACACCTCGATGGTCACCCGCAAGGAAGTGGAGAAGCAAATCTCGGGCGGTGGCGCCCGCGTGGTTCGCTAAGCGGAGTCGGCTTCTTCGTCCGATCGTTTCTCCCGGGACGCAGTCTCGCTGCGCCCCTTTTTTACTCCCCAGTCTCGCGCGTGGATTGAAAAACCGGTTTAGCCCACTTCCGCCAGGACGAAGGATTCAGAGGATCGCCGCCGGGCACCAGTTCGAGCAAACCGAGCTTGTAGGTTGTTTCCCATGACGCGCCCGCGGAGTATACAACGAACACGCGGCCATGCCGCGTGAGCACTTGCGGAGCCTCGTTCAATCCGCGGCTCGACGCGGTCTCGTCCAGGCGCTCCCAAAGAAAATCATCATTCGCGCAGAGCCGCACCCGGGCCGTGGCGATCGTCCAAGGGTTCGCCATCGCCGCAATATAAAGCCACTGCTCGTCCTGATCGTCTTCCCAGCCTGACCACAGGAAGTAACGCAGGCCGCCATGCTCAAGAATCGTCCCATCGATCGCCCAGCGATTCTGTTTATAGTTCCCGATGTCGTCGCCGGTATAGAGTTCCGCCTTGAAGCGGAACTCGTCCGTCGCCTCGCCCACACCTTCGAGTACAATCATGCGGTGACTCGTGTTGCAACCATTCGACGCGGCCACGTCGATATACCATTTGCCGTCGAGTCGATGCAGCTCGGGCGCCCAGATTTCTCCGCGATGCGGGCCGCGCGCCGGGGCGGACCAGACCACCTTTTTCTCGCCGGGCTCGGTCAGTCGCTCCGACCGACAGACCACCACCGCGGCATCATTCTCGCTCGCACACCAATAATAGAAGCCGTCATGCCAGACCATTCAGGGATCGGCGCCAGGCGCGATCGGATTAGCGAAGGTGTGCTGACGCGCGAGCGCCTGCTCGACCGCTGCCGGATGCGCTCCGGATTGAACCGGAATCGTTGCTTCCGTCGTGGGGACGAAATCAAAACGAAGGGCCGCATCATCAAACCGGACTACATCGGATTGGCTCAATAAGGAAGGCCGCCATTATGGCGATGCCGTCCCTTCTGCATCATCCGCGTCACTCTGAATCCCGAGTCAGACTTTCGGCCGTTGGTCTGTCCGGGTTTGTCTGAAACGAGCGCTCGGCAAAGTCGCTCACTTCAGCATTTGGTTTATGGGCAGAATAAAGCTCGACCGGGTGTTCCACGCTGGCTTTTCGCAGAAACATAAGGAGCATCGCGAGGTCATCGTGATCGTCGTCGGCCGCAAAGATGCCCCCCGGATTGGACCGGAAGTTCGTTGTCATAAGTCGCTGCACCCCGGGGTCGTCGAGCGAACTGGGAAATCGGATACACTAGTAGATGGGAAACTTAAAACCGGATTCCAAACCCGGGAACCAAACCGCGCCGCGCGTGACCCGACCCAAGCGTCGGGCCGCTCGATCCCGGGTCAAAACATCAGCCGATAGCTGGCCGCCAGTTCACGTCCCGCCCCAAGCCGGGACTGGTTTTCCAACAGGTCGTAATCAAGGGCATTCCGGAGCGAAAGCCCCACCCCATGCGTGTACTTCCCTTTCTTGTACGAACGGCTGGCACTCACACTAGCCAGGGCATAACTGGAGTAGTCCAGCCCCTGCCGTTGCGCATCCTCATAGTAGGCGGTATAGCCCGAGACGTAGGTGAGGCTGGTGTTGAGCGATAGCCCCGCCCAGAAACCGGTGGGAAACGACAGACTCGCCCCGCCGCTGACCGTAAGAGGGGGCAGGCGCGTGATGGCCCGTCCGACTTCCTGAGGCAGGTCCGGCGACGCCGTGGTAATGGCACGCGCGTAGGCGGCCCGGCCCGAAAAAGAGAGCCGGGGCGCCGCTTTCCAGCGGGCATCGACCTTGAGTCCCGAGAACGTCTCCTCGCCCGCCGCCACCAGCTGCGGCTGGGTTTGATTCGCGTCGAAGATAGGATCGTCGTAAAGCGGGTTGCGCCGGGAAATGTGCTCGTTGTAGAGCAGGAATCCCGAGGCCGAGACATCAATTTGGCGGCTCGGAAAGCGCCCCTTCAATCCCACTTCGAAGCCGCGAGTCGTCTCATTATCTTGAATACGACCCGTCCGGGCATCCACCCGCGACGACGGTTCGAACGCGGTGCTGGTCGTGGCAAACAACAGCAATCGGCTCGGAATCGCCTGATAATTCAGACCTACATGATAGGTCAACTGGGTGACGTTGTCCTGGACCCGGGGCATCGACACGCCGGGTCTAAGATCATCGATCTCCAATCCAACGCGGTCCCGGCGCAAACCCGAGGTGAAGACCAAGCGGCCTTTCGCCACCGCTGCCCGGTGACTCAACTGAAACGCCGCATAACGCGCCGATTCCTCGCGATTGGCGATGACACGGTTGTAGCGTTCACGGCTGAACGCCGGCCGCGAATAGTCCGGAGCCTCCGGACGAAAGATCCGCGCGCTGACTGGCAGGGCATTGCGATCGGCCGTGGACAACGCTCGCTCCTCCCGGAGATAGACACCCCAGGTGTGGCTCGCGGCCGCCATCAATTTGTGCTCGGCGCGAAGCGCGCTGAAACGCCCCGTCACTTCCAGATGCGCGAGTTGAACGTGTTGCGGCTGCTCAAGGTGGCGCGGCTCCCGGATGCCGTCGAAACGACCATCGGCGACATTATAGACCGAGACGGTGAAACGATCCTGCTCCACGTTCCGCCACCACGCCTCCACTCCGGCCCGGACCGCGATTTTCGGGTGCGGCTGGCCGTCGAACAACACCGTCGCGGCGGTGGTCCGGCGCCGCACGCCGGCTTCGGGCCCCAACGCGTTGAAACCGGCCAGCGGCAAATAAGGCCCGATAATTTTCGCTCCGGTCGCGGGGCGATACTCGGGGATGCCCGGCGCCGCCGTCGCGTGTACCTGCCGGAAGTCCAAGGCAAAAAGCGTGCTCGCCGCCGCACTATGCCGCCACGTGAGTGAACTGCTGACGTTGCGCGTCTCCGACACCGCAAACCGCTCGGGTCCGACTCGCCGGCTCCAATCCGCCGCGACGCGCTGCCACGCGCGTTTCGGCACCGCCGGCCCGGTGATCTCCACCGCCGCATTCTGCCGCTGCAACGAAGTCCAGCTGTAATTGAAATTACGGACCGCCCGGCTCCGCGGTCGGGCCGTAATGAAGTCTCGAATACCGCCCGGCGCCGCACGGCCCAGGACCGGCACCAACGCGCCTTGAATTACGATGGTCCGGCTCGTGTTCAGCATATCCGATGCTCCCATGGTCATGAAACCATTCCGCATCAACGGAGTCGGAAACCCACGGAGGCTTAGACGACTGTCCCCGGTCGCGAGATCCACCGCCGAGGGCATGGCGATTTGCTGCAGCTCATTCGCCACGTCGACCGCCGCCGGATCGTCTTCCTCGGATTCCGACGAAATCAAGTCATTGGAAAACGGGATGTCGCGCAACTGGTGTTCATACGAACCCATCCCCGTCGCGTCGAATCCCATATCTTCGCTCGTCGCCTCCACTTTCACCGCTTCGAGCTTCACCGTCTCACCCGTCGCCATCGCCCTGGCATTTGCCGCGACATTGGCTGGCACTGCCGCTGACGACGCGATCGGGTCGATGGCCTGCGCCTGCCCCGACGCAATCAGCCCGACCACTCCCGTCAGGAGCGCCGCCAGCATAGGCAGTTGCCGCGCGAAAATCATTCTCATTAACTTCGGATGCCTGGGCCATTCCTGCAACGCCGAAGAAAGGGTAGGTACAAGTATTCTTCCCGCCGCAGGCTGCAGCATAGAGAGCTAATCGAACCGCGCGATCCGCGGCAGGGAGCATTCGGACAAACCGCGATGGAGCAGTCATTTGATCCCACCGTCCGCGTCCGTTTGCTGTCCCAAACAGACCGATCCCAACACCCGTCAAGTGACGCTTTCAAGTGCCGGTAAACGCCGCTGCCTAATCGCCGCGGTGTCGCGAATGACGTCGTGAGAAACTGCTTGGAGCACACCCGATTTTCCATGAAGCTCGTTTTTAATTGATGAGTAATCCTTCGACTTCGCCCGCAAAAGCCAGCGCCCAAACCGGGCTGGCCATCGGGGCCCTGGGTGTCGTTTTCGGAGATATCGGAACGAGTCCGCTTTATGCGCTCCGTGATTCAATCAAGTATCTCGACCCCTCGGAGCACATCACGGGGGTCCTCGGAGTGCTCTCACTCATCTTCTGGTCGCTCATGCTCGTGGTGAGCTGGAAATATATCACGTTTATCACCAAAGCCGATAATCGGGGAGAAGGCGGCGTCTTCGCCCTTTTTGCGCTGGGCCGGATGGACACGCAGAATCGCAAGACTGCGATCGGAAAAGGCACGCTCTTGATCTTGTTCGGGGCGTGCATGCTTTGCGGCGAGGGCGTGATCACGCCGGCCGTATCGGTGCTCTCCGCCGCGGAAGGACTCACCTTGATCGCGCCTCAAGCCACGCCGTTCGTTTTGCCGTTAACCTGCGTGGTCCTCGCTGGAATCTTCTGGTTTCAAAGCCGCGGCAGCCAAAAAATCGGCCAGATTTACGGCCCGGTCATGCTGGTCTGGTTCGGCACCTTGGGTGCGCTGGGTCTCTGGCAAATCATTCAAAACCCATTGGTCCTCCAAGCCGTGAACCCTTGGTACGGTTGGTTATTGTTTCGTCAGCATCCGGGCGAAATCACGGCCATTCTGGGAGGCGTCGTGCTCGCCATCACCGGTGTGGAAGCGATCTATGCCGACATGGGGCATTTCGGTCGCCGCGCGATCAAGCTCGCCTGGTATGGAGTCGCACTACCCGGACTCGTGCTCAATTACTTCGGCCAGGGCGCGTATGTAATGGGACATGCGGATGCCGTGGGAAATCCCTTTCTCGCCATCGCTCCGGAAGGCCCGATCCGCGTCGCGGTCATGGCGCTGTCCATTCTCGCGGCGGTGATCGCGAGTCAGGCCATGATCTCCGGCACGTTCTCCCTCATTCGCTCGTCCGTCCAACTTGGCTTTTTCCCGCGTCTCCAAGTTTTGCATACAAACGCCGAGCAGCGCGGCCAGATCTACATTCCGTTCGTCAACACCCTGCTCGCATTGGGTGCGATTGGCATCGTGCTGGGGTTCCGGGAAAGCGAACGCCTCACCGCGGCGTACGGCATCGCCGTGACAGCGGCGATGACCGTGACCACCTTCGCGTTCTACTTCGTCGCCCGGCGGGCATGGCGCTGGCCGGTCTGGAAGGCCGTGGCGCTGTGTTCGCTCTTTGGTTTGGTCGACCTCACGTTCCTCTATGCAAACTTCCATAAGATTCTCGATGGCGGTTGGCTGCCACTCGCGATCGGGGCCGGCGTTCTCGCCGTCATGCACACGTGGAAGTCAGGCAAGTTCGAGATCTTCCGGCGCGTCTACGCCAACGAGATCACCGAAGACGAACTGCGCCGCATCGCCGCCAGCAAGCATGTCCAACGCGTGCGCGGGAGCGCCGTCTTTATGGCCGGGATCCCGCGGGGCACGCCACTGGTGCTCCTGCACCACGTGAAGGCCAACAAGGTGCTGCATGAAACGGTGGTGTTGTTGAGTATCGTCACCGAGGACGTCCCTCAAGTCCCCGACGCCGAACGCCTTGAGGTTCGAGAAATCGGCGA
>Ga0163144_10030372_pt1 | contig 10336 bp, 7 predicted proteins | sample OliLak19BULKMAT1_FD_123175 | JGI IMG/M metagenome (GOLD analysis project Ga0163144, IMG submission 123175) | Freshwater microbial mat bacterial communities from Lake Vanda, McMurdo Dry Valleys, Antarctica - Oligotrophic Lake LV.19.BULKMAT1 | ecosystem: Environmental > Aquatic > Freshwater > Lake...
CGGTTCGCGAACCGCCCGTACAGGTTGTTGCCAAACAATTGATACCGCAACATCGCGAGAAAACGCTAATCGGTTCTTGGTTCTCGGTGCATAGTTCTGCAGTTCTGCAGTTCTGTAGTTCTCGGCTATCGGCTATCGGCTATCGGCTATCGGCTATCGGCTATCGGCTATCGGCTATTGGTTATGCGCTACCTGCGTTTATTGCAGGGCTTGGGTTTACCCACCATGGGTTGTTTGCGATTACTGCCTTGCCTCCGTTTGCGATCTGGGCGCTGCTTACCATCTTCCCTTTACGCCATCTCCAAGTTCTTCGTAATCCCTCCGCTACAGGTCCCGAGAGGCGCAGAGGATTCTTTACGGGACACTTCCCCCTCGCCCTGGCGTGGGAGAGGGGGGCAGGGGAAGAGGGGGTGGCGCTTGTGCTTGGGTTTCTGGCTGGCTGCACGCCCTGGCTGTACCCCCTGGTTCAGTTTGCGCGCTATGGGCCATTCCAGGGGATCGATTATGGGCTGCCGAGGCACTATTTCTGGGGTGCGCCAATGGCATGGCCAGAGGTGTTCGATCTGCTGACTGGCGGTTCGGTGCGGCGTGGTATTTTTCGCATGCCAACATCCAGTGATGCACTGGCAACGCTGGGTATGCTGTGGGAGCGCGCAAACTTCGAGTTTGGGGCAATCGGCCTAGTGTTGGCGCTGGTTGGGGGTGTGGTACTGTTTCGGCGGCTGCGTGGGGTTTGGTTGGTCACAATCTGGGTATTGATCGCAACAACTAGCTACCTGCTGTTGCTTGGGCCTGCGGTTGAGGATGCGCCGATCTTCACGCTGCCGATGCTGCTGCCGCTGGCGTTATGGGTAGCGTTTGGCGCGCAGGCACTGATTGCAGGGGGCGAACGATTGTTCCAGCGATTGTTTGGAGCAACACCTCGCCGTGTTCCTGCATTGGCGGCAAGCTGGTTGGTGTTTGTGCTACTGCTTGGAGCGAGTGTTGCCTGGGCCGATACTCGCGTGGAATATGCCAGCAAGCGCCATCTGACGCTGTATCGCACGTTTGGCGAGGCGGTGCTGGCTGAACTGCCGCCGAATGCGGTGCTGATTGCCCATTGGGAACAGGGTATGGTCTTCCAGTATCTGCGGCTGGTTGAGCACCAACGGCCAGATGTGTGGGTCGATGTTGTCGAGCCATCCGATGATGCCTGGGGGCCACGGATAGCGCGGCGCTATCGTGAAAGGCCCGTCTTTCTGATCGGCCAGGCACCCGATGTTGATGGGCTGCCGGTTGAGTTGGTACGCGAGGATGCGTATGCGTTGGTGTTTCGGTTGCGGAAATAGCTATGGCCCCTCATAGACCACCGTTCCATTGGTAAGATCGAGCACCAGCAATTTTGTGCTTGCGACGAGATACAGCAGATGATTCTGGCGAGCGGCCTGATCCGGCACCCACACGGTTTTTTGATCTGGGCGGTCGATTGTCTTTGTCTCAAGGGCCTGGCCCGTTTTGGCATTGAGGGTTGTGAGTGTGTAGCGATATGGCTTGGCACGCAGCGCGAGAAAACCCAATCAGCGTGCGATCATCGGAAAAGACGATGGTATCATCGGAGACGGCAATTTCACCCGATACGGCATCTTTGGTTAGTGCCGGGCCAACCCAGATTCGCTCCTTGGTGGCGAGATCGAGCAGAACCAGCCGATTCGCATGCTCCTCGCCGCCATTAACGCGCATCACGATCTGGGGCATGGAGCGATCCGGCGTCAGAAGCACCATTGAGCGCGAGGCAGACAACCGTGGCTGAAACAGTGTTGCAGGATTGAGCAGATTCGCACCAGTTGTTCGCTGGAAGGCATACAGCGCAACAACAAACGCGGCAACCACACCAAACACAACCAGCAGCGAAACGCAGCCAGATGATTGCTTCTGCTGAACAGGCCGATTGCGCGATTGGATGATCGTAACAGTTGGCCTGCTCCACGACACGCCATCTGATGGTTGGCCGGGTTTGGGGCGCGCTTCGCGTGGCTGCGGCGGATCGATCTGCACTATCGTCCCACAGTACGAACATTCAACACGACTCTGGCCATTGGGCAATGCAGCCCCACAAGCAGGGCAATCAAGCGCCTGCGGTGTATGCGGTTGCGGAGTATCTGGGGCCATATATATCCTTTTGTAGAACCGAGTATTCAGGAGTCAGGAGTCAGAATACCGAGAACCCCGAACCGAGAACCCCGTGTAGGGCGTGGACCTACCTATGTGTCCGCCCACCAATAACAAATGCCACCTACTGCCGCACACAGCGGCTACGGCCCCTGATAGGCGACCACACCCTGCACAACATCGATCCCAACCAGATGCGATTGATCATCAATATAGAGCAGATCGCCAATTCTGGTGACGACATTCGGCACCCAGATTGTATCGGATGCTGGCAGATCGAGGGTTTTTGTGGCGGCAACCTGGCCGCTTTTGGCGTCGAGCAGTTCAAAGGTATAGCGGTGCGGTTTGGCAGTCAGGGTGATCACCACCGGCCCTGCCGATGTGCCCGCGAGTGTCCAGATCTGATCGGTATCGCCAAGTGTTCCATAGGCCTGATATGGTGGCTCGAACATCTTGCCATCACCGGCAAACTCGCGCCGCCACAGCCGTTTGCCACTTTGCGGATCGACACCCCATAGTTCAATGCGTTGGCTGCCGCGCTGCTTCACCGCAATCGTCGCCAGTATGCCATCGTGAACCATCAACGGCTGGAATGTATAATCTTCATTGGTAAAGGCAACTCTGATCTCACCATTGGCCTGGTTGATCGCCATGATCTGGTTGGCATCGCCGATCAACAATTCGCTACCCTGTGCGATGAATGTGCCATCGCGAAGGTTCGGCCTGCTTTCCAGAACGGTTTGCCAGTGCTGGTTGCCAGTGCTGAGATCATAGGAATGGAAGCATGTGTCTATCGAGGAAGAAACGAGAATAAGCGTCTGCGTATCGGGGTTGAGCCAGTGGAGGTCGCTCGAATTCATATAGATCAGATCGTCTGGAAAGGTCTTGCCAGAACATGCTGGCGTAAAGTGGCTGACGGCCTTGCCAGAAGTGGGATCGAGCAGGCTCACCTGGCCGTGTGAATCGGCATCTCGATCAAACACGATGATCTGTTCACCAACCGAGAGTAGCTGCCGCCCGGCATATTTCCCGAGATCGAGATTCCACAGCCGTTCGCCGCTGGCGAGATCGACACCGGTGAGCATATTATCGATGCTCAGGGCGATAGCCGTATTCTTGATGATCAGCAGACAGCTATCGCAGATTCGATCACTGAGTTGGGCGGACCAGAGCTGCGTGCCATCGCGTAGCGAAAATCCGCGCAGGCTGCGATCATCGCTAAAGGCAATTGTATTAGAGGATGCGGCAAGCTGCCCATAGCCATAGGCATCATCGCTCAGTGGCGGGCCGATCCACAGCCGCTGTTGTTTGGCGAGATCAAGCAGCGCCAGATGGTACTTCTGATCATCCTGACTACGAACCAGCACAATACTATGTGGTTGAGTTCCGTTGGGCACATCGCCAAGCGGTAATGCCAGCAGCTTCTTGGTTGAAGAAAGATCAACGCCATTCAGTGCTGGCACTTCTGCTGTGCTCGCAACAACACTAGTTGGTTGTGGCACATCCAGGAAATTAACATCAGAACGGCGTGTTGTTGTCCAGGTTACTACCCCAATGATGCCAAGTATAAGAATGACGATCAGGCCGCCTCCTATGGCCATACAACCGCCGATTTTGGCCGCACGTAATCCTGGGAGTGTACCTGGTACAGGGTTGTACGCAGGCTTCTGATTACCTGTTCGCAAGCTGCCGGATGCATTTTTGCGGAACTCAATCACGGTGCCACAATAGGCACATTCAACCCGGCCATTACTCCCAGGCAGTGCTGCGCCACACGATGGGCAGGTAAGCACTCGTAATCGATTGGCCTGCGTGTCATCTGATGGCTGAGACATCAACTGCTCCTACGCTAGCTCAAATGAGATCATCCATCCGCAGGCTGAAGCCTGCGGCAAGGGGAGGTCAAGGCGACGATGAGCCTTAGCCGCAGGCTTCAGCCTGCGGGGCATGATGCGTATGACAATACCCGAATTCATGTGTAAAAGATCATCAGCCTGCGGATTCAGGGCGCATGGTTCATCCAGCAGGTTGTGCAGGCGCAATAGCATGCGCCTCGGCCCATAGGCGGGCCAGGGTGAAGGGGCGGCTAAAGCCCTTGAGTGAGCGCTCAAACTGCTCAATTATCATATGCTCACGGGTGAGGATGCGCTGTACCGATGGGTCTTCCAGAATTGCCTCGGTGACAACAATATCGCCGCCGACACTTTCACTCTGGACTCGTGCAGCGATATTGACTGTCGAGCCGAAATAATCCAGCAGTTCATTGGCATTTACGGCGATACACGGCCCGACGTGCAAGCCCAATTTGACGCATAGTGTCGGGTTGAGTTGAGCAATCGGGCCACCATTAAATTCATTCTGGATCTGAATGGCTGCCTCGACAGCATCCTCACTGGATCGGAAAACGGCCATAACAGCATCGCCGATGGTCTTGACCAGTGCCCCGTGATTGATGCCAATGATTGATCGCATGATATCGAAATGATCGCGTACCCTGGCATAGGCTGGTGAATCGCCAATTGTATCGTAGATCTGTGTCGAATCCTTCAGATCACTGAACAGAAACGTCAGGTTGCGAATGGCAATGCCAAGCCCTGGCGCGAGTACCTCGGAAGAAAACAGTTGGCGGAAATCATTCAGCGCGGTAACGAGCGCTGCGCTGGCGGCCTGCAAATTCCAGGCAGTTTCCTCGAAGATCAACAGTGTGCGTTGCGCTGAACTATTCTGGATTGTGATATGGGCATCGCCGGGCTTCAATGGTACTGCCGATGCATGAATACTATCATCGGTAATGTCGATCACCGCTTCATGATCATGGGCATCGATGCTGACTCTTACCACAGCACGGCTGGCAATCTGGCGGCTACGCACTCGATACTGGCCTGGCACAAGCCGCAAGCGAACTTCGCGGGTTTGGCCTGGTTCAAGCCACAGTTGGGCCAGAATATGGCGCGTATTGGCTGGGCCACTGGCACAGAAGGTCGCGTCATCGGCTGCCCGGATATCGTGGCTGACACTGAAGCGTAGTTCGACTGATTCCTCGAAATCGACATCATAGCGGATCTGGCAGGATGGGCAGTGGGCTTCGCCAGTCAGATCCGCTAGGCGATTATTGCGAACACTGACACCACGGCAGCTTGGGCAGATGATATCCCATTCCAGATCGAGCATGCCACTGCGTGTCGCATACAGAAATGCGCGCAGTACCTCCAGGCGTGGCTCGCCCCAGCGATCAGCAAGCAGGAATGGCCGCATCTTCAACACATCGGGATCATCGGTTGTCTTCAGATGATTGGTTAATCGATCAATCAGCGTTTCTCGGACGCCAGCCGCACGAACACGCTGGGCCGCGCGTTCCAGGCGTTCGGTGTTAACGGTTGGCGCATGCAATGGTGGTGGTGGCGTGTATGTGCTTGTATCGGCAGCAATCTGGCCGAGTATGCCATAGACGCGCCGCATGTCGCGCAGGAACTTCTGTTCAATAAACAGCCGCGCTGGCCGCCCGCCCAACAAATTGCGGGCCGTCTGTTCGACCATCACCATAATGCGGGTTGCGCCATTGGCCAGCGGCACAAACACGGTGCGGGTTACCAATCGCTCGACAGGAAACGGGTTCTCGAACAGGCGCGTCACCTCGAACCACTGTTCATAGGCCCATTCAAATGGATATTCGCGCCATGTGACTGGAATGCCAAGAAAATGCCCGCTGATCGTTCGCGACAGATCCTCGCTGGGGGTGATCTGTTCGGAGGCAGGGATGCCAAGCAGTCGGTTGACCCGGTCGGTATCGGAGAGCAGCGGCCAGAGCCGTTTGATCGGCGCATCGACTTCCATCGATATACCGAAACTGATTGAATTGGCCGACATTGCTCTTCTCCTCATAGGCCGAAGCTCACCTCACCATTGGCCCCTCTCCGCACAGAGAGGGGTGCCCGCAGGGCGGGTGAGGTGCTACAGCGTTTTTGTATTCCTACATGTACTATACGTCTCCCCGTAGTTGCTTTGTTCACTCAAATCTTACAGCTTACGAACGATTTTCTTAGCCCTACGACTCACCATCGAAGCTGATTGCAACTGGCGGGCCAAGCCGCTCAAGGGCGACATCGGTTTCTGCTAGAAGCGCCTCCGAAACGAACATCTCGCCAAGATGCTTGGTGCTGATAATCCGCGCAACCCGCACTGGTGCATCGAGTGGCACGCCACACATCAGCCGCCCAAGCAGCGCCGCTTCACGATCCGATGGGCCAACAATTGGCAACCGCGCCCGGCCAGGCCCAAGCACGCCAGATGTCATTGCGTTGGTCCAGGTTGCATACCAATCGACGGCACCGGCCAAACGCGCCGAGACGACATCGGCCAGGCCGATTCCTGCCGCATTGCCATGCGATCCAGCTGTCAGCGACAATACCACAATACAATGGATCAGCGGCTTGGCTGGTTCTGGAACGCCAGGAATATGCATGCGCCCGATTACGCCGGTATCCATGCCGGTACCACTGACATCCTTGCCCATCTCGTCGATGATCAGCAGATCAATTGTATCGAACGGCAGAGTTGGCCGCAATACCCTGGCTCTGTCGAGCAGGGCCTGTTCGCCAGCAGCGCCGATCTCGCCTGGTGGCAGTCCCGCAATTTCGGCAATATCCTCATGCGGGTTCTCGATGATCGCCAAACCACCCAACACGGGCCGCGCCCCCATTGCGATCCGCGCCACCTGCGGAATACGGTCGCGCAGGCCATTCGGGCCAGCACTATGCATAGCAACCGCGCCATCACGCTTGCCGAGGCCGACAGCACAGATCTTGGCCAGGCCGCTTTCGATTGCGCCCTGAAAGTCGGTATGCGGTTTGACCCGATTGATCAGCAGGATTCCATCGGCGGCAGCGGCATAGCGATCCATCAATACTGGCGTACCATCATCAATACGGCCCAGTTCGACAGTTTCCATGGTGGCCAGGATTGGCGCACGAACGAACTGCTCCGTCACACCCAGATCGGTCAATACAGCCCGCTGGCCCTCGGCAGTTGCACCGCCATGGCTACCCATTGCCGGAATGACAAATGGATCGAACCCACGGTCGCGCAGGGCGGCAACCGAAGCAGCCACAACCTCGGCAATCTTGGCGATTCCACGGCTTCCAGCAGTAACCGCGACACGTGCACCAGGGGCGAGGGCCGCTAGGAGCGGCAGATGGGCCAATTCACGCTCAACGGCAGCGCGAATATCGGCCTCGCGCTGGGTGGAAAGCCGCTGGCGAACCGGCACAAGTGGCGGAAGTTCAGCCGGATAGGGCGGGCGGATTGGTGGAACCTGAATCATGGTGTTGCCTTTCGGTGAAAATAGCCGATAGCCGATAGCCGATAGAGCAAGAGTGCTAGAGAACAAGCGAACAAGCGAATCTGGAGGCGTTATTGTTCCGTTGTTCATTTGTTGCTGATCGCTTCTGACTCCTGAATACTACGACAGTAACCCCCGCAGCGCATGAATTGCCAGCCGCATACCATCGGCACCACTGAACCCACTGGAATGCCCGGCAACCTTAAGATGCGGTTCGAGTGTTAGGAAGCCGATATAATCGCGTTTGTTCAGATCGGCCAGCAACTCGGCGATTGCGCCATCGCCCTGGCCAGCCGGGCGGACGGAACCATCACTGAACACGGCATCCTTAATATGAACATGGGTTGTCAGATCGGCCAGCAGCGGCCAGGCATCGCTGAATGGCTGGACACCACACTGCACGAAATTGGCTGGATCGAAGGCCATCCGCAGGGCTGGCGATCCAATTGAGCTGATCATATCCTGGCAGCGGCTCGGCAGATCGCCATAGATATCCTTTTCATTCTCATGAACAAGGGTCAGCCCAGATCGTTCGGCTCGTTCAGTCAGTTGGGCCATGCGGAACAGCACCTCATCACGAACACTCTCTGGCGGGCCAGCATAATAGAATGAGAAGATGCGGATCTTCTCGGTTCCAAGCACCGCAGCGGCAATGGTGGCTCGCTCCAGGCGTTCAAGCTCAAAGGATCGCGGCTGATCAAGGCGTGATTTGCCGATTGGGCTGGCAATCGCCGATACGCCAAAGCCCCGTTCATCCAGCATTGCCCGCGCCTGACGCAATTCCGCTGCGCTCAGATCAAGCACATTCTTGCCCCATACGCCACGCAGTTCGAGGTGATGAACCCCTTCCTCGGCCAGCAGATCAAGTTGTTCGGCAAGATCATCGGCGATCTCATCGCCAAACGCACTCAGCGTGAACGTCGCAGCCATGATGATACTCCTGAATTGAAACTTACTTCAGTGTTGGCACTATCGTACCACTAAAAAGGGGAACCTTTTTGACGAGATGATGAGGTGAGGGGATGACTTAGTTGATCTGCTGCTGCACCCTACTTTAAAGATCCAGGTGTGTCTGACGTGGATCAATCTCTGGTATTGATGCAGGCGATTGAGTATGATGAGGCGCTGTTCGATGAAGCCGAGCTACTTCCCACAACTCATCCACACCAAGCTGTACAGCCCAGTGTTTCAGATACGCTTGGTTAAGTGCATCACCCTGGATTCGTAGAATTGTTTGGACATCATCCCACTGGCGATCGCTGGGGGTGATTGCATACCATTCCAACTTGGTAAGAATGGTATCCTCTGCGCTGGCAATCATAAGAATGGCACCAAGCTCAGGAATAGTGATCGGGATCGCTCGATCAAACTGGCTTTGATCAAATGGTGTTAATCCACTCATATGTACATCAAGTCGATAACCACTTACGCGATCATAGGCCGAAAAACTGCCACGGCGCGCTCGATCATGGGCTGCATCCTGGGTCTGCTGCTGGGCTTGAGCAATATCTGGAGTATGCAGGGCAAACTCAATTTCCAGAGCTAAAGCAAAGCGCTCTGTATCACGCGGCCGCGGTAACAAAATGATCAGATCAATATCGCGGGTTGTGCGAAACTCGCCATGGACTGTAGAAGCGATACCACCGCCAATCAAATACGGAATGCCAAGATCGGTGCAAATTGTCGCAGCACGAGCCGCGACCAGCAGAAAGTCAGCAGATGTATCACTCACACTTGTCTCCTTCCTAAGCCACTCAGCCAAGGCCTGATCGCCTGTGTGCCCAATCCGCTGAAGTGCAAGTTGAACACCAAGTGCATGTGCATTACCAACCATACGCCGCCGTATTCCCGCTATGGCTAGTAAATCAGCAGCACGATTCAATGCTGCTGCGTGCAAGAGCCGCGCTGCAGGCAACATCGTTGGGAGGCTATCGTACCTATACTGCTGGGATTGCATTGTATAGCTTGTTATATGTATAAAGCGCTGGTGTTTATCATACCACGCTACACCAATAGCTACTTGACTGGTGACCGCTTGTGACCAGGTGACTAGGTGACTTGGTGACAGTGCTGGATTGTTGCTGTACAACTTCGATCAAGCTCTTGTCACCGTATCAGATGTCACCCCCTCAGCGTGTCATCGTGTATCAGCGCAGTTGTGCCAAATATGCCTGAATCGCCAGAAACGCCGGTCGCGGGCTGCCATCGGCGTTGAGAATGCCAAATGAGGCCTGCTCGTGGCGTGGCTGGCCGCTGCGGGCGCGCAGGATCGCGAAGTTCAAATTCCACAGGAACATGGCTCCCACCCACGGATACTGCTGCTTGGTTCGGCGCATCGCCCCAACGATATAATCGGCCTGTTGCTCAAACGAGGTCTGCTTGCCAAACTCGAACCCTGGCGTGGTGTTGTGGGTGGCCCAGCCAAACTCGGTAATCCAGATCTGGTGATCGGCCATATTATGGCGCTCCATCAGCGCACGCACATCTTCCACATGCCGGAAGTAAAAGGTTGGGTGCTCCGTCCAGCCCTTGGCCTGGCTGGGATTATCGGGCCACATGGTATCGGGTGGGTTGGCCGAGCCGCCTGGGTGTACTGCCTGGGCATCGAAGTAATCGCGGATCAGGCCATTCTTGTAGCTATACATGGCCTCGTAATAGGTCATATCGTCGATCGCCACACTGGCCTTGGTAATGCCAGTTGATGATGGCGGCGCGGCGAGTACATAGACGCTTGGATCAACGGCCTTGATGCGGGTGTAGGTCTCCTTCAACAGTTCGACATAGTGGCCAGCATCGGATACCGCCACCCTTCCGCCATTTTCGACCGCCAGGTTTTGTTCATTCCAGATC
>Ga0163144_10030373_pt1 | contig 10336 bp, 17 predicted proteins | sample OliLak19BULKMAT1_FD_123175 | JGI IMG/M metagenome (GOLD analysis project Ga0163144, IMG submission 123175) | Freshwater microbial mat bacterial communities from Lake Vanda, McMurdo Dry Valleys, Antarctica - Oligotrophic Lake LV.19.BULKMAT1 | ecosystem: Environmental > Aquatic > Freshwater >...
ACCGTATCAGTCATAGTCCTTTGCACTATGCAGAACATGATTATTAGCCAGTGTGTCCCCGACGAGATGTGGGGTACACCAATCGAGATGTGTGAAATATGACAGCAATAGAACAGTGGCTAACAGACGGACTAAAAGGAGGTTGGTTATCAGATGATTACAAATCCTCCGATATGGATGAAGTTGTTCATGGCGGGATTATGTATTACTGGCATACGGGTGACGGTGAAGTAGGGGAACAACATCACCAAGACATAACTGAGCTTTTATTAAAACCAATCTTCTGGCAAGCCGTTGGAAAAACTAGGGGGTGGCGTGAGAAATCAGAGAATACTTTTGAGTCAGAACACACTTGTTGGCAAGCCTACTGGACTGGATTCTACGGACACCTAGCAGACGGACTCACTATCGAAGACGCCTTACTAGCCCTAGAGAAGTAATATATTTAATTCTATGAAATCAAAACACGTACCCGACCTAGAGCTATGCCAAGAGTTTGACCGATTGTGTAAAGAGAAAAAGATTGTAATGCCAGCGACAGAGTACCAATGGGAAAAGCGTATGGGTGAATGGTCTATCGTAAAAAGTAGAGAACCAGGCGTACAGTACATCGACACGGCAGACTTAAAACTTTACCTCCCAGCCCCACTAGTAAGTGAGCTCGGGGAGTGGTTGCCATCAGATATTACTCAACCAGAAACTCTTGAAACCTGCTTTTTCTTGAAAGTTGAAAAAACCGGATACGGAAAGTTTGTGAAGTGGTATGTGCGATACATAAACTCCACAGTACCTAGTCCAGTTTCCAACAGCGAAGCTAACGCCCGACAAATGATGGTCAACCACTTAATCGCCGAGCGAATAATCACGAAGCTATGAAACTTACAAAACAACAATTAAGAAACCAGCGTAATGCCATCATTAAAAGTCAATTTTGTTGTAAAGGTACATTTATGGATGCTAAAGGTAAAACAATTGAAGGGGTGTGTATGCAGGTATATATAAATGAAATAATCACTTTACTTAATGCGTTTGACGCCAAGGAAGATTCTTTATTAGAGGATTAATTTAAAAACACTATGAAATACATACCCTTAGGAGATAAGATCATTGTCCGCCCACTTACTGACAGCGAATCATCTAACGCAACTGCCTCCGGCATCTTCGTCCCTGATTCATCCCGCAAGGACAACGAAGCCATTGTGGTGGTCGTTGGTGAAGGAGTATATGACCCCCGCCTTGAAAACTACATTAGCTCAGACGTTAAGGTTGGCGATCTTATAGTCCACGCCTCATTAGGTACCTGGAAAGAACACATCAAGCACGATAACCAAGATTGTTATATTATTAAGGAGTCGGATATCTTGGCTTATGCAGCAAGACATTAATCTAACACCACACCTACGGGAGCACATGAAGCGCTTCCCCCGTACCATTGGTAGATACTACGCTTCCGAGTTATACGACATCTGCCGGGGCGCCGTTGATCCACACGATTGGCTTAATCCAAAATCACTTCCTCCAGTTGTCCTTAACGCTATGTGGAATGGTAGAGTGGTCCATGAGTACATTCAAAAACTGTTACCCACTGAAGGAAATGAAATCAAGATAGAGCATACGCACCAACTACCAGACGGCAACTCCTTTGTTATTGTTGGCAAGGTTGACCACATCCCCCAAACTAACACTGAGGAAATTTGGGAATTCAAAACTTCAACCAAGGAAATGCCCCGCCCTAAACCAGCGCACAAGCATCAAGCAAAACTATATTGCACGATGGCGAACCGGTCTCGTGGCGTAGTGTTCCAACCAGTCCAGCACAGCTCAGGGCTCTACTTAAAATTTATTGAGTCAGTTGATCGTGATGATGCTTGGTTTAATGAACAAATGAATTTAGTAGCCGTATTCCACAAAAAAATATATGAGTACACTTAAAAATTGTAAGAAGAACTTAATTAAATAAATTATGCCAAAGAAAATTGAACACACCAAAATGAAAATCGCTCCGATGCTTAATACTCCTGATAATACCGAGCTAGAAAAAGTGGCTAATGATGACATGTTGCTATTAAACGAGTTCATGAAAGAAAAGGGTGGTATTCCTCCGGTCTTATTTATTCACTTCAAAGATATTAACAAAGATATCGCGAAGATGATGAACCAAAGCTCAAGGGGGAATATCAAGGTTAAAAACGGTTTTTACATTGCTATAAATGATCCATTTGCCATCACTTATCGTCATGATTTTGTGGGTTATTTAGGTGCTGTTATGGCAACATTGAAGATATTGGGAGTAATTCCCGAACCTGAATCAATTGTAATGTGTACTGAAGCATGGGCGTCTAGAAAGGAAGGTGTCCGGCCATCTAAAGATCCTGAAGCTATTGACGCACTGGTACTAACCGCCTTGTCTATTAAAAATGAAAAATACCTAAAAATATTTGAAAAACGAGTTAAAGTAACTAATTCAAATAAGGTTGATGACTCTATGTTTAGTGTTGAATTTGTTTCTAACAGTGAATTAGATGAAATGGGTAAGGAAGGTACAAGTGAATTACCGTTATTAGACAAATTCTACGAGTCCTATAATGAAGGTTTAATTGAAATGAATAAAAACCGTGAATTAAAAAGATTTAAGGAATCAGCTGATACCGACCCAGTAAGTTTATTCCAACAAGCCGTATCAGCTGCTTTTGCTATGACTAAAATTCAGGCGGAGCGAGAAGGTAATCGTTTATAAAACCATGAACATTAAAGCTGAGAAGTCACAATTTCATTCTTACGCGCTCTATTACGATTACGACCCTGGAAAGGTGGCGTTTTGTAAGGCTCTTAAGGAGACATATGGTTGGCAAAAATTCGGCTTTAATGCTGATCAAGGTTTGCGCCGATGGGTATTTAGCGATTCCTTTATAGTGACTGAAATTATTAAAGCGTATCCTGGCGCTATCGTTGATACAGCCGTTGCTATTCAAGTCGCTAGGGATATTAAGAACTACGCTGTGTCGGAAGCTCAAGCTGTTGAAGTTACTGCTGTGCAAGCCAAAACCGCTACCGATATTACCATTAAAGGAATCACTGGGGATCTCTACCCGTACCAAAAAGTTGGAGTTGAATTCTTGCTGGCCAGTGGCGGTAGAGGTATTATTTCTGATCAGCCTGGTTGCGGAAAAAGTTTACAGGCGCTGGCCTACATTGCCCATGAGGGATTCAGTCGCTCATTGATTATTGCTCCTGCCTCAGTAAAATCATCATGGGTCAAGGAGGTAAAGAAGTGGACTAAGATGTCATACATAGAAATTGACGGAAAGACTGACATGAGTAAAATTCCCGCGACTGTAAAGTTGTGGATAATTAACTACGACATCCTTAGTAAACACTTAGACACCCTCCTTAAGACCCGGTTTGATTGTATTGTCGGCGACGAGGCGCATATGGTTAAGTCACGTACTGCTAAGCGCACCAAGGCAATGATGGCGATTGCTAAACACTCTGCTCACGTGGTGCTTCTGTCTGGTACTCCACTCTTATCACGCCCAGTTGAGTTGTTTACGCTCCTCAATATGGTTGACTCTAAAACTTGGAATAATTGGTACGACTTCACCCGGAAATATTGTGGTGGACATCAAGGACGTTTCGGCTATGAGACAGGCGGTGCCACTAATACTGAGGAATTGCACACTCGGATTAAAAGACACTTTATTCGCCGACTGAAAAAAGACGTATTAGCCGAGCTCCCTCCTAAGGTGCGTATCGATGTGCCGGTAGAGCTTTCACCGCAATACAAACGCGAGTACGAGGCCGCTGAAGATGACTTGGTAACATTCCTCATTCAGTACAAGGGTAAACAACCAGCTGAGGTAGCGAAAGTCATCGCGGCAGAGCAGTTAGCCAAATTAAATATCTTGCGCCAGATTGCAGCCTTAGGGAAAGTGCCTACAGCGATTGAGCTTATTACTTCAGTGCTTGAGGCAGGTGAAAAAATATTAGTCTTCTCTTCGTTCATGGAGCCACTACGGTTGATACAAGAAAAATTCGCAACCGAGTCTGTGGCAATTACTGGTACCACTCCAGTAAATGAGCGTGGAGAGATTGTGACTAGGTTCCAAGAAGATCCAAACTGCCGAGTGTTCGTTGGTGGAATACGTTCAGCTGGAGTTGGTATTACATTGACAGCTGCTCAAAATGTGTTGTTCCTTGATTACGCTTGGAACCCAGCAGATATGCAACAGGCTGAAGATCGTATTCACCGTCCTGGTCAAACAGCTATCTCAGTCAACATTTATCAACTTCATTCCGAAGGCACCATTGACGGTAAGTTACTTAAATTACTTAAGCATAAGCAGGTCATCTTCGATAAGGTCATTGACGGAATAAAGGTCACGAGTGAGGATAAGAAGGCATCTAAGCAGGCCTTTAAGGACGTCATGGGTGATGTGCTGGATCGAAATAAGAAGGACTCATCTGAAGTTAGTATAGAGGAGTTTGCGACGTTATTTGGTTAAAATAAAAATTATGAAAAAGAAAATAGATTTAGATGAAGCTTTCGAATATTGCTATGGGTCATACTTAGCATTTAAGGACGTTATAGAAAAAGAGGGAAAGACCATGGATTTTGAGAAAAGCGCCATATTTTACGGTGGGGTAGCCAGTGGAATGGTTGCTATGGGTATGCCTTTTGAAGATGCCCATAAATTATGTAAAAAAGCTAGCCTCTTAATAGATCAGGAAAATGGCTAGATCAAATTTTAGGGATACCCTAGAGAGTGTAAAAATGGATAGAGCTTTAGAACGCGCACGTATCCCCGAGCCATTGACCTGCCCTGAATCAGGTGAGTTAATGTGTTCCCCTCTAGACAAGGTTTCTATTGGGGTATATAATAAAAGTATAGCCTATTTAGACGACGATCAGGCCGCCGAATTATTAGTGATTAGTCATATGTTATAAAATGGAAAAAAAACTAATACCAATGTTTGTCTACGGCACATTGATGAATCAAGCGACCTTAGATTACTTAGGGGTGGCGCCAGAAGGAATCGTAAAGGCTACCCTTGAAGGCTATAATAAGATAGGGTTAAACATCGAAGAATCACCGTACCCTAAAGATATTGTCACTGGACATTATTTTCACATCAGCGAACAAGAGCTTAAAATTCTTGACAGTTATGAAGCCGTAGAACACAATTGGTACCATCGCTTTCTGATTAATATTAGAGTCGGTGATACCTGGAAACGAGCGTACGCTTATCAACTCACTGGAAAATAGTATGCACATTGTATTACTAACTTTACTTGCTATTTTAATCCTTGCGGTTATTATTAAGGTGTCGAGTGATTGGGCTGTCTTTCAATATAAAAAAGACACAAAGACAAAATTAAAGAAACCATTACTTAAAAAATAAATTATGAAAATTACACATATTGCGACGTTAATAGTTGGATTTATCGGCCTCGTTATTGTTTTTAGTTCGTTTGGAGTTATTGATGAAGGAGAGCGAGGGGTGCAACTACGTTTTGGTCAGATTATTGGAACACAGGAGCCTGGGCTATTTTGGCAAGTACCATTTGTAGAATCAATGAAGAAGATTACTACACGGACACAGACTGTACGTTACGACCTAGATGCACCACTATTAGCCGCTTCAAAGGACCTGCAAGATGTAGGTATTGCAACAGTGATCAACTATCGAGTTAATCCAGCAAATGTGGAAGACATTTATCGCCAGTACAAGACTATGGAAAACTTCGAGGCAGATGTGATTCGACCAGCTATTCGCGACACAGTTAAAAGTGATGCTTCATTGTTTACTGCAGAGGAATTGGTTACTAGGCGTGCTGACTACACATCAGCCATCACCAGGACCCTACAAGGATTACTTGATGTATACCAGATTCGAATTGAGCGAGTCAACATCGACAACATTAAATTCTCCGAGCAGTACTCCCAAAGTATTGAGGATAAGGTGACTGCAGAGCAGCGAGCGCTTAAGGCGGAGCAAGACTTAGTTCGTGTCGAGTTCGAAGCACAACAACGAATTGAACAATCAAAAGCCGAAGCTGAAGCGATTAGAATTCAAGCGGCCGCGGTTACACAACAGGGAGGTAAGGATTACGTGCAATTACAAGCTATCGAAAAGTGGGATGGCAAGCTGCCAAATCAATTTGTACCTGGTTCAGCAATGCCGTTTCTAAATCTAAATAACTAAATAAAAAATATATGCAAAAAGCAAACCATATCCCAGATATTAAGATTCATAAAAACCCTGACGCCGCCGACGTAGACTACGCTGTGAGTATATTATTTGAAGCAGGGGGCGAATCCTACGCTATAGATATTTACCAAACAGGCATCATGGTTTATGCTGGTAGCTCACGCGTTTACGCTGGTGGCACGCAGGACCCAATACTTAATACCGTTTAATTCACTAAATAAAAAATATATGTCACGAACTTTAGATTCACAAATTATGTACATCCAAAACCTAGCAATCACAAAACAGTATGGCTTTACCATTTCTGATGCGTTTGTCATGGGGTACGCCTTAGCGGCTGCCCAGGTTACAAATTTACTAACCGACGATAACAAAGTTACCCCCGAGGCCATTGAAGCATTTATTGCTTACGATAAAACAGATGTCGTCCAGGTGTTAGATACAGTCTTCGAAACCCTAGTTGATCTTGAGTTAACTACTTGGCCAGCAGGTTACAATAAGTCTGAAGACAGTGTAGAACCAGTAATAGCTAACTAATATGAAAGTGTCACAAGCCGACTATCTCGAGCAGTTTAAGAAGATAACCGACGAGATGTACGAAACCACCAAACGCAAAAATTCTGATTACACAGGTGACGACACTGACGCCTTCAAGAACTTCACCGCAGTGGAATATGCTACTGCTGGAGCGGTTACAACCGAGGCTGGTTTCTACACTCGAATGACCGACAAGATGATGCGTTTTGCTGGCTTCCTTCGACGCGGGACACTACAGGTGCAAGACGAAAAGATCGAGGATACAATTTTGGATCTAGCTATCTATTGTATTTTGTTTGTCTGCTACCGTCGTTCTAAACGAATGAATGAACCAGAAGAAGACTTGCGTCATGAATAGTAAGGGTGTATAATAGTAGTAAGAGGTTAACAAATTAATAAACATGTATGTCAACATTCAATAAAGCGGCTAGCGAAGGGAATACAACACTGAACCATGAAGGTGCAGTTTCATATGCCTTGCCAGTCAAGCTCGAGCTTTATTCTGTGGTGGCGACTACCATGATGTCAGGCGATAAGTTCTACGAATCGAAAGGTGATACCCTCACTCGGATCTGTGATCTAGTTCGAGAAGTTGCCCGCACTGACCCACAATTTGTTGCCAAGCTTGCTATCTATGCGCGAACTGATATGCACCTGCGTTCTGTACCGCTGGTATTGCTAGTCGAGTTAGACAAGTTTCTCGCTGGCCAACCACGTACATTCCTAGCTCGTGCAACGGCTCGTGCTATCCAACGTCCAGATGAAATGACTGAGCTCTTGGCCTACTTTGCGGTTAGTCATAAACACAAAGGGACTAAGCAGTTGTTTAAGTTGTCCAAAGCCTTAAAGAAAGGACTAGCAATGGCGTTTCCCAAGTTCGACGAGCATCAGCTGCAGAAGTACAACCGTGCAACCACCATTAAGTTACGAGACGTGCTGTTCATTAGTCACCCAAAGCCACGTGACGCCAACCAAGACGCCATGTGGAAGAGGTTGATTAATAATGATCTAGCGACTCCAGAAACATGGGAAACCAAACTTTCTGAAGGGGCTGACAAAAAACTGTCGTGGGAAGAAATAATTGATGCTCGGAATATGGGCCACATGGCTATTGTGCGCAACCTGCGTAATATCCTTGAGGCTGAAGTATCGCCAGCTCATATTAAGTTAGTCATTAATCGACTCACCAAAAAGGCGTTAGTGTTGAAATCACATCTGTTCCCATTCCGATTTTACGCTGCCGCCCGTGAGTTGGAGTCAGTTACAAGTATGTATACGTCACAGGTGTTACAAGCTCTTAACGTTGCTATGCAACACGCGGCTAGTAACATCAAAGGCTTCTCAGCCACTGACCGCATTCACATTTCGGTAGATACTTCAGGGTCTATGTCGTCCGCTTTGTCTGACCGATCTAAAATGAAACTTCAGGACGTTGGTTTGGTGATGGCCATGCTACTCCAAGAAGTAAGTCCAGCGGTAGAGGTTTCGATCTTCGGTGACACCTTGAAACACGTGAACTTGACAAAAGGCAATATATTAGGTAATACTGATAAATTAGCCAAATACTCTGATATGGTTGGATCTTCTACCAACGGTTATTTAGTCCCCCGAGACTTATTAACTCGTAAGGTAGTCGTCGATCGATTAGTCGTATTCACAGATTGTCAGTTGTACGATGCTAATTACTGGGGATCAAGTCAAGTTAATAGTTTCAAAATGCTATGGCTTAAGTACCGAAAAGAAATAAACCCCAACGCTAAACTGTACATATTTGACCTGGCAGGTTACGGCACCACGCCTATTTCTGTAAATACAGATGGTGTACACCTCATTAGCGGTTGGTCGGAAAAAGTGTTTGATGTGATTGAGGCCTATGAAAATGGGTCCAGTGCCGTCAAAATGATTGAAGAAGTTGTGATTTAAGGTATAATTTGAGTGTAGTTTGGGGAGGCGTAGAATAGAGATACTTCGATTCATCTCGAGTGGTCGCTGGTTCGATTCCAGCCCCTGGCACCAAGGTGGGCGTAGACAAGAGTTACTTCGTAATTGAAACACAATATACTCTTGTTGCTTGTTCCCACCGTTATGTCAGGGTAGCTCAATGGTAGAGCACTTTCTCTCTATTCGTTTGTTCCTCCCCATGATGGTTCTTAGGTCATGGTGACCAAGCAGTTTCCAAAACTGCAGGCCGGGGTTCGATTCCTCGAAGCGCCGCAAAGCTTGTGTACTCAAAGGGTTACACAAGCTCAGTCAGGGCGTAGGCTAGTGTTACTTCGTAATTAATTACAATTCGGTTTTGGCTTCAGCTTAAAATCTCCGCACTCAGGTAGCAATACTAGAGTATCGCACTACCGTGAGGTAGTGCACCGAATATGCGTGGTACGCATATCTTCTGGGGTAATAGCCAGTCGATTAGGGGCTTGCCCCGCACACTATCCGGCCATTACCTGACGATATGGGGTTGCTAGGCTTCGACAGTCTACCGATTCAAATCACGCAAGCCGTCTACGATTAACGACGTTAAAGTGATCACAACCGACGTGCAGAACAATCAGTTCTCAGTCCTTTCTTCACTGCAAAGGATTTCGATTACGCTCCCGTAGCCTAACGACAAGGGGACACAAGTTGCATACTACTTGTGCCGAGCACCCTTGAGTCATATAAATTATGCAAAGATCATGGTAATCCATGGGTGGACCTCGGTCGCTTCGCCATTAAGGAAGCTACGCTTGTAGAAGTGAAATGATACGTTTACTGGACTTGGGTTCAAATCCCAACAACTCCACCAGACAATAATAAACATATTATGTCAATAGATAAAAGAATAAATAATAAAACAGTAAAAACACAAACTTGCTGGTTATGGACAGGGGCACAAAGAGGAAATGGCTACGGAGCAATTAAAATCGCTGGTAAAACAAAATCTGTACATAGGGTGGTTTATGAAATCGCTTACAAGCAAATAATTCCACAAGGATTGATGATTTGCCACACTTGCGATGTAAGGAATTGCATAAAACCTGAACACCTATTTTGCGGCACACATAGTGACAATATGGCAGATTGCCTTAAAAAAGGAAGGCGTAAAGTACCAAACGGTAAAAAATTTTTAGCGGGAGAGTTACACATAAATCATAAACTTACAAATTTAGATGTAAAAAATATTAAGCTCCTACGTGAAGAAAAAAAGTCATTGCGCTTTATAGCAGAGAGATATAAGATTGATCACAGTCGAGTGTGGCAGATTACAAAAAATCAGTCACCTAAAATAGCGGTTTAGTTCTCTGGTGGGGACACCTGGCTCATATCCAGGTCAAGGTGAGTTCGATCCTCACAGCCGTTACACCCGTTAGGGTAAGTTTGTAAATAATAAAAGTAAAAATATGTCTACTGAAAACGAAGAAGTAATTGTTGGTGATGAAGCAGAAGGAGAAACAGTCACCGTTGTAGCCGATGAGGAAACTGAAGTTAAAGTTGAATCAGCAGACGAAGTAGAAACTGAATAAACTTCAGCAAATATTTTGGCTAGTGTGATGGTCATATTAAACCATCATACTGACCAGGAGTTATGCTCGGAACGACTGGATCT
>Ga0163144_10030375_pt1 | contig 10336 bp, 8 predicted proteins | sample OliLak19BULKMAT1_FD_123175 | JGI IMG/M metagenome (GOLD analysis project Ga0163144, IMG submission 123175) | Freshwater microbial mat bacterial communities from Lake Vanda, McMurdo Dry Valleys, Antarctica - Oligotrophic Lake LV.19.BULKMAT1 | ecosystem: Environmental > Aquatic > Freshwater > Lake...
TCCAGCCGCCTGAGCCGCCGCCACCACCGCCCGTTGAGTCCTGGGTAGTCAGCTGCTTGATCATCCCCTTACTGCTAATTTGTCTTGATATTGCCATTTAAATTTTTTCCCTAAACATAATATTCCTCAACGATGATAACTCCAGCCGCACCAGCGCCACCTCCGGCCCCACTCGTTCCAGCACTACCGCCTGATACAGCTGCGCCAACATCATAGGCGTAAGTAGCGTTTGGGCTGTTTATATTGGCTTCCAGGTATCCAGCTGCGCCACCGCCGCCACCGCTAAGCCCAGAAGAACTTGGGGCGGTAGCTCCAGCGCCTCCGCTCCCTGTGTTTGTTCGTCCAGCTCCACCCGCAGCCGCCGCTCCAGTTGTTGCCGCACTTGCTCCTCCGCCACTAAAAAAACTACTACCGCCCATGCCCCCTGGGGCAGATAAGGTAACAGCAGATGGGTTAAACCCACCAACACCATTTGCGCCTGTTACTGTAAAGCCATACGCAGGAGCGCCAATTACAGAAACTCCACCATTACCGCCAACTGGAGGACTTGCTCCAGTACCTCCTGCGCCTCCGTTAGATAGAAGAAGAGCGCCGCCACCAAAAGTGCTGCTGTTTCCCGTATTGCCCGTACCGCCGTTTGTTCCGTTAGACGATCCAGCACCGCTCCCACCTGCTCCAACCATCTTAACCTTAATCCAAAGAACACCGCTTGGTCGGGTATAGGTTCCAGAGCCAGAAGTAAAAACTTGTCGTGTTGGTTGTTTTCCTGTATAGACCTTAGGCATCTTGAACCTCTGATTTTTTCTTACGTTTTTTCTTTAGAACGGGCTCTACTGGTGCGGGCTCTACCGGAACTTCGGCCTCTGGGGCCTCACTTTCTGGGGCCTCACTTTCTGGGGCCTCACTTTCTGGTGCGGGCTCTACCGGAACTTCGGCCTCTGGGGCCTCACTTTCTGGTGCATCCCACGCTTCAGCCCAGTCAATGTCTTCATTAGAGTCCCAGGGGATATACTCCTCGCTGACTCGTTTCAAATACTCTGCATAGTCATAATTGCTAGGGTCAGGAGGGATGGATGAGATTAATCCATTACTTGAAACAGATGCAATCACATCTTGTTCGTCGTTTCCTTTTAAATTATCGGTCTTTTTAAATTCACGCATTAGAATAACCTCGCATCAGCTAACCATTGCCATCTATTCATGGAGTTTGATGCCATGCTTCCAGTAACATTTACTGTAAAGCTTGTTGTGGAAATGTCTATGGCGTCAGCTGCTCTATTTACTAAGTTGGTTGCATCTAAAATAAACCCAGCAGATCCATCCAGAGCATACAGAGTAATTGTCGGGAGAGATCTCATTTTTGCTGCTAGCTGTTGGGTGTAAATTTGAGTAGCTCCGGTTGTTGTCTGGTTCCTAAATGACCTAGATCCTACGCTTGTCGATGTTCCTAATGCCGTACCTATACTATAACTGTTTTGGTAGTACCTATCAACCACAGCTCTCTCCACTCCAGAGTTGCCATAGGGGACAAACCCACTGCTTGGAAGACCAATCGCACTTTTTTCCAGGGAGACCTGTGCAAGGTACATTGATGCGTTGTTAGTTGAGAAAAGATTTGTTGATCCAGTAGCCATTCTAAAGTCACCAACCTGCCAAGCGCCTAGGGTAGCAGTCTGGAACGTGGACCCAGTACCAGCTCCAATGCTAATTCTTAATCCAATTCCATTAGCTAAATCCCAGGTTCCTGACGAGCCTAGAAAAACGGTAATAGATTGAAACTCCCATGTGTTGGCACTGGCTATAGTGAAGGTAGTAACATAACTTCTGTTGGCAGCAGCATTTTGTAGTGCAAAAGAATAGCTTCCCACAATAGTTGACTGGACCCAGAATCCAAAGGTTACTACACCACCATGGAGTCGTTGGTAATCATAGCCTTCGATATTATAGATATAGGGCTCAATAAAATCACCCGCTGCATTGGCATGGGCACTGTTTGAAATTACTCGCAATGAATTGTTACTGCTATATCCTGATTGTCCAAAGGTTGGTACTGAGGTATTGGTCACGAGAGTATATTCTCGGTTGGTAGTACCAAGACTTCTGGTAGCCCACATGTCGGCAACCCAGGCATTTTGGACAGGAGAGGAGTTAGTAAAGGTAAGAGTTGAGCTATTTGAAAATAGATTAAAAGCACCATTGACAATAGCGTTATTAATATATTGTTGAACCTGTAGTTCGTAAATATCAGCGGTATTAATAGCAATATCAGTTGTATTTGTGGTTGACGTATCTACGACGGTTACGCGCTGAAGAACCTCAATTTCTAGTGAGAGAGCAGAGTAGTTTTGGTTTAGGTCGATAGTGGTTGCATTGACTTCAGTGTAAAACGACGTTGCTGTTGTGCCCGCAATAAACCTCGGTAAAATTTGTCCATTTAAGTAAACGTCCAAAGACCCATAGGGCATACCCGTAGCGACGTTAACTGCGTATTGGTATGGCAGTACAACTCTAGTTAAACCTCCAACGACTGAGATGGTGCAGTTTACAGCTGGAAGTGAGCTGTCTGTCAAGCCAATGCTTGAATTTTGCGCCCCATAAGCAGAGGTCGGGTCTTTCTGCATGTAAGCGCGGTAGTTGATTAAATTAACGGAACCAGACAGTGCTGTTTGGTTTGCAAAAAACTTGACGTAAAAGGCCGCCGATGCTACGGACAAAAATGCAGGCTGTGCCGTGGTCGTTTGAAGCGTTGGTCTAAGCCCCAGGTCTGTCCACGTAAGGTTGTCACCCGATGCAACCCAGGCGACTACAGGGGCGGATGCTATATCAAAAATATTATCGTTTACAACGCTTGAGTCTTCATAGTCGATTAAAAACTCGGAAAAAGTGGCCGCAACAAAGGTGGTCGATAAAGAAACGCCGTTGCCCGCGTAACCGTAAAGCTCTTTCGTTGAAATAACTTGTGATACGGTAACCTGGTCATTAAAAGCTGGAATTGAGTTAAAAGCATCAACATTAAAAGCGGTTTGGCTTGTTACCGTGGTAATTCTTCGGGCCTGTCCGCTCCAAATCGCCATATCGCCAACAACAACCGTAAATGCCGGGGCTGAACTGAGCGTTAAGTCTGTTGCTGTCGTGCCAACCGCAATCGTTTTAGAGGCGTCATATGAAATCTGATAGATTTCAAACGGAGCAACATAGTCCGCCGTAGTTTGAGTTACAGCTGGGTTAATGGTAGATATGGCCAATGCAGAGGATTCTTCAAACGCATCCGTAATTTTACCACGGAATAGCATTGATATAAGATCGTCGTTAGAGCCAGTGCCACTCGACACTGCACCGCCACCTGCGCCTGATCCGAATCTTACTATGTCGGCATTTTCAATGAGTGGGGAAGCAGACGAGGCAGTTCGCCATTGGGTTGCTGAAAAATATTGCAAAAACACGTACCCAATCGGCGAGTTTGTTTTTGGGAAAAGAGCGCCGATAACGGCAGGATCTTGTAGTGTTATTAATGCTGCTTCGGCATCTGAGAAAAGAACTTCTATTTTGCCCTCACCATTTAAACTAAAAGACGCAACATAGTAAAAAGTATTCGTTGGTGTTATTGCCCCTATTTCAAAATCGGAAGGAGCTACGCCCACTGGCTGAGCTAGAGCAAAATTAATAGAAGATGTGGGTATATTATACCAAACAGATCCCTGTATGGGTCCAACAGTTTTGTCTGTTCCATCGGCACCCAAAACAGATGAGCTTTCAAAATAAAGACTTTGATCCGCAGCCCCAACATTTGCCCGTGGTCTTAAAGGAGAGTTTGCCTCGGTGTCTAGGGTTTTGATTGCCCTAGTCAGAGAACCGTCGTTTTCAACAAAACTGTTCCCAGTAGTTGGGTCCATTGGCGATTGAATCGAATACTCTGGAGTCGAATCGGCAGGAGAAGTAGCTCCCATGTAAGCAAGATTTTGGTTTGAGATCCCTTCTCCGATTTCTTGGCTTTCTCCTAGCACCAACTCTTCGCCAAAAAACCTAGCGTAAACGCTGGTATCGGACCTTAAAAATAACCAGTAAGTACTAGAATCGCTAGGAACTGAGCCCCTAAGAGCCACCTGTACGTGTCTGTCAGTAGAAGGAGCGGCGTTGGTCTGATAGGTCCCAAAAGCGTAAAAAGAAGCGTCCCCTGTTGCTGGGGAGGTTGCTCCTGAAAAGGCAGCAGTAAGAGTCACCTGAGATATTGAGTTAACTGCGGCAATTTCATAATAAGCGTCATCGCCTAGTACTGCAATTCTAATAAAGTCGCCAGCCAAAAGAAGTGAGGTCCAAGAGGCCGCACCTACAGAAGTTACCACTGTGCTGCCGTTTGTCCATATCAGGTTTGAAGATACGGGCTCATCTCTCACTAGGTTTAGATAGGCGACTTCGTTGGCCGCAAGAGTTATATCAGTTGTTGCATTATTTGCCAAAATCTTATATGTAAGTGCGCTGCCTACCACCTTCAGGTTAATAGCCGAATCCCAGTTCATCTGACCAGTGACGACAAGAGACGCTCCGCCGTGGGTTACCGACCCTGTTCCTGTTACTACAGTGTTAACAGCGTCCTCTCTTAAATGTACAACTGAGCCACCACCGCCGCCGCCACCGCTAGCTGAAGACCAATAGGCAGTTCCCTTAATTTCCTTAATAGCCGAAAGCATTGCATTTATAAGTTCTTTTAGAGAGCCGATCGACTTGTCACCGCCAACAAACACGTTTGTGCTAGAGTTGGAGCTGTTTTCTGTGGTTCCGTTTGGAGCCCTGCCTTGAGACCAAGGGTAAGTATATGAAAGATCGGGGGTTTGACCGCCTTCTCCTAGTCCAAACATGAGGGGTCTTGAGTCGGTTATTGAGACAACACTGTTGTTTACGTCAGTGACCACCTGAGCGATGGGGCAGATTCTCGCTTGAGCTGGGTCTGTGAAGGGTAGTGTTGATATTGTAATGACGAAATTTAAGGTCCGAGCCAAAGGGACGACTCTGGAAAATTGAGAGTCTGATGCAACGTCGTAAAAATACACGATGTCTTCTGTCGTAGGGTCTAAAGTTCTTGAGTAGTCTATTCCAATATAGTTGGTCGTACCTGCGGCAAACGTCCCAGTTACAACACCTGAGTTTAGATTTCCGTCCAAAACCTCATTTGGGGCATCAAATTCGGTAAGATAAAAGGTTCCTGATGTAACAGAGGCTCCCTGAAAGATCCCTGCGTTAGCTACAATCATCGCCAAGGCGCTTGCAGGATTGCCTATAACTCCTGTGTGTACGATTGAGAACCCTCTTAGGACGTAAGGGATAGCTATGCCGCTGCTTGGGTCTACATTTGTTGCAAAAGCGGACAGAAGGGCATTAAAATCCTCTTGAACTGCTGAGTCAACGGCCTTCAGGGTATCCGTATTCACTCTAGACTGACTAAAATATGAATTTGATCTTATGTTTGCCATTCGGTGTTCCTGTATGACGCTTTTGCTGTTAAAAGCAGAATATCTCTCATGTAAAGAAGATTACGGTTTTTCGTTTGGGTTGCAAAAGCTAATTAGGGATGATATATTCACAATAGAAGCAGAAAGGGAAAATCATCGATGGGCAAAAAGAAATTCAACAAAGAAGATGACAGATATCAGAAAATGTTTAATGAAAACAAGGAGTTAAAAAGAGAGCTTTCTATTGCAAAAAATCAAATAGAAAGATCTAAAAAGCCCTGCTCTTGCGAACGGCCCCCGAAAAAGGAAAAAGCAAAAGAGCCCGACCTGATTGTAGAAAAAAGTGAGATCTGTGAAAAATGCGGACTAGAGATGGCTGTAGTCGAATACTCTAAGATAGGGGAAAGCTGGTTTTTCCTTCGATGTCCTGCAAAACACAGAACTCACGGAAAGAAAATGCCATGAATGTAGTTTCAATAGACCTCGAAATGAATAATCCGACATATGAGCAAAAGATTATCTCCGTAGGCGTTACAGTAGGCAGTCTATATGACAGAACTATTTTGACATCTAAGGACTTTTTTGTGAACCCCAGGGAGCCGCTGACAGAGTTTATCAAGAAGCTGTGTAATATTAGTCAGGAAACTGTTGATAATGCAAAAGAGCTTCAGGATGTATATCTCGATATATTAAGTTTCATTAAGCCCTATAGCGCACATAAGACGATCATAGAGTGGGGCACGGGAGACTGCTATACTTTGAGACGCCAGCTTTCTGCTACCGACAGGCCCTACGAGTGGTTTGGGAGCAGGTCATCGATGAACGTAAAGAACTTAGTACAGGCGCATATGTACGCTGTACAGAGAAAAGCTAAGGGAGGGCTTGAAAAGTCCTTATTGCAATTTGGCGAATCTTTTGATGGAACGCCGCATTCAAGTGAGGATGACTCTAGAAACACAATGGCTATGTTTTTCAGATACCTAGAGGTACTAGATAAAACCAGGCTAAAGTCTCAGCAGACTCTTTTGACCTACTACAAGTTTTTAGACTTAGTGAAAGAAATAGACCCAAAATGTTAACTATAAACAGCAAGACTAGGAGAAGTGTATGACTCAGAATAGCGATTTTCCCTTAGAGGTGTTAGAAAAAGCAAAAGATATGGCCCTTAAAATGGTAGGGGAGCCTGTTGAGATTTCAAGTGACGGCACCCTTTCTTTGGATGGGCTAACTATCGGCATGATTGACTCATATAGCTTAAAAATGGACGACACTGGCGTCGAAGCTTCTGTTTCGATAGAATGGGATATCCATGCAAGATAGCCCAGAGTTTCTATCATTTTGTCATGCATATAGAATCAAGCCAATTGACGTAAAAGCCCTGCGTATAATGTGGAATAAGATCAAAAAAACAATGGAATGGGAGGATGAAAAGATTTCGCTTTGGATGGAGTCTGAAAATCCACTACTTGGAGGACTAACCCCCGTGCATCTAATTAGTATCAACAGGATTCATAAGCTCGCTAAATTTGTAACCATATGCGTTGAGGAAAATCAAGCCTAAACTTCATCCAAGACTTCAAATCCTGCGATTCCTTCAAAATTAAATGAAACCCGTAGTATACCTCTAGCGGCGACCGAGTAGCTTCTATCTCCGATAACAGCCTTTGGGATAAAAAGAAGGCTTTCTGCGGTAAATCTATTGTAGATCCGTATTGAGATATACGGTGCTGAGAAAAAAGCCGTAGCCAAAGGAATGGCTTCGATTCCTTGAAGGCCGCCCGAGAAATTAAGGGTGACGCCTGACAAGCTTCCGGATACTCCGTCTGTTGTTTCAATAATCTCCATGGGGACGGGACTGTCAACTCCGTATATTTTTTTAATAGAGTTGCCCATCGTCCAAGACGCTGCCTGACATTCGTTGTATATTTTTCCGTTGATCTTAATTACAACTAAGGCCCCGTGTACTGTTTGACTCATTCGTCTACTCCCGTTTCGCCCCAAACCCAGAATTTAGAGGAATCTTTTAGACCTTTGGTGCCCGGGTATACGACCGTAACCACAATATTTAGCCCAGCTGCCACAATTTTTTCAATTAATTCGATAGCAAAAATTCTTCCTGCTGCTGTGGTTGTTACATACCCCTGGTAATCAAAGCCATCAGTTCTTGGTATTACATTTTGCTTTAACGCAAGAGAAACATTTGATCCTACAGCGTGGTTTTTTTGAAGAATATAGGCAGGACTAAGCAAAATGCTGCTGTCACTTGGAATATTTAAGTATGGGACTGGACCTTCTTGTTGTACAGTTCCAAAATCAAGCATCACAAATCCTTCAGTGTCTGGGAAGTCTTCGGTAGAGCTAACAAATAGAATTTGGCCAGTCGAGGAATTAGCCGTCAATTCTAAAGATCCGTTTGGAGCCAAAAGAGTAAAGTTCTGGCTCTGATCATAGATATACGGCCCAAGCTCATCTTCGGCCACATCGGCTTGATCGTTTAAATACATGGCCCCTACACGGTCCCGTCTTATGATCTGACTTGTGGCTGGGATTATAATTTCAAGAAGGTTGGCTTGCGACTGATAAACCGATGCGAATCGAAACTTAGAAACTATTGTCTTTTTAACAGATTTGTAAAAAAGTACGCTATCTACAGAGGTCTGGACGGCTGAGACGGGAGAGGTAGTTAAATCTATTTTCTCAGATAGAAAGTTAGTAACAACAAAATAGGCATCTCCAGCGGTATCTGATGGCTGTATCTCTTTAATAGTAAATGTTCCCTGATTCGTATTATTGCTACCGCTTGCAACGGTTGAGTCGAAGACTGGGTCGTAAATATTAACATAGTCGCCCACTCTTACTCGGCTTAAGTCGGGAAATGCTCCAGAAACCCAAGTGTATTTTGCTCCGCCATCTACAACGGGATCTACAGACCATCCTGTTCCGACAGACGGGGAAGTGTTAATAATAGAAGAAAATCTTAAAGAGTTTTGAGCCCGACCGCCCAGTACTTCCACCTGACTTGAAGGACCTAGGGTGTCGCTCTGAAGAATAACAAGGTCTCCAGTTCCATCATTTGAGAGATATGCAAACCCTGTCGTGCCTTGCTCCCTAAGTCCTTTCACTATCGCATCCGCCACTTCTTGGGCGGTTGCTGCGGCAATGTTTGTAAATTGCCCTGTTGTGAACACGACAGTAATAGGAGCCTGACCATCAAAGGAAAGGATTAAAGTGTCACCATCTCGCAGTAGATAGGTAGAATAGGCTCCAGAATTCGATGTAGCCGCTGTTGCCTCTGCTCCAAAAACAACAGACAAAATCTCAAGTATTAAAGACCTGATCTGTTTTTGATTAATAACAGATATTCCAAGCTCCCTAAATAGCTCGTCAGACAAACCGATCGATGGAGGTCTTGAGATACCGTACTCGGACATTTTCTGATCAAGATAGTCACCTGACGCGGTAATCAGATAAAACTGGTCATGAATGCTTTCTAGTAAATTAACAAGAGGAACGGCAACAGACTTGGCTAGGGCTCTTAGAATGATATCTACGTTCCGGCCATTAATGGCTGGAGTAAGATATTTTCTTAGTCTTTCGTACTGCTCTTGTTCTGTTGTGGACCGAGACATCTACATACCCCTATATTGCGCTAACACTGATATCATTTAGATTTAAGATTCGAGCTTTCTCAGCAGGTCCGATGAAAATGGTACTGTTAAGAGCATTATAAAGCGGAGACGAAATTGCCACGGCCCTGACGCCTGGTATGCTGTTGACCGCTGATATAATTGAGCTAATAGCAATCGGAGATCCAATTGGATTAGAATTAATAACGGAAGCTACGCCTGTTCTGACTCGCTGAACCATGTTGGCAAAACTAACCCCTGTATTAATAGCGACATCAATTGACATAGAGACTCTTCTATCTAAAGGAGGCTTTATGTAAATCTCGGCACCTGCGGCTGCCACTCCCGGGTAGGTTAAAACATCTCTTGGATCACCGTACACGATTCTATTGCACTCAGCAAGTAGTCCCGTGTTGTACTGATAGCTATCAATTCCATACTTAATAACGGTGTTGAAACCCATTTTATTAGTAGGTGCGACAACTATATTTGCAATAGCGTTAATCTTGTCTGCCTGATACCGTGTATCAAATACCAAAACCCCTTCTTGGTTTGAATTAGGGTTTGTAGTAACAAGCAATGTTTTCTTGTAGCCGACGTAGGCCGTGCTTTCGATTACATTAAAGTTAGAAGTATTTTGAGCCAAGGTCACAGAGGAGGCGGCTAGAACCTGTTGAATCATAATAGTGTTTTTGCTTAAAACCCGAGACACTCCCCATATTCCTCTGTTGGCCTGAGTTAAGAAATTGCTAGAGATAGATAGAACGTCTCCATCATTTGTAGCGTTGTATTCAGTACAAGTGATCGTGTTTCTGTGGATTCTCATGTTTGTTCCGGTCACAGTTACAGGGTTTGACTCTGTTACGGCTTCGGGATTCATTAGAATTAGAGAGGAAGTTGCTGTGTCAATTCCAACAATTATGTAACTGCCCGTGTTGGATGGAAAGTTACCTGCCCCAAGAATAACTTCGTCGCCAACCGACACTATTTGGGCAGCGGCCTGATCTGTTGGGTCGGTAGCTCCAGACAGATATTCTAAAACTAAATAGTTGTCTACGTTCGTTGCGTTGAAGTCAGCTCCAGCTCCATTATATATAAAGTCGTCTTGGATCGTCAGAGTCTCTTCAAGGGTATTTGCGTTGTAGTAGTAAAGTGAATTCCCAAATCTTCTGATTACTCGAAAGTCTCCGAGATTCTGAACAGAAAATGAAGGAATCGAGATATTGCTACTAGCCCTAATTGACATAGTGTCCCCTTCCTGAA
>Ga0163144_10030376_pt1 | contig 10336 bp, 11 predicted proteins | sample OliLak19BULKMAT1_FD_123175 | JGI IMG/M metagenome (GOLD analysis project Ga0163144, IMG submission 123175) | Freshwater microbial mat bacterial communities from Lake Vanda, McMurdo Dry Valleys, Antarctica - Oligotrophic Lake LV.19.BULKMAT1 | ecosystem: Environmental > Aquatic > Freshwater >...
CCCATTGAGGTTTTAACGCCAACCACTCTTTTATCCTTGATGATTAGACCAGAAATCATGTCTTGCCAGAAATCTATGTTGGGCGTTTGCTCCAACATTTCGCGCCACAAACCCGCAAACATCATGCGGTCGTTTTGTGTTCGCGGACTCCACATTGCCGGACCCTTTGAGCGATTCAGCATCCTGAACTGCACCATGCTTTTATCAGAAATAATACCCGAGTAGCCTCCAAGTGCATCAATTTCGCGAACAATTTGCCCTTTGGCAACACCACCCATTGCCGGGTTACAACTCATTTGGGCAATGGTTTGCATGTTCATGGTTACAAGTAAAACCTTTGAACCCATATTGGCAGCAGCAGCAGCAGCCTCGCAGCCTGCGTGACCTGCACCAACCACTATTACATCGTATTCTGGAAACATTTCGGGGCAAAGATAGGAGAGCGGATTAAAGATGTCAGATTTTTTCCCTTAAGATATATTTAGGTTGTGTTCCACGTGGAACAAACCTGTGTTTTGCCGGGAAACAATGTCCAATAGTTCCACGTGGAACTATTTTGCAGGAAGGGAGATTACGGGCAAATCTCTCCAGTCGGTAGTATAGTGTGGCGAGCAGTGAGACATGCGCATTTGCCATTTGGAATCAATGCCTGAAGATGCCATTGCTATTTGTTTCTTGCCAAATTTCTTTTCGGAAGTAGCCAAGAGAGTGGCTAACTTTTCACTCTTGCTCTTGCTTGCTGTTTCAAAAACATCTTGTTCAAATAAACTCAATTGTCTTGCACCGACATCCTCAAAAGATGCTAAAAACACGCCTGCTTTTATATAAGAAAACTGCGGAAGAAAAATATCGCGTATGAGTTCAACAGCCTTCTCTATAACCTCATGGGGATTGCATGTTGGGTGCGGTAAAACCCCATAAGCTGATTTAGCATAATAGCCTTTTTCTTTCTTGAATCTATCTGTGCTAAGAAAAACCCCAACCGTTTTACATGCCGATTGCTGATGCTCCATTTTTTGTAATGCGCGCTCGGTGTAAACAGAAATTGCTTCAGTTAATTCAGATAATGTATTGATAGGCTGACCAAATGAACGAGTGGAAGCAATGTGTTGTTTTTCCACTGCCCCGGAAGAAATCGAAATGCTTCGTTCTCCTCTTAATTCTCTCAATACTCTCAAACCAACTACCCCACCAAACTGTTTACGCATAATTTCCTCTGTCATATTGTTGTAACAATCCAAGGCGGTGGTCATTCCAAAAAGTGATTTTAGTTTATATGCTTTTTTGTATCCAAAACCCCAAATATCACTGAGCGGAGTAGCAGCCAATGCACTTAGAATTTCTGTTTTGGTTTGGAGTACCAGTACGCCTTCGGTTTTTTGTTTTGCCTTTTTTGCAAGGCGATTGGCAACTTTTGCAAGCACCTTGGTTGGCGCAATGCCTATGGAAATTGGAATTCCAGTTTCTCGCCAAACTTTTATACGAACTTTTTTGCCAAACTCTACTAATCCATCTGCCGGGATATTGGCTTGCGCCAAATCAAGAAAAGCCTCATCAATAGAATATACTTCAATATCAGGGTTGATGGATTGCAGGCAGCGCATTACTCTATCAGACATATCGCCATAAAGCTGATAGTTAGAGGAGAAATAGTGAACCTTTTTTTGATCTAACTCGCCTTTTACTTTGTGAAAAACAGCCCCCATTTTAATTCCAGCTTCCTTTGCCTCATCAGAACGGGCAATAACACAACCATCATTGTTGGATAGCACAACAATTGGCTGAGTACGTAGCTCGGGGCGGAAAACCCTTTCGCAGGATGCGTAAAAACTATTACAATCAACTATAGCTATCATTATGTCTTTAAAACTTTCTTACCAAGCCTGTAACAACCCCAAAAAGCTTGATACTTGATTCTTTGTTATAACTTTTATTTTTTTGACTTTCTTTCACTTGCGCAATCTTTTCGGCATCATAAAGCAGAAAAACACCCTCTTTTTCTATCACTGCATATTTTACCTTAATGGTTGCCTTCTTACTTCTATCCACTACTAACACATCCCCATTTTGAAAGTCTGTAGTTGGTTTATACATATCGCTTTGAAATCGAAAGAAAAAAGTGGATAGCGGATAATCAATTAAATAATCGTCAAGCGAAAGTGGTTTGGTTTGGTAATCGGCTGCGGGCGAGGGAAAGCCACTGATGGTTAACCTTGCATCTTCTTCTCTTTGCATAATATTTTCCTTTCTTCGTTGCCTAATATAACAATTACAAAATGAGCGATAAGATTGTTTTACATGATAAAACTTTTTCTCTTTTCATTTCCGAAGATAAAATTTTGGAGGCAGTAAAATCAATTGCCGAAAAAATAAATATAGAGTATGCCGGAAAGACTCCTCTGTTGATTCCCGTATTGAATGGTTCCTTCATGTTTGCTGCCGACTTAGCCAAAAACCTGACCATTGATTGTGAGTTTTCTTTTATCAAAGCCTCTTCCTACGATGGAGAGCGCTCTTCGGGTGTGTTGGAAGCATTGATTGGTTTGAAAGAAGATATTCGCAACCGCCATGTGATTATCATTGAAGACATAGTGGATACTGGAAATACCTTGGCAAAGATTCTTCCTGAATTGGAATTGCGATTACCTGCATCCTTAAAAATAGCTACCCTTTTATTTAAACCTGCTGCGCTTAAAGCTGATTTAAAAGTTGATTGTGCGGGCATCACTATTCTTAATGATTTTGTTGTAGGCTACGGTTTAGACTACAATGGGCTGGGAAGAAATTTGAGGAATATTTATAAGATTCAAAACTAATAGGATATTGTTTAGATGCTATTTCACACCATTGATTTTGCTATTTTCTTTCCAATTATATTTGCATTGTACTGGTTTGTTTTTAATAAAAAAATCAAATTACAAAACGCATTTTTATTAGTTTCAAGCTATTATTTTTATTCCTGTTGGGATTGGCGGTTTTTGTTTCTTTTAATGTTTTCAACTGTTCTTGATTTTTACACAGGATTAAAAATTGAGGAGAGTGAAGGTGTCAAAAAGAGGAAGTTCTGGCTTTGGTTGAGCATCAGTATAAATCTGGGGTTCTTAGGGTTATTTAAGTACTACAATTTCTTCATCACTTCATTTGCAGAATCGGTTTCGGTTTTAGGGATTAAATTTGACCCGTGGACACTCAAAGTGATTTTACCTGTTGGAATTTCCTTTTACACATTCCATGGTTTGTCTTATGTAATTGATATTTACAATCAAAGAATTAAGGCAGAAAGAAACTTTGTTGACTATTCTGTTTTTGTGAGTTTTTTTCCGCTATTGGTAGCAGGACCCATTGAACGAGCAACACATCTTTTACCCCAAATAAAACGAGAAAGAATTTTCGACTATAGCAAGGCGGTGGATGGGCTGCGACAAATATTGTGGGGCTTATTCAAAAAGGTTGTGGTAGCTGACCAATGTGCCATATACGCTAATATGATTTTTAATAATTCTGAACAATATAATGGACCTGTGCTGTTCTTAGGTGCAATCTTTTTTGCTTTTCAGATTTATGGCGACTTTTCAGGATATTCAGATATAGCCTTAGGAACTGCAAGGTTATTGGGAATTGAATTGCTCCAGAATTTTTCATACCCTTATTTTTCGAGAGATATTGCTGAGTTTTGGAGACGTTGGCACATATCCCTTTCAAGCTGGTTTAAAGATTATTTATACATCCCTTTAGGTGGCAGTATGGGTGGAACTTGGATGCGCATTAGAAATACTTTTGCAATATTTTTAGTTAGTGGTTTTTGGCATGGCGCAAATTTTACTTTTATTTTTTGGGGTTTCCTAAATGCTCTTTATTTTATTCCGCTTCTTTTAGTAGGCAAAAATCGCGATAACATAGGTGTTGTTGCTGCAGGGAAAGTTTTTCCAAGTTTAAAAGAGGTAGGACAAATTCTATTAACGTTTACATTAACCTGCTTTGCTTGGATTTTTTTTAGAGCAGAAAATATTACACTTGCCTTCCTTTTTATCAAGAATATTTTTGTTGGAATTGCATCTAAAAAAGTTTACATTGATTTACTAAACTTTATTGTTTTCAAAGCAAAATATCAGGTATTTCTTTTCCTATTTATTTTTATTTTAATTGAATGGATAGGTAGGGAAAGAAAGTATGGATTAGAATATTTGGGATTAAGAAATTATGCCTTTCTCAGGTGGACGTTATATTTAGTAATACTGTTTTTTGTAATTGCATTAAGTGCTGAAAAAAATGAATTTATTTATTTTCAATTCTAAAAAATGAGAGGATTTTTACTGAAAACGGGTCTTTTCTCCATTATATTTATTCTTGCTGTTGTTGTACTAAATATATATGCTAACAAGAGAAAAATTCTTAAAAGCTGCCACAATATTTCTCTGAATTCTGAAATATTGTTTTTAGGTAATTCTCACCCAGAATGCGCGCTTAATGACGTCATTATTAAAAACTCTATCAATTTATCAAATTCAGGCGAATGTTACTTTTATACCTATCAAAAAACAAAGGCTCTTCTTAATTGTAATATTCAAGCGAAGACGGTTTTTATTCAATTCTCTCCAATTGAATTAACCACCAAATGGGACTCCGCAATATGGGAAAAAAAATATTTATTAGAATTTTTACCGCAATATATTTCGGTCTTGTCGCTTGACGAAAATTTATTTGTTTTTAAAAAAAATCCCCGAGATTTTTTAAAGTGCTATTTTGTTACAGCGATTATGAAAAATATGGGGTGGTGCAATTTTGCTAATATAAAATGTTTGAAAAAAATATGGGGTGGGTACAGAAGCCTTGAGAGGGATATAGATTCAAGCGACATTAAAAATATGGAAAAGGAAAGAATTATAATCTTTGGGGAAAACAATATTGTATATCTAAGTAAGACTTTAGAAATTCTTAAAGAAAGAAATATCGCTGTCGTGTTAGTTAGTATGCCTATTGCAAGCAAGAATTATTCTACATCCACAACGAATAAATTTCTTGAGATAAAAAAAGAAAACTTCCCATCAGAAACTTGGTTAGATTTTAGTTCCTTCCCTCTAAACTTGGATGATTATGCTGATTTGGGTCATCTAAACTATAAAGGATCAAAAAAATTCTCTGTGTTTTTTAATTCGCTTATTGAACAAGGTTTATTAGAAAGCTCTGATAAAGAAGTTTTTGTTAAACGAGCGTTGGAATTATTACCTGTTTCTGATAAAAATTTATGATCTACAAGACAAAAGACTTTTCTGTTTTCTGCTTTCTGTTTTCTGCTTTCTGCACATTACTTTCGTCTTGTAATGAAGAATACTCGCCAAAGCCCAAAGCCTACCCACGCGTTTTTTTTCCTGAAAGAAAATATGAATTGTTTCAACCGCAAGGTTGCCCATATCAATTTGAATTGCCTGTATATGCAAATGCCATAGAGGACACATCCTACTTTGAAAGAAAAATGGATGGTGCTTGTTGGTATAACATTGAGTTTCCGAATTTCAACGGTACGCTGAACCTAACCTACAAATCATTGAACAAAGACCAGAAGCTAGAGCAATTGGTGGAGGATGCGCACAAGCTTTCTTTCAAACACAGCAAAAAAGCAGATTATATAGATGAAGTGCAGATTATAAATCCAAATGGTGTGCGCGGTTTGTTGTATGAAGTTGGTGGCGATGCCGCTTCAAACGTTCAGTTCTATCTTACAGATTCAACTAATCACTTTGTACGCGGTGCTTTGTATTTCAATAATACGCCTAATGCCGACAGCATGCGCCCAGTGATTGAGTTCGTAAAAGAAGATTTGAGATTTATGCTCAAATCGTTTCAATGGAAATAAATCGGCCATTTTCTCCTTTAACATTTTTTGTTTAAAGTTTTTATGCAAACCCTAAACAATAATCATTCGCTTGTGTTGTGGTTGTATTATTTAACCAAAACATAAGAAAAAATGAAAAAAGTATTTTCAATTGTAGCTTCGGCTATTTTGTTCACAACCGTGGTTACTATGTCTTCTTGTAAAAAAGAAGAAGAAGAAACACAAAAGAACGTTGTTCAAATTGCGCAAGGCGATAGTAACTTTAGTATTTTAGTGCAAGCCTTAACCCGTGCAGATTTAACCACTAAATACGCAACTGTACTAAGCGGAACCGGACCATTTACTGTGTTCGCTCCAACTAATGCAGCTTTCACAGCATTGCTTACGGAGCTTGGCTTTGCTACATTAAACGATATTCCAGTAGCAACATTAGAAGCTGTTTTGAATTACCACGTAGTAAGCGGAAAAGTATTATCAAGCTCATTAACCGAAGGCCAAGTGGTAACCACTTTAGGCTCGAGTAAATTTACGGTTAGTCTTGTAGGTGGTGCAAAAATCACAGATGCAAAAGGACGTAAAAGCAATATTACAACAGTAGATATTCAAGGTTCAAATGGAGTGATACACGCTATTGACAAAGTATTATTACCATAAAACAAATTTGTAGTTTGTGTGTTTAGTTTGGAAGTCCCGGGAGTAATCACGGGACTTTTCTTTTTTCCCGCTGAACCTGTTTGCTGTGCCAAATTGTCAATTTGTTCTGCACAATTGTCCAACTAACTCGCACAAATGGATAACTATCTTCCCCAAATGGATAACTTAGTCGCACAAATCAATAACTGTATTGCACAAATGGATAGTCATGTCGTACAAATTAACAAATAACTAGCTCAAATCGGCTACTTGCCCACCCAAATGGGTAATTGAGCAACCCAAATCTATTTCTAACTGAAACAAAAAGGATATCTGGGGTAAATACTACTTAACGGGTAATACCCTAAGAACCGCTTTCCGATTACACAGTTGCAAGGGGTAATTTTTATCCAACTCATTTTTACTTAATACGCGAAAAAGAAATGTTTGAATTCAAGCAGTTTGCGCAACTTCGCGGCTCAATTTTTAATAAAGACTTTCTAGGTTTTAAAACCTGGAAAGTCTAAAAGCTTAATCCATGACAGATTTAACTTCATCGCTACAAGAAGCCACTTTAGAACAAGCAAAACAATTGGGTCTTCGCCCCGAAGAATTTGATAAGATAAAAGAGATTATAGGGCGCACACCCAACTTTACCGAATTGAGTATTTACTCGGTGATGTGGAGCGAACACTGCTCGTACAAAAACTCTATTACCTACCTTAAAAAACTTCCGCGCAAAGGCAAACATCTATTAGTAGAAGCCGGAGAAGAAAACGCTGGTTTGGTGGATGTGGGGGATGGTTTGGCTTGTGCTTTTAAAATTGAAAGTCACAATCACCCAAGTGCATTAGAGCCATATCAAGGTGCCGCAACGGGCGTGGGTGGCATTCACCGCGATATATTTACGATGGGTGCGCGTCCAATCTGTTCGCTGAACAGCTTGCGTTTTGGCGATTTAAAAAATGATAAAACCAAATACCTACTAAAAGGTGTGGTGAAAGGCATTGGCGATTATGGCAATGCTTTTGGTGTGCCAACTGTAGCGGGTGAAGTTTATTTCGATTCGGTATATCAAACCAATCCATTGGTAAACGCCATGAGTGTGGGCATTGTAAAGATTGGTGAAACTGTTTCGGCAATTTCCGAAGGCAAAGGCAATCCTGTTTACATTGTTGGTAGCTCTACTGGCAAGGACGGTATTCACGGTGCGGCTTTTGCTTCAAAAGATATTACTGCCGATAGTGTGAACGACTTGCCTGCCGTGCAAGTGGGCGATCCTTTTCAAGAAAAATTATTGTTAGAAGCTTCGTTGGAGGTTATCAAAACTGGTGCTGTTGTTGGTATGCAAGATATGGGTGCTGCGGGCATCACTTGCTCTACTTCCGAAATGAGCGCGAAAGGCAAAGCTGGAATGCGCATTCAGTTGGATAAAGTGCCTACGCGTCAAGCAAACATGAAGCCGTGGGAAATCTTGTTGAGCGAATCGCAAGAGCGCATGTTGATTGTAGTAAAAAAAGGCATGGAAGCTGCTGTAGAAGCCGTGTTTGACAAATGGGATTTGCACTGCGCAGTGATTGGCGAAGTAATTGACGGTGATATTTTAGAATACTACATGGGCGAAACTTTGGTGGCAAAAGTGCCAGCCGATAGTTTGGTACTTGGTGGTGGTGCACCAATCTACACCCGCGAATTTTCGGAGCCGGCATATTTTGCTGAAAATTTGAAATTCAATATTGATTCTGTTACACAACCAAGCGACTTAAAAGCGGTGGCGCAAACTCTTGTTCAATCTCTGAATATTGCGAGCAAGAAATGGGTTTACACACAATACGATAGCATGGTGGGTTTGGCAAACACATCTACTAATCGCCCTAGCGATGCAGCTATTGTGCGCGTGCAGCAAGACAGCAATAAGGCATTGGCGGTAACGGTGGATTGCAATGCGCGCTATGTGTGGGCGAATCCTTTGGTGGGCGGGCAAATTGCCGTGGCTGAAGCTGCGCGTAATATTGTATGCAGCGGTGGCAACCCTAGTGCAATTACTAACTGCTTGAATTTTGGTAATCCATATAACCCCGAAGTGTATTGGCAGTTTGTAAATGCTTTGCAAGGTATGGGCATTGCCTGTGAGGCTTTTGGCACACCTGTTACGGGTGGCAATGTTAGCTTCTATAACCAAAGCACCGAGGGTGGTGCGGTGTTCCCAACGCCTACCATCGGCATGATTGGTTTGTTGAGCGATTGGCAAAACGCCATGACCTTAAACTTCAAAAATGAAGGTGATGAAATTTATCTTTTGGGTGTTTCGCGCAACGATATTTCAAGCTCAGAGTATTTAGTGAAGTATCACAATATCGAAACTTCTTCTACACCATATTTTGAAATTGACGAAGAAGTAACGCTGCAACAAACAGTGAAAAAACTGATTGGCGCAAAACTCATAGCCTCTGCGCACGATATAAGCGAAGGCGGTTTGTTTATCACTTTGTTAGAATCGGCAATGATAGATAATAAAGGCTTTTCGGTAGAAAACAAAAGCGGTATTCGCAACGATGCGTGGTTGTTTGGCGAAAGCCAAAGCCGTGTGGTGGTAAGTGTTTCAGCCGAAAACAAAAAGGCATTCTTAGATACTGTTGGCAATTACTCTAATGAGTTTTTAGGAACGGTAACCTCCGGCAACCTTAGCGTTAATGGTGAAGATTGGGGTGCTACAAAAGCATTAAAAACAAAGTATGAAAATGCTTTGGAAGATGTGTTGGTGGGGTAAAAAATGTGCGGGTTTAAATCAAGTTTATTAAATTTATTTGAATTTAACAGCAACAATTATGCAACAATTAGTTTTAGATATTTCCTCCGAAAAAGATGCTGATTTAATCAAAGAATTACTGAAACGATTTAAAGGAGTTCAGGTAAATAGTTTTGAAACTGAACTCAGCGGATCACAAATCAGCAAACGAATTAAGAAGGGTATTAAAGATGCTGATGAGGGAAGAACAAAACCTTGGAAAGAAGTGAAATCTGATTTAATGAAGCGCATCAAAGCCAAGTAGATACCATGTTGCAACTTATACTCACCCAACAGGCGAAAACTCATTAGATGAAATTGTAAGTTTTTTATATGACGAACCATTCGCCTGCAAGAGCAAAAAAAAGTGGTGCAATCAATAGACAAAGCCTTAGAAAGAGTAACGCAGTTCCCTCAAAGTTTCAGCGTTTGTTTTGATATCGAACCCGCACAACAAAACATCCGTCAGATAATAGTTCATAACACTTTCAAGATTATCTACAGGATTAGCAATAAGCAAATTGAGGTCTTGGAAATATTTCATGGAAGCAGAAACCCTGAGCATTTAAAAAATCTGATATAACTCAAAAAAAGGAATGAGCAAAGAAGTTATTCTAGGGCTTGCCAATTTATTTGCTGTCTCACATGAAGCATTTAACCGCCCTTATAATTTTGAAATTAATACTGTAAGCAATAAGAAAGAGTTAGTGTATATATAATGCAGCTAAGAACAACCCCGCCATTGCTCGCACCCCGCAAGTGATGCTTTAATAAGCCTCTGGCTTTCTATCAAATCCCTCATCACCAAAAACAAAAGCAGTTTATGAAAAGTAAAAAACTAAACTTTTTACTTTAGCTTTAACCCAGTTTCGGCACTTCAATATTCAGTTTCAACATCTGAACACTCCGTTTTTGTTTCTAAACGCTTCTTTTTTATTTCTTTTTGGGTAAAAAATAAATTACAGCCTCCCAAACTGCTTTCACTTCACACATTTTGGTGAAAGCTATTCCCCAAACATGCCTTTCTTTGCAGCATGAAATATTTTTCGTTTCTCACTTTCCTTTTTTTATCTGCATACCTA
>Ga0163144_10030377_pt1 | contig 10336 bp, 8 predicted proteins | sample OliLak19BULKMAT1_FD_123175 | JGI IMG/M metagenome (GOLD analysis project Ga0163144, IMG submission 123175) | Freshwater microbial mat bacterial communities from Lake Vanda, McMurdo Dry Valleys, Antarctica - Oligotrophic Lake LV.19.BULKMAT1 | ecosystem: Environmental > Aquatic > Freshwater > Lake...
AGATGGTAAGCCTTTCTTTTGGTTGGCTGACACCGGCTGGGAATTGTTTCATCGATTAGATAGAGAAGAAGCAACGTTTTATCTATCAGATAGGGCAAAAAAAGGCTATTCTGTTGTTCAAGCCGTAGTTTGGGCCGAGCTTGATGGTGCGTCTTCTCCCAATAAATATGGAAATAGTGCTTTCATTAATAACGACCCCACCAAACCCAATGAAAAGTATTTCGAGCATGTTGATTTTATTGTCAATCAAGCACAAAAAAATGGGTTGTATATCGGTATGTTACCCACTTGGGGTGATAAATGGAATAAAAAATGGGGCAATGGACCAGAAGTATTTACCCCAGAAAATGCATATATCTATGGTAAATGGATTGGAAACAGATACAAAGACAAGCCAATGGTTTGGATATTGGGTGGCGATCGCAATCCAGAAAACGAAACCCATTACCGAATTATCCAACAAATGGCGAAAGGCTTAAAAGAAGGTGCGGACAATAAGCATCTCATTACCTACCATCCCATGGGTACCTGTTCGTCTTCTACTTTTTTTCATCAAGAAAACTGGTTAGATTTTAACATGACTCAATCGGGGCATAGTGATAAGTATTTTGCCAATCATTTATTTATGAATATTAACTATGCAATGAAACCTGCAAAGCCAACGCTGGACGGAGAGCCGCGTTACGAAGATTTACCTCTTAATTTTTGGGAACTCAAATACCCCGAAGGTTGGGCAAAAAATCCGCTCAATGTACCCGATAGTTGTTTCAAAAATGGCTGGTTCGATGCTTTCGATGTACGTAGAGCAGCTTATATGGCCATGATGGCAGGTGCTTGTGGACATACCTATGGCCACAACAGCGTTTGGCAAATGTGGTCGCCTGGATTCTTGGGCAATATTCCTGTAAAATGTACTTGGAAAGTAGCACTTGAAAGACCAGGAAACATCCAAATGGGCTACATGCGAAAGTTTTTTGAAAGTTTTGATTGGCAGAAAGGCATTCCATCTCAACATTTATTGTTCGAAAACTGGACCAGCAGCCAACAATACAACATGGCTTTGGCAGATGCAGAACTTTCTTTTGTGGCCTTATATTCTTCAGTTGGGCATGAAATTAAAGTGAATGTAAGGAATCTAAAATCTAAAAAGCTGAAAATCAAATGGTATGATTCTAGAAAAGGTATTTTTTTCAAAGAAGAACAAGTTGAAAATCGGCTTATCTTAAACTTGACACCCCCCGAAAAAAATATGGATTGGGCTATTCTAATCGAAACTATTTAAGCACAAACTATTAAACTTTTTCCATCAACTATTAAACTTTTAAAACATGAAAAAAACAATAATTACACTTCTTTTCTTAAGCGCGTTAGCTCAAGCACAGTATAAAAATCAACGATTAAAAGTATCGGATAACAAGCACTTTTTGGTGCATGAAGATGGTTCGCCTTTCTTTTGGTTGGGCGATACGGGTTGGGAGTTATTTCACAGATTGGATAGGTCTGAGGCAGAGTTGTATTTACAAAATAGAAAAGAATTAGGGTTTAATGTTATTCAGGCGGTTTTGTTGACAGAAAGAGGCCCGCTTAATTCTCCCAATTCTTACAACGACCGACCATTGACTTCAACTACAGGTATTTTCTTACCCCAAACCACGCTTGGCGAAAAATTTGAAGATTCAGTAGCTTACGATTATTGGAATCATGTGGAATACATTCTTTCATTGGCAGAAAAAAAAGGACTGTTTGTAGCTGTTTTGCCTTGCTGGGGTGATTATGTCACTCCCCGATTTAGGGATGTAATTATTTTTGATGATACTGCAAAAGGCTATAATTACGGTCATTTTTTAGGAGACAAGTTTAAACACCACAAAAATATTGTTTGGGTCTTAGGTGGAGATAGGCTTCCTGATGAAAACAACTCTGGCATAGCCGTGTGGCGGTCAATGGCTGAAGGTATTACAGATGCCACAAATGGTGAAAAAAATCAGAACAATAAAGCCAACTATCAATCCACTTGTATGTCGTATCATTGCTATTACCCTTCTTCAATATGGTTTGAAAACGATGAATGGATTGATTTTCACATGTGGGGTTCATACCACGAGAAACGTGATTTGGATAGGTCATTTGAAATTCCATGTTATCAATGGCAACTAAAAAACAAGAAGCCCACACTGAATGCAGAACCTCCCTACGAACTAAGTGGAATAAACTATGATGTTGAAGGGAAATTTGGTTATTTCGATGATTTTGATGCACGGCAACAAGCCTATTGGTCTGTTTTTGCTGGAGCAATGGGACACACGTATGGTTGTCATTTGGTTTGGTCATTTTATAACACAACATATGATAAACCTGATGCTTCACTCAACGGGCAGACTTGGAAATCGCAACTAAATGCAGCAGGAGCGATGCAAATGAAATTTTTAAAACAACTGATTGAAAGCAAAACTTTCTTTGATCGAGTCCCAGCTCAGGATATTATAGCACTTAACAGACATGACCCAACGGGGCATTTACAAGCTACTAGCGGGTTCAATTATGCCTTCGTATATATACCTACGGGCAAAATAACTAAAATTGTGATGGGGAAAATAAACGGAAAAAATGTAAAAGCACAATGGTACAACCCAAAAAATGGAAAATATCAAAAAATTGGAGATTATGAAAATAAAGGAATGATTGAGTTTAATCCACCTGGTGAAGAAATGAGAGGAAATGATTGGGTCTTGGTGCTCGATGCATACTGAACTCGTTTAAATCATTTAACTTAAAGAGTAGTGAAATACCCTGTTAAAAATTTAAATCAAAAAATAAAACCATGAAAAAAGTAATCATAATCATATTAGCAGTAAGCGCATTAGCGCAAGCACAGTATAAAAATCAACGATTAAAAGTATCGGATAACAAGCACTTTTTGGTGCATGAAGATGGTTCGCCTTTCTTTTGGTTGGGCGATACGGGTTGGGAATTGCTTCACCGTTTAGACAGAGAAAATGCTGAAAAATATCTAAAAAAGCGTGCAGAACAAGGATTTAGTGTTATTCAAGCTGTGGCACTGGCTGAGGAAAACGGATTGAAAGATCCAAACCCTTATGGTGAAATTCCTTTTGTTGATCTTGACCCTACTAAACCCAATGAAAAATACTTCCAACACCTTGATTATGTGATTGACTTGGCTGCTAAGTATGGCATTGTAATAGCTTTACTGCCTACTTGGGGAGATAAAGTAGAAAAACAATGGGGACAAGGACCCGTTATTTTCAATTCCGAAAATGCCAGAGTTTATGGAGAATGGTTAGGTAAACGATACAAAGACAAGAAAAATGTAATTTGGGTAAATGGGGGAGATAGAGAACCAATGCCCGGACACATACTCTTATGGAGAAGATTGGCTGAAGGCATAATTGCAGGCGTTGGAAATAAGGAAAACGCACTTATTACTTTTCATCCTCCCGGAGGTCGAGCCTCTTCGGAATGGATGCACAATGAAGAGTGGCTGGATTTAAATATGTTACAAACTGGTCACTGTCGCGATGTAGATGTTTATGCGCGTATTGCTAAAGATTATAATCTTGTCCCTACCAAACCTACCATGGATGGAGAACCTATTTATGAAGATCATCCTGTGTGCTTCAATGCTAAAGAAAATGGAATTAGTACAGACACGGACCTGCGCAAATCTGCCTATTGGGGGGTGTTTGCTGGCGGACATGGGCATACGTATGGTTGTCATGATGTGTGGCAAATGTTTTCACCAGACAAAAATCCTGTAAATAACCCTCGCAGACCATGGTACGATGCATTGGATATGATAGGGGCCAACCAGATGAAGCATTTGAAAAACCTCATGTTATCACGCCCTTATTTGACTAGAATTCCTGACCAATCCATCATTGTAGGAGAAAATAAATCAGGTGCCGAATATGTGGTTGCCACAAGAGACCAATCAGGTAGTTATGTTATGGTTTATATTCCAGTTGGGATGGTGGTTAAAATTGATTTATCAAAACTTTCGGGCAATACAATCAAAGTAAGTTGGTACAATACTAAAGATGGCTCAGTTGTTAAAGGACCAGATATTACAAAAAAGTCAATGCAGGAATTTACAACACCCACTTTAGGCAAAGGCAATGATTGGGTATTGGTTTTGGATGATGGTTCTAAAAAATTCAACGAGCCAGGCAAATACTAGTCTCGACCTGTAACCTGACAAATCGAAATTTTGGTTTGTCAGGAAAACACAGAAAGAATACCGAAGTAATCATTAAAAATCAGCTACAATATGTTACTCAAGTTCATGATATATTTACTTATCTTATTTTGTATCACACTTAATAATATTTCTTATGGTCAGTCGAGCATGGGAAATGTATTGGGCAGAAATACAATTAGCTTAAATGGGAAATGGAATTACATCATTGACCCCAATAATAATGCAGAAGGAATGGGAATTGCATATGATGCCAGACCAACCGGAAAAACAGACTTTCTTGAATATTATTTTGACGAAAGTGCTTCTTTACAAGTTCCTGGTGATTTTAACTCTCAGCTTACAGAGCTCACTTACTATGAAAATTATGTTTGGTATAAAAAAACATTTGCCTACAAAAAAAATGAGAAGCGATTATTCTTACATTTTGGTGCTGTAAATTACAAAGCTGATGTGTATCTGAACGGGGAAAAACTAGGGATTCATGAAGGTGGATATACCCCATTTCAATTCGAAATAACTGATAAAGTAAAAGCGGCAAACACCATTATAGTAAAGGTTAACAACAAACGATACAAGGATGGTATTCCTGAGTTGGGGTACGATTGGTTTAATTATGGAGGTATTAACAGGGATGTAAATTTGATAGAAACACCTCCTAACTATATCGAAGACTATTTTATTCAACTCAAAAAAGGTAAAAGCGATGTGATAAAAGGCTGGGTCAAGTTGGACGGAAAATCAGTAAAACAACAAGTGCGTATTGCAATTCCCGAATTAAAATTAAGTGTTATTGCAAAAACGAATGATTCTGGGTTCGTATCATTTGAATTTAACGCCAAAGTGCAAAGGTGGTCACCAGAAAACCCCAAATTATACAAAGTTAAGGTAACTAGCGAAAATGATACTATTTTGGATGATATCGGCTTTAGGACGATTGAAACCAAGGGTACAGAAATTCTTTTGAACGGTAAAAGTATATTTCTGAAAGGAGTTAATATTCATGAAGAAATAAGTGCAGAAAAACGCAAATCGGTCGATGAAAAAGATGCCTTTCAATTGCTCTCGGCTGCAAAGGAACTTGGCTGCAATTTTGTGAGGCTAACCCACTACCCACACCACGAATACATGGTGCGATTGGCAGATAAAATGGGGCTGTTGTTGTGGGAAGAGATTCCCGTGTGGCAATGGATTTCTTTTGAAGACACTGCCGTGCGATACAAAATGAATTACATGATGAAAGAGATAATTCAACGTGATAAAAATCGTTGTAGTATCATAGTTTGGAGCGTAAGCAACGAAACTATGCCCACAGCGAAGGCTCGATTCCAATCAATTGCAAAACTTGCCCAATTAACCAAACAAATGGACGACACCCGGTTAGTATCTTCCGCCTTTAACAATATTCGTTACGATAAGAATCAATTAAGCATTAGGGATAGTTTGATTGAATATATGGATATAGTAGGGCTAAATGAATATTTGGGTTGGTATACTCCATGGGTAGGTAAGCCAAGCGAGTATGTATGGAAATTTGACTTTAATAAACCAGTCATTATCAGCGAATTTGGCGTAGAGGCTCTCTACGGTAATCACGGTAGTGCAGACACTGCCAGTAGTTGGACAGAGGAATATCAAGAGCAGGTGTATAAAGATAACGTAACTATGTTTAAAAATATGTCCTCATTACGAGGTGTAGCTCCTTGGGTATTGTACGATTTTAGATCTGCTCGTAGAATGCACGGTCGCTATCAGAAGGGTTGGAACAGAAAAGGATTGTTATCAAATGGAGGAGAAAAGAAAAAATCTTGGTTTGTAATTAAATCGTATTTTGACAGTATAAAAAACTGATTAATCATATTGAACGATAGTAAAAACAACCTATCAGTATGAGATTTTAAAAGGCCTTTTTCCTTTTGGCGAGTGGCTAAACCAAGCAAATTGTAGTAATTTGAGCTATTTAAGAAAATAATAAACATTTTAATAAATACAATTATTAAACGCATCCTTTTTCTAATCTTAAGTACGAGTCTTGCATTTGCTCAAACTTCGCAACACGGGCGAGTAGTGGTGCATCCAAACAATCGTCATTTGCAATATGAAGATGGCACGCCTTTCTTTTATTTAGGAGATACCGACTAGGAACTTTTTCATAAACTAAGCAGAGAAAATTACCTCCCTTGCCTTTGTTGGTGTTTGGCACAGCGCCATCAACAGACATTATTTTTAATCCATTCATTTGCTAAACATAGAGCTAAAAAAGGCTTTACGGTGCTTCAAGCCGTTGTACTTGCTGAGCTTGATACACCGAGATGGAATATATATAGTCGGGAGGCCCTCCCGACTTTTTAAATTGGCAGGTGGAATTTATGGTAAAATGTTTGCTAACTATTAATTTTTCTAATTTTAAAACATTCTCCTTGGCCTGGCCTCCCAACTGGCCAAAAAAGCAAGACACGTAATCTATCCCCTACGCCAAACTCAGTTCATTCATCGGTTCGTTGTCGTCATACACTTCAAGGTCTTTTTCGAGTAAAATGGCATTGTTTTTCCGCACTTGAATATGGTAATTGCCTGTGGGTAGATTTTTGACTGAGGCTTCGCCAGTGGCATTGGTAGTTACGGTTTTGGCAAAGCTAGCATGGTCGGTTACAAAGATGTCGTACCCATGAAGGTCTGATTCTGTGTTGTCGGTAAGATGCAGCAATAGGTTTCCTTTGCCGTCATTGTCTTTATTGGTGCGGGAGTTTACGATGGATGCGTCAAAATATAAATCTACTATATCAGAATTATTTCTGTTCAATTCAACAAACTTGAGCAAGATGTCGAATAAAATATTGGTGACATTACCCCAAAGCATATCAGCATTTACACTTGCACTTTTCTTTATCGATTTTGCTCCACTTTGTTTATCCGTAGCGGTATTCCATGCCTCTTCTATGGCAGCTATTTTGTCTACTAAGTCTTGCTCATTGCTAAAGTCGGCAATATTGTCGGTAATAGCCCTACTGCAAAACTAGATTTCTAACAGTTCGTTTCCCAGCTTCTTCAAATATGATCAGATATTGACCACGAGCCAGATCACCTATGTACAAACTCCCTTCTGCGTTTGCGACAGTTTTCTTCTCTACAATATGGCCAGAAACGGAACACAATACAATCTCAGTACCTAGTTTTGCATTTATTCGAATCCATTCGTTAGCCGGATTGGGACAAAAGGTGGCTTCTTCTGTCGTAATCTTAAAAATGCCAGTAGTAACGAGTTCAAAATTGTCACTCGCAAAACGAACCGCCCTTGGAAGACTCGCTTTCCAAAACGCCCAATCATGCGACCCAGGTCGCTCAATATAGAAATGATTAACGCTTTTATCAATTAAAACATTGCGCCAGTTTTTATTCAAAATATAAAGAAAATCTTTAGTTCCAATTTCCATCGTGTAAGGTGGTAGGTTTTGCAGTTGTATTGTGGTCAATGAATTTACGAGCGTTTGTAAATTAGGTTCTTTTCCTTTCACAAGCACAGCTCCACTCATACAGTAAATTGAACTGTACAGCTCAGGATATGTAAAGCCATGAAAGGTTGCACCATATCCACCCATCGAAAGGCCTGCAATGGCTCGGGTTTGTTTAGAAGCTGTAATTTTGTACTTAATTTCCACCTGTGGAATCAGTTCCTTAACCATAAAATCTTCATATCGAAAATTTCTGGAATCATAGTTATTGCAGTACCAAGCATTTATTCCATTTGGCATTATGACAATCATCTCTTTGGCGCCATTGCCGATCTCTTTGTTCATAGTATCTGCCATGCCATTGTTGACCCAATCCGTATTGTCTCCATTAAGCCCATGCAACAAATAAAGCACAGGATAATTTGCAGAATCATTTTGGCTATATGATGCGGGCAGATACACGTTGTAGCCTACGCTAGTCCCCAAAATAGTACTGTTAATAAATTGAACCGTAACCGTACCTTGCGCTAAAAGGTTACTGTGGAACAGTAATAAAAGTTGAGTCGCTAAGAGAAGCTTTTTCATTTTCGAAATGTTCATTATTTCAATTCCTTCATTTTACTTTTAGATTAACAAGATTCGATTTCCTCATTTATCATTATCTATTCTATGTCGGAGAGTTGTCGGGTCTACTATCAGTTCAGTGTAAAATACCTCCTAAGTAACACGATTGTCGCCAATTCTATATCTGTAACCATCTTTACCTTTTAATTTTTTGCAGCCGCTTGGTCTGGGGTTTATTCTTGGTACTGCATTTGATTCAAGTATAGGTTATGCAAAATTATCAGACAATTTGTCTAATTGATTTCATACTTTCACCAACAATAATGCGCTGTAACTACACATTTTTTTCCCTGTGCTGTTTAATATAATTGCTAAACAAAATGCGTTTCCCAACCTCCATTTTTTTTTACTTCATCACGAATCTAAATATCCGCCAACGCTTCTAATTGGCCAACAATGGTTATAAATTATTTCATAGTAAGAATGGAAGTTATATTTTTGCCAGCGGCATCGGTAATGAATTGGAGGTTTATAGCAAACTTAGCTTGCATATTTTGCGGTTTATATATTTTTTTGAACAATATTCAAGGGCTTATTTTTAATGAGTTTGTCATAATATCTAAGTACAGTAACGATGAAATTTAATGCTTATTGTTACTTATCATTTCAGCCAATTTTTTGACGCTTTTTGGTCTAATTTTCTAACCACAAATCACTATTTTTTTGGCTTCAACAATTTCAAATATACCAAGTCGGGCTGATAAATATCAATACTACAAGTGTACTTAAGCATAAAATGGCACAGAAGTTACCTCTTACGCATATTGTACCTTGGTCAACTTTTCTGATACACTCCAAAGCTGTTTGGCAAGTGCAGTATTTTTTGCTGTTGCTGTGGGCTTCACCACCACTGGAAATCCTTTCATTTCTCTACTTCCATCCGGACCATAGTATTCGCCTCCTTTGGCTAATGGGTCGGTTGCCGCTCTTAGTTCTGGCAATACTCCCATAAATGCCGGTTGCACCATTAAACTTGCCAGAGGTTTAACAAGTTTTGATACCCATTTCGGTAACACATCGTTAAACAAATTGGTGTCAGACACACCTGGATGTGCAGCTATTGCACTAGATTTAATATTATTGGATTCGAAATATCGTTGAAGTTCAAATGAGAACAACAGATTGCATAGTTTTGAGCGGCTATATGCCTTCATGGGCGAGTAACCTTTGCCTTTGTCGTACATAAAGTTTTCAAAATCTAACTCCCCACTTTTATGAGCTATGCTACTCACATTGATTACCCTAGAGTTGGGGGTGAATTTTAACCTGTCTAATAACAGCCCTGTAAGTGCAAAGTGCCCTAGGTGATTGGTGCCAATTTGGCTCTCAAAACCATCTTTAGTAAGTTGGTATGGCGGCATCATTATTCCCGCATTATTGATTAGAATATCTAGCTTTTGATATTTTTCTTTGAAATTTTCTGCAAACTTGCGGATGGAACTTAACTGGGCAAGGTCTAATTGAAACACTTCAACTGCACCGATCAAATTTGAATTAGAAAGTTTTCTTTTCGCCTCTTCTGCCTTGGCTATCGATCGCGAGGCCATTATTACTTGGGCACCTTTTTGGGCAAGTGCTTTAACGGCTTCAAATCCTAAGCCGCTATTGCCTCCCGTTACTATTGCCACTTTGCCACTCACTTCTTGGCCTATATTTTGTGCGGTCCAATTTCGAATTTTCATAATTTGTTGATTTTTTGCTTTATGTAATTTACCGCTGTGAATAACATGCTACTTGTTCAGTTTTTATGGAATATTTTTAATTTAAACATTCTATATTTCATAACATAATAATTTACTCCGAGAGTTCCGTGAGGGAAGTATTCTCCGTATCGAATTTGCTTTTGATTCTTTTTTTTCTTCTTGACCTAAAACTAACTTTTTTGCGTTCAGGCCCATCAGACCATCTTTTTACACCTCTTTGACCTCTCATTTTTATTAAATAAAAATAGGCCGTAATAATTGTATAAATTTACAAATAACCGCAAAATCTTGATAAAGAGATTTTACTCTAAAAGCAGCGTGTAAACAAAAAAGTAATTATTGAC
>Ga0163144_10030378_pt1 | contig 10335 bp, 7 predicted proteins | sample OliLak19BULKMAT1_FD_123175 | JGI IMG/M metagenome (GOLD analysis project Ga0163144, IMG submission 123175) | Freshwater microbial mat bacterial communities from Lake Vanda, McMurdo Dry Valleys, Antarctica - Oligotrophic Lake LV.19.BULKMAT1 | ecosystem: Environmental > Aquatic > Freshwater > Lake...
ACGCGATCGCCGCCCCGGCTGGCTCGTCCTGTGGCGCGGATGGATGAAATTGCAGTGCATGCTCGACGGCTATAGGGCCGCGCAGCGAGCAAGATGTGGGTAAACTTAAGGTGCGAGCACCCACCCTACAAGCCTACAAGCCCTACAAGCCCGACAGCGGCGCCCAAACGGCCACGAAGCCGAACCGCACTACCCGTCAGGCTAGAAAGCCTAACCTACGCCCGCGACCCAGCCGGAGGGCCGCTTCGGCGATTGTGCCGGCTTCAAAATCGGGAGCAGCTTCACCGCACAGGCGGGGAGTGTTACCCTAAGCCTCTGGCACGCGCAGGCCGAAAGGAGACACGGTCAAGCTCTCGACGCCGCGCCCTCAATCCACATCGAAGAGGCCAAGGGATGGACGACCAATCGCTTACCGATTTTCTCTCGCTCCCGGTGAATCTGGACGAGACCTGGCAGGGCGGCGTCGCCTCGTTGGCGAAACTGATGGGTCTTCCGCCAGGGAATGCCTCCAGCCGCATGGGCTTGGTTCTCTGGCGGAGCATGCCCAGCGAGCTTGTGCATGCCAAGCCGATACTGAGTGAAGTAGATCAATTTTTCCACTTATCAAACGCCTTGCTCGAACTGGCGGAGGAGTATGAGGTCCCCTGTCGCCCCGCTCGGATCGAGTGCAACGATCGGAAACTGGCGAACGAATTGGGCCGGCGCCTCGATGGCTCAGGGACCGTCGTGCGCCACCAAGCCGAAATGGACGGGTGGAACGCCGCCATCCGCAGCCTGGCCGAGCATCTCCTGTCGGCGGCGCCGCCCCTGGCGCCCTCGCTGAGAGAAGCGGGATGCAGCGACGAACAGATTCGCGAGTTCGCCGCCGCGGCTGCCGAGTTCTATCAGGCCAAGCTCTGGGAGACGCTCGACGACACGGATCTGATCAAGATCGAAACCCCCAAGCCGCCGCGGCACCTGAGGTACGCCGTGGTGTTGGGCGCCGGCGGGCAAAGTTACGGCCTCGGCCTGTATGAAGACGCTGAGGACCATTACGCGCTCATGGCGCAAGAGGCCGACCCTCGCCAACTGAGCCTCTTCAGCTTCGCCTACGAAAGTCCTGCCGACGTCGCGTCAGGTGACGTCGGCCTGTGGCAAGAACTCAATTTGCCGCTGGAAACCGGCGAGGCCTTCCCCGACGCCAACCACTACTCGGCGGATGGTCCGCGCCGTCCAACGGCCGCCGAGATCAGCTTCTTGACGCTTCTGCTGCGGGGTCTGGCCCAGACATCGGAAGCGGAACTCGATTCGGGACGCTGGACTCAGTCAGTTCAAGTCGCCGGCAAGCGGAAAAAGTGCGTCTTCTCGATCCCCAACCTCCTCGATCCTCCCAACCGCGCCGAATGGATCCGACGCGGCAAGATGCCCGAGCAGCGTAGCCACGAAGTCCTGTTCCGCCATGTGCAGGAATTTATCGATTCGGCCGGCGGTGATTTGGGAATCGACGAGTTGAACAAGGCAATCAACGCGCGGTTCGTAGGCCGCTCCTTGGATGAAATCGAGTTGCCGCGAAACACGCCTGCCGAGAGGGCGGAAGCCTTGTGCCAAGAGGCGCTCAATTCCTTTGGCAGACGACGAATCATCCTGGCTCGGCAAGCACTGGCCGAAGACCCAAACCATATCGAAGCCGGCATTCTCGTCGCCGAGTCGACGCACGCGACCGATCGCCAGATCGAGCTGTTCCAGAACGCCAAACAAGCGGCTGCCGCCGCGCTTGGCAGCGACATGGAGGAGCTAGCAGGCCAGTTCTGGGGATTCCACGAAACGCGCCCTTATATGCGCGCCTGCCACGGCCTCGCCATCGCCTACGCCGACGCCGGCCAATACGGCGACGCGGTTGAGCAGTATCGCGACATGCTCCGGCTCAACCCCAACGACAACCAAGGCGTACGCCACGAGATTGTCCCGCTGCTGCTGGAACAAGGGCGCGACGCCGAGGCGAGCGAGGTCCTTGACCGCTACCCGGAACCGTCTGCCCAATGGCTCTACATGAAGGCGCTCGTCGAGTTTCGCCGCGGCGGACGATCGGCGGCGGCGAAGAAGGCGCTGCACGCCGCCTTCCGCGCCAACGACCATGTCCTGCGGCTACTGCAATCCGACGAGCCCCCCCTGATGCCGGAGTCGTACGCCTTCGGCAGCCCCGAAGAGGCGGCCATCTGCATTGAGGATCTGCATGCGGTATGGGACGAAACCGAGGGATATATGGAGTGGATGTTCCAGGAATACTTCGTGTGGGATCGGGAGCGCGCGAAACGGCTGCGCGACCAGAAACGGAAGACTCGCCAGCAGGGCAAGCGAAAAGGGAAGCGATAGAAGGCCCTGCAGGTAGCCCCCATAAGTCGACGGCGTTAGATCATTCGGAATCGAACGGTTATTGCCGCCTTTCTTCTTTCGATCGCTCAACGGACTGATTCCAATGCAAATGCTCGCCGCGCATCAGCGATTCGGTCCTTGGTGCGGCGAACAATGGGCCGACTACATTCAATGGTCAGGTTTCCACCACATTCGCGAACTGGTATCGACCGACGAAATGCTTTGTCTAGCGGTGTTGAATGAGTTGATTGACGCCGACTGGCAGTACAACATCCACGCCGATTTCAAAACATACTTTTTCCACGACTTGGAGTACTTGAAGCGTCGAATCAATTTTGATCCGGCTCGCCACAACATCTTGTCGCTGATCGAACGCCCGAGTTCCCCAACTACCGCGGACTTCAATTTCGAACTCTGCGGTTACGACATTCTCGATTCATTTGATTCTGTCAGCGTTCTGACGAACTGCGGAGCGTTTCCCGGCATCTTCAAAGCTTCGGAGGTTAACCAGTACGGCTTGCTGAACGATCTTTCACGCTCGCTCGAAATTGCCGCGCAACTGCGCGAGGCCAAACCAGACGACCCTCATTGCGGAGACTGCCGCGTCTGGTCGCTCTGTCGCTATGTAGGCCCCGCCTAGCAAGATCGAAACGGTTCCTGACGCGGTTTCTTCGTCTGCGGGGCGGCGAAGGCAGCGTGAGGAACATATCGCCGCGCCTACTAATAGCAGCGTCAACGTCGCCGGCTCAGGAATCACCCGAAGGGTCAGCGTTGGCCGCGGTCCGAAACCTCCAAATAGGGCGTCGTTACCGTCATTCGTCAGGAGTGCGCCGCCAATCGAAAAATAACCCGGACCTGCCGAATTGATATGCGCAACTGCGGTCGAATTTAACTCAAATGTGAGCGAGTCGTCAGACGGACCACTTCCGGGGATGACGAACTGGCCATAACTGTTGCCTGATCCCAGGTCATTGTAAACCAGTATGCTGGGACCGAGTTGAGTGTTTAGTGATACCGCGTTTGTCGCCACGTCGAAGAAACCTACGGTTTCGTTTGCTTCGTTGGTGGATAGACTGACTCCACGACGATCGTAGAACAGCGTCGCCCGCACAACTTGCTGCGAAAGTGCCGGAAGATAAAACGTCGCATAACTGCGATGCGAACCGGATTGCGAAGTGTTGCCAACAAGGGTACTAATGTTCGTTGAATTAGTATTCGAGGAGGAATTGCTCCACCATCCCTGATTGTGCATCCCAGGTTCGATCGGATTGTCGAGGGTAGTAATGACGATCGGGGCAGCGATTGCATTCTCGAGATCGTTCCAGGCGAGTAACGACAACAGCGCGCACACAGACAAAAAATCGCCTCTTCATTAGACGTGCCTCCGAAAAAGAGAAAACTGTTCCGGGCATTATTCTCTATTCAGATGGTGACGGTTGCAATAGATTTTTGAGGTTTTAACCCGCTGGCGACGGACGGGGCGAACGTCAGCTCAGCGACGCCATGCCACACAACCTCATCTTTCTTCTCCCGCCTCCCTTCTCGCGATTCTCGCGTCTCTTCGCGGCCACCAAAAAATTTCCAACCTTCCCCGTTGAAATCGGCCGCGCCATCATTTAGTATACACATGGACACGCCCAGCTCTTTGGCATCTCAAACCTCTAGCACCTACCCGGCCGCAGCGCCTTGCCTGCAGCCGGCCCGGCAGCGATGCGCGCCAAGGTCCCTGGGTTTTGTCCGTTTTTCCCGAGATCACCTCCCAACGTCATGGTGGAGACGGTGGTCTCAGTGATCTCGGTGGACTCGCGATCGCTCGCACCATTCCTCCACCGGGGGGTCCAACCTGTCAATTCGCCGAGTCAGCCAACAACAACTGGCTGACTTGGCCGACTCGGCAGCCTCGACGAATTCCCGGCGGTTTTTACGTCTCAGCCAAGTCCGCCACTTGGCCGACTCGGCAGACTTTGGCCGACTCGATCGCGTGCCACTAGCCGGAGGGCCACGCCCTCCGGGACGCCCCGCCAAACGCGATGGCCCACCGCTCGCCGACTAGCCGGACCGCGTGGCGGTCCGGCTAGTTGGAATCATCTCGCCGATCAGTTCGTCGATTCGCCGAAACTCTCCGCGAAACCCCGGTGTTGAATCCTCGGAACCGACAGCACCGAAAATCGCCGCCAGCGGATATGCTGGAAGCAGCGGCGCCCGGTTCGCAAAGAGGACGCCCCAGCCCCCGTCACGGGCTATGAAGTTCAGGCTGCAATCAAAACGGGTGCCACTGGCATCCTGCCAGTGCGGAAGTGGGTACTCGCTCGGCACTTCCACTGGCAGGATGCCAGTGGCACCCGAAGTTCGTTCACCAGTTCGAACCTTAGAAACAACCAGGCGACTCGCAACATGTTACGGCTTCGCCCTGAACTCATCGCGATCGTGGCCGGCGTCTTCGTGGCAGCCGCTTCGGTTCACGCCGGCCAGCGTCAGTCGCCCAGCGACGTTGCCAAGCAGGTCGACAATTCCCTCGCCGCCGAGCTGTTCGACTCTCAAACTGAAGTCGCTCCCGCCTGCGACGACGCCACCTACCTCTGCCGCGTCTGGCTAGACGTTCTCGGCGACATCCCGGCTCCCGAGCATGTGATCGCCTTCACGCTCGATCCGTCGCCCGACAAACGGGAACAACTGGTCCGCGAACTTCTCGCCGATCCGCAGTACGGCGTCAACTGGGCCCGCTACTGGCGCGACGTCATCTTCTACCGTCGGATCGAGGATCGCGCCCTGATCGCGTCGAACGCCCTCGAAGCCGACCTCAGCCAGCAACTGAACGAGAACGTCCCTTGGGATAAGATCGCCGCCGGGTTCATTACCGCCACGGGCGACGTTCGCGACAACGGTTCAACCGCGATCATCATGGCCCAAGAGGGGCGCACCGAAGAGACTACCGCCGAGGTCGCCCGCATCTTCCTTGGCGTGCAGATCCAGTGCGCCCAGTGTCACGATCATCCCTACGATCGCTGGAAACGCGAGCAGTTCCACGAGCTCGCCGCGTTCTTCCCGCGCATCGGCGTTCGCCCGGTCCGCACCGCCACGTCCCGTTCGTTCCAAGTCGTCGCCAGCGATCGGCGTTTTAATTTCGGCAAGGAAGACGACGGCAATCGCCCGATGCCGGAGCACTTCATGCCCGACCTGCTCGACCCCGCGGCGAAGGGGACGCAGATGCAGCCGAAGTTCTTCCTGACCAGCGCGAAGATGCCCGTCGGTACGCCCGACGCCGAGCGTCGCGAGATGCTTTCCAAATACCTCACCCGCAACGAATGGTTCGCCGTCGCCGCGGTGAATCGGATGTGGTCTGAACTCGTCGGCGCGGGCTTCTACGAACCGGTCGACGACGTCGGCCCCGATCGCACCGCGCGGGCCCCGAAGACCATGGAGATCCTCGCTCAAGGCTTCCGCGACAGCGATTACGACATGACGTGGCTCATCGAAACGATCATCGCCACCGACGCCTACCAGCGGCAATCGCGCCCCCGCGGAACTGAAGATGACCACGTCCCGTTCGCAGCGAACGTGCCGCAGCCGCTGCGGGCCGACCAGTTGTACAACGCGCTGCTCTCCGCCCTCGACGTTCCCGAAACGACGCCGAACCGTCGCGGCCGCGGCGGGGCAGGGGGGGGCTTCCGCGGGCAGCAGCGCGATCCGCGGACGCAGTTCAACCTCACCTTCGGCTTCGACCCCAGCGAACCGCGCGAAACGATCAGCGGTTCGATTCCGCAATCGCTGGCGATGATGAACTCCGCCCAAGTCGCCGGCGGCCTGCGAGCCAATCGCGGCGTCCTCAGCGGCTTGCTCGAAGAAATCAACGACAACGACGAAATGTTCACCGAACTTTACCTGCGCACGCTCAGTCGGCAACCGACCGAGGATGAACTGGCGCGAGCCGGCGCGTACCTCGACGAAGTCGGCAATCGCAAGCAAGCGATTGAAGACTTGGCTTGGGCGCTGGTGAACTCGGCGGAGTTTCGACATCGCCGATGATTCGACCCATCAGAAATACATTTGCACCGCTGATGAACGCTGATTAACCGCTAATAAATCAATGCAAATTCCATTAGCGTCCTATCAGCGTTCATTAGCGGTGCTGCTTTCCTGAGTTCAATATGTTCACCTCGCTCCAACATCACACGCACGTTTCGCTCCGCGGCAGCCGCGTGGTGCGGCGGCGTGATTTCCTCAAGGCCTCCGCCGCTTGCGGCTTAGCGGCTAGCGCGTTTAGTTGGACAGACGTGTTGGCCGCGCGGGCCGACGAGCTCCGCGACCGCGGCATGGCCTGCATCCTCCTCTGGATGAGCGGCGGTCCGTCCCAGTTCGAAACCTTCAGCCCCAAGCCTGGCCACGCCAACGGCGGCGAGACGAAGGCGATCGACACCAGCGTTGCCGGCATCCAAATCGCCGACAACCTCCCCCATATGGCAAAGGTCGCCAATGAGCTGGCGATCATCCGCTCGATGACCAGCAAAGAGGGGAACCACCAACGCGCCACGTACTTGCTCCACCACGGCTACCTGCCGATGGCGAGCGTCAAGCACCCGACCCTCGGCGCCAACGTCGCCGACCAGATCGGCAATGCCGCGAGCGAACTGCCGAGCTTCGTCCAAATCGGCGGCCGGCTCCCGAACTCCGGCGGCGGCGGGCTGCTCGGCGTCGACTACGATCCGCTCATTATTCAATCGGCGACCAAGCCGCCGCAAAACACGACCCCGTCGGCCGAGGCGAATCGCTTCGCCCGCCGCATGCGATTGCTCGAATCGATGCAGGGCGACTTCGCCGCGATGGGAGGCGCCCAGGTCGTCGCCGATCAACAGAAAGTCGCCGAGCGCGCGACCGACATGATCCATAGCCCCAAAATGGAGGTCTTCGACATCGAACGCGAGCCGGCCGCTGTTCGCGAAGCGTACGGCAGCGGCGAGTTCGCCGCCGGATGCCTGATGGCCCGCCGACTCGTGGAGCAAGGAGTGACGTTCGTCGAAGTCCACGCCCGCGGCTGGGACACCCATCAGGACAATTTCAATTCCGTGCGGAACCTCTGCAGTAACGTCGACCAGCCATCGGCACGACTGATCGCCGATCTGAAAGAGCGCGGCATGCTCGACAAGACGCTCGTCATCTGGATGGGCGAGTTCGGCCGGACGCCGCAGATCAATCCCCGCGGCGGCCGCGACCACTTCCCCCGCGCGTTCAACGTCGCCCTCGCCGGCGGCGGCGTCCGCGGCGGGCAAGTCATCGGCGCCACCAACGACGCCGGAACCGAAGTGACCGACCGACCGGTGACGATCCCCGACCTCTTCCGCTCGGTCTACCACACCCTCGGCATTGATCCCGAGTACGAAAACATGAGCGGCGGCGGGCGGCCGATCAAAATCGTCGACGGCGGCGAGGTGGTGAGTGAACTGTTTGGCTAACCGTTTGGGAGACTAACCACCAAGACACTAAGGCACGAAGGAAGCACAAAGAAGAGAAGAGTTTATTACTGGAACCGCAGATGAACGCGGATTAACGCAGATAATTCAATAACAATGAAAGCTGTGATCTAAATTACACAACAAATTTATCGCATTTAATTTGCGTTCATCAGCGTTTATCTGCGGTTCCTTTCCTGGTATTCCTTGGTGAACTCCTTCGTGCCTTGGAGCCTTCGTGGTTGCATTTCCTAAGGAGCCAAAATACGGAGCGTCTTCGCATCGGCGTCGATTTCCACCTCGCCCCCGAGCGGCACGGTGCAGTTCTGCGGGTAGTGGCCGATCGGGTAGTTCACTAGCACCGGCACGCCGAGGTTTTCGAAGTATTGCCGCAGGACGCCGGTCACGTCGAATCGCTTGTCGTCGGTCAGCTTGTCTTCGCGGACGAAGTCTTCGGTAAATTTCCCCAGCACGACGCCTTTAACCCCATCGAGCTTTCCAGCCAATTTGAGTTGCTGAACCATACGATCAATCCGATACGGGGCCTCGTTGACGTCTTCGATCATCAAGATCGCGTCCTGCGTATCTATCGCATACGGCGTTCCCTCAAGCGCCGAGATCAGTGACAAGTTGCCGCCAACGAGCCGGCCGGTCGCCTTGCCTTTGCCGAATGACGCGACCTTGGACACGCTTTCAGGCACTTCGACCGTGTATGGCCCAGCCAGCGATTCAGGCGACGCTTCGACCGCGCGCACAACGTACTTCGCCGTGAAGTCGGTCGGCCCCTCTTCGCTCCCTAGTCCCGACGCCGGGCCCGGTCCGTGGAAGCTGACGATCCCCGCCTTATTCATCCCCGCGTGAAGGGCCGTGATATCGCTGTAGCCGAGCAGCAGCTTGGGGTTCTTCTTCACCACGTCCCAATCGACCAGCGGCATCATCCGCATGCAGCCGTAGCCGCCGCGAACGGCCAGCACGGCGTCGACTTCGGGATCGGCGAACGCTGCGTTGAACTCCTTCGCCCGCCGCTTGTCGCTGCCGGCGAGGTAGCCTTCGACGTCGAACATATCGTCGCGCAGCTTCACCTTGTAACCGCGCTGTTCGATGTGGTTCTTGAACCGCATCACCTCTTCACGATTCGGCGGTCCGGCAGGAGCGATGAGCATCACCGTATCGCCCGGCGACAGCCGCTTCGGCCAGACAAGTTTCTGCGACTCCGCGGCGTTGCAGATCGTTCCAACAGCACTGGCGGCAATCGCCACGCTTAGTGCGAGGTAAATCATCCGTCGATTGATCATTGTTTGCTTTCGCTGGAGGCTTTTTCCGAGTTGAACCGCCAAGAGCGCCAAGGAAATGCGGGGATAGGTTTTCACCACAACGGCACGGCGAGCACGACGGAAGGAAGGACGAAGAATAGGGAACCGCAGATGGACGCGGATGAACGCAGATAACTCGTATTCGCGTTTATCTGCGTTCATCCGCGGTTCCAACATTCCTTGTATTTCCTCGGCGGTTCAACTCTACTCTCGCCGCAGTAATGCCGGCAACTCGCCTTCGAGATAGATGCGCGAAGCCTCGGAACTCTTGCGCGATTGGGAGAGCAGCAACCCCAGCCGACAAAGTCGAACATTCTCCGCAGTATTTCCTCTGCGCTTTTGCGCCTCTGCGAGAGACTTTTAAGCATCCCCGCAACAAAGCGATCAAACGTTAAACAAGAAGTGACAAACGTCGCTGTCTTGCATCACGTAGTTCTTCCCCTCGACGCGCATCTTGCCTGCCTCGCGGATCGCCTTTTCGCTTTTGTATTGCTCCAGGTCGGCGACCGAGTAGGTTTCGCAGCGGATGAAGCCCCGTTCGAAGTCGGTGTGGATGACGCCGGCCGCCTGGGGCGCGGTGGCGCCGACGGGGATCGTCCAGGCCCGGACTTCCTTCTCGCCGGCGGTGAAGTAGCTCTGTAGCCCGAGGAGCGTGTATGCGGCGCGAGCGAGGGCGGCGAGGGCTGGTTCGGCGAGGCCCATGCTTTCGAGCATTTCCTGCCGTTCGGCGTCGTCGAGTTCCACCAACTCCGATTCGAGTCGCGCACAAACCGGGACGACGGTTCCCCCTTCGGCCGCGGCACGCTCGCGCAGCTTCGTCACGTGCGGGCTTTTGCCGTCGAGGTCGTCTTCGTTGACGTTGGCCACATAGAGGACCGGCTTCGTGGTGAGAAGTTGCAACTCGGCCAGGGCCTTGGCCCGGACTTCATCATCGTAGACCAGCCCTCGCACCGGCTTGCCGGCGGCGAGCAGGGCGTTGCACTCCTCGAGGATCTCAACTCGCTGCTTCGCATCTTTATCGCCGGTGCGGGCCGTGCGCTTCGCGCGATCGAGCATCGTTTCGACCGACTGCAGGTCGGCGAGCATCAGTTCGGTGTCGATCGTTTCCACGTCTCGAATGGGATCGACGCTTCCCTCGACGTGGACGACGTCGCCGTCCTCAAAGCAACGGACGACGTGCAGAATCGCGTCGACCGTGCGGATGTGCGACAGGAATTTGTTGC
>Ga0163144_10030379_pt1 | contig 10335 bp, 3 predicted proteins | sample OliLak19BULKMAT1_FD_123175 | JGI IMG/M metagenome (GOLD analysis project Ga0163144, IMG submission 123175) | Freshwater microbial mat bacterial communities from Lake Vanda, McMurdo Dry Valleys, Antarctica - Oligotrophic Lake LV.19.BULKMAT1 | ecosystem: Environmental > Aquatic > Freshwater > Lake...
GTTTGTCCGCGTGGCGCGCCTGCCCGGCTGGGTGCTGCCCATCGCTGCGCTGGTGTTGCTGATGGGGTTCGGGATCGCGGCGGCGGCGCTGCTCAATCCGCAACGCTCCCCGGCGATTGCAACCAGTGTGGATCTGCGGACGGTCGTGGCGCAGACGGCGCAGGTGGCGGCGGTGGCACGAAATGCAACCGAAACGGCCGTCGCGCAGGTACTCAACCAGACCTCAACGGCGATTGCTCAACTTCCCTTGGAACAGCGTGCCGCTGCGGAGGCAACCCAAGCTGCTCTAGTCCAACAAACCCAAGCAGTATTGGGCCAGCAACGCAGCGCTGCCGAGGCGCAGGCCCAGCAGACGGTTCAGGCAGCAGTTCAGCAAGCCCAGCAGACCCAGCAGGTCGTGGGCGAGCAACAGGGCCAACAGACGCCAGGAGCTGGTGTTGCCCTTGTCGCCAATGAATCGACAAGTGTTGCGGTACAGCCAAGCGCAACGCCATTAACACCGAGTGTGACGATTGCAGCGACGAGTACATCCGTACCAACGGTGGCACAATTGCCAACCAGCACACCACAGACTGGTGCAGTAGTAGCGAGTACCGCAACCAGCACAGCAACGAATACTACGACTGGTACGGCAACCAACACGCCAGTTGGCACAGCGACCAGTACTCCTGTCACGCCAACCGCGACCACAGGCGGGCCAACGGCGACAAACACGGCATTGCCTGGCTCGACAATCATTTCGTTTGGTGCAGTACCCAGCGTGACCTTCCTTGGTGGGAATTTTACGATAACAGCAACAACCAACTCGAATAGCCCAATTACCTTTAGTGTGGTCAGCGGGCCGTGTACGCTCGTCAGTGCCTCGGCAGGAACATTTGCCTCGACGGGTGCGGGAACCTGTTTGGTGCAGGCCAGTATGCCAGCGACAGCGACCTTTAGTGCTGCGGTGAACACGCTGAATGTTGCGATAGCAAAAGCTACACCGGTGATTACCCTGACTGGCCCAAACCCGAATCCGAAATTCCAGGGCGGCAATTTCACCGTGACCGCGACGAACAGTTCAAACGGAGCGCTGACGTTTGGTGTAGCCAGCGGGCCGTGTACAGTTGTGAGTGCATCGGCAGGAACCTTTTCCTCGACAGGTGCATCAGGGCCACCATGTGTGGTGAAGGCTGATAGCGCCGTCGCGCCCAACTTCACGGTTGGCTCACAATCGCTGAATGTGACGATCACGAAGGCCGATCAGACCATTACTTGGAATACTCCAGCACTGCCACTACCTGCCAGAAACCCTGGTAACACCTTTCCCGTTGCTGCTACCGCAAGTTCCGGGTTATCGGTGACGTTTGCGGCAGGGCCAGCCGGAACCTGTAGTGCAACTGGAACGACCATTACAGTAGGAGCAACCGTTGGCACCTGTACGATTACTGCGTCTCAAGCAGGCAATGGCAACTATAATGCTGCGCCGAATATCGTGCAGACATTTACGGTCAATGTGCCCGTGGTGCCGTTGGTCATAACGCCGTTCGCAGCAGCAATCAACCAGCCAATCAATGGGGTTACCGCAATTACGATTAACGGAGTCGGCCTCCCCAATACTCCGGCTGGCGTAACAGTTGCGTTTGTCGGAATTGGCAATGGGACGGTGACTGCGTGTAACACAACCAGTTGCACGGTGACACCACCTGCCGCAGCGATTACCCAAGAGGTCGACATTAATGTTACCTATAATGCGCAAACACAGCCCGTAACGACATTGACGGCAACGAAACCCTTCATCTATAAGCAGGTGGTAACGAGTGTAACGCGGACGATTGCTGCCCCATTGAAGTTGATAATCATCGGTGTGGGGTTTGACCCGACCCCTGCGAATAACACAGTTTCAATTAATGGAGGTGTACCAGTGGCGGCAACAACCGCCTCAGTAACGCAAATCACCGTCGACTTTGCGGCACTAGCGACCGGTGATAACATCGTGATGAAGGTGAATGGTATTTCCGATAATCAGGGTTTGACGGTTCCAGCCCCATCATAATCCGAGGTATCGTACGGCCAGGTGTGAACAACCTAATTACTCCGTCAACGAAGTTTTCTGGTATTTCGCGCTTTCCGCCCTCACCCCTCGACCCCTCTCCCAGAACGGGAGAGGGGAGTGAGCCGAGGCGCAGAAGAATACCCGATTATTTACTTTCCAGAGTACTAATCTTTCTACATTCATCCCAACTCCTTAGAGATAGGCAGAGCGGTAGGGTTGCGGGCGGAGGGACGCGATATATCGCGTCCGTACAATCAGGGCCTATCCCCGTCGATCATCGCGGGCGCACACATTGGTGCGCCCATGCGGTACGTTGCCACATCGGCATTGCGGTGTGCATGGCCGATCAATGGGTGTAGGGGCGCAGCATTCGCCTACACGATACCAACAGGTTTGCGGATGGGTGCGAATGCTGCGCCCTCATTGAGCGCGATGGGGCCCACCGTCCGCTGTTATCCATGGTGGGCGCAGCAGCAGCTCCCTGTATGCGGCACGTTGGCGATGATCGGCTGCTGCTGCGCCCTACGTCATTGTTGCCACATCGTCATTGCAGCGTTCTGCGCAATGCTATAATCCGCTCCATCCAGTTCTGTCCCATATATTTGTTGCTTGGAGGATGCTTCCATGAGCGAACCAGCCGACACCCCTGCTCCAGGCAGCATGATTGGCCGCCGGATTGGCAGCTATGAGATCGAGTCGCGCTTAGCCGCTGGTGGCATGGGCGAGGTGTTCAAGGCGCGCCATGTGCTACTGGATCGGCCAGCGGCGATCAAGATCATGCATGTGCATATGGCCCAGGACCCGACCTTCCAATCCCGCTTTCGGCGTGAGGCGCGGGCGGTGGCGGCGTTGCGCCATCCGCATATTGTCGAGGTGTTCGATTTCGATGAGGCCGATGACTATGCCCTATCTGGTGATGGAACTGATCACCGGGGGCACCTTCCGTGAGCTGCTGCGCTATGGGATCGCCCGCGATCCGAATTGGTCGTTGGCTCGTGGGCTGGATCTGATTCGCCAGGCAGCCGATGCCTTGGCCTATGCCCATGCGCTAGGCATGGTGCATCGCGATATCAAGCCCGAGAATCTGTTGCTGCAATCGAGTTCGCCAGGTACGCCATTGGCGGTTAAGGTCGGCGATTTCGGGCTGGCGCGGGTGACGGAAGTTGATGCAAGTGTGGCCACGCAGGCCGGGATGGCCATGGGCACGCTGGCCTATATGGCCCCCGAACAGGCATCTGGGAAGGATCTCGATGCGCGTGCCGATATCTATGCGCTTGGCGTAGTGCTGTACGAACTGGCGACGGGTGAGTTGCCCTTTCAGATCAAGACCATCACCGAGGCGGTGTTCAAGCACAATTTTACGCCACCGCCGCCGCCACGTTCCAAACGGCCAGAGCTGCCAGAATCGGTAGAAGGGCTGATTCTGCGTTGCCTGGCCAAATTGCCGGATGAACGCTTTGCCAGTGCGGCCGATCTCTCGGCAGCCTTGCGCGAGGTGCTGGGTGCGGATCTACCAGATATTGCAAGCGTAATTCTCGCGCCATCGCTTGGCACCCAGATCGGCACCCAGGTGCAGAGTGGCATTGGGAGGCCAGCGCCCGAAGCGCGCAGCCTGATTGGTCCGACGAGCCTGCCACGCATCCAGGTGCTTGATGAAAGCGGCACATTGCAGCAGGTGGTGGCGGTGCGGCCCGGTGGCATGAGTGTCGGGCGGGTCGCGGCCAATGATCTGCAACTGGATGCACCCACCGTCTCGCGCCATCATTTGCAGATCACCTGGGATGGCACCCGCGTACAGGCAACGGATCTGGGGTCGCGCGGTGGTGCCGAATTGAATGGGGTACGTCTCACACCCCAGGTTCCGCAGGAATGGCCGTGGGGCACGATGCTGCATATTGGCACATACTGGCTGCGGCTGGATGCGCCAACCAGCCGCAGCAACCAGGCCAATCCACCAGAATCCCGCCCAGTAGCGCAAAGCGCGCCGCTGGTGCTGCCATCTGGCGCGAGCGGGGCATTGAGGGGTGCGATCAGTTTTTCGCGCTCCTTTGTCACCACAGGCCAGATTGGGTTGGTGGTTGAGCCGGAAGCGCTGACGTTGACGCCAGGGCGAACCACGCCGCTTGATGTCACACTCGCCAATATGTCGAATGCGGCCGATCATCTAACGCTGAGTGTGGCTGGGGTTCCAGAATCGTGGCTGCAACTACCGCCAACCCAGCAGATTGCTGCCTGGGGCCAAGCGCAGGTGCGGCTGATGATTACCGTGCCAGAATCGGCGGAGGTTGCGGCGGGCGAGTACCCGGTGGAGGTGCGGGCGCGTTCGCGAACCAACCCGGAGCAGGGTGGCAAAGTTGTGGTGCGCTGGACGGTGCGTTCGTTTGTTCGCAGCGAACTAATATTGACCCCAACACGAGTGGAAGGGCGTGGGCGCGGGCAGTATCGTGTCTCCGTTCGCAATGATGGTAACAGCGTGGCGCGCTTCCGGTTAAGTGGCCGCGATGATGATGGGCTGCGCTATCGCTTCGAGCCAGAACAACTCACGATTGATCCCGGCGCGAGTGCGAGTTCCACACTGCTGGTGGAAGGGCCATCGCCACTCGTTGGCCGCCCACAGGCCAGCCGGTTTGCGGTGCAAGCCCAGGCTGAGGGAAGTTCCGCCGGAGCGCCGGTTGAGGGCGCTGGCCAGTTTGTGCGCCTGGCACGCATACCGGGTTGGATACTGCCAGTTGTAGCGGTACTGTTCCTGGGTGGGATTGGCCTGTTGGTTGCGATGGGGCTCAATTCGCCGATTGGGATACCTATTGCTAATTCTGTCCCCGATCTGCGAACGATTGTCGCGCAAACAGCGGAGGTTGCGGCGATTGCACGAAATGCAACTGAAACGAGCGTCGCACAGGTACTCAACCAAACCTCAACGGCGATTGCAGGGCTGCCTGAGCAGCCTACCGCAACTGAAACTGCACAAGCAATTGCCATTCAACAAACGCAGACTGCATCAAGCCAACAACGCAGCACTTTCGATGCTCAAGCCCAGCAAACGTCCCTGGTTATAACTCAGCAGACTCAGCAAGTTGCCGAGGAGCAGACACAGGTGGCGGCGCAGCAAACCGCCGCTGCTGCTGACCAGCCAAGCCCGACGCTAGCGCCAACGCTGACCAGTGTTCCAGCAACAGTCGTGGCTGGTGCTCCAACAGCCACCCCACGGGCAACAGCAGCCCTGCTTCCATCCAGCACTCCAAATGTTGCCTTGCCAACCCCGACATCGACAAGTACCGCGACCAACACACCGATAGCAACATTGACGGATGCACCTGTACCGCCAACTTTGACGCCAACGAACACAGCCCTGCCGCCAACTTTAACGTCCACCAATACACCTATGCCAACTATAGAGTCACCTGTGGGTTCACAAGAATGGCATCAACAGCTAGGGCCTCTCAATGAGGGAACTATTACTAGCGTGTTGATTGCTGGAAAGTTTCGGACACAAAGCGACCTGGTTGGGATGTCGATTGACGATCAAAGGAATATCCTCATCGTTGAGCTGGCCGGTAGAACCAACCAACCTGGGGGATACTTCCAGTCCCTTGATAATGATACGCTAGCAGGAGTAGGAGCGCTTCTTGTTTACTTTCGGGCAGCCAAAATTCGTAATGATCAGGATATCAAAAATATGAGCGATGACGGTATACGCAATATTTTCATTGTTGAATTAGACGCACGAACCCATCGAGGCATCACACTCCAAGGCTTGAGCAACATTGAACTAGTCCGACTTGCACTATCAATTCAGTGGTAGTGGCTTCACCTACCAATAATCGGTGGTGGGCGGTTCACGAACCGCCCCTACGTCATTGTTGCCGCATCGTCACATCGGCATTGCGGTGTACATGGCCAATCACAATGGGTATAGGGGCGCAGCATTCGCCTACACGATACCAACAGGTTTGCGGATGGGTGCGAATGCTGCGCCCTCATTGATCGGCGCTGGGGCAACCGTCCGCTGTTATCGATGGTGGGCGCAGCAGCAGCTTCCTATATGCGGCACGTTGGCGATGATCGGCTGCTGCTGCGCCCCTACGGTACGTCGCCTGATCGTCACATCGTCATTGCGGCGTCCATGGCCGATCAATGGGTGGTGGGTAATGCAATCTTTCGTCTACCGCAGGCTGATTAATCCGGAAATGAAATAATCGGATATGCTTCCTCGGCAGGGCTGGCTCCCCTCTCCCGTTCTGGGAGAGGGGTCGGGGTGAGGGCAATACGGTGCGAAATATCAGAAAACTTCGTTGACGGGGTAATCAGCCTGCGGATTCAGATGGCGCGATAGGGACCGCCCTACGTTGTTGTTGCCCATCACCCGATCACCCGATCACCCGATCACCGTGTCATTACTACCGCGCTGCACCCTTCCATCAGGGGAATGGCAATGCTATAATGCAAAGGTATTTGGGTTGGGGTATAGAGGTTGGCAAGGGCGCGACGTAGATTTCGTTATGGTTAGGCCAATTCATCGTGGGCGTACTCATGTCTATGCTCGCATTGAGAATCAATATGAGCAGGTGGACAAGTACGTTGGTCTGTACATGACACACGAGTGTTTCGACACTTGGCGCTTCTGACTCCTGACTCCTGACTTCTACGCAAATAGCCCGCTGAGGATCGTGCATGACAGACTCGAAATCGAACAATTCCTCCAATATGATCGGGCAGCAGGTTGGCAATTATGTGATTGAATCGCTGCTTGGTGTCGGTGGCATGGGCCAGGTGTTTAAGGCCCGCCATGTGCTGCTGGATCGGCCAGCCGCGCTGAAGTTGATGCATGCCAACCTAGCCAAAGATCCAGCCTTCCAGGCACGCTTCCTGCAGGAGGCGCGCTCGGCGGCGGCGCTGCGCCATCCGCATATTGTGGAGGTGTTTGATTTCGAGGACCAGAAGGATGGTTTTGCCTATCTGGTGATGGAATTGATCACCGGTGGCTCGTTGCGCAACCTGCTCCAGGATGCGGGCCGTGGCTCCGTCGATTGGTCGCTCGAACGTGGCCTCGATCTCGTTCGACAGTCTACCGATGCGCTGGCCTATGCCCACGCACTTAAGATGGTGCATCGCGATATTAAGCCGGATAACCTGCTGCTGCAGAATATGCCCAATGGTGGCCCGCCAATCCTCAAGGTTGGTGACTTTGGCCTGGCTCGCCTTGGCGAAGGCAGTGGCCTGACTGCCGCCAATACTGCCATGGGCACGCCTGCCTATATGTCGCCGGAACAGTGCCAGGGCCAGGATCTCGATGGCCGTAGCGACATCTATGCGCTTGGGGTGGTGCTGTATGAGGTTGCCACCGGTACGCTGCCCTTCTCGATCAAGACGGTCAGTGAAGCGGTGTTTAAGCATGTCTATACGACACCAACCTCGCCACGCCAGCTTCGCCCGGATCTGCCAGAAGCACTCGATGCCCTGATTATGCGCTGCCTGGCGAAACTACCTGGTGATCGCTATGCCAATGCATCTGATCTATCGGCGGCGCTGCGTGAGCTAACCTCATCGATTAGCCCGAATAGTTCTGCCGCTAGTATGCTCTATTCGGTGCCGATGATCAGCACACAGGGCGGCGGCCAGGGTACAGCAATCGGCCAGGGCGGTGCAGAAGCTCCAGATGTCGGCACGCTGCCAGGGGCTGCATCACTGCCACGCATCCAGGTACTGGATGAAGCCGGCACGCTGCTGCAGGTGATTGGCGTTCAATCAAGCGGGCTGAGCGTTGGGCGCATGCCCAATAATGATCTGCAACTCGATGCCCAGAATGTCTCGCGCAACCATCTACGGATCGCGCTCGAAAATGGGCGCGTGATGGTCACGGATCTTGGTTCGCGCAGCGGCACCCAACTTGGCGATGTGATGCTGCCAGCTCAGATCGCATCCGAATGGCCGTTTGGTGGCATGCTGCGGGTTGGTTCCTACTGGTTGCGGCTCGATCCGCCATCGACTGGCTCGCAGCCGGTGAATATCAACCGTGGCACACCAGTGCCCCAATCACAACCCGGCCTGCAATCGGCAGGAATGCGCTCGTTTGTCTCAAGTGGCCAGATCACCGTCGGTGTTGCCGAGGAATTGTTAACCCTGATTCCCGGCCAGTCGTCCAGTGTCGAAGTAACGCTGACCAATAGCTCGCAGTCTACCGATCAACTGGTGGTCAGCGTGGATGGCGTGCCCGAGGAATGGGTCACGCTCCCGCCGCCTGTGCAGGTGACGGCGAATGGTCAATCGGTTGTGCGCCTTTCAATCACGGTTCCCGAGGATTCGAGCGCCCGCACTGGTGAGTACCCGGTTGAGGTGCGCGCCCGCTCACGTTCGAACCATGCCGAGGGTGGCGTCATGATGGTGCGCTGGAATATCGTGCCATTTCTGAAATCGAGCATGAGTATCGCCCCGGCACGGCTGAATGCGCGCAAGAGCGGCCAGTATCGGGTGACGCTGCGTAATGAGGGCAATGCCCCGGTCAGCTATCGCCTTGCTGCCGCAGATGAAGAAGGAACACTGTCGCTCTCGTTCAACGATGATCAGGTGACGGTGGAACCAGGCGAGCATAAAGTCGTGCTGCTGCGCGCCGAGACGAACTTGATGCCGCTTGGTTCGCCAGAAAATCTGAGTGTTGAAGTCAAGGCGATCAGCCACGATGGCAATCAGAACCAGGTCTCAACAACCGTGTTTGTCCACGAACCGGTACTGCCGGTCTGGTTGGGTGGCATTGCCGGAATAGCACTGCTGGCGACAATTGGCTGGGGCATGGCCAGTGGCTTCTTCACTGGTGCGCGTAATCGGCCAACGCCGACACTGCTGCCATCGGCGACGGTGCTTGTTCAACCGGCTGCTGGCGCTGAAACTGCAGCAGTCCAGACGACAACCGCCCTGGCGAATATACCTCCAGAAGCAACTGTCGACCAACAACTCCCACCGACGGCTGCTCCGGTTGCAGCAGGTGAAACACCAGTTGTGCAGCCAACACAGCCAGGCGGAACGACGCCTGGGGGAACGACGCCTGGGGGAACGACGCCTGGGGGAACGACGCCTGGGGGAACGACGCCTGGGGGAACCGCGCCAGGAGGGACGGAGCCAGGTGGAACCGCACCGGGTGGAACCGCACCGGGTGGAACTGCGCCAGGGGGGGCAGATGGTGTCGCGCCAGAAGCGCAAACCGCAACTGTTCAGGCACAACAGGCATTGGAGACGGCAACGGCTCAGGCGGTGCAACAGGCAAGTACAGCCACAGCAATTATCGATCAACGGGCTACAATGGTTGCGGCAACGCAAACAGCAGCTGCCAATGCAGGGATTGCCCAACAAACGGCAATCGCCGGAACACAAACTGCGGAAGTTCTGAATATTCAGCAGACCCAACAGGTGCAACAGCAGAATTTGACGGCAACGGTTGCGGCGCAGCAGGCCCAGGCCACTGGCACCGCAGCAGCCCAGCAGACGGCACTAGTGGTGGCACAGCAAACAGCACAGGCACAGGTAACTGGCACCGCAGTGGCGCAACAAACGGCTATTGCCCTTCAGGGCCAGCAAACAGCTACTGCACAGGCACAGGCAACTGCCACTGCCGCAGCCCAGCAGGCCGCTACAGCAGTAGCCCAGCAGACAGCTACCGCCGTCGCTCAGATTACGGTACCTCCAACACAGCTCTCGCCACCAGATGGTCAGGTCTTCGGTCAGTTTCCACGAACCGTAACGCTGGTGTGGGATGCATTACCCAATGCGGTGAACTATACCGTCGAGGTTCAATATTGCTCTCCCAGTGGATGTGCTGTTAGCGCCAATCCATTACGGCTTGTGACACTCGCAGCAACAACCTATACCTTCGATTTTGTTGGTGCCCAGCCAGGCCGCTGGCGAGTGTTGGCAACGGGAACGAGTGGTGTTCCTGGGCCACAAAGCCTTTGGCGCAATTTCCGCTTTACGCAATAATCTAGCAATTCATTTATCCTATTCGCAGGGACGCGCTAGATCGCGTCCGTACATGGCCAGGCGACCTATCACATTATCATAGGTACTGGCCTGCTTCAGTAAAACTGCATGTGGTTCGTATATTGAAAGTTGCCCAAGCAACGTTTATAATACACAGGTCGTATTGGTTGTTTGGATAGTTCGCCGAGCTTGCGGTTGCGCCATAGCGTGCCGTCATGGGGCGCATACTGGATTATTGTGACGTTACTTGGTCAGACAATCGGCAAATGCCGAATCGAGAAATTGCTTGGCAGCGGCGGTATGGGCGAAGTCTATCGCTGCCGCCATATTCA
>Ga0163144_10030380_pt1 | contig 10335 bp, 4 predicted proteins | sample OliLak19BULKMAT1_FD_123175 | JGI IMG/M metagenome (GOLD analysis project Ga0163144, IMG submission 123175) | Freshwater microbial mat bacterial communities from Lake Vanda, McMurdo Dry Valleys, Antarctica - Oligotrophic Lake LV.19.BULKMAT1 | ecosystem: Environmental > Aquatic > Freshwater > Lake...
CATTGTGGCGACGTTTTCGCGTCGCAGCACGGTGATTCCTACGGTGGTTCCGGACGGGCTCAGCGACGCATTTGCAACCGATCCTGGGAAACAGCGGCAGTGGGATGCCTTTGCTCGAAACCTCTCCGGCACGATCCCTGGGTTCGGTCTCGTCGTCAGCGAGCTACGGCAGAGACTGGTGGGCTTTCTGGCAGTCAAGTGACCCGCTCCTTCAGGACAAGTCACCGTCGCTTTGTGCCCGCGTGCCTACTCTGCATGTGCGTGCAGGTTCAGATACCTCTCCCTGCACGACGGGCGCAGCTGCGACCCCGCCTACTGCATCAACCTTCTGCGGCGCCAAACCGCTCTTGATCGACAAATCGACCGTGCTGCCGCATGCTGGGCAGCAACAAGCCATCGGCAAAGTCGCAGCCCGTCGAACCGGGATCAATCTGGCGTTCCTTGGAGGCCATCTCCGGCGCGTGTCCACCGCCAGAAGAGAGCACCGAGATCAATTCACCATAGCCAGGCTTCCATGCGCGAGCTTGTGCGAACACCTCCCGAAGGCTCGTCAGAATTTGCATGCCGGAAAAGTCGAGATCACCGAAGAAGTACACCGGTAACTCTGACCGTCCAAACAACCAGGCGCCGACTGCTTCAAGTCCATTCGCGGTCGAAGCGTTCAAGTCCAGCGTCTCGCCATGGGTCACGCGAACGTACAGCCGACAGCCATTTCTGTGTCGGAGCCGCTTCGCGCTGCCCTTGAACCCCGCGGCGTAGATCAACAGGCTGCGCGCCCAACCCGGACGCCGAGCATCGGCTATTCGTTCGAAGGTGACAAGGTTCTCGACGAACAGCGCTTCATCGAATGCCGCCGGAATGTCGACAAGCAGTTGGATCGGAGCGTCCCAGAACTGCCCCGGCGCCGCGCCCAACAGACGCAGGAGTTCGTCGCGGCTATCGAGCACTTTGGACCGGCCATGAAACACGCGCGCGGACGCCTCACGCAGTGGCAGAGAGATCCCCGAGGCGCACAACTCGCGCAGGGATTGAAGGCTTCGCATCGCCTCCTCAGCGGGCACGGCTGACAAGGCCGAGACAGGACTACGGCTCAGGTACTCAAGCAACCCTTGCGTGCCTCCAAACGCTGTGGTGTCCCAGTGCGAAGCAAGATGCGCCACTAACTTGTGCTGCCACTTGTCGGTCAGCCGCTGGTAGTCAGCCCAGGTAGCCAAGGCGTCGAAGTCGACCAGCTCAAGCTGGGGCTTTCGGTCAACGAAGCCGGCGAACTCTCGCTCGCGTGACAACACCAGCCGAACCCAGCCTGTGGCGCACAGCTCCCGCAACAGCAATTCGAGTCTTTGTACCGCCTCCGCCTCGACCTGGTCGTACAGCTCAGGCAGTTCCCTGCGATCCAGCGTCAAGCGGATAGAACGCGGGCTGGCCACAGTCTCACCGCCGGAGCGTTCAGCCTTGGCCAGCAACCGAGTCGTGATTCTCAACAGCAGGGCATGTCGCGGCGGCGAGGCCAAACTTCGAACCGATGCAGTCTGAGCGGCGTCACTCATTCGGGCCTTGCTTGCCAATGTGGGCCCGTCGCGCCACTTCATCGTCGCGCGCGGCCGGCTCGATGCCTTGGCCCTTCTGCATCGCCTCATGCGCCAGGCGCCCCGACTCTCGCGCTTGGGCGGCATGCTCCGCCCATAGCCTCGACAACGGCTCCCGCTTGAGGGTCTTTTCCTGCACCTCGCTGACAAACAGCTCGGTACCGTCACGAGAGGCCAGGACCTTGGAGAAAGTGAATTCCTTGTCGAACTCAGGCTTCACGGCGCCCGACTTGGATGTGGGCATGGCGACGACCAGCTGTAGGCCCAGAGTGTTCGAGAGAAACTGCAAGACGCTGCGCGACCGCGACTCGTCCATCTTCGAAAACGCTTCGTCGGACAGCATCAGCCGCAGCGCCGGGGCGCCGCGACGATCACGCCCAAAATGACCCAGGGCATGAGCCAGCACGGCCGATCGGATCACATAGAACGGCGTCTCCAGTTCGCCGCCGGAGCCCGTGCCCCACGTCGAAAGTTTGGTCTGCCCCACCGGGCTGTGGCGGATGATGTCGTAGCGCCGGTAGTTGCGATAGTCGGCCAACTCCTTCAACGCGCGCTCGGACGCGCCTTGGTCGTTGGCCAGCAGGAGCCGGCGGATCTCGCCCGCCGTTTCCCGGTGTTCGTCGCTCAACCGGCTCGAATCGAAGATCGAGCCCTGGTCCTTCTCGAAGGTGTCGACCAGACTTTCCATCGCCTCGAAGAACTCGAACACTTTCTGCAGGCGCGGCACCCAGGCCCATTCGAGCTGATAGTTGTCGGTACCGAACTGGATGTCTTTGAGATGGCGGTTGAGCTTCTGCAACGTGGAAGCGCCTTGCCGCACCTCGTCGCGCACCTTGAAGCAGAAACTGGTTGTGAATACCGCATTGAAGCTGCTCTCCGCCTCCTGGAGTCGCCCCAGGTTTTCGGCGAGGCCGATCGAGCGCTGCCGCCGCATCTGCTCGTCCACGGTCCTGAGCAGTCCCAGCACCGGCGGCAACATCTCCTCGATGCGATCGAATGTCTTGGGTGGATCCAGGTAAACAAACCGCTCCTGGTCGTTTCGAACACCCATCAAGTAGCTGTGCACGCCGGAGCCCACCTCGCGCAAGGCCGCGGGCAGGCCGGAGCTCATCACGCCGATGCGGTGGCGCATGGCATCCAGGCTCACATCGGCACTCTCGGCCAGCACCTTGGACTCCTCGATCAACTGCGCTTCGGTCGCCAGTTCTGGCGCGCCTTGCACGAAGCGCGGCGCCCACACCATCGCATTGCTGCGCTCCGTCTGCAGGGCCGGCAACCGGTCCAGCAGGCCCTTCTCGCGCTGACCCAGATCCTTGAGCGTCTTGTTGTTTTCGCCAACCTGCAGCATCTCGGCGTCGTAGGCACTCCTGGCGGCCTTGATGCGAAGCTCCAGAGCTTGCCGCTCTGCTTCCAACGCCTCTATCGACGAAAGGTCCAGAGCCGCCAAGGCCTTTGCAGCGTTCGCGTATTGAAGCTGGCTCGTCAGAACCGCTTCCATCAACGGCGCAAATAGCGTGAAGGCCGCGCCGGAGAACATGCGTGACACGGCGCCTAGCGACCTTTGCAGACCGTTGACGCCGGCGATGGCCTGGTCCAGCCGCGACACCTCCTGCTCGCACCAGATCATGCGGCGCTTGCGCGTCGCTTCGCCGAAGGCCAGGTCCTGGTCCGGCGCGCGGCAAGCGAACATTCCGTAGCCGCGACTGCCGATGCCTTCCTCCATCAGGCCCTGCGCGGTGCGCGCCAGCTCATCCTCGGTGTCCACCTTGCGGACCTTGCCGTACTGGGCCAGCAAGAAGGCCTTGGCCACCGGATGAGTGCAGGCCAGCTCGTGCATCACCGCCTTCGCGTCCAGCGTCCGGCCCCGCGTGTCCTCCAGCGCCTTGCTGCCCTGTACCACCTTGGGCGAACGCTGCGCGAACTTGCGCTTCACCAGCCGAGTACAGGCCGCTTCAAATCCGGCCTCCACGATCAGCGCGTAGCGGTCACCGCCCATGTAGCCTTCAATGGCGTTTTGCCAGGACGTGCCAGGCTTGGGCTCTACCAGCTGAGACAAGACATGCGGGTGAGACTGCGGCAGCTCGCGCTCCAGCAGTTCAAGCGCGACGCGCACCGCGTCCGGCGCCAGAGAACGGCCGGCCTGCAGGTTGCGCAGTTCTGCATCGCGCTGCGTGCGCTCATCTTCATGCGCGGCGCGCTGCTGACTGGCTTTTGCCAACGCGGTGACAACCGCCCCCGACAGCGAGTCATCGTGCCCGCGTATACCGTATTCCAGACGCACCAGATCGGCGTCGAAGCTCTCCAGCTCGAAAGCCGGGAAGTCGGCGTCGAGCATCGCGTCTTGACGTAGCACGGCGGCCATCGCCGGCCACGGGCGCAATACGGCCTGAGCCGTCGGCCGCAGCGCGTCGACGGCAGCGGCCAGTGCCGGCGCCGGCGTGAGATCCAGCGCAAGCAACTGGTCCAGCTGAGCCGCCAATCGCGTCATCCCACCGGCCGCATGAACTGTCGCGGCCCAGTGGCGGCGGAACTGCTCCTGCAGAGTGCGGACCTCGCTTTCCAAGGCCGCCTTGCGCTGGGCCACGTCGCTGGCCGCCAGCTGCGCCTTCACAGTATCGAGCTGCTCGTTCAGTTGGGCCTGGCTGTCGCGCAGGTTCTGCAGCCGCTCCTCGAGCAACTGATTGCGTTTGACCTGAAGTGACATCTGCCGCCGCACAGAGTCGAGCTCGCCCTCGGCATCATCAACTGCGCGCATCGCGTGCGCGATGGTCGTCACGACGAAACGGCGGGATTCGTCTCGCACGCGGCCGGCCGCTGCCGCTACGGATTCCAGCCGTTCAATGTTCAGTTGAAGCCGCTCGGCCTCGGCTTTCAGGCTGGCCATCGAGCGCATCAGCTCGCGCATCTTGTCCAGGTCGCGGCTGAAATCGTGCGCATCGAGGATCTCGTCGCGCACCAGGTCATTGACGTTGCCCAGTTCCTTGTAGGCCATCGCTTTGACGATGGACTTGGCCGCCCTGAACGCCTCAGCCTCCGAAACGGCGGTCTTGCCCATCATGGCGCCATAAAGATGGGTCAGGTAGCTCGTCTTGTCCTCGAAGCGCTGCACTACCTCAGGGCCCACACGCAACTGATGCTGCAGGTGCAGGTACAGGTCCTTCAACTGGATCGGCGCGGGCTGCATGTCGGCCGCGGCACGATGGAGCAGGTGCGTCAGACCCAGAGGGCGGCGCACGATGAAGAACAGGCTCTTGCCAAGCGTGGCCTTGGCCGCGTCTTCATGGGCATCCACGCCGACCAACGCAGTAAAGGGCAGCTCCTTCTCGCCTGCGCTTTCAGAGGGCTCGAAAACCAGGGCAACATAGCTGGTCGATCGCTTGCGCAAGAACACGCCATCGGCTTGCTGACCCAGCGCGTAGGCCGCCAGCGTACGCGGCTCTTTGCCGCCCCGGCGGCTCTGCGTCGATTCGTCCTGGCCAATGTTGAACTGCACCAGATGCTGGTGAGCAGCCGTCAGCAGGGTCTGGATCGAATCCAGCAGCGTCGACTTGCCCGATCCGGATTCGCCGGTCAGCAGAACCGCATCAGAGAAGGCCCACTCTCGGCTCTCCAGCGAACCCCATTGCCAGGTGATCAGCTTGGCGATCCTCACAGCAGCCGCCCTTGCCCAGGTTCCACTGCAGTAGCGCCTTCGACCACAATGGCTGCAGCGCCTGGCAAAGCGGAGTCCGCCACGAGCGCCGTGCTCGGAGTTCGCTCGCTTGCGCGCGCCGAGCGCAGGGCAGACGCTTGACCCGCGACCGCCAATGCGTCTTCCAGGGCCTCGTCGCTCACGTAGCTCATCACGGGCCGCAAGACGCTGAGCAGCATGTCCATGCTGCCTGCGCCCTCACCGTCGTTGAATCGCACAATGCGGTGCTTGCGAAGCTCGCGCAGCAAACCCAGACGGTCGGCATTTGGCGAAGGCAATGAGTGCGCCAGCAAGGACACGACCGCCTGAGACAGCTCCTCAAGGCTGATGACAAGCACCTCGTTGACGAGTTCGCGTTTTCCCGTGAGTGCCTCGGTATAAAGGAACCGCAGCGCAATCGCGGCCGCAACGAAGTCTCGCGAGAGCCGGGCCTTCAGCCGCTTGACGCCGTCGTCGTCACCATCGCCGCCCTCGCCAGGCGGATACAGCCGAAAAATCGTGGCATCGGCATCGTGGGTCAACACAAAGCCCGTGGCCGCAAAGTACTCCCGCAGCAGTTGCTCGCATTGCGCTGCGTCGTCGTACAGATCAGCTTCGGGGCGCGAGAAGTCGCGCCACAAAATACCTGAGGACAGCAGGCGGCCTACAAGTTCGGCAAACCTGGCGGCCTTGACTGCGCCCGTGCCTTCGGTTCGAAGTCTCTCTTCCAGATACTGTTGCAGTGACTGAAGCATGATCTGGTGGTTTACCGGTCGCCGCGCACAGGATTTGAAAAATCGGCTGAGAGGTCGGCCTGCAACTCGAAGTTGTCCGCCGAGAAGTACGCGTTGTCGAACACCTCGGGTTTCTTGCTTGCCTTCAGGAATCGCTTGCCCTCCGACGACCGCGCAGCACCCACGGCATGCAACACGCGCACAGCCTCGGTGGCGGTCTTCACGGGCAGCTCATCCAACGACAGCCGGCCTCCCTTGAAAAACGGCAGCAAGCCGGCCAGGACCTCCTGATCGCTGAACGCGAAGGCCTCGGCCTCGGCGCGGCGCATGGCAGCGTCGACGCGGCTGGCCTCGTCCACCACCAGGGGCGCCAGGACGCCGTGCGCGATCTCACGATCACGGACAACCCAACGCAAGGCAGCACCCGCAATTCGGACCTCGGCCGTACCCATGCGCGCCGCCATCGCGTCAAGAAAATCTTGGCGGTCGGCCTCGGGTTGTTCCTTCAACAGGCTCATGGCACGGCCCAGCGGCGACTGCGCGCTGTAGTCCAGCGAGAGCGCTTGTCGCAGAAGGCTGGTGAACCGCCGCACATAGTTGTTCATCTCTGAGCGCAGCATGGGCAGCTTTAGGCTGCAAGCCGCCTCGATCATGTTTTCAATGCGGTCGCACAGCCACAGCATCGGGCTGCGAGACTGCACTTGCGGCTCCAACCAGGCCGCACGCTGGAACAGGCTGGCATCGACCGCACCGCGAACCTCTTGCGGCAGCGCTCGTATCTGGTCGAGCTGCTCGACGATGTGACCGCGGTGGCGCTCCGCCGAATCGGCAACCAGGCGAACCGCGTATTCCTTGGCGAAGCGCTTCTCGATGAACTCGTTGAACTCGCTCCATGCCACCTTCTGTTCCAACGCCTCGCGGGTCAGGCTCTGGATCAGGGCGCGAAAGTACTCGATGTCATCTTGAAGGTCCTGCACCACTCGGGTTGCAAAGTCATAGCCATCCAGCAGTTCATCTACATCGTGGCTGGCCACAAAGGCCGCCAGCGCCTTCTTGGCCGAACGCATGTTGCGTTGGCGCGTCCGGGCCCGCGAGTTGTCCAGGTTGGACAGGACTTCGGCAACTTCCTTGCCGGCTCGCGTCATCTTCAATGTGGGCTTGAGGTCGATCGGATCCTTGTAGTCCTCGAGCCACCCATGCTCCTTCAGTTTGCGTACCAGTTCACCTGCATAGGTGCGCTCTTCTTCGGCCGAGACCCTCTGGCCGGGCTCGAACACCGCGGCCCGCAGAGCGGGCTCCGCGAGCACCTGGAAGACCATATTCACCACCAACTCGCGGGTCAGTGCCTCAGAGTAGTCGGCATTCGGCCCGTGCACGCGGTCGTACAGGCTGCGTAGCACAGCGGCGCAGCACTCCCTGTCCCCGTGGGTCAGGGGACGGAAGAATTGCTCTCGCTTACCGGCAAAGAACACATTGGCCATGGTTCAGGAACTGTAGCTGGGCTGTTGTCGACATCTCGAACCCCGAGCGCTGTAGAGGCGAGTGTCGGATCACCTTCTAAGGCTCCGCATCGCCATGTCAGCCCACCTCCACCTGTAACGCCGCTCCCGCCACCGGCAAGATGAGCCACATCTCCTCCACAGGCAATCCACTGGCTGCTTGAAGCACGTCGCGATACGCCGCGAGCTGTCCGGCATACGTGGTGGCTAGGTCGCCCCACTGGTCCCGCCCCTGAGGCGTGGACTTGTGATCCATCAAGATCCAGCCTGTAGCCGTGCGCAATACAAGATCGGTCCGGCCTTGCACGTGCTGCCCTTCGGACGTGGCCCGCGCGACAGGGAGTTCGACCACGGGGATGGCATCTGGCCAGCGGGTTGTGAGCCACGAGCGCAGACTGCCCAGCTGCTGGTGAAGCGCTGCAGCGTCCACGTCGTCTGCGGCTTGCATCCGCTTGAGGATTGCCGCCACTTCGGCTACGTCGAGCGGCCTCGAAGGTGTCGCCAGATCGGCTGCGATGCAGGCGTGGATGGCCTCGCCAAGGCGCGAGCGGTCGTCCGAGTCGCCGGTGTCGATGCGTCGTCCGATCGGTACAGTCTCCACAATGCGCGCGGTAGCGCCGGTCAGCGATGACGGGCTCACCTTCAGGGGTGGGCGTACCAACGGCTTGTCGACGTGCTCGAACCACGACAGGTCGCCATCGCCCTCATCCGGAGCTTCGGACAGCACCCCTGCTGCAAGTTCCCAACGCTCGAACGGAACCGCAATGCCGCTGGGAAGCTTGATAGAGCACTGGCCGTCCTTGGGCAAGATCTCTCCAAGTGCGACCGAGTCCATCCACTCGCCGGTCTGTTTCTTGGCCTGCCGCGCGAAGACCAGCAGGTCGCGTGCGCGGGTCATGCTGACGTAGAGGAGGCGCTTGTTCTCCTCGGCGGCATCGGCGTGCGCCGCTTGCGCAACCGGCAAGGAGGCGATCTCGTCGGCGATCACCACCTTCTTCTGCGCTCCAAAGGCCCAAGGCCAGTAGCGAACGAACCGGCGGTGCAGCGGGCGATCGACATCGAACGCGGCGAGTGACTCCGTCTGAACGCCCCAGAGTCTGTCCCGCACATCGCTCGCCAGATCGCAAAGCACCACGACCGGCCATTCAAGGCCCTTGGCCGCGTGGTGCGTCATCACCTGCACCGCATCCACTGCGGGCAGTGCCTTCGTGTCAAGCTCGTTTGCCTGAAGTTCCTGCAGCCAGAGCAACAGGCCCGACAGCGATGCAGCGTCCCGGCCGGATAGACACTCATCTTCGTACTGCTGAGCCAACCCAATCACCCGATCGAGGTTGGCCAGACGCACCCGAGCACGGTCAGCGCCTTGCTGCCACTGCACCACCCGGCGCGCGAGCCCGCAACCCGCAATCACAAGCTCCATGGCCTCTCTCGGCGTCAAAACCGCGGCCTGGTCACGCAAGCTGCGCAGCGTTTCGAGAATGACGTGCGGCTCATGCCCGGCGATCGCGCGCTCCTTCCACTCGCCATGCGCCTCACCGGCGGCGAGCCACGCCAGCCTGTCCACGAGCCAGGTCTCCGGCTCGGCGCAGTCGGCCAACGAAACGATCTCTGCGGTGGCGAGCGTGTCGCCGTCGTCGTTCAGGCGCCGAATGCACGCCAGGGCCAGCACCACCTCCGGCTCGCCGAGCAGGCCTGGCTGCTGCGTCGCGCTGGCGATACCTGCGGCCCCAAGCGCGGCGGCGATGTCCTTCACCGTGTCGTTGGCGCGCGCGAGGATCGCAATGTCGGCGGCACGCACGCATCGAAGCTGTTCGCTCTTCGGATCCATGATCTGGGTACCCGAAGCCAAAAGTCGCTGGATGCCGGCCGCGAGAGCCTGGTTGCGGGTCTCGGCGTTTTTGCCTTCGATCAACCAGTCCGCAATCGCGACGGTCCCGTCAATCTCCAGCCGCTTTGCAGACAGCGTCACCTCGCTCTCGGCCAAGCCCTCAAACCGTGTAGCAAAGACATGGTTCACGAACTCGACCAAGGCCGGCCGCGACCGCCATGAATGCGCAAGCACCTCTTTCGTGCCATCCAGCTTGGGCAGCGCCGCAATCACGGACCGCATCAGCGCCGTGTCGCTCCCACGGAAGCCATAGATCGCCTGCTTGATGTCGCCCACCCACACCACCTGCCTGGCGTAGCGCGCAAGCTTGAGGAACAGCGCCAGCTGGATCGGGCTCGTGTCCTGAAACTCGTCCACCATCAGCAGGTCGAGTTCTTCACCCAGCGTACTCGCCACGAAGGGATGATCCAGCACGTCGAGCAGCAGGCGTTCCTGGTCGGTGAAGTCGAGCGCGCCGATCTGGCGCTTTGCGCTCGCGTAGGCGTCGAGCGTGTCGGCCGCGAGCGCGAACATCAACTCGACGTAGCGCCGCAGGTCACCGTGCAGCCCGGCGTGGCTGGCCAACATCGCGGCAGCTTCCAACACCGGCTCGGCCAGCGTCTTGACTTTGGCGGAGCCGCACACCGTCAGCTTGTTCCAGGCCGACCACGTGAGCGTGCGCTGCCCCAGGTCGCGCTGCGCCGAGACCAGCAGATCGAGATACTCCTTCGTGTTCTTTTGCGCGTTGTCCTGCAGCGACTGCGTCACGCCCGGAATCGCCGCCGCCAGCGCGGCGGCCAGCCGTGCGTCGAGATCCATCTTGGTCGGCACCGGAAAGTGCGCGAGCAGGTTGTCGGCGTTGGCCGTCCCGAATCCGCGCAGCAAGTCTGCATCGATCGCGTTCGCACGTGCCTGGTCGACCAGCTTGCCCAGCGCGTCCTGCCAGGGCGGCTCGCTACCGCGCGGATCCGCGTCCAAC
>Ga0163144_10030382_pt1 | contig 10334 bp, 5 predicted proteins | sample OliLak19BULKMAT1_FD_123175 | JGI IMG/M metagenome (GOLD analysis project Ga0163144, IMG submission 123175) | Freshwater microbial mat bacterial communities from Lake Vanda, McMurdo Dry Valleys, Antarctica - Oligotrophic Lake LV.19.BULKMAT1 | ecosystem: Environmental > Aquatic > Freshwater > Lake...
GAGTGCCGCAGGCGCATACGACAAACGGTGGACGACGATTCGGCAAATCCGGCGTTAGACCGCGAGGAAGTGGCTTATGTCGCCACGGTCAAATGGGCACCCAATGGTGAAGCGTTTTTAACCAAGCCCGCCGCTGAGGCACGCGATGTGTCGCCCGTGGTGCCAAAAGGAACAGGGATATTACCGCCGCAAGCGCCAGGCGCGAACGGTTTGCCTCTACCGCTGCTGCCGGGTCAAACGCCATCGCCGCAGATTTTTCCAGTAGATCCCGCGTTAATTCCCGCTCGTCCGGCACCCGCCCCTGGCGCGGTCCCCACGTTACCCGAGGTGCGTTGATGGGGACCGCAATCACCGCATATTTCCAAGACCTCGGCCGGGAACTTGCCGCCGCTTGGAACAGATTTTGGTTCACGCCGCGCGATCCCTATTGGCTGGGGGTGATCCGCTGCTTGACCGGGGTGTTGGCGCTCTATTGGTATTTGAGCTACGCGCTTAATCTGCGCGAGTGGTTCGGGCCAAACGGACTTGTAACGCCGAAATTGCTCAGCGATTGGCACGGCGAACGGTGGTATTTTTCGGTGTTCAATTTGGTCGACGACGGCGCCGGTTTGTGGGTGGTGTACGGAATCGGGGCGATTTGCATCGTGGCGATGGGGGTTGGTTTTTATTCGCGCCTGAGCACGCCGTTGGCGGTGCTCTTTGTGATTTCGCTCCTCCAACGCGGCCCGCTTTTTGCACGGCCGGGGGACGATGTGTTGGCGATGCTTTTGGTCTATCTCTCGCTTGGCCCGACTGGGAAAAGCTGGTCGGTCGATGCTTGGATATCACGTTCGCGCGGCGAGGCGGAGGCGGACTATGCGTCTCCTTCGATCATGGCCAACTTGACCGCGCGACTGATTCAAGTCCATCTGGCGGCGCTTTATTTCGCGATGGCGATCGCGCAGCTCAGCCACGATAATTCGTGGTGGGCGGGGACGGCGCTCTGGGGACTGGTCGCGCGGGTGGATAGCCGTTGGGTCGATGCGACCTGGCTGCAAAGCCTGCCCGTGCTGCTCAGTGCGTGGACGCTGTTGTTCTTGGTCTTTGAGCTATCGATGGCGTTAATCTGGTGGCCACCGTTACGACCACTGTTGATCGGACTGGGCATGCTATTGTGGGGAAGCCTCGCCATCGTCGGCGGAATGGTCACGCTGCCGTGCGCGATGGTGATCGCGGGGCTGGCGTTTTTGGTAACGGATTTGCGAACAGTAAATTAATACGCGGAGGCTGCGGAAAGATCAGAGTTAATGCAGAGAAGTCAAATTCAAATGACATTTCAATCGCGAAATATCGAAAACACGAAACAGATTATTAAGACAATAACTTCTGCGTATTTTTCGTGTTTTCGTGATTCAAACACTTTTTGAATTCCGTGAATGATCCGCAGATGACGCGGATTTCGCAGAAGACGTGATATCAGCTAATAATAGCCACGCTCCTCCCTCTGCGAACTCCGCGTTTTCAGAATTTTATTTGTCCTCAATGCACCCGGTGCCCCGGCTTGGCTCCGCTATCGGGCGCGAGCAGATAGACTTCCGCTCCACCCGCTCCCGCGGCGGCGACCATTCCTTCGCTCAAGCCGAACGACATTTGTCGCGGTTGCAAATTCGCCACGACGATCACCAAACGCCCGACCAATTCCTCGGGCTTGTAAGCCGCTTTGATACCCGCGATGACGGTTCGGCGAACTTCGCCACCCAGCGACACGGTCAGTTTGAGCAGCTTTTTGGCGGCGGGAACTTCCTCGGCCGTGATGATCCGAGCGACGCGGAGATCGACCTTCTGAAAATCCTCGATCGTGCAAGTCGCGGCAAGCGGCTCGGCGTCGAGCGATTCGGGACTGTCGTCAAAGACGGTCGGATCGCCGCCGCCGACGGCTTGGGCCATCTGGTGCTTGACTTGCTTGATCGCGTGATCGACCGCTTTGCCGATCGTGCCAAATGCCGACTGCACCTTGGGTCCGAGCGTTTCGCTAGCCGTTTTAGCGACTTTGGTCGTGGTTTCCAACAGCATCTTGCCCGCGTCTTCTAATGCCCGCGAGATCGCGTCGAGCGTGGCGGCGCCGGCCGAAGGGTTGGCGTTCGGCGGAGATACGGCGGGGGCTGTGAGCACGGAAGTTGATTCGCTTTGCGACTGCAAGCCGCCGGGGAGCGAGTCTTTTGATTCATCGAGCATGGCTTGAACCTTGACGGGATCGACCCGCGTGAGAAGTGGTTGAAACGGCGCGACGGCGGTGCCGGTGAGGTGCGTTTGGCTGTCGCGCCAGGAAGTGATCGGGGCATGGAGTAACTCGCCGGCCTGCCCTGCCAAGCGCGGCAGGACCGGAGCTAAATATACGGCGATCTGGCGAAATAAGTTCAACGTGACGGTGCAGATCGGCTGCACGCGCGCGGCGGTCTCGGGGTTCTTGCGCAGCGTCCAGGGCTGCTGCGCATCGACATATTGATTCGCCGTATCAGCCAGTTGCATGATCAACCGCGTCGCGCGGGCATAGTCGCATTGCTCGTAGGCCGCGGCGATTTCATCACCCGCCGCCGCGCCGGCCGCGAACAGCCCGCCGTCGTCAGGGTATTCGCGGCTCAAGCCGGTATCTTGGACGAATCGCGCCGAACGACTGGCGAGATTCACCACTTTGCCGACTAGATCGGAATTCGCCTTGGCGGCAAACTCGTCAAAGTTAAGATCGAGATCCTCGACGCGCGGCGAGAGCTTCGATGCGTAATAGTAGCGCAAATAAGCCGGATCGAGGTGCTTCAAATAAGTCGAGGCCATGATGAATGTGCCGCGCGACTTGCTCATCTTCTCGCCGTTGACGGTCAAGAAGCCGTGAATGTGGACCTTCTTCGGAAGCGTGTAACCCGCGGCGTATAACATGCCCGGCCAAAAGAGCGTGTGGAAGTAGGTGATGTCTTTACCGATGAAATGATGAATTTCGACGCCGGAGTTTTGCCACCAATCGGCCAGCTTATCACCGGTCCGCGCGCACCATTCGGCGGTCGAAGCGACATAACCTATCGGCGCATCGAACCAGACATACCAATAATGCCCCGGCAGATCGGGGATCTCGAAGCCAAAATACCGCGCCGGACGCGAGACATCCCAATCGCGGAGCGGCTCTTTCAAAAAGTAGTTCTTGAGATAGTTGGCGATCTCGGGCTGAAGGGCGTCGCTGGTGTCGATCCAAGTTTCGAGCCAGGCGTGCAGCTTTTCTAACTCGACAAAGGCGTGCGGCGCGGAGCGCAGTTCCGGCTTCGCGCCGCTCAGCGTGCTATAAGGATTGATCAACTCCGTCGGGCTATAGGTTGCCAGGCACTTTTCGCAACTGTCGCCGTATTGTTCCGGCGTGCCGCATTTGGGGCAGGTTCCTTTCACGAAGCGGTCGGCCAAAAATGTGCCGGCCGTCGGATCGAAGAGCTGCGAAACCTCGCGCTCGGCGATCAAACCTTTGGCCCGCAACGCTTGCCAAAACTGCCCGCAGAGTTCGCGATTCGCCGGGCTGTGAGTGCTGCCGTAGTTGTCGTACTCGACGCCAAAGCCCGCGAAATCGCGGATGTGGGCATCGCGCATATCGGCGATAACCGCCTCTTCGCTGCGGCCCTCGCTCCGCGCGCGGTTCATGATCGCGGTGCCGTGCGTGTCGTCGGCGCAGACATACACGCAGCGATTGCCGCGGAGCTTTTGAAAGCGAACCCAAATGTCGGTCTGCAAATACTCGACTAGATGCCCCAAATGGATGTGCCCATTGGCATACGGCAAGGCGGAAGTGACTAGGATGCGGCGTGCTGTCATGTCTGGCGGCTTTCGGAGAATCCGGGCAAGAGCCGTATTTTAGCGGAATCGCGGAGGGCTGTAAGTAGGTCCCAACGTCCCGTTGGGAATTGAAGTCCGAACGGGACGTTCAGACCTACCTAAATTGACTTGACACGGTTGCCAGCACGCATTTATGATCGCCCGCTTTTCTCTAGCGACGAAATGGGATGATCGTGTGCCACTGGCATTCTGCCAGTGTCTGCGATTTGCGCTCAATTTTGAATCGTTGAGGTAATTGGCAAACTTGCACTGGCGGGACGCCAGTGGCACACAAGTCGTGGAATCCACATCGCAAAACCATTCACCCTGAAAGGGTGAAACTTTATGGTCAGAGCAAAACTTGGTTTCGCCCCGTTGGGGCTTGAATTTTTTGTGACGAAACGTGACCCAGGGCTGCGCCCTGGGCTTTCGAGCTGCGCCCCGATGGGGCTGTATTTAATCTGTGGGTTAGTATTTCTACTTTCAACGACAACTACTCGACTCCCCGCGGCCGAACCGGGTTCACCGAATTCCGCGCCTGCGGGCAAACCGCTGAATTGGCGGACCAAAGGAATGCCACTACCGATTGCGGCAAGTCCGCCTGCTCAACCCGAAGCGCCGGCAAAACCCGCGCAAACTGAACCGCGGCTGTTGGAACCGCGATTACTCGGTCCGGTCAACGCCGCCGCACTCAAGCCGCAGCTTCCTCCCGCGCCAGTTGATTCAGCCAAACAGCCGGTGATTCGCCTCGTCGCCGAAGAGTTGCCGCTCCCCGCGACCGGCAATCCTCGGTCGTCACTACCACAAAAGCAGAGTGCGACTAATAACGCGGACGACGACGCGACCATGCCGGTTTTATTGCAACTCCCGACACCGGTAAAACTTCCCGCTACCGCTCCAGGAACAACCGCCGAAAATCCTCCCGTCGCCGGGCAGGTGGAATTGCGGCTCAGCGGCAATCTTAGCCTGGCCGCGTTGGTGGCGTATGTCAGCGAACGGACCAATACCAAAATTATCTACGGTCCCGAATTGAGCAAAAGCACGATCACCGTGTTGGCTCCCGAGAAGGAGCCGGTCGAGAATTTACTGCAAATCCTCAACAGCGTTTTACGGAGCCAAGGCTTCGCGCTGGTCGATGACGAAACGCCCGGTTGGAAACGCGTTGTGTCGGCGGCCGATCTGCTCCGCTCCGCGCCGATCACCGATCCGCAACAAATTCCCCGCACGATGCAAGCCGGGCCGGTGACCACCACAATCCGTTTGAACTATGTCGAGCCGCAATCACTGGTCGCGTTTTTGAACAAGCTCTTTCCCGATCAAGCGGGGACCAACATCACGGTTTTCAACACCAACCGATTGCTGCTGGTCAGCGATTACGGTCCTTCATTGCGGCGGCTGATGCGGATCATTGAACTGGTCGATCGCCCGGCCACGGAAGTGGAATATGTCGTGTTTCGGGTAAAAAACCGCACTTCGGCCCCCTTGGCCGAGTTCCTTAAAAAGCTCTTGGCCCCTGCCGGCAAAGCGGGCGAAGGGACCGCCGTCACGGCGGCCGTCGAGATCATTGACGAACCGCGGAGCAACTCGATCGCCGTCGTCGGCTTGCCTGACTTGGTCAAGCGGGCCAGGCAATTGCTGGAAGAGTTCGACGTCTCGCTCGATCAGATCACGCAGATTTATCGCCTGCGGCAGATTTCAGCGGATCGGATGGACAAGATCATCGCTGGTACCTTGCCGCCGCAAGATGTGAAGCGCATCTATGAATCGACCATCGAGAAAGACACGAACCTCTTGATCGTCCGCGCCCCCCGTGAAATCCAACAGGTCGTGCAAAACCTGATCCGCGAGTTCGACGTGCAACTGCAAGCGGCTGAAAGCCCAATCCGGTTCTATAAACTCAAAAACGCCAATGCGATTGAAGTCCTTTATACCTTGATGGCGTTGCAGGAAGTCTCTGGCACGTCGCAAGTCCTCGGCTCAAGTTCGCCGGCCAACACGCCCGCGACTGTGCCTGGTGCCGCCGGCACGCCGGGTCAGCCGAATATCAACGTGGAATTGAACCTGGGTCAGGGGGGCGCGCGGCCGTTTCCTTATGGCGCCGGCGCGCCGTTTGGCTCGCAGTTTGGAGGCGTCTCGCCGTATGGCATGAATCCGGGACAAAACCCGAATCAGCCGCTACGGCTGCCGCTGGTTCCACCGGGGACCGATGTCGGTTATGGCAGCGGCAACGGGTTTGCCACCGCCCCCGGCCGCGCGCAAGAAAACAGGTTGAATCAACTCTCGGGCGTGCTGAATACGCAGTTGGGGGGCTTCGGCCAGTCGGCCACGCTGCCGGGGGGAGCGCGGGTGTCGGCCGATATCGGCACGAACAGTTTGATCATCATCGCTCCAGCGGCCACCCATGAAATGTACAAAAAGTTAATTGAATCGCTCGACCGGCGGCGACCGCAAGTGTTGATCGACGCCAAGATCATCGCGATTGATACCTCGGACAATTATTCATTGGGGGTCGAACTCTCGTTTGGCGATCGAATCGGAGCGAAGCGATTATTCAACTTCACATCGTTTGGGTTGAGCGAAGTGAATCCCCTCAACGGCGCGCTCACGATTAACCCCGGAACCGGCTATAATGCCACGTTGGTCGATCCCGATGTGGCCGATGTGGTGGTCCGCGCGTTAGCGCAACATCGCCGGGCGAAGGTACTCTCAGCGCCGCGAATTTTGGTTAACGACAATACTACTGGCGAGTTGGAAAGCGTGGTCAGCGTGCCGTTCGCCAGCGTGAACGCGTCGCAGACTGTTTCGACCACCAGCTTGGGGGGCGATCAACAAGCGGGGACGACAATCACCGTCACGCCGCACATCAACGAAAACGATCATCTGCTGCTGGAATACGCGGTTGAATTTAGCACGTTCAATAGTACGCCGACCGTGGGGGCGACCCTGCCGCCGCCGCGGACCATCGACCGCGTCGAAAGTACCGTCACGATTCCCGACGGACATACGGTGATTGTTGGCGGGCTGAAACGGGCGAAAAACAGCGACAGCTTCGACGGCATCCCCGGCTTGGAAAACATTCCGATCATCCGCGAATTGACCAGCCTGGCCAGCACGGCCGACGACAGCACTTCGTTTTTCCTCTTCATCCGCCCGGTGATTATGCGCGATGATCGTTTCGCGGATTTGAAATTTTATTCTGAAAAGTCGCTACATCAGGCGGGCGGGTCGAGCCTTCCGCAGAGCCAGCCGCGGATGATGAAATAGGCTTCGCTCGAATGCGTGGAATGGAACGCAGATTTAACTGATGGGGCTGATTGGCACGGATTCAGACAACAATTGTTTTCTACTTTGAAATCGAAGTCGAGAAGACTTCCTTTGTATCAATCGGCGAAAATCAGCCAAATCAGTTCCATTAGCGTTCTATTCCTAAATGTCCCAAAACACTTGTTTTATGGTATAATAATTGAACCGTCGTCAGCAGGGGATTGCGGCGTTTTCTTTTCTCACTAGCGCGATGGTTCCACGCGAGTCGGCGATTTCGGTTGCAAAGCGCGACGCGGATCTCTCCGCGCCGTTGATCGCCGCCGTTGTCGGTCCTGAAAGCGGCAAACAAGGCGACGAAGCGCGGCTCCGCGCGGCGGCAATAGCCCTTCAAATTCCGTTCGTCGAAGATTTAAGCGGTTTCACACCGGCGGCCGATTTTTTGAACCGCTTCGAGATCAGCTATGCGCGGCGCGAGTTCGTATTGGGCTTTGGTTCCGCGAACAATGCACTTACGGTTGCGCTCGCCACGTGGGACGGTTGGCGGCAACTCGATTTGGTGGCAAGATTGTTACGGCGACCGGTGACGCCGCTTTTTACCACCGCCGCGACGCTCACGGCGGCGATCAACGCCGCCTATGAAGATCGCCACGGCCAGGCGCAACAACTGGTTGAAACGCTTGACGGTCTCGATTCGCAGCAGATTCTCTCGCAAATCCGCACGCTGGCCGAACGCGAGGACTTGCTCGATTCGGCGGGGCGAGCGCCGGTGATCAAGCTGGTGAATCTGATTCTCTTCGAAGCGGTCAAAAACCGCGCGTCGGATATTCATATTCAACCGGCCGAAGACCGCTTGGTGGTCCGACAGCGGATTGACGGCGTGCTGTTTGATTCGTTAGACATTCCTAAAGCCCTGCAAGATGAAGTGCTGACGCGCGTGAAGGTGATGGGGCGGATGAATATCGCCGAAAAGCGGTTGCCGCAAGACGGCCGCGCCACGGTGCAAGTCGGTAATCGGCTCATCGACCTGCGGATCGCGTCGCTCCCGACCAGCCACAACGAGCGGATCGTCATTCGCCTGCTCGACAAAAGCGCCCGGCTTTACACGCTCAACGATCTGGGGATGCCGCCCGGCTCGCTCGAAAGATTCCGCGAATTGATCCGCTTGGACCACGGTCTGATCCTGGTCACCGGCCCGACCGGCAGCGGCAAAAGCACCACGCTTTACGCCGCGCTGCAGGAACTCAACACCAAAGTCCTCAACGCCCTCACGCTCGAAGACCCGATCGAGTATCAGCTCGACGATGTGAGCCAAACGCAGATCAATGAAAAGAAAGGCCTGACCTTCGCCACCGGGCTGCGGAGCATCTTGCGGCAAGACCCCGACATCATCATGGTCGGTGAGATCCGCGACCGCGAAACGGCCGCGCTGGCGATTCAAGCCTCGTTAACCGGGCATTTGGTCTTTAGCACGCTGCACACCAACGACGCCGCCACCGCGGTGACGCGGCTGCTTGATCTGGGGATTGAACCGTATCTGGTCGCCAGTTCGCTGGTGGCCACGTTGGCCCAGCGGTTGGTCCGCCGGATTTGCTCTCATTGCAAAACACCGCTCGATCCCTCCGATCGACCGGCTGCGATGGGAGAAAGCCTGTTTCACGGCAGCGGCTGCGCGAACTGTCGTCAAACGGGGTATCGCGGCCGAGTCGGGATTTATGAACTGCTCGTGATGGATGAGACCTGCCGCGAGCTCGTGCAAACGAGGGCGAACGCCGCGCAAATCCGCGCGGCCGCTATGGCCGGCGGAATGAAGCTCCTCCGCGACGACGGCCTAGCCAAAGCCCGCGCGGGCGAAACGACATTGGCCGAAGTGCTCCGCGTCAGCCGCACGGGTGAAGATGAGTAGGTCCTTACGTCTCGTCCGGACCTGTAGCGGTAGTTGACACCCACAGTAAGCGCGTTTGGAAAAAGGTTCCTATCGCGTTATGTCCGTTTTCAGTTCCCATCGGGACGATGGGACCTACTATGAGCCTTTTCACCTATCAAGCGCGCGACGCCGACCAGAACGCCGTGAATGGAACGGTGGCGGCCGATAGCGCGCGCCAGGCTCGCGAAATGCTCCGCGAACGAGGCTTGAAGATTGAAAACGTCGCTCCCCAATCTGTTCGGGCGAAGGGGGGCGTTTGGTCATTGCGGCTTTGGCCGAGGCACACCGCTCGGCAATGGTCGCTGGTCGTTCACGAGTTGTCTCTGTTGTTGGGCGCCGGGATCCCGCTGATTGAAGTGCTCGATACGGTCCTTGCCCAGCAGCGCGGCCCGTTAGCCGCCGGACTGACGCAAGTCCGCGAGCGCATTTCGGCCGGTGCCGGGTTCGCCGAGGCACTGGCCGAGCAGCCCGATCTGTTCGATCCGCTATCCGTCCACTTGGTCGAAGTGGGGGAAAACGCCGGCAACCTGGAGGAAATTCTCGGCCGTTTGGGAGACTTTCAGCAACGGCTCTGGGAATTCCGCGACCGAGTCACAACGGCCCTGTTGTACCCGGCGTTTTTGCTGGTCTTTGGCCTGGCTACAACGGTCTTTTTGATGACTTTCGTTATGCCGCCGCTGCTCGAAAACCTGCAAGAAACCCTGACCGAACTCCCTTGGCCGACCCGCGTTGTTAAAGCCTTTAGCGATGCGCTGTTAAGTTACGGCTGGATCATCGGGCTGGCGGTGTTGGGGGTGATCATGCTGGTGGTCGCCGCGTTGCGGACGGAAGCGGGTAAACGCCGCTGGCAGGGGTGGCTGCTGCGGATACCCGTTTTGGGCCAATTGGCCCTCAAGCAAACGCTGGCCCGCACGGCGATGATCATCGCCACGCTGCTAAAAAGCGGCATGGTGCTGACCCAGGCATTGCAGTTAGCCGCTCGTTCAGCGGATAATTTGATTGTGCGCGACGCGTTGGTCGAAGCGGGCCGGCGTGTGGCCGAAGGGAGCGATGTAGCGGGAGCTCTTGACCGCGCGGGGGTCTTTCCGCCTCTGGCCGTGCGGATTTTTTCGGTGGGGCAAGAGTCGGGCCGGCTTGAGGAATTGCTTACTCGGTTGTCGCAGGATTACGAAAAGCAAACGGCGACGGCGGCCGCGCGGCTGACGGCGTTGCTGGAGCCAATCACGATCGTGATCCTGGCGGTGTTTGTGGGGTTTGTGCTGTTGGCGACGATTCTGCCTATTTTGGAGGCTGGCAATGCCTTGCAAAACTGATACAA
>Ga0163144_10030385_pt1 | contig 10334 bp, 8 predicted proteins | sample OliLak19BULKMAT1_FD_123175 | JGI IMG/M metagenome (GOLD analysis project Ga0163144, IMG submission 123175) | Freshwater microbial mat bacterial communities from Lake Vanda, McMurdo Dry Valleys, Antarctica - Oligotrophic Lake LV.19.BULKMAT1 | ecosystem: Environmental > Aquatic > Freshwater > Lake...
AGGTGAGGCTACAAATCCAAAGGATAAACCAATCAACAGCGATCGCAATCCCTTCGGCAAAGTTGGCGACACTTCCCAATTACCAAAGCTTGGCATACGCAAGGAAATCACCTCTAATAATTGCAATCCCATCGCGATCGCAATTATTCCCATCACTACCGACCATCCCCAAGCTGCTTGTCCATAGATCTTGCCGAGCAAAGCAGCAGCTAGTCCGAAACCTGTCAGAGCGATCGCAAAGCCCAAACAAAACCATGCTGATTGCAGAGCTGCTTTCCATGTGCTTTTAGATTCATAGCCGCCAATATAACCAATTGTGAGCGGCAACATCGATAAGGTGCAAGGGGTAAGACTAGTGACTAGCCCCGCTAAAAACACCACTCCCACACTTGTCCATGAGGCTTGATCAAGTTGGCTATTCACTAAGGCATCTGACCATTGTTCAAGTTGGTAAAACCAATTTAGTAGCGATTGGAGTAGAGAGTCAATAGATTGGATCATAAAAATTGATGATATGAGATTTTAGAGCCGCAAGTGCTGAAAGCTTTTATTGTAGATGGATAATTTAAAATTGCCATTTCTTAAGGGTTTTGGTAACCTCCTCAATACGCACAGGCTTACTAATAAAATCATTCATACCAACTTTTAGGCAATTTTCACGATCTTCATTCATCACGTTTGCGGTCATGGCAACAATCTTAATTTGATGGGTTAGATTTGAAACTCCCCTTGCAGACTCCATTTGTCGAATCTGGCGAGTTGCTTCCAGTCCATCCATCTCAGGCATTTGGATATCCATCAAAATTAAATCGTAAGTTTTTTGTTCTATTGCTTTTAACACTTCTAATCCATTCAAAGCGCAATCAGCGTGATAGCCAAGTTTAGCTAAAAGCCGCAATGCAATCATTTGATTGAAAGAATTATCTTCCGCCAAAAGAATCCGCGTAGATTTAGCTCGATTTTCATTACTTTCTTCTTTGACAACTTCATTTAATGTTTGAGGTGAAGTTATTTTTTGCTTCTCTTTAACTAATAAATCCGACATTTCAAAAAAATTATTTGCTTTTCTGAGCTTCAAGGCAGAAGCTTTGGCAAGATGATAAAAATCTAAATTAGAACTTGAATCTTTAGATAAAGGCTCCATCTCTAAAACAATTAATTTATCGGAACGATGAACTACGCATTCAAAGAAATGTTTCTTGTTATTAATTTTAGACGTTAACTTAATTGGATTAACGATTTCTAAATTTTCTTCTAAAAGAAGTGGAACTAAAATATCAATCTGAGACTGAGGAAATAATTTTTGTAAAGGTTGATTAATTAATGAACTAGCGGGAATGCCAAAGAAAAAATCCGTATTCTCGCTGATCTGAACAATTTTTAATTCAGATTCTTTGATCACAATCAAAACACCATGGGGTTGAATCTGACCTGATAAATGAATTGCCTCGCGATCGCAATTTGTGAGATTAACTTCCCCAGTTGTAAAAAACTCTGATGAATTCATTATCGATTTCCAACACCTGATTCTTTTTTATAAAAATATTTATAAGCACATTCGTATTTAAGTAGAATGACTCTAATCCCCATTATATAGCGATCGCCACTTTCGTTAAGATGTAACATCGAAAGATGAAAGATTGCCATCGTTTTCTGCTAATTATGCTATCGAGCACTATAGCAAGTACTTTTTGTCATCATTTATTAAGTATAGCAATACGACAAATGGCTTAGGCATTTATCGGAACTGTGCGATCGCCGATCGCGTCAAAACTGGCATAACAGGAATTATGCAGACCACAGAGAATCAAATGAAATCTAGAGCGATCGCCTTAGGCGTTATATCGGCAATATTAGTAAGTATTCCTAGCTTTGGCAAAGTCACCGCCGCCGTTGCCGCACCAAAGGATTTTGAACCTGAAGAAAAAATCACAATGGAAGTCTATCGCTCAGCAAATCCTGCGGTGGTGACGATTAAAACCACTACTAGCACTGGTTCAGGCAGCATTATCACGCCTGAAGGTTTAGTGATTACTAATGAACATGTAATTCGTGACGCGAAAAACGGCAATGTGCGAATTATTAATACTGAAGGTAAAACTTATAATGGGCAAGTTCTCACGGTTGATCGTAAAAATGACTTAGCTCTGGTTCGGATTTTGTCTAGCAACACATCTAGCGATCGCTTTCCAAGCTTATCATTTGCCGATCGCGATCGCATTCTCGTTGGTCAAAAAGTGTTTGCGATCGGTAGTCCCTTTGGTTTGTCAGGAACTCTTACGACTGGTATTCTCAGCCGCGTTGCTCAAAATGGCGATCTGCAAACCGATGCTAGACTTAATCCTGGAAACTCAGGTGGACCTTTACTCAATTCTCGCAGTGAAATTATTGGAGTTAACAGAGCAATTTTCAGCCCTGATGGTCGTTCTAATACAGGAATTGGCTTTGCTATAAATGCAGCGATCGCTAAAGAATTTATTACTCGTAGCGCCGTTTTTACTCAACCCAATGCCACATCTAACCGCATTGCCAGCCTTGTTAACCCTCAAACTAGAGTTTCGTCTTCAGTTCCTTCACAAATTCCTACCTCCCCATCTATTGCGTCTACCCCATCAGCAGAACGCCATCAGTTGGGAGTAATCCTCAATCCTGCTAATCTCACAGTTTACGAAGTACGTCCTAATTCTCTCGCTAGCCGCATGGGTTTACAACGTGGCGATCGCTTTGTCAGTTTAAATGGAGCACTGATCAGCAATCCAAAACAGATTACTGATTATCTTGATCGGCGTCCAGCAGTGGCTCTTTTGACAGTAGCTAGAAGTACAGGTGTTACCAACTATCAAATTAAGTTTTAATATTATTTGGCTACTCCCTTCCCAGTATAAAAATAGACATTAAAAACCAAGAATTAGCGTTGCGGCGCTCTGCGCCGCAACGTCTAATCTTTCGCTGGGAAGGGAGTAAGTCGTTACAGGTCAAATACATAAAAAAGTAGAGAGTACATTTAAAGGAAAAGGGAGCGCTTAGCACTCCCTTTTGCCTCTATACTTTTTTCTCTCTATACTTAATAACTTACAAAACTACGCCCTTTGGTGTAGGGATAGCAGGTTGTAAATACATCGTCAATAGCTGCAAACCATTGTTGGCAAGGTGAGGCAGTTTTTGCAGCTTCTTCAACCATTCAGGATTATTAGATTCATCAATCTGCACCAACTTAGCATTGTTCTCTTCACACTTCTTGAGGCAAGCCCAGAACTTAGGATTTTCTAGGTTTAGAATTACAGGGAAAGCTTTGGCTGCATCGCGATTGGTTTCACGGAGAACTTCATCAACATACTTTCTTGTATCCATACCGATAGATTCATAAAACTCATTGCGAACACAGATATCATTGAGATACATAGTTGCAAATACAGATAGCAAGAAGAACTTACTCCAGAGATTAGCTCTGAGCCCTTTAATGTTATTAGTTTCGCTGCGAAGGAGAAGGCTACAAAAATCACCGTGACGACTCTCATCTTGACACCAATTTTCAAAGAAATTGAAGATTGGATAAAGGCGATATTCTGGATGAGCGAGGAAATGATGATGGATTTTTATATAACGCCAATAGCCAATCTTTTCCGAGAGATAGGTAGCGTAGAAAATAAACTTCGGTGCGAAGTAGGTATATTTCTTGGTTTTCGATAATGTCGAAAGATCGAGTTGTAGATCAAAGTCAGGCATTGCCTTGTTCAAGAAACCTGCGTGACGCGCTTCATCACGACTCATTAGGCTGAAAATTTCTGCCATGAGTGGGTTCTTGTCTTTGATTTTGACAGCGATTTCTTTGTAAAGCAAAAAGCCTGAAAATTCTGACGTGCAAGAGCCTTCTAGAAAAACGCGGAAATGCTCTCTTACTTTGGGGTCGATCTGATTCCAATCTTGGTTGAAATCAGCAGTGCGGACAAAGTGACGACGGTTATAGTCAAATTTGAATTCTTCGAGAATAGCTTCATATTCTGGCTTCAGATCGAAGATGTCCATATTTGCCATCGCTTCAAAGTCTGTCGTGTAGAAGCGTGGAGTTAGGATCGATTCGCGGCGACCAGTCCCGTTAACCTTTTGTTGGTTTGACTGGCTTACATCGGGTTTAGAAGGGGTAGCTACCATATTCTCTGTTTCTTAAATGCTGAATAAAGGTGTGGATAAATTGCAGTTTAAATACCTATCTGATAGCCTATTTTACGACTAGTGTCTAGTTTATGGGTAGTTATATCTAGAAATATGGTTTGTTTGTTAAGAAGTATTAAGCGATTTTTGATAAATATTTAAGAATAATTCACAAAGCGCGGCACTTAATTTAGTCGCAAATTTTGTAAATTTCAGTTTTATGCAGATAAATTGAAGCTTACAATAAAAAAATATATCTAAAAATAAATAGTATTAGCATGACGCAAAGACAAATCGCCGAGTTTTCTCTTCCTGATGGTAAGACATTTCTAGCTGAAGTAGATGAACTGCAAGATCCAAATGCTTTTGAACGTGCTGCAAATGTAAATGTAGAGCAGCTAGTCATTAAAGCTAAAAAAACTTTTGATGAAGTACTAGACGAGATCCAGCCTGTAGCTGCAGCGATTATTACCAAGCTGAGTAAGCTCAATACTCCTGCTGATGAAGTTGAAGTTAAGTTTGGCGTTAAGCTCAATGCTGAAGCTGGAGCGATTTTTGCGTCCGTGGGAGGTGAAGTCAATTATGAAATCACTTTAAAATGGAAGTCAGAAAAAGGGAAATAATTTATGTCGTTGAGCGCAGGTAATTACTTCCCAATTTTTAGGTCAGCGATCGCAAGGATCTTTCATGCTAACGGTGCGGTAGTTGGTGCGGGTTTTTTAGTGTCAGGGCGATCGCATAGCTATATTCTTACTTGCGCTCATGTTGTGACTCAGGCGCTTTCTTTGCCAAGGGATACTGTAGATTTACCTCGTGGTAACGTTTATCTGGATTTCCCTTTGATTTTGCCAGAACAAAAGTTTACGGCTAAGGTCGTTTTTTGGCGATCTGTTCAGGCTTCATCTGCTGAGCCTGAAGATATTGCAGGATTGGAGATAGAGGGACAATTGCCTAGTGAAGCCCAACCAATCAAGCTAATATCAGCAAATGATCTATGGGGTCATTCTTTACGCATTTTTGGGTTTCCTAGTGGACACAATGATGGGGTGTGGGCGACTGGTGTGCTGCGAGACAAACAAGCAAAGGGATGGGTGCAAATTGAGGATATTAAGGTGACGGGCTATAGAGTCGAGCCAGGTTTTAGCGGTGCGCCGATCTGGGATGAGACTTTAATGGATGTGGTTGGGATGGCTGTGGCAGCAGAGAAGCAACGTGAAGATGTTAAGGCTGCTTTTATGATTCCTGCTGATGTGTTAGTAAACGCATGGGCTGAATTGGAACAGGTTATGGGATCGACCATAAACAGACCAACTTCTATACTCAACAGGGTAAAGCAAGTGCAATGTCAGGGATTAAAAAAACGTCTTGACAGCTTAATTTCTAACTATGAGGTGGCTTACAATCAGTTAAACTATACCCTCAGTGCAGTGGATCGTAATATCATTCAAAATCAGATTGATGCGATCGAACAGGATATGCATAAAGTAGCGAGTGAGATGGAATCCTTGGGGTGCGAATGAGTTTAGGTACAAAGCCATCACTAACAACTGTGGAAAAGCAAGCGCTAGAGGATAGACTTGCGAAGTTACTCACTCATTTGCAGATTGCTTACGAAGAATTAAATACCCTCCAAAGTGCTGTTCAGAAGGATACAAAGCTAAATGAAATTAATTCTATCAAGCAAGAAGCGCAAAAAGTAGAAGAACAACTTAAGAACTTAGAGCGATCGCAAAATTCATTAGCTAGCTACGATAGTTACGAAAAAGACTGGAAACAAAAAATACATAATTTGGATTTGAAAGAATCTACAAAAATATTTAACTGTATTTTTGAGCAGTTTGAAGATCGAGATGGTGCATTTATTTTTCTGTTGAAAAATGGTAATGCTATGGGAGGCGAATGGTGTATTAATAAATTAAAGGAGTCTTTTAAAGCTAGAACATGGAGTATTGCCCATGCGATTCAATTTGGCAGAAGTGATACTGTCAATCAAGGTATATTTTTGAATCGTTTAGGTGGATATTTAGGTATGGGATTTAATGTGCCAACTTTAGAAGAATATACCAATCAAATTATTGAAAAAATCAGCATATCAATTGAGATTGGCAGCATAAATTTTATAGAATTGAAAGTTGACTCTCGTGGTCTTCAGGAAGGTTTCTTAGATTGGCTAATTCAGGATTTTTGGCATCAATTAGTTAACAAATTAGAAATAACTGCTCAAACAAAACCATTGTTTAAATTCATTGGCATTGTGTGTATTCAAGACAATCCCAAAGAAGATATAATCCCTGATTTATATTGTTGTACAGAAAAGGAGTTTGACTATCGAAAATTTTTAGAGTTACCTCTCGAAAATTGGACAGAAATAGATATCAGAAAATGGCTCATCACATATTCTGGGTTAATGTTAGAGCCTATTAAGTTCGATCTACAGAAAGTTAATATGCTTGCTAATGCAATCCATACAGATAGTGGAAAAGGTGAACCAAATTTAGCCTTTACATCACTCCTAGAAGAACTAGAAATAATTACTAAAAACTTTAGTGGCTATACAAACTAATTAATACCTAATTAATAAATTATGAATCCTAATACAAAATACAAACTAGATCTAAAACTAAGTAATCCCCATGCTGATGCGCCAAAGCATCCAGAGCCATATATTGCTAACGATGAGCTGATCAAAGCTGTGAATTTGGCGATATTTTTGCGGCGACCGCTATTGTTAGAAGGCGAGGCGGGCTGTGGCAAAACTCGGTTGGCTAGCGCGATCGCCTATGACTTAGGTTTACCCCTTTACCGTTGGGATATTCGTTCGGACACCAAGGCGCAGGAAGGATTGTATCGGTATGATGCGATTTTGCGCTTACATGACGTGCAAACGAAAGAAGCTGCCCAAGCGGGTAAACGCAATCCTAGTGATGCGACGAAGTATCGAGAATTTGGCGCACTTGGTAAGTCTTTTTTGGTTGCCGATCGCCCAGCCGTGGTGCTAATTGATGAAATCGATAAAGCGGATGTGGACTTTGCTAACGATTTGTTAGGAGTGCTTGACGAGCCTTGGACATTTGAAGTACGCGAAACTCAGGAAGCGCCGATCACTGCCAAGCACAAACCAATCGTGATCGTTACTACCAACAAAGAAAAATCTAATTTGCCTGCTCCATTTTTGCGCCGTTGCATTTATTATTTTGTTGAGTTTCCCAAGGACAAACTTAAGGAAATTGTCGAGATTCACTATCAGGTAAAGAAGGAAAAGGCTCCTGCTGCTAACTTAGTTGATGCCGCGATCGTTAGATTTACGGCAATTCGAGATGCCCAAAATCTTTTTAAACCACCAGGGACAAGTGAGTTTCTCGATTGGCTAAATGCTTTACATAAATTTGACGCTCAGCCTTACAGTGCCAACGAACTGGCTAAACCAGAGCATCTCATTCCCTATCGCGAGCTACTATTTAAAATCAGGCAGGATTGGCAGAGATATGCTGCCTCTCAAGGCTCATGAGTGAATTCGATCTTAAAGCGATCGCTCAAGATTTATTTAATAACCTACGCTCCAAGGATTGTGAGTTGGGCGTGGGTGAACTTTTAGCGGCAATGGAAGCGATCGATGGTGGCTTTGGCAATAGTTTGCCAGAGTTAGAAATAACTCTGCGGTTGTTATGGATTCATTCTCAAGTTGAGTATGGGCAGTTTCAGCTAAGTTGGGAAAATATTACATCTCGGCTGATTACCGAATCAGAACCCAAATCATCACAACCCGATCGCCTATCTCAGTTAGAGCAAGCAGAAGATGACCACCGCCAAGAAAGTTTTAGCCCACCCATAAAACAGGAGCCAGAGACTCCACCACAGTTAGAAGCATTACCAGTTCGCGCTCCTCGCGCTCCATTTGCACCTGTAGAGAGTGAGAACATATCATTTCAAACTTCTTTCCCTTTGACCCGTCGCTGTATGGCTTATGCATGGCGATCGCTACGGTTTACGGTTGCGGATGGTAAGCAAGATGTTTTGGATGTTGCGGCGACGGTGGATCGGACTGCTAAACAAGGATTTTTTCTGTCTCCTGTATATAAACGGAGACTGGTTAACCGCGCCCATTTATTGTTGTTGATCGATCGCAAAGGATCGATGATGCCTTTCCATCGGTTTATCAAAGACTTAGTGGACACGGCTCAGTCTGAGAGCAAAATTCAAAAGGTGGATGTCTACTATTTTCATAATGTCCCCGCCACAAGTGTTTATCGCGATCCTTACCTGACCGAACCGATCGCCATCAGTGATGTGATGGCTGGTTGTGATAGCGATACCAAGATTTTGATTGTCAGTGACGCGGGTGCGGCGAGAGGATTTCGGCAAATGGAACGCATCCAATCGACGATCAAATTTTTGTTTTTGATCAAGCAATCGACAAATTTAATTGCTTGGCTAAACCCTATGCCCCAAGAGCGTTGGGTCGGTAGTTCTGCTAAGATCGTGGCGAACCTCTTACCGATGTTGCCAATGGATCGCGATGGACTTAGCCTTGCGATCGATGTGTTGCAAGGCAAATTTTTGACTTAAGCAGGGAGGTTATGCAAATGGTAGATCTAATCGCCTCAGAAAAAGAAATTGCCCAGCAAACTGTAGAGCGCTTTGTCAGAAAGTTTGGTGAGCCATACAAGCTGTTGGCGTACCATGCGGCGCTGCCTCTATTGCTCACGCCCGAACTGCTTAATTATCTCCGCGCCGAATTTCTCTATGGACAAGTGCCTTGGATCGCCGAGGTTGATTTATTGCTCTCGCCTCTGTGTCAGCAAGTTGGGCATGAGCTGTATGCAATGGATACGGCGGCGCGAGCCTATTTATTGGAGGAGATGCAACAGGCGATCGGTGCTACCCGAATGCAAGCGGTAGCTCGTTTGTTGCTTGGCTATGTCAAATTATTGTCGTTGCATCATCCCTTTATGGGAGCGCCTGAATTAGAATCGCAACAATGGGCAGCCATGGTGTTTCTCGATGAGCATCGTGAAACCGCAGTTAATGAAATTGCTGAGGCGTTTCAGAGATGTGCTGCTAACGATGGTGTGGGTACTGCTGGTCAGTCTTTAATCAATAAGGCAGAAATGTCGAGGCTATCGAATTTGGCGCAAGAGTTTGCGCCACAGCTTAGGGAATATCCTGTGTTATTAGACTATGCTCAAACTGTCAGTCGAGTCCTAGACGATCCTAATGCTGATCATCGTGAAAAATTGAGGTCAAACTATGAGGTTTTACCCGATGTGCATTTATCTATACCTGATAGTTTAGTTATAGGGCGCAGTTTTGACTTAGATGCTTCATTACCTCCTAATTTTCCATCTATACAAGAGTTTGAGTTTGAAGTTGCCACGATCGCAAATGACGATCGCTTTGATGAGCAGATTCAGTCACAATCAGAGCCAATAATTCCACAAATTCAATTAGTGCCATTTAACTATCAGGTGGCGAAGATTCGGGTTAAGGAAGTACAGGAACGCAAGGGGGAATTTGGCATCGGTGAGAGGTCGCCAAAACAAAAAATCGAGATTGTCAAAACGCCGCGACAATGGCGACAGTTTGTGGAACAGATTAACGACGATCTCAACTTAGAGATGGTGTATGTCCCCAGTGGCGAGTTTGTGATGGGTGCGCCAGAAAGAGAAGAAGAAAGTCGTAGTAATGAACGTCCGACGCATCATGTGACCGTTCCAGCATTTTTGATGGGGAAATATCCGATCACGCAGGCGCAGTACGAAGCGGTGATGGGGACAAATCCATCGCGTTTTAAAGGTAGGTCAGACAGCGATCGCCGTCCTGTTGAGCAAGTTCTTTGGGATGATGCGAATGAATTTTGTAAGCGGCTGAGCGATCGCACAGGACGAGAATATCTGTTGCCAAGTGAGGCTCAATGGGAATATGCCTGTCGCGCCATGACCTCACCCCCAGCCCCTCTCCCTGAGGGAGAGGGGAGCAAGAGATCGGAGATTATTTATCCACCATTTCACTTTGGTGAAACTATTTCTACCAAAGTGGCAAATTATAATGGCTCGATCTATGGGCTTGGAGAAAAGGGTGAAAACCGAGGAGAAACCACACCTGTAGACCACTTTGGGGTAGCGAATGAGTTTGGGCTATGCGATATGCATGGAAACGTGTGGGAATGGTGTTTAGATACATGG
>Ga0163144_10030386_pt1 | contig 10334 bp, 5 predicted proteins | sample OliLak19BULKMAT1_FD_123175 | JGI IMG/M metagenome (GOLD analysis project Ga0163144, IMG submission 123175) | Freshwater microbial mat bacterial communities from Lake Vanda, McMurdo Dry Valleys, Antarctica - Oligotrophic Lake LV.19.BULKMAT1 | ecosystem: Environmental > Aquatic > Freshwater > Lake...
CGGTATTCGATGATCGCCGTTTCCGGCCGGAGCCAGAACGCGCTCAAATAGGCATGCCACAAATCGACATCGAGCAAATCCGCTCCACTCACATCGCGTGTAGCGTTCGACAGTTCATCGAAAAGCCGCGCCAGGCACAGCCGCTTTTCAGACTCCGAGAGGTCGGCAAGATTCGCCACGCGCAGCGGATAAGTACAGCGGTCACAGAAAATCGCATCCGGGCGATTTTCCCTATCGCAAACCACACAGCGGTTGGGGGCTTCCGTGCTGATAATCAAAGTCTATTAATTATCAGCAGAATTGAAAGAACCCGCCGCCGGATCCGTCTTGCTTGCGGCATGATTTTAGGCTGATAGGCTTACACGCCAAGCGGCCCGATCGCGGTGCGTCGTGGCGGCGGTTTGCGGAACGATGAGTACATTTCTGAAGAGTCCGTTAACTTTGTACGACCCCGGCTGGTTTCTCCGTATTCTGTATTAATTTGATGTAAGTAGGGAGAGGTAAATGTCACGAATGAAAGCGATCGTGTGTCGTCAGTATGGTTCGCCCGACGTGTTGCACCTGGAGGAAGTCCAGAAGCCGACCGCGGCGGGGTTTGTCGAGGTGAAGGCGGTGGCAGACTCGCGCGGTGCTCGGCCGTTCGTTGGTGCTGCACCCAAGACGGTCGCCGTCGACATTCATTCTGCGGGCGTGAGGATCGAACTGTCCGGGCCCAGGCACCCGGTGACCGGGACGATCAACTACATGCTGAACCAGTGGAAACCACTGACCGTATTCCTGACCGACGGGGCGATTGCCATTCACAACAACGTCGCCTAGCAGGAGATGAAGCGGATCGCGTTGAACCGCAAAAACAGCCTGTTCGTCGGCAACGCCCGCGGCGGAGAAACCGCCGCGATCCTCAGCAGCTTCACCAGCACCTGCCGCCGATACGGCCTCGACCCGCAGGTTTACTTCACACAACTGCTGACGAATTTGCCGACCACCCCGCTGAGCCAACTCGACAATTGGCTGCCAGACCAATGGCAACCGCCGATGCGCGGGGTGTCGTTTATCTTGCGGACACGAACGGTGAGAATAGGGTCATTTTCAATCCTTTTTGCTGGGGTCGATTCGCGACATCGTAGTCGCGGGACGTGCCGGTGATCTCGTTGACGACGAATAAGTCGCGCGGTGCCTCGGTGAGTCTGGGCGAAAACAATTAAGTGTCTAATTCTTGGGTATTCATTTGTAATCGATGCAGTGAATGCCTCATTTCTAGTATTGGATTTTAGGTCTACGCCTTCGTCTTCGCCTTAGGTCGACGTGATCGGCCTAGGAGTGTCGATGCCAAGCCGAGGAAGACCAAAGCGCCGGTCGGTTCTGGTACAGAAACTGTCTGAAACTCCGCGAGGGCGAAGCGCAGATTGCTGAACTCGACGATAGATTGGTCGTCGGTCGTTGGATCCAGGCGAATCATCAACGTGTGAAGTCCGGTTTCGTACGTCGAGGGCAGCGAGATCCAGCCTGTGGACTGCAACCCGATGCTGCCGTCGCTGAAGAAGCCCAGGGCCTGCTCGCCGTCGAGGAAGAGGGAGAAGAGGCCATCCCCGTCGCCTTGGAAGAGGTAGTCGAACGAGACCAGGTCGACCGGACCTGTCAATTCAATGGGAATGGTCACGAAAACCGGTGAACCGGTCGCCATGGTAATCGCAGAGTTGTCCTGCGCATAGGTGACGATACCGGTGTCGCTTTCTATGTTTAAAAGGGTGTGAAGAGCGGGATTTTGAAGATTAACCTCGCCAACGCGCAAGTCCCAGGTGTTATCCGTCCTGAGGATGACGCGTTCTCCGCGGTTGAGGAGGTCGGCGTGTGTGGGGTTGTAAAGCGCCTCGCCGACTCGTTCTCTGCTGATCTCGTATCCCCATCCACCGACGGCCCATTTGCGAAGCTCGGTCGGATTATTGATGTACGCCTGAGTGTTCATGTACCAGTATCGGGGCCACGCGTGACGATTTTCGATGTCGAAGGGATCAGTTCCCGTGCCGGGCAGCACATCGGGGGCGAGGTCACTTACGTCGATGTTGAGCAGGTTCTGAAAATCCCACTTTGTGAAAGGCAGAAACGTACGGTCGACGTAGTGCTCGGCATAATCTGCCGTCGCGCCCAGCGCGGGCGTGGGTTTACCGACGATTCGAAAGCCTTTGTAGCCTTCAAGTGTTCCCTGGCTGTTGTGACCGAACGCGTCGAAGATCGTCAGTTGTGACGTGACGTTCCGGTTGGCCTCGAACCAGTCGACGATCGTGTTGGCCATCCACGTTCCCGCGCTGTGGCCGAGCGAATGGACGTGTGAATAGTTCGCCTCACCGTTCTCGGCCATCCACATGCCGATCCCTTCACCGAGGCTGGTCGCGTTGTAACCGGCGTAAGTGGCGGCTGGATAGGCGGCGTCGAGCCCAAACAACCCCGAGCCGGGATTGACTTTGTCGGCGGCACTGTAGCCACTGAATTCCGGCCAGGTGACGGAGTAGGCGTCCCAATTCCCGCCGACAGCCTTGGCCGCGGCATCGCGGGCCATCACATCCTGCCAACGCAGGGTTTTGTCAAGTCCGCCTGGAATCGTCGGGAATTCTGCCGTGGCATCACCGATCCCGTGCGAGACAATGACCAGATTTCCGCTCCCGGAAATGTTGCTCATGGGTCGTGGCTGTCGAACGACGGCTAATTCAATCTTCTCCCGATCGTTCGCGGCCTTGGTGTAGAGCGGCGACCAGAAGCGTGGATCGTCGGTCAGGCTGTCATTGTTCCAGTTTCCCTCGTAATCGATTTTCGACCCCTTGATCTTGTCGAATCGACTTCGCCCGCCGGGCGCTGCACTTTGAATGCGATGGGCTTCGAGCACGTTGTATCGGTCACCGATCTTGGGCAGTCCAATTTCCGAATCGACTTTGACTTCAAGCGTGCCCGCCAGTTGTGCGTTGCCTGTGATGTAAATGGGAACGTGCTGGTTGGGACGGGAATCGTACCCACTGTTGCCGGAGTATTCGGCCTTGCTCTCGGGCGTGACCCAAACGCGAAGCGTGCCTTCCGCGGATTGCTGGTAATCACCGACGATGATCATCTGGGCGTGCCGCTGGCTGGCGAGTTTACCGTCGGCGAGGGTACTGCTGTGCGCGATCCATTTATCGGCGTCGTGACCGGGCTCGATCACGCCCTTGTTGTAGACCTTGGAAGTTTCGATGCGCCCGAATCCGCTGACCTGCGCGTCAGCGACATTGGCAGCAATCGGTGCGACGTTCACCTGCTGGGCGCTCTTGAGTCGACCACCGGCCAGCTCGACCTTAGCGCGACCCGACACTTCCCAGGGCGCTGTGGCTTGCACGTCCAGAGTCGCCTCTGGTTTGTTCGCGCTCTCCCGTTGAATCTTGATCGACCCTCGCGTGATGCTGAGCTCGAGCGGTCGATTCTGTCCCGGCTTGAGAGTGAGGGTTCCAGAATTGATGGTTACTTTTCCGTCGTCTTCGATGGACAGACGCCCGGCAATTTCGGTAACACCTTTTTCGCTGACCTTAAGCTCGCCGCCGCGCAGGCGCACGTTGGATTCGGCGAACTTGATGAGTCCTTCATTAGTCGAATGTAAGACCGAATCGGTGAAGACCGTGGTGTCTTTCAATTCGACTTTGCCGCCTTTGTCCACGGTGACGGTGGCGGTGCCCCCGCGGCCGTTTTCGTCACCGCCGAGGTGCAGCGTGTCGGCAAAGCGCAACGTCGACCGCTGGAGAATGGGCGCGGAGTTGGCATCAATGAACTGGTAGTACGACGTACCCCAATATCCGACGGGGAAATCGAAGGGTCCGCTCCCGCCGCCGGTGCGTGAAAAGCCGGGTGGCGCGGGTATAGCAGAGACGCCGTCGGCGCGACCAACATTGATCGTTGCGTTTGATCCGGTGGCAAGTCCAAAATGACTCGGATCAGACACGTTGATGTCAGAGCCATCAAGTACATCGAGCCGGCCAATACCGAAATTACCGACGACGAGCGTTCCGTCTATATCGACATGAGAATTGCGGAATGTGAGCGTTCCGTTGGACCCAGAGAGTTGGCCGATGCCCAGGCCGGCGATCACGCTATTCTGCGGGATGTAGTTTGCGACGGAAACGGTGGAATCGTAACGGCGAGCGTTGGCGACGGTGGCGCTGGCGACTCCGGAAAGCCCGACGTCCATCGCGGTCCGAAGAAGCGGAGAGACGCCAAAACGGGCGCGTCCGGTATCGCCGACGTCGATGCCGGCGAGGTTGAGATTCAGCGTGATGGCGCTGCCCTGATCGACCAGAAGTCGATGGGAACGAATGCCGTATGGATCGAGGACGCCGTCGTCGGGATGACCACCTAATCCACTCGTGCCTTCGGTCGACCCCATCTCATCTTGGCCGACGTGAACGATTCCACCCGCGCCGAGGAACGCATGTCCGGAGGCGTAATAGCCCTCGGGCACAGGAAGAAACGGCTCGGCAGCATTGGCGCTGCCTACATATCCGCCCCCATTCCAGTAGATCGAGGTTCCGCTCCAGATTCGATCCCATTCGCCTTGGTAGCGCTCGAAATCGGCGTGCGCGAAGGATGTCGCGGTCAGAACGGAAGCAACCGCAGAGGCGAGGGCGCGTCGGGAGAATAGTTTTGAGTTCATGAGAATGTCCTGGCAAATTAGTGAGGAACCGTAACGAATCGGCGTGGTGTTCGTGGGCGTCTTGCGCAAACCACGAGCATTGCCGCAAGCGTAATTGTTGCGGTAGCGGGTTCGGGTACGACGGAGACGTTGAATGATCCCGTAAAAGTTTGTCCTGTGAAGATTGAACCTGAGAGAGCGTCTGAGACGTCAAAGAGGGGTGAGCCGGTGAGATAGCGGATGTTGTAGTTTCCATCGCCGACACCGAGGACGGTCACGTCGAGGTCAACGCCAAGGAGCCCGACGGGCAGGTTCAGGACATAATGACGAAACGGATCGAGCGTCGGATCGGTGTCCTCGTCCACTGGAGCAGGATCATCGAAGGCCGACTTGGTGAGGAGAATGTCGCCTTCGAGGAGGAATTCGGGGCTGGAGACGTAGCGTTGACCGGTGAGAGGATCGGTTAACACGAGTTCGACGGGCGAGTTGACGGCAATGGAGGGAACGATGTTCTGCTGATCGCTGGTGAAGCGGGTGATCATCTGGTTTTGGCGGTAGTCGGGGAGTGTGAACTCGTAGGGTCGTCCGTCGGGCGCGTTGAGGGTGGAGAAGAAGCGTTTGTTGTTGAACCACTCCAGAGGATCGTGGCGGAGGCGTTTGGTGGGATGATTGGGCTGGGCGGCGGAGTAGTTGTTGAGTTGTTGGAAGAAGTTGTCCATGGTCATGTTGAACGTTTCTTCGACGCGGAAGTCCCCGTCACTGTCCATGGCGTATCCCGAGATGACGCCGGAGTAGCTGGAGGTTCCCCAGCCGGGGTCGATGATGTAGACGTCGGAGGGGCGGACAGTGTCACCGGGCTTGAGGGCGGGGTTAATGCCGTAGGCGACGAGGTAGTGGACATTGTCGTTGCTGGAGCGGAGGCGTTGGTTGGAATCGCCGCCGAGTCCGATGGTGGAGTGGCTCGGCACACCGACCATGACGGGGGAGCCGTCCCACAGCGCGTTAACGAGGGTGCTCCAGTTGCCCGAACGGTCGGCCTGGACGCTAATGCGGACGGGCTTGCTATCGGGCCCGGTGGCGTTGTAGGTCCAGCTGTTGACGTGGGTGGAGTTTCCGGAGGTCAGATTGTTACTCTTGACGTGAGAGAGCATCTGCGTGGGTGTGACATCATTGCCAAACATCCCCGCGACGACGGCGAGTGAGGTGATGGTGCATCCGACCTGGCTCATTTTCTTGTCGCTGATAAAGCTGTCCGCCCAGGGGCTGGAAAACTGCTTGTACTTCGCGAGAGGCTTGAGGTGAATGCCGGCGGCGTCGCGGCCGTATTGGACGGAGAGGGCTTGTCCGTCCAGGTCGATCGTGCGTCCGGCGTGGTCGGCGTGACCGACGACCTGCTCGGCGGAGGCGACGTGGTAATAAGTGGAGTCGGCGGGCCGGAAGTCCTCGTCCCGGGTCGCGAGAATCGATCCGCGGGCGACCTGCGCCTGCTCCTTCACCGCAATGGGAACGAACTGTGCAGCCTGACCCGAGGAATGCGCGAGTGTCGCGCCGATGTGCACCTTAATTTGACTGTTGTTCGACACCTCCAGCCGGCCGTCGAGCTTGACCTTTCCCTCCTCTTCGATCGTTACCGCTCCTCCGGTAAGTTTCAGGGTGCCTTCTGCAAGCCCCCGGAGTTCACCGTTCTTTTTGATCGTGACCGACGAGCCTATGAGGATGGTTGCGTCCTTGATTTCCACCCGACCGGCGTCGTCGATCGTAACGGTAGCTTGCCCGCCGCTGGACTGCTGGGTCCCGCCGAGTGTCACGTTTTTCTGATATCGCAGGACTGACTGCGCGGCGATCGGCGCGGAGTTGGCGTCCACGAAGCTATAGAAGTCCGTGCCAAGATAACCTGCGGGCCAGTAATCGAAGGGATATCCGCCCTCTCGCGCGAACCCGGCGGGAGCGCCAGGAATCGACGCGCTGCTTCGACCTTTGACCAGCACGGTGCTTGTCGAACCGATCTGTTCTGCAATCGTGCTGTCGTCGGTGACGTAAACCGTCGAGCCATCGACCACTTGCAAGTGTCCGTGTCCGGCATTACCGACCACTAATCGCCCGTCAATCAGCGCGTCTGAATTCTGAAAGGTAAGGCGTCCGGTGCTGCCCGCGAACTGCCCAATCCCGACGCCCGCGAGCTGTGTCGATTCGTAAATGTAATAGCTCGAACTGGCAGGGACGGAGTCGTTACGCCGCGCATTGGCGATGACAAGCGAGCCCGTCCCACTCGTGCCGACGTCGAGCGAGGTCGTCGTGGCCGACGAGGTTCCACTGCGCGCCCAATCTGGTTGACCAATGACTAATGGGGCAAGGTTGAGATTAAGTTGAATATTCGCTTGGTTGACGATCAACACATCTGCACGGGCGGTATTGGGTGTGACGATCCCACCGTTGTCCCACGACTGTGTGTAGCCTGTCCCGCCGGTGTGATTAACGAAATATTCACCTGCCTGCACGACGGCGCTGGTCCCGCCGTCAAAGTGGCGACGCAGTTGGTCCGTGTAACCGACATTGCTGGGCGCCCAGGCTTCGTCGTAGGCGCCGCCGCTCCAGTAACTGGAGTCACCGGACCAGTTTTGACTCACGGGAAAAGATCCATAGGGCACATCCCCCCGAGCGAGCGAGGCGCCCGCGAGGACTCCAGCAACGGCGAGGCAAAGCGTTCGTCGAATACGATGAGGCGATTGCGGGCTTGGCTTAGTCATGATCGATCTTCCTACAGGCAGGCACAGCTAGCTTTAAAGAATCGCAGCGGATCGCACTCGTGCCAATCGGCGGCGCATGAGGAGTAAGCCTCCGGTCAAGACGAGCAGCAGACTGGACGGCTCGGGGACGGTCGTGCCCGAGAGCGAAAAATTGTCGATTGAGACGGTTCCAAAAAAGGACGGCTGGCCCGGTGAACGCGAATGCCAGCCGAGAAAATGCTGCACTTCGATGGAGACGCTAGCCAACTCTCCTAAATTGGTTGAAGGGACAGTCAGAATGGGATTACTGTTCAGTCGCGCGATCATCGCCGGCCCCGTGCGCTCGAGTTGGACGAGGAACGATCCGGTATAGGGTTGATCATGTGGAATGCTGCTGAAGATGTTACTCTCGCCAATACTCGCAAAGTCGTCACCGGGATGATCGACCCAGGCATCAGTGAGCCCGACGCTGGCCATGACATCACCAACGGTATTTCGCAAAACGAGTGAAACCTGCTGCATGGCACGCCACTGCGCCCCAGGAACATCAGCGGCGTCCCAGCTAAACGTCAGCGCTGCGGAGAAGTCGGTTAAAGGCGTGACATCGCTACGTAGCCGCACGCCCGCCCATCCATTGTTGGCGACGGTGTCAACGATGTCGTGGATGATGAGTTTTCCACCCGCCATCGATGTTGTCCAATAATTCGTCGCCGGCGCCTGGTCGTACGGGCTGACCGTCCAGGCGGAACTGAGAGTAGGACCGCTGAACGAATCGGTGAAGGCGAAAGGCGCGGCGTGCACGCGGGCCGTACAGCAGAACGCGGCGACAAAACCGAACAGAGAAGGAGTGAGTCGTTTAAAAGAGTAACGCATGAAATCCTTTTAAGTAAAAGCTGTCGGGCGGATAAAGCTCCATTTAGCTGGAGTTGCTACACTTGACGAAGAAAGGGACGAATGACTGACGCAAGCGGCACAAGCGACACCCCGCAGGTTTCGATTGTGATGACGTCGTACAACCGCGCACGAACGTTGGAGCAGGGGGTGCGCAGTGTGTTGACGCAGACTTTTTCGAATTTCGAGTTGATCCTGTTCGACGACGGCTCGACGGACGGCTCGGCGGAGATGGGACGGCGATTTGCCGAAATGGACCCGCGCGTGCGTCACGCTACCGCGGCGCATCGTGGGGTTTGGCCGGCGACTCGCGATGCGATCGCGTTGAGCCGCGCTCCGCTGGTGGGTTGGGTGGATTCCGATGACTTGCTGGTGTCGACCGCGCTGCAAGAGACGGTGAAGGCGATGCACGCTCACCCGTCCGCCGACGCAGTTTACACGGACTATCTCGATGTTGATGACTCGCTGAGCGTGATCGGATACGGCAACCGCTGCACGATCCCATATAGCGCCGAGGCACTGCTGACGAGCTTCATGACATTTCACTTTCGGCTGATTCGCCGCTCGGCTTACGACGCCGTAGGCGGCATCGACGCCAGCTTTACTGCCGCGGGGGACTACGACCTGTGCCTTCGCTTGAGCGAGCAACGTGGCGGATTTGTCCATTTGACCCGGCCGCTGTATCTGTACCGCAACCACCGGGACAACATCAGCTATGGACGACGCGTGGAGCAGATTGCGATGACCGAGCGTGCGATCCGCGCCGCGATGAACCGCCGCGGACTTGAGGGGAGCCATGAACTGTTTGTGGACTTGATGGCATACTTCAAGGTAGAGCCGAAACGAACTTGACGGAAAGTAGTTTGCCCGGCGACGTGCCAGCGCCCACCAAACCAGAGCCGTGTGCTTCAATGGTTCAAGAAGATACGAGACAACCATCTAACCTTCCCTTCTCGGGAGAAGTGCGACCAGTCGAACCTGGCAAATCATGGCGGAATTCATTCGACCGCGTTCGTCGATCTCGTCTTGTAAGCGGAGTCTGCTCCGAAACAGTTTGCGGCAACCATCTTAAAATACCGCAAAGAATCGACTAAGATTCTGCTAATAACAAAGTGACCATCTATCTCCCGGCGACGGATGCGTTCATCATACGCAGGCCATTGTGTCCGAGCGGCACCCTCCGCAAGTAAACTGCAACCGGAAGTCTCGGGTCGCAACATGACCGTAGGTTCATTGTTCTTTCGGATCGGCCGCGCCTATCTTCGCATGTCGCGTTAAAGCTCGATATACACGGAAAAGTAGTCCGATTGCATTGCCGGGAAAATAGAATTCGTCGACGCCACCGTCCCGAGGGACAACTCTGCAATGATGAAGCTGAACGAAGCCGGAGCGTCGAAGTTCAGACTCCGTTTCCATTGGAGCGAAGCGGTCGTCTTCGGCCGCCAGCAAGCCACGCGAGAGACAAGAACATCAGGCCTAATGACGCAGGTTCTGGAATGGCTGATGTGTAGTTTGTCGCAATTTCGGAGGCGCTAAGTGCTCGGGTATAGAGTTGCACGTCATCGATGAGGCCCGTGTAGAAACTCTCTCGCGGCACGGGATCGTTGGAGTTATTAGGGCCCGTAAAAAGCCCGCCGACACGAAACCAATTGCTGCCAAAGTCTGATCCGCCCAGGGTTTGGGCGACAAGTCCGAGTCCGGCAGTGGACTGCGAGATCAGCACGCCATCAGTATAAAGCGACCAGGTGGAGCCCGCGCGAGAGAATGCGACGTAATGCCACTCGCCATCGGCGAGGTTGACGCTGCCAGCCAAGTCGACCCTATTCAGTGGATAATCGCGTGCCTGGGCCTCCACGCGACCGGAGGAATCCATGGTGATTCCATAAAGGACGCGTTGGCCGTAGAAGTAGCTGACCACACCGCCGGGAGTGGTTGTGTTCAGCCAACTGCCGAGGGTAAAGTCGCCTGCCCGCACGTCGAAAGGCGCACTGTAAATCGACACTCCGCCATTGCCGGAGAATCGATAGGCGTTCCCCTCTATGCCTGCCTGGCCGCGCGTGACGTTGTAAAGC
>Ga0163144_10030392_pt1 | contig 10333 bp, 8 predicted proteins | sample OliLak19BULKMAT1_FD_123175 | JGI IMG/M metagenome (GOLD analysis project Ga0163144, IMG submission 123175) | Freshwater microbial mat bacterial communities from Lake Vanda, McMurdo Dry Valleys, Antarctica - Oligotrophic Lake LV.19.BULKMAT1 | ecosystem: Environmental > Aquatic > Freshwater > Lake...
CCCACTCGGCGATGGCAAGGTCGGGCTCTACGTCCTGGATGTCAGCGGCCATGGTGTTGCGGCGGCCCTGCTGTCGGTGACTCTGAGCCGTCTGCTCTCCCCGCCTTCGGAGCCGGCTTCGATTCTGATTCAGAAGGGAGACGTTGGGGATCGGTTAGATATCATCCCCGCCCGCCGAGGTCGCCGCCCGCCTGAACCGACTCTTTCCCTTCGACTCTGCAACCGGGCAGTTCGCGACTCTGGTCTACGGGATCCTGGACACTGCGAGCGGGGAGTTTCGCTATGTCTCAGCCGGGCAGCCTGGCCCGGTGCATCTGCCCTCCGGTGCCGATCCGGTAATTTTGGAGAGCCAGGGGTTCCCGATCGGAATAGCCGCCGATGCCTTCGAGGAAAGGTCGGTCTGCCTGGGCGCGGGAGATCGCCTGTACCTATATTCCGATGGTGTCCCCGAGGCGATGGACTCCGCCGGTAAACTGTATGGAACCTTCCGGCTTCTGGAAGCGATCGGCCAGGCGCGGTCCCAACAGCTACAGGAGGGTGTTGCTACTCTTCTGGAAGAAATCACGCGATGGCACGGATCCGAGAGACCTCAGGACGATATCTCAATCCTGACAGTCGAGGTCGCGGGCACGCCGAGCTGATAGCGGTCAACAACCCATTCTCCGGCACGTCACTTGCCTGCGATTTTCCACATTGCTTCAGCATTAATATGCCTGGTGAAGCAATCCTGAGCAGCAAACATATGGTACTTGCAAGATTTTGGCCGAGGCGTTTCAAGATGGATGGCAGCCATATCATAGGCTGTTGATCGATCATCATGGCGGGAAAGCGACCACATCAGTTCCATTCGCCACGGATTCTTTCCGCCATGCCATGAGCCCCGAGAATTCCGCAGCCAGAAAGAGAACTCGTTCACAGGCAATTCGTGATGACGCCGATGACGAGGAGATCAGAAGGATTCCATCGACACCGGCATGTTGTTTGCGTTGCGATATTAGCCGGCGACTGCGACGTGTGTCGTGTTGGAAGCAAAGCCGTGTTGGCTTTGCAAGGGACTGAGTCAAGTCTGTGCGAATGGTTCGTCCCAGCTGAGTGGTAATGGGGTGCCTTAGTAGAAACTTTCTGAGGAGAACGGGTGATGGCTTTAAGGAAAACTGTAGTGAATTCATTTTCGTGGGCAGTGATGGGATTTGCGCTCACCGGCGCAGCCTATGGTCAGGTGGCTGACCCAGGTATCACAGACGGGAGTATCGTAAGAGATGGGCAGATCGAGACAGAGACTGTCACCGAGGCACCAACACCGGCGGTCGACTCGGCTGCAACGGCAGAAGCCAATTTAAAAAACAATGCGAATGCTAATGTTGGCGTGAATGGTTTGAATAATCCCTCAACTGTTGCACAGGCCTCAAATGCGACGACCAATTTGAATCCATTTGGTGCAACATTTGATTCCAATTCAACAGACCGACTCATCATCCAGGATATGCAGGCGAATAGCGCCGCATCGCGTCTCGGCCTTCAGGCTGGGGACAGAATCATCGAATTCAATGGCCAGACTTACACAGATGTCAACCAATTCGATCGGGATCTGGTCCAATTGAGGAATGGCAATACTGATATTCCAATCACTTACGAGCGAAACGGGATGCGCTACACAAAGAGTTTTCGCATGTCATCGCAAAACCCACAACAGACCTACAATGAACCCACCTACGGAAATCAGGGGTTGAATAATCAATCTCACAATTCAGGACAAGTGTCTCATTCAGCCGCTCGACCAATGTACGGAATGGGAGCAAACCCGGGACACGGTGGCGGGGCTGCGGCATATGGAAATAACTCCTATCAGGGTCAAGCCTGTTGCGGTGGACCAGTCCATGAACAGCAGCGCGGCAGTGGACGTCATCACGGCGGTCGTCGTCATCACCGACGATGCTGCCGATAAATTTCGGTTGCTACGGCACGCAAACATTTCGAACGTGCTTCCGGTTGGCGATCAACGAGGTAAGCCGACGTGATGAAATCCTTCGGGGTTTCCGCGTCGGCTCTTTTTCATCAGAGTTTTGCCGGAGAATTGCCGCGAAATCAGGGAACGTGCGGAGAAGAAATTCAGCGAATTGATTGATGACATGCAACCGCTGGTTCGTGGCGAAACTTATTGTTGAGCAGTGTGGAGACGATTACATGAAACTTGAAAATATTCCCAATGCATCGATATCGCCCATGGCAGTGCCGGGAACACAGTCAGCTGAATGGACCGAGCACGAGCATGTCTCGGAGCAAGTGCAACTTGAGGCACAGAAACTCGTCGATCTCGCCGGCAGTTCGGAACTCGCCAGAAATGCGATCAATGTTGCCGATGAACGTCAGGCAGCCATGCCTTCCGAAGATCCCACGCCTGCTTTGCCGACAGCTGTCAATGAACCGGATTCGTTTAAAAAGGCTCTGGAAGACTTTGAAACGTCGCTCGAACGTCCGGTGATCGCCGGCGAATTGATGGACTGGGTGGCCACAGCAGAGCGCGCGCATCAACAACTAGGTCTGTACTTGCGATCGGATGTGCAACTCGCGCATGCCGACTCATACGCTACGATCTTGAGGCAGGATTCAGATCTTTCGAGCCGAGTAGCGGAGTTGCGGGCTACCGATGAACAACTGTTGCACATCGAATTTGACAAGATCGCTCAAAGTCTCAGTCAGCTGCACGACCGCGCTCAGTCATCCGCACAGGACGAACTGAAGGCAGAAATCCTGCGCGTGGAAGTGGTTCGCCAGGGCCTGGCATTTATCATCAGTGCGCGTACCCAGGAAACGGCGATTACGACGTGGTTCAGCGAGGCATTCAATCGAGATTGCGGCACCGGCGAATAACAGCTGACGGAATAAAAGGATCACGATCTGCCTGCATCCTGGTGAGCGACCAGTTGCATGGACACCCACGCGCGGGGCGTTGCCCACGCGGTTCACCGAATGTGCCAGCGTCAACCACGCGCGGAATAAGGAACCCGAATCATGAACGCAAAATCAGAACAATCTACCTCCGTCTGGATGCAGGCGGGAGAGATCCCCGTCCACGCCGCCCTCAATGCGGACGTCGAGACAGATGTTTGCATCGTCGGTGCGGGAATCGCGGGCATAACGACCGCCTACCTGCTGCTCAAGGAGGGGAAATCCGTGATCGTCCTGGACGACGGACCGATCGGGGGTGGACAGACGGCGCGGACAACAGCGCATCTTTCCAACGCAATCGACGATCGATATACTGAGATTGAGAGCTGGCACGGTCAGGACGGAGCGAGACTGGCAGCCGAAAGCCACACGGCGGCGATTGACAAAATTGAAGCAATCGTCAACCGGGAAGGGATCGATTGCGATTTCGAGCGGCTCGATGGATTCCTGTTTTCCCCTGCGGAGACCGGGCCAGAACTGCTGGAGAGCGAATTTCAAGCCGCTCGACGAGCCGGTGTGGCAAATGTAGTACTTGTTCAGACATCGCCGATCTATTCATTCGACACCGGAGTGTGTCTTCGATTTCCTCGTCAGGGGCAATTTCATCCTCGGAAGTATCTTGCGGGATTGACGAACGCAATTCGGGCGATGGGAGGACGGATTTTTACTGAGACACGTGCGGAGAAGATTGAATGCGGTCCGCCAACTCGAGTGACAACTCATCAGAACTTTACGATCACAGCATCGGACGTCGTCGTTGCCACGAATTCACCGTTCAATGACTTCGTCACAATGCATACCAAGCAGGCCCCGTACATGAGTTACGTTCTTGGCTTTCGCGTTCCTTGCGGCACTGTCGCAAGGGCCTTGTTCTGGGACACGGAAGATCCGTATCACTATGTGCGGCTACAGAATCTTCCGGCGGACACTGCAGCTGGTGAACCGCGCGGCGAGTCGCTGACGGAAGAACTACTGATCGTGGGTGGCGAGGATCACAAAACTGGTCAGGCGAACGACGCAGATGAACGCTATGCGCGCCTGGAGGCATGGACTCGCGAACGTTTCCCAATGGCAGGTGCAAGGTGTTCCCAGTGGTCGGGACAAGTTCTGGAAACGATCGATGGCCTTGCTTACATCGGTCGAAATCCGCTGGACGGCCCCAACATTTTCATCGCAACCGGCGACTCCGGCCAGGGGATGACGCACGGGACAATCGCCGGGATTCTGCTGACCGACTTGATCACGGAACGGGAGAACCCCTGGGCGTCGCTCTACGATCCTGCGCGAAAGACTCTGGGTGCCGCCGAACGATTCGTAAAAGAGAATGTGAATGTGGCCCTTCAGTACGGCGCATGGGTGACCGGCAGCGACGTCCACAGCACGAGGGACATCGTGCCAGGCTCAGGTGCTGTGGTGCGCCGAGGGCTCACGAAAATCGCTGCATATCGCGACGAGACGGGATCGCTGCATGAGTGCTCAGCCGTGTGCCCGCATCTGGGTTGTATCGTTCAATGGAACGCCAATGAAAGTACCTGGGACTGCCCGTGTCATGGCTCCCGATTTGACAAGCAAGGGGCACTCCTGTGTGGACCCGCGAATCGCGACCTTGCTGCATTGGATCCTGTCGTTCTGCCACTGGAATCGCCACTCCTGGCCGGACTTTGAGTCTGTTCGCACGATCTCCGGCAAGGAAGGCGTGTTCGAAAACCTGGCTGCAGACGAAAAGGAAACAACAGTCATCGGACTGTCGTGGTGACCAATGGCGAATTCCAGAAAAGTATCTGACAGCATGGGCGAAGTCTATGTCCCGACGGATGCTCACTTCGGCGCTCAGACACAGCGCGCAGTCGACAACTTCCGAATTTCCGGTATCCGTTTTCCTCGACTTTTCATTCGATCGCTTGGGTTAGTGAAAGCGGCTGCGGCGGAGGTCAATAGAGACCTGAAGTTACTTGAAAATGAGCTGGCCGACGCAATCATCACGGCGGCGAACGAAGTCGCCGCCGGTGATTGGGACGAGGACTTCGTGCTGGATATTTTTCAAACCGGCTCAGGCACCTCGACAAACATGAATGCCAACGAAGTGATCGCCAGTCGTGCGAACGAATTGATCGGTGGAACGAAGGGAGATACCAAACCCATCCGACCCATTGAGGATGTCAATCGATGTCAATCCTCGAATGACGTCATCCCGACGGCAATTCACCTTGCCGCCCTGGATGGAATCGACCATGACCTGTTGCCAGCCATTGAGAAGCTCGCCATGGGACTGGAGACGAAGGCCAGGGAGTTCCACGACGTACTGAAGACCGGTCGCACTCATCTGCAGGACGCGGTTCCCGTTCTGCTGGGCCAGGAATTCTCGGGTTGGGCTTCGCAATTGCGTCATGGCATCGCCAGAATCCTGTCGGTTCGTACTCACCTTCTGGAACTTCCGATCGGCGGCACCGCACTGGGAACTGGTTTGAACGCACATCCTCAGTTTGCAGTCTGCATGATCGGGGTGCTGGCAAGAACGGCAAATCCAGGCGTTCGAAATGCAGACAACCTGTTCGAAGCGATTAGCTCGCGTGACGCGCTGGTTGAAGCATCCGGGGCTCTCAAGTCGCTGGCTGTGAGTCTGATCAAAATCGCCGGCGACATTCGACTGCTCGCGTCCGGACCACGAACGGGAATTGCTGAAATCTCTCTGCCGGAGTTACAGCCCGGCAGTTCCCTCATGCCTGGAAAAGTGAACCCGGTTATGCCCGAGATGATGATCCAGGTTTGCGCGCAGGTGATTGGCAACGATGCGGCAGTGACTTTAGGAGGATTGCTGGGTCAATTGGACCTGAACGCCATGATGCCACTGATGGCTCATAACATTCTGCAGTCCATCTCAATTCTTGCGGCGGCCTGCCGTTCGTTCAACGACAAGTGTGTTTCGCACGGCCCGGCCATGCCGGACAGGCCAGACAACGTCAACGGAATTTCGGCGAACCGAGAACGTTGCCGCATGCTGGTTGAGTCCAGCCTGATGTCAGTGACTGCGTTGGTGCCTCAAATCGGATATCAGAATTCTGCCGATATCGCGTGCGAAGCATTACGAACAGGAAAGACCATCAGAGAGATCGCGCGCGAAAGGCAACTCATCGCGGACGATGAGTTGGATTCCATCCTTGACTTGACCCGCATGACAGGATCGTTGTTGAACAGCAACGACAATGCGGCCGGCACCTGATTTCAACCACTAATTCTGCATTTCAGCAAAATCTCTTATGTCAAAATCTCGCATCGTCCCAACATGGCAAAACGCGATCATCATTCTTTCCGGAACGGTTGTCAGTCTGATCATCGTGATTGGGCTGCAATGGGGACGTCCGGTGCTCATACCCATTGCGCTGGCAATTCTGCTCACCTTTCTGCTGAATCCGGTCGTCAGGAAGCTTCAGCAATACAGACTTGGAAGGATGCCGGCCGTCATGCTCGGTGTTTCTGCGGTTGGCCTTGCGATGGTGTTGATCGGCGGACTGGTCGCGAGACAAGTCACAATTCTCGTCGCTGAATTGCCACAGAACACAGCAAACATCAAGGCCAAGATCACAACACTGCGACAGTTCGGTTCCAGCCGTATGGCGACCGACTTTGAAAAGATGGCCGAGGAAATCGGCGAAGCGACTACTGTACCCACCGCAGAAAAGTTACCTGCAAACGGTGAAACGCAGGATCCGGATCCTGTGGAAAAGGTGGTTGCGTCAACACCAGTCGTGGTGCGGACAGAAACGACGCCTTGGCTGGGGCTGACAGGTTATCTTAGCTCTGCGTTTGAAGCTTTGGCCTCACTTGCATTCTCCCTGATTCTGTTGGTTGTGTTTCTCATCGGCCGCGATGACCTGAGAGATCGTGCGGTAGTCCTCGCGGGACGCGCGCGAGTTGCGGTCACAAGTAAGGCTCTGGAGGATGTCACGGATCGCATCAGCCGATATTTGCTGATGGTGGCCATGCTGAATGGTGGCTTCGGGATTATGCTCGGCCTGGGCTTGTTCGCTTTGCAGGTTCCATACGCATTCGTGTGGGGTTTTCTCGCCGGAGCGCTCCGGTTCATACCATACATCGGCCCATGGATTGCCGCCATCGGTCCGATGGGCATTGCGCTGGCGACGTCCGAGGGCTGGTTTCAGCCACTCGCTGTGTTTGGATTTGTCCTCGTGCTGGAGTTGGTCAGCAACAACATTCTTGAGCCATTAGTTTTTGGCCGCAGCACCGGCGTTTCTGCCACCGCTCTCATCATTTCTGCGGCGTTTTGGGGTTATCTGTGGGGGCCCATCGGCTTGGTACTTTCAGCCCCGATTGCCGTTTGCCTCATGGTGATTGGCAGAAACATCCCGCAACTCGCTTTCTTGAATCTGCTGCTCGGGAGCGAACCAGCGCTCAGTTCTGATATGGGAATCTATCAGCGATTCATGCTGGACGATGAGCAGGAAGCAACCAGACTCATATTGCTGCGACTGAAAGATTCACCGGTCGACGAAGTGTTTGATGAAATGCTGATACCGACCCTCAATTATGCGAAGCGTGACTTCCGGCGGAACCAGTTGTCGGAAGTGGACCACAAGTTGGTTCTCGACGGTGTTCGGACCGTACTGGGCCACACAGCCACGTTTTTTCAGGCGTTGGTGCAACGGAAAGAAGACGATTTGCAGTTGGCGTTGGCCGCAGCAGCCGCCCCTGCAACTGCAGAGATCAAGCGTGTGCAGATACTTGTCTGCCCTGCAGCAGACGTATCAGATTCTGTGGCGTTGACAATGCTGCGACAGTCGCTCGGTTCAGTCCAATGGAATATCGAACAGACGGCTGTCGAAACACTCACTTCTGAACTGGTCGCGCGCATCGCGCTGGATCCGCCTGCCATTCTGTGTATCGTCGCACTCCCGCCACGCGGCCTTAGTCACGCACGCTACCTGTGCAAACGGGTTCGCGACTGCTCGCCCCAGTTGCCGATCATTGTTGGTCGCTGGGGCCAAAAGCGGTATGGAAAATTAGAACGTGAGCAACTGGAAGAAGCGGGCGCTAACTTTGTCACAACATCGTTGGCAGAAACGAAGCAGCTCCTGATGTCCCGCTTACCGTTACTCAACCGAGACATATCCGTCGCGACGCCACCCGTTTCTACCGAATCGACCCCCGTCGTCACACTTGCAGGCCATTGAATCTGTATGTTGCAAATCCTGACCTCAACTTTCGGAGTCTTCAAGAGGACACTGTTCGAATGGATCGATCAGGACATCCCCCGGCTCGGCGCTGCGCTTGCCTTTTATGCGCTGTTCTCAATACCTCCTCTCTTCGTGGTTGTGCTGGCAATGGCCGGGTTTTGGTTCGGCGAAGAAGCCGCGCGTCGCGAGTTGTTTGGGCAAGTCACAGATGCAGTTGGCAGCCCCGGCAGTGATGCAATTGCGTCGCTGGTCCATGTTGCTCATGCAGAAAACCCCAGCCCATGGGCTGGGATCCTGGCAGTGACAACATTGCTGATCACAGCGACCGGTGCGTTCGTGGAACTTCAAAGCTCGCTGAATACGATCTGGGGAGTCCGGCGAAAGGCGGGACGCGGAATCCGGAACGTTGTGAAGGATCGCCTGCTTTCGTTTGCCTTGATTTTGTGCATTGGCATGCTGCTGCTCGTTGCATTGATCTTCAGCGAAGGTTTGTCGGCGCTCGACGAATTCCTGGGCGGAATCGTACTGACTCAGGAATCGCTCTGGCGCGTATTGAACTTCGTCGTCTCATACGGTGTGCTCACGCTGTTGATCGCAATGATATTCAAATCGCTGCCCGACGTGCGACTGGGGTGGCGAAACGTTCTGACCGGTGCGGTCATGACGGCCCTGCTTTTTAATCTGGGCAAATTCTTGTTTGGTCAGTACTTGCTCAGAATCGACGTGACGTCCGCCTACGGTGCCGCCAGTTCCCTTGTCATTGCCCTGCTGTGGATCTATTACTCAGCGCAAGTTCTGCTGTTCGGAGCAAAGTTCACGCAGGTTTACGCTGACACGAACAGAGCTCATGTCGATCCTGTCCCCGGCGCAGAGGCGGTCATCGTGGAGAAAGTTGTGTCGAAGCACCGCTCGGTTTCACAATGTCAGGGCGTAACGCCTCGCTGAATATCCGGTTTTCCGGCAGGAAAAAGATTGTGTGTGCTGTGGAACCCCTGCAAACTCAGCCCGATCTGCCTTAAATTCGACGGACATTGAACTCTCCGAGCAGATTCGTGGGCGCTTTGAAATGCCGGGAAGAGCAGACCAATGAGCACAGCGATGATCGCAATAGCGACGAGCAATTCAAGCAGCGTCAATCCTCCAGTTAAGTGCCTTGAAACAGGAAGCCGTGCTGCCCGATTCTTGATCAGCGAGAGACATGTACTATGCATTTCCAATCAATGCCCCGCTTCGTTGCTGGGAATTGGCACAGGCATTTTTGTTGAAATGCGGGAGAATTCTTTCTTCATTCAGGAAAGGAATCCTGCATGTCGCGGCATTCGTTGGAAGAATCAGCGGTACAGCTCGCATATCTGCAACGGCATGGCGTGATGCAAAAAGGCCACTCAAAAAAAGCGAATACTGCTCCTGAATCAACTGGAAGCCCGAATCCTCAATCCCAGTGACTAAGCGAGCCGTTGTTTTAGAGTTGGCACATCGGCAGTTTCTGCCGATCGTGCAGCGAGTGGATGACGAATTACACGCAAGCCGTGACCCATGCCGTTCGTATGCGTGCCTGGAGAGCCAAAACATGAGGCATTCGTATGGATGTGACGTCAGGGTATCGTTACAAAACCGTCTCAACGCCGGGGTAACTGAACCCCGGCAGGCCGGTTCTGAACTTTGCGATCTGCCGACGGCGCTATGAATCATCAATGGACGAATCTACTCCGGATTGCCGCGATCCCTGGACTCATGATATTGAGTCTGAGCGGGTGCAAGTACGATCGCTCGTTCATGAACATGGACAGCAATTCCGGGGCTCCGTTCTTCGGACTGCAGCTGGCCGTTGATTCGGGCAGCCGACCGCCAGTGATTGGTGGACGCCCCATGGACGGCGATCGGCCAACCTTGTCTGGCCGACGATATTCTCCGATCCCGGATCTGAGTGAATCAGCCGCTGAATCTCAGCCGACAATTCTGCTCACACGTTCTGCGGCCACGCAGCCCGACGGCTTTGAACGCACTTCCGATGCTCGCGAACTGAAAACCAACGTTCGGTATTCACTGCAGGCACCAACGACCGACAGATCACTTCAGACGCAGGCGATTGATCTCCGACTCTCGGCGTTCTGAAATACTGCACAACTCGAAATCCGAAATCCGAAATCCGCCGACGAGTACTATTGCAAACGCGAAAGACCGCGACCAGA
>Ga0163144_10030393_pt1 | contig 10333 bp, 7 predicted proteins | sample OliLak19BULKMAT1_FD_123175 | JGI IMG/M metagenome (GOLD analysis project Ga0163144, IMG submission 123175) | Freshwater microbial mat bacterial communities from Lake Vanda, McMurdo Dry Valleys, Antarctica - Oligotrophic Lake LV.19.BULKMAT1 | ecosystem: Environmental > Aquatic > Freshwater > Lake...
ATCGGTCGCCGATAAGAGGGAAGGTGGTATGGAAGGATGAAAAGGGCGCCGAATGCGAACTTCCGGCCCTGGAAGCGATGACGTGGGACGCGAACTTGGGGCGTGGATCATGGATCTTGGCGGCGACGGGGCGATTCGAGGGGACGCTGGTTTTGGAAGCGGAGCATGGGGTGGTGTTTTCGCAGGCGTTGCCGGTTTTGGATGTGAGCGCGGATGAGGCGCCTCGGGTTGAGTTGTCGTTGTCCAGGCAGGGCGCGATTGTGGGTGGGGCGGTGTCGGTACCGCCGGGCGATACGTTGCTCTTTCGCATGGTCGCGCGGGATGATGAGGGATTGGGCGCGATTGCCTGGGAATGGAACGTCAACGGCGGCAAGGCGATAGGCATGGCGTTCCGCGACGGTCAGGGCAAACGGCTGATCGAGGACGATGTTCTTTTTGCCCTGCCTTCGGAATTGAAGACGGGAGATCGACTGCAATTGTCTATGCGCGTTCACGACAATCGAGTTTTGCCAAAGGGCAGCGTCTTATCGCGAAACGGATTGGAGGTGCCGGCGCTGGATATTTCGGCGCAATCAGCGATATTCTCGATCGACTTGATCGTGCAGGATGTCGATCCGGTGCGGCAGCGGGAAGTCCTGGCCATGCGAGACGATGTTGACGCGGCCCTTAAGGCGCTGGTCAAGAAGGTCGATGCCTTGCGCGGCGACGTGGGAAATCTGCGGGCGGGGAGTCATCAGCAGCCGAGGCTGAGGCAGGACCAGGAAAAACGGCTCGAAAAGCACAAGGAAACGAACCAGGAGCTTCGGCTTGAGATGTTGATGTTGGCGGAGAAGTTGAGCGAGGAAGGCGGCCTGGATCCGTTAGCATTGAAGTTGGAGGAGTTAGTCCGGAACGAACTCGCGGAAAGCCAGGCGGCGCTGGAGGGGATTCCCAAAGCGGACGCGGCGATGCGGGACAAGGAGTTTCACAAGTCGGAGGATCGCTTACTCAAGAGCAGCCGCAAGCTGCAAGACATGTTCAAGCTGAACGAAGCGCTCGCCCAGGATCGGCTGGATCGCTTCAAGCTGCGAAGGCTGGCCGGGGACGAAGAAAAGCTGGCCGGCACACTCGATAAAGGGGACGCGGATCTAAAAAAGGTCCAAGACGAACAGGATCGCATTCGCAAGGAATTGGAGGCGCTCTTGAAGGAAAGCCCGTTATTGGGCGGAATGATGAAGGATCGCGACAAGGAGCGGGTCGAGGAGGCGGTCAAGCGGCTGGAAGATTTGGCGCGGGACGCGCGTGAGGCGGAGGCGCCGGACTTGGCGAAGATGGGCAAGGAGTCGCTGGACGCCCTGGCCCAAATCGCCAAAGAGCAGACGGAACTCGCGAAGCGCGTCGACACCTGGCAAACGGGAGCGGACAAAGAAAAACGAGTCGAACATCCCCGGCGGGCGGCCGAGGCGATGGACAAGAGCGCGTGGATGGATGCGCTCCGCCAACAAAAGCACGCGGAGGAGGGTTTACGGCTGCGCTCGGATTTGATCGAGACGGGGGGAAGGTCGGATTTGCGGCATCAGGTGCTGCATCTGGCGAAGACGCAAGAGAGCATTTATCGCGATCTATTTCAATTGGGCGAGGAGTTGCCGCGACTGAAACCGTCGGAGCAAATGGAACGGTTGGCGAAGATCAACAAAGCGCAACAAGGTTTGGAACGCGAACTGACCGGCCTAAAACTCCCCGAGAAGGCGAGCGCGAGCCATGCGCAGGCGAAGGGGATCGTGGGTGAGATCGTTGCGTTGCAGGGACGCAAGGATTATCTCGGGGCGTTCCTGAAGATGGAGGAGGCGCCGCAGACGCTGCAAGGGTTGGCGTTTCAATTGCCCGAAGGCGTCAAAGGCGGCGGGGAGGAGTTAAAGGAGGCTCAGATTGCGAAAGGGAAGGCGAACGCCGGGCGGGCGCTGGGACAGGATCAAACCGTTCTGCGTCAGCGGCTGGAAAAATTGCTGGCGGAAGCGGAAGGGCGCGGAGCAAAGGAACGGGCTGAGAATGCGAAGGCGATGCGAGAGAAAGCGGATCAGGCGGCGGAAGACTTGCTGAAGTTGTCGCAAAAGATGGGGCCGACGCCGGGCAAGGGAAAGATGGAGGGGGCGGCGAAGTTGGCGCAAGAAGCGGCCAAGGCGATGCAAGCCGCCGAGAAATCGCCGGCGAAGGAAAGCATGGAGCGCGAGAAGGAAGCGGCGCTTAAGCTCGAAATGGCCGGCAAGATGGCGCGCGACGCGCTGCAGGAAGCGAAGGCGGGCAAGGGCAAAGACGAGTTGGCGATGCGCGATCCGAAGGCGGCCAAGAACGTGGAGGCGAGCAAACGCGACCTCGATCAGGCGAGCATGGATCTAAAGAAGGGAGATGCGGTCGGCGCCGCCAAGGCGATGGCGCGGGCGGCGCAGGCGCTGAAGCAAGCCTCCGCCGAGCCTAAGGCGGGCAAGAAATCGTTGGCCTCTGGTCGGGGCAAAGGGAAGACGCCGGCGGCCAAAGGGATGGGGCCGATCGTGTCCGGCAAAGTGCCCGGCAAGGCGCTCGAAAAATTCGACGGCAAGACCTGGGGCGAGTTGCCCGGTGAGGTGAAGGCGCAATTGATCCTCGACTTGCAGCAACGCTTCGGCCCGGAATATCAGCCGATCATCCAGCGGTATTTCGAAAATCTGTCCCGCGAAAATGAGCGAAAGACGCCATGACGGTGGTTAATCGGAGCGTCCTCATTTGTATTCTGCTCGCGTGTGGGCCGGCGTGCGCGCAGATGCGCGATGACCGGGAGCGCGTCGAGACGTCGGTCGAGAAAGGGCTGAAATTCCTGAAGACGATGCAGGAGAAAAACGGCGCCTGGACGATGGGGGGGCAAGGGCATCCGGCGATCACGAGTCTCGCGGTCTTGGCGTATTTGTCGGCGGGGCATGTGCCGGGTGAAGGGCCTTATGGAGAGACGGTGGACAAAGGCATTCGCTGGGTGCTGCAAACGCAGACCCCGCAAGGCATGTTCTCGCAAGGGCATTACACGGACATGTACGCCCAGGGCATTTGCACGTTGATGCTGTCGGAAGTGGTGGGGATGACGGACGCGGCGACCTCGAAGAAGATCCGCGCGGCGCTCGAAAAGGGCGTGACTGTTCTATTGAAGGCGCAGCGAAACTCAAGCGCGCTGCACAAGGGCGGGTGGCGCTATAGCGCGACGGGAGACGACGCCGACTTGAGCGTGACCGGCTGGCAGCTGATGGCGCTCCGGGCGGCGCGTAACGTGGGTTGCGACGTGCCGGCCGAGCGGATCGACATGGCGGTCGATTACGTTTTGCGTTGCCGGGAGGCGAGCACGGGGGCGTTTTGTTACCAGCCGGGCGGTCGGGCGACGTTGGCGTGTACCGGGACGGGGCTGCTCGCGCTGGAGCTGACGGGCAAGATTCGGCACAAAAGTCTGGAGGCGGTCAAGGCAGGGTCGTATGTGCTCAAAAACTTGCCGCGCTGGGAAAGCGAACATTTTCTCTACAGCATCTATTACTGTTCCCAAGGGATGTTTCAGCTGGGGCAGAATTATTGGGAAGCGTTTCGGCCTCATGTCTTGAAGACGCTTCTGGACCATCAACAGGGCAACGGTTCCTGGCTCGGCAACGAAGGAGCGTTCAGCCCGGTGTATACGACCTCGATGGCGATCCTGGCTCTGACCGTGGAAAACCGCTATTTGCCGATTTATCAGCGGCATGAGGAAGAGATGCCGAAGGGCAAGAAGTGACGTGTGACGTTCGCATGGGAACGTGGTGTACTAGGACTACCTGAGGCTCGCCTGTAGAATTGGATCGTATTTTACAAATTTGCGTCAACGAACGAACTTTCAAAACCTCATGATGCCATGAATACTCACATCGTCAGCGAACTTGCCTGGGAAAGGATGGGGACGGCTGTGGAAAAAGTACGCGAAAGACTGCGCCGTTCGACCCAGGCACTTGAGTCTGCGGGCATTCCGTATGCCGTCATCGGCGGGAATGCCATTTCCGCTTGGGTGGGCGAGGTCGATGAGGCGGCGGTGCGCAATACGCAGGACGTGGATATTCTGATACGCCGTTCCGACTTCGAGCGGGTCAAAGAAACGCTTGGAGCAGTTGGGTTCCTTTATCGGCACTCATCGAGCATCGAAATATTTTTGGATGGACCGAGCGCGAAAGCCCGAGATGCCGTGCATATTATTTTCGCCGGCGAAAAAGTCCGCAAGGAATATGAACTATCCGCCCCAGACGTGGCCGAATCGCGAGCTACGGCCACCTTTCAGGTACTCGCACTCGAACCTCTTCTACGAATGAAGCTGACATCCTTTCGAGATAAGGATCGAACCCATGTTCGCGACCTGATTGACGTCGGGTTGATCGACGCGGGTTGGGTGAAGCGGTTGCCGCCGGAATTGGGGGAGCGCTTGCAGCGATTGTTGGATACGCCGGAGGGCTGATTGTCTCGCCTCAGACGAAATTGGATAACCGCTCTGCTCATTTCTTGGCGGGGATCGGGCGTTCCTTTTCCTTGTTGGTTCCTTTTTCGCCTCGGCCGCCACAGGCCAAAGGAAGCGTGAATAGACCGATCGCAACAAGGATAAAGAGAATTCGTTTCATATCGCAAAGGGCGGGATTAGTTTCCGTAGTCCATGAGTTCCGCTTCCAGTTTACGGATGATGCGGAAGTTGTCGACCCAGCGTTCGGGTTGATCGCGGAAAGTGAGGCCGCGGCCTTGCCAATCGACGAGGCTGGTGATGGTCAAATGGTTCGCCGGATCGCGTTCCACGATGGCCTTGCGATCTTCGGTGACGATGGACCAGCGAAGCGCTTTGTCGTACTCGAAATTGGCGACGACGGAGTAGCGGAACGGAACGGGTTCGAATAGGGAACGCCCCATCACGTTGGGCTTGGATTTCCAACCGAGGGCGTCGGCGACGGTGGGAAGCACGTCGGCGTGCGAAGTGGGGAACGTCACTTCGCGCGCGTCCATTCCCGGAATGTGGATAAGACAGGGAACGATGGTCTGATGCGCGTTCAGGGACGAGCAATGCCCCAGTCGACCGTGATCGAGGAGTTCCTCGCCGTGGTCGCCGGTGATGATGACGATGGTCTTTTTTAAGTCGACCTTGGCGAGAATGTCTTTGCACCAATCGTCCATTTCCAGCAAGGAGTTCTTGTAGCGATTGATGATCTGGTCGCGATAGAGCACGAGGTCGGAGCGGTTGTAGGTGAACTCGTAATCCACCTCGGGAAGGTGGACGGCGTATTTGTCCTCGTGGCGATAAGGATAGTGGGTGAAGTTGTAAAAAAGGTAGACGAAACGCGGGCCGGGCTTGGCGATCTCCTGCTCGAAGGCGGGCACGCAGCCGAAATCGGTGCCGGCTTCGTAGACGGGTTCGGTCCAGTTCGGCAGGTAATCGCCGACATGATGGTGGTTCATGATCGCCATGGAAATCGCGCGGGAGGAATACCCGTTGGCCTTGAAGTGGTCGAGATAATTGCAAGGCCAAGTTTTCTTGAGGCCGCCGCAATAAAAGGACACCGGATTTCCGTGCAGGAGGCCGAGGATGCCGTAATGGGTGCAATTTCCGGTCGAGGAATGCCGTTTGAGCTTGAGACATTTCTTGGAGAACTCGCTCAGGAACGGAAGATTCGTGTTCTCGAACATCTCGGCGTTGAGGCTTTCGACCTGGATGACGATGACGTTTTCGGGTTCCTTGGGCGCCGGTCGATTCATGGGAAGAAATAGTCGGCCGCTGGGTGAATCCGGCGGGATGGTAGGATCGATCTCCGCCAAAGCGGTATTGGCGGCTTCCAGATCCTGCGCGGAATCGGAGAAGCGATGGACGACAGCGGTCCACCAGCGATCGAGCGATTGCATGCGCAGGGGGTTGGTTTCGGCGATTTCACGAATGACGGAGCGGGACTCCTCGAGATCGCGTTCGCGTTGATCGAGCGCCCATATTAACACGGGGTCGAGCAGGATTAGGCAGGCCAACAGGCACATGGCTGGGGCGCTGGTCAAATGGTGATAAAGGCGATCTGCACGCGCCCAATGAAGCAAGCGCGCTCCCTTGTCCATGGACCAGCGGCAGAACGCGCCAAAATAAGTGTTGCCGGCGGGGCCGTTCAAGATGCCGTTTATGATGCCGCGCAGTTCGGGGCCGGAGAGGAGAAAGCAGATCGCCAAGCAACCGGCGTGGATGCCGAAATAAGTCCAGGTTTCCACGATATCGGAATCACGAAGGCCAAGCCCGTGGGAGAGGTCGATGGTGAAGAGCACCCTAATCTCGGTCCATGTTACGTGCTTTTTGGAAAGCGCGAACCAGCGCATGTCGGCTTCAAAATAGGTGAGGCCCGCGAGGATGAGGACGAAAGCAATGCGGCGATGCGTGAGGAACGAAAACCGGCTCAGCAGAAAATAAAGAACGGCAACCCAAGCGGCGATGGGCAGAAAGGTAAGGCACCAGCGATAGATGAGTTCAAAGAGGGAAGGCCCCAACCGGCCGAAGTAATACCAATCGTCGGCGCGGAACAGCGGGTATTCAACCCAACGAAAGACAACGTGCCCCGCGACGTAGAGGGCGGCGAGAATGAGAAAGGCAAGCAAGCGGGAACGCTGAGCCTCGACGGTGTCCCATTCGGTAGCGGGGCTGGGCCGCGGGGTGGCATGCATCTCAAAAACTCCAACGCAATCGGGCGAAATAGACAAGGAACGTGCGGAGAAAAAAAGTGCGACAAGGGAAAGGGCGGCAAGGCCGAGAAAGGAAAAGGCCGGCCGCATAAGAGCGGCCGGCCAGCCGATTTCGGCATTAGATTACCCCGGGGAAGCCTTCGGCGTCGGCGAAGCAGGCATGGTCGGCGAGGGGCTCGCCGTGGGCGAGGCCGTCGGGGTCTTCGTCTTGGTGTCTTTGCTGCAGCCCACGGGGCCAAAGCTCAGAGCGGCAACCATTGCAAAAGAGAGGCACAACCCAATCAACTTCTTCACGTTCGAACCGTCCTTTCAATTAAACGGAGAAACAAAAATCAGGCAGGAGGTTTTAATCCTGAGGTAACTTTCTGCCTGTCGATCCACACAAGAAAGCGAGACAAAACGGTACTTTGGATTAGACGCGGTTTTCCAAACGCACCATCACGACGGCTTCGATGCGAACGGCAACGTCTTGGCGAACCGGCGTCAAAACGCTGCTGGTCTTCTCGGGAGTCGGCGTCGGGGTGGGAGTCGCCGTCGGCTTCGTGGTCGGCGAGGGCTTCGTGGTCGGCGAGGGCTTCACGGTCGGACTCGGCAGCGGGGGCAGCGTCGGCGGGAGTGTCGGTGACGGCTTCGCGGTGGGCGAAGGAACCGGCAAATCGATGGGCGACGCCTTTTCGGTCGGCGAGGGCTTCATAGTCGGCGAAGGAATCGGCAAATCCGTCGGCGAAGGCTTTCCAGTCGCCGATGGCTTCGTTGGCGATGGCGACTTGTCCTTCTTGCTGCAACCGGTTCCGGTGAAGCTCAAAAGGAGCGCGATGGTGGAGCAGAGGCACACCCCAAGCAGTCTTTTCATGATGCAAATATCCTTCCACGCGGTGAACTATGTCACCGAACACCTTGCACCGGCTACTCTTGCCGTGTGCGTGATTGAATCTGATCCCTTACGGAATATAAGATACGATTGCTCGCAACTTATTCCCGAAAAATTCATCATTGTTTTACGACAGATTCACGAATCGCCCATAGTCAAGGATGAGTTCGGCGGAAGAAAGCGAAATGAGTGCTTAGAGTTACGTTCCAGAGTAGCTCTTGCGATGGATGAGAAAACTGCGTGAAAAGTCGATGTGGAATGGTCCGAAGAATTCCCGGCAGCTGAATTTCATGATGGCGTTTGACTCCACCCCAAAAGCAATAAGCCGTCCCAGAAAGGACGGCTTACTTTTGTTGCGCGACGAATTGAGCCGTTACGACGTGGGCTTCTTGTCTTTGCCGGCATCCTTGTCCTTGGCAGCGTCTTTATCCTTCACGGCGGCGTCCTTGTCCTTCACCACGGCGTCTTTGTCCTTGGCTTTGGTGTCTTTGCTGCAGCCCGCGGGGGCCATGGTCAAGGTGAACGCGATCGCAATGGTGAGCAACACTCCGAGAAACTTCTTCATTGAAAATCGTCCTTTCGAAGAAAGTGAGACCGAAACCTTGAGGAAATGACGCCGCGTCAGGCCGGCGCCAAAGCCCTCGATCAGAAAAACACATCGTTGGTTGAATCGGGGAAGCGAACTACGCGCACTCAGGGCGGCGATAGGCCAAGATCTTGGGCTCGATCCAAGACGCGTGAAGCCGGCGCGCATCCGCATCGGAACTGGGAACCACGAGTTCCGCCTTGTCTTTCGCCTTGTCCGCACCTTTGTCCTTGGCGGCGTCTTTGTCCTTGGCGGCGTCCTTGTCTTTGGCAGCGTCCTTGTCTTTAGCGGCGTCCTTGTCTTTACCAGCGTCCTTGTCTTTACCAGCGTCCTTGTCTTTCACCACGTCCTTGTCTTTCACCACGTCCTTGTCTTTAGCAGCGTCCTTGTCTTTAGCAGCGTCCTTGTCTTTGGCGGCGTCCTTGTCTTTACCAGCGTCCTTGTCTTTACCAGCGTCCTTGTCTTTACCAGCGTCCTTGTCCTTGACGACGTCCTTGTCTTTAACCACGGTCTTGTCCTTCACGGTGTCTTTGTCCTTGTCCTTCGTCTTCTTGCCGCAACCGATGGTGGTGAGGGAAAGCGCGAAGCACAGTCCCAAAGTCAGCATCATTCCGAGCACTTTGTTCATGAAAAACGTCCTCCGTAAAGCAGGGCAATTCCGTTCAAGCGCGACGGGCAACGGCGACCGCCGCGGGACCGATTTCGATTAGATCCACGGAGGTATGGATGAACGGAGTCCGCGCATATTCCCGCGATTTTTCCACGCGCGAACGCCCGACAGGGAGAATCGGGGATTGTGAAGAAAAAGAAGAATTCAAGTGGCGCTAAACGGATTGCCCGATCAGGAGTTGCGTTGGATTCCGAATGCGAATAAGATGGCCTTCTCCAATTGGAAGATTGGGTGAAGGTTGGCGAAAGCCTGACGGTCGCGGCCGGAAGTTTGTAGTTTGGAAATAGCGGCCAGGATATTCTCAAGGGATGGGAAGCCTTCGAATGTGGGGAATAAAAAGCAGGATGCTGGATCTACAGTTATGGGAGATCCGCGCATGGCATCGCCCCTAAAGGGTAAGATCGAGGAATTGGTGGAGGGCTATTACGCCCCGCTTTATCGTTATGCGTTTCGGCTCTGCGGAACGGCGGCGGAGGCGGAGGATCTCACACAGGAGGCGTTTTGCCAGGCACAGGTGAAGTTGGAAACGTTGCGCGAGTGGAATCGAGCGCGAAATTGGCTGTTCACCATTTTGCGTAATCTCTATTTGCACCGCTTACGCGCCAACAAGAGGGAAAACACGATCCCCTTCGACGGGCTTTCGGAGATTCCCGAACGGATGGCGGAGCCTTTGCCGGAAATCGATCCGGTTCGCCTGCAAGAAGCGTTAAATCAATTGCCGGAGACGTTTCGAACTCCGATCATCTTGTATTTTTTTGAGGATTTTTCTTATCGGGACATCGCGGAGCAAATGGAGTTGCCAATCGGCACGGTCATGTCAAGGTTGGCGCGGGCGAAGTCATTTCTACGAACGCGTCTTTTGAGCCTGTCGGCCGTCACAATCGCCGAGGATGAGGAGGAAGGCTGATGGAATGCGTGCAAGCTAGAGTTCTTCTGAGCCTTTCGGGCAAGGATTGCCGGGAACTGGCGCTGTCGGACCAGGTGCTCTTGGAGAAGCATTTGGAAGGCTGCGTCGAATGTTCGGCGTGCGCGAAGGGGCAGCAGCAATGGGACGAATTGTTGGGCCAGGCCATGTTGGCGGTGCCCACGCCCATGCGTTTGCGGACAAAAATCCTGGCGGCGGTGCGCAAACCGGTGAAACCGCGTTATTGGCCTTGGGCGGCTGCTGCGGCGGTGTTGTTGGCGGTGGGGTTGGGTGGTTATTTGCTCCTGCAACCCGGGCGTACGCTCAATCTGGAGACTTTCGTTTACAATCTGGACCGAAACACCGCCTGCTCGCCGGAAACGGTGGAGAATTGGTTTCAAGATAACGGCATCACGCTCACGGCGCCGCGCCAGTTCCGCTACGACTTTCTCGAATCGGTCAACGTTCAAACCGTGCAGGGGCAACGCGTGGCCCATTTGCTTTTTGTCTATCCAGGTAATGAGCAGACGCGCGGGACCGTGGCGCACGTTTACATGGCGCCGGCTGGCTTCGTGGGTCTGGAGCAATACACGGCTC
>Ga0163144_10030395_pt1 | contig 10333 bp, 12 predicted proteins | sample OliLak19BULKMAT1_FD_123175 | JGI IMG/M metagenome (GOLD analysis project Ga0163144, IMG submission 123175) | Freshwater microbial mat bacterial communities from Lake Vanda, McMurdo Dry Valleys, Antarctica - Oligotrophic Lake LV.19.BULKMAT1 | ecosystem: Environmental > Aquatic > Freshwater >...
CTGGACAAGGCTCCGGCCTGATGGAAGAGTCAGTATTTCACTCCGCAGCCGTAGGGCTTGTTTTTCGCGTTTACGACTTCTTTGCCAGCGATGACCGCTTCGAGCGCGTTGGCGAAGAGTTTGTCTGCCGTTGCGACGTCCGCAGCGTCGGTGGATGATTTGGAATCAATCGCACCATCATAGGCCAGCATGCCTTCCTTGTTGATCACGAAAAGGTGGGGAGTCACCTTGGCGGCATAGCTTTTTCCCACAACCCCGTCGGAGTCGAGCAGCACGTGTGCGGCTTTGACGCCTTCACGCGCGATGCACCCGGTCATTTTTTCCGGGTTGCAGTAGCCTTGTTTGCCCTCTGCGGATGAGTTGACGGATAGCCAGACGACACCTTTGGCAGCGGCGTCTGTCTGGAGCTTCTGCATATTGCCGCTTGAGTAATGTTTTTTCACGAATGGACATTCGAAGTTCAGCCACTCGAGAACTACGGTTTTTCCCTTAAAGTCGGCAAGGGAAACGGTCTCGCCTTTCGAGTTCTTCGCCGTGAAAGCCGGTGCTGCTTTGCCGATTTCTTGGGCATGGGTGGTGACGAGGGCGAAGGCCCCGACGAGAGTTGCTAACAGGATTGATTTCATAGGATTGTTTGTTGGAAGTAACTTCACACCATGAAGTCAAAATCGTAGATGTCTAGAACCCGGTGATTGGAAAAATCATCGGATTTTCCAATGCAGCAAGACCGGGAGGGGTTCAGATTTCGGGACAACCACCAAAGTCAGTTCGCGAACCGGCGTGGGTACATACCGGCTTTTTGGAACCTGCGCAGTCCATGTCTCTCCGTTGCGTGAGAATTTAATTTCATGATTGGGGTCTATGATTCCGGGAGTGGTTGGGAAGACCTCACACGCTCCGAGATCAGGCTTGGGTTCGCCGCTTGCCGTGACCGTGAGCAAAAGCGTGCCCTCTTTTTCGAGCACTTCGAGCGGCCCCCATGCCTGCCGCACCTGGGGAACAGCGCGCAGAGCTTGATCGATGAGCTGCGCCTCGGGAGTCGCGATCAGGGGGCCTTCATTTAACGACACCGTTAGCTCCGCATTTCCCGGAACGCATGCCTGATCGTCACAGGTCAGCCACGAGACATTTGCCGTCAAGCGAGCCGCACCCTTGAATCCGATTGGAGCCGTAAACTTCACAGGGAAAATCACGGTTCCCTTGTAGCCGAAGCCCACCACTCCAGCGCCCGTAAAGCGCTTTGGTGCGGGGTTTTCCAACTCCCCCGCCACCCAGCCAGCAGGTAATTCCCACTTCACAGAAGTCTTCATTCCTGCTTCGCCAGGATTCAGCCAGTAACTGTGCCAGCCCGGATCAATCACCAGGCGGATTGCCATTTGAACGACATTTCCGGGTTCATAAGTGCTTGCGGCACTGATCCAGTCCGCCTCGACCCTGCCCGACCGCACCCCAGCACCAGCGACTGAACAAAAGGCGGCAAGAACGCAAAGAGGTCCAAATGCTTTCATCCGTGGAAATTAGTCGCTATTCCGCAGTGATCAAGGTTTGAAACTCATTCTTTGGCTCGACAAATTTGCATTCTGGTGTCGATTAATTCCGCATGATTACCCGCCCACTCGGCCTCGTCCTCGCTTTTTGCAATGCGGTATCCGCGCAGTCACCGACCACGGTTGAGGAAATGCGGGCCACATTGCAAGATCCTAACGGAGACCTTGCCCGCCTGGTTCAAAAAGTGGCAGGAAAGAATGGCGGCAATCAATTGTTCTATTTTCCCACTCGCGACGAGCCATCCACCCCGGCTGCGTGGGGACTGAAGTTTGAAACCATCCATTTCAAATCCGCAGACCATACGCCGCTGCACGGCTGGTTCATTCCCGCCAAAGGAAAAACGCCGCAGACCGCCAAGGGCACGGTGGTTTTCTCCCATGGAAATGCCGGATCGATCAGCTATCATCTCGGCTTCTGCGCCTGGCTTGCTGAAGCGAGTTACAACGTGATCATCTACGACTACCGTGGCTTCGGGAAATCGGGCGGCACGGTGGACCGCCGGGGCATGATCAATGACGTCAAGGCAGCCTTTGCCTACGCCCTCAAGCGTCCGGACATCGACAAAAGCCGAATCGTGTCATACGGCCACAGCCTCGGTGGTGCCCAATCCGTCACCGCGCTCGGCGAGACTCCCGTCAAAGGCCTGCGCGCGATCATCATCGATGGCGCATTCGCCTCTTACCAAGCCATGGCCCGCTTGATCGGTGGCCAGCTTGGTGCCAGCTTGGTGACCGACGAACTCTCGCCCAAGGATTTCATTGAAAAACTAACACCCACGCCCCTGCTTGTGGTTCACGGCACCCGTGATGAGGTCGTTCCATTTTCGCAAGGGCGCCAACTCTTCGAAACCGCTGCCGAGCCCAAAACCCTCTTCGAAGTGAAATCCGGCCGCCACGGCACCGCCCTATCCGAAAACGACGGGGCCTACCGCAAGAAAATGATCGAGTGGCTGGATGAGATTCTGAAAATCTAGCCCTTGGAGCCAAAAATGGCCGCCAGGCTGCCAGGATCTAACGCCCGCCAATCCCCTTCCTCCAGATCTTCTGGCATTTTCAGTCCACCGATGGAAATCCGTTGCAATCCCAGCACATGATTTCCCGCTGCGGCAAACATCCGCCGCACTTGATGGTAGCGGCCTTCATGCAAAGTCACGAGCGCTTCTTTTTCTCCCAACACTTCCAGCTTGGCCGGTAACAACGGACGCGTCTCGCTATTCAAAACCAACGTGCCCGAGGCGAAAAGCCCGCCTTCATGACCTTCCAGCGGGCGGTCCAGATGAGCCTGATAGACTTTGTGGCACTCGGACTTCGGATGGATGATCTTGTGCAGGAGTTTGCCATCGTCTGTCATGAGAAGCAGGCCGGTGGTGTCCTTGTCGAGCCTGCCGATCGGATTGAGGCCGGGATTCCGGTGCGCGAACCGGGGCGGCAGGAGATCGTAAATCGTGCTGCCGGGATCCTCGCTGCTGCACGTGTAACCGTCCGGCTTGTTGAGCATGATGACGAGCGGTGATGGTGGATCAAGCTCCTCACCCCGAAACCGGATGCGCTCATGCGGCGGAACTTCATTTTCTCCTAACACGTTGCCCTCGTCATCCGTGACCGCGCCGGAGCGGATGAGCCGCTGGACCTCCTTGCGGGAGCCGTAGCCGAGGTTGGCGAGCAGTTTGACGAGTTTCATAAAAATGGTGTTAGCGTTTGTCGGCGAAGAGGATTTTATAGATGCGGTCCTCCGCGATCCTGCGCCAAGCAAGGCCGCTTGCTTCCAGGGCCGCTTCGTAGGGCAGTTGACGGTTGGCGACCAGAAGCAATTTTCCACCCCGTTTCAATGAGGCTGCCGCGACCTTCAGGAAAGCCCGCCCGAGATCGACATCCGTGGCTTGGCCCGTGTGAAAAGGTGGATTCATGATGATGGCATCGTAAATGCCGGGCAGTCCGGCAGTGACGTCGTGCCAGTGGAAATGGATCGCCTGCGGGTAAGCTGATACATTTTTACGGGCACAGGCCAGCGCCCTCGCATCCGCCTCGAACAAATCGAGCTGCTGGATCTTCGGGCAGCGCCGCAACGCAGCATCTGATAGAAATCCCCAGCCCGCACCCAGATCCGCGACTGTTCCATGAAGATGAGCTGGCAAATGATCTGCGAGGAGTTGTGAACCCGGGTCGATGTGATCGCTGCTGAAAATGCCCGCCTGCACGGTAAAGCCAGCGATTTGACGAGGCTCACCCAGAGTCCGCCAGTCGCTGAAGAGGGATTCGTTCCAGTGACCCTCGTCCGTTGCATGAAACGCCCGACACTTGTGCTTCTGGATCGAGACGATGGAACCCGCCGCCTTGCAAAGCTCCTTTTCAAAACGCCCGGCACCTGCGATGTTAGGCATTGCGACGACCAATTTCCCGCCTGGCTCCAAGCGATCACGCGCCGCTGCGAACCACGCGAAAGCCTCGTCCCGTGACTTGCCTGGAAGCACCAACACAAGTGGCCATTTGCCATTTGGTAAATCGTCATGGCGTATAAATCCCGCTTGTTCCCATTGGGTTGCCAACGGCTTGAGCGGCTGCCAGCCGGTGATTTCCGGCCATTTCAACAAAAGTGGATGAGGCTCCGCGCCGACAAATAAAGCACGCGGCGGCGGCGTGATCCCGCCATCCGTCGAGAAGGCGAGCAGCAAGGTTTCCAGCGCGGCGTTCATGCGTCATTCTTGAGATCATTCCGCGCGAAGGCAAACTCGCTGACGACATTTCCTCCGATCAAATGTTCCTGAATGATCCGCTCCAAAACCTGAGGCGTGCACGAGTGATACCAAACGCCTTCAGGATACACCACGGCGATGGGTCCTTGCGTGCAGACACGCAAGCAATTCGCCTTGGTGCGGAAAACTTTCGGTTCCAGACCGCTGGCCAGCCCGAGTTCTTTCAGGCGCTTTTTGAGATATTCCCAAGACTCGAGCCCTAGCTCTTTGGCGCAGCATTTTGCCTCCGTCTGATCCGCGCAGAGCAAAAGATGGCGCTCGATTTTTTCGAGTCCTAGGGTGGTTGCAGCGGTTTGGAGCGGATTCATCGGTGGAGCAGGGGTTCAAGGAGTCATGGCAATTCTACCGTTGATTCAAGCGTAAACCTGAAGATTGCAGATCCAAGCGGTAAAGCCCATCGCCCGGCCGATCTGATGGGGGAATTGGTGGACGGCAAAACTTGCCCGCGCCTCCCCCAGCCAAGCACCAGCCACCTCTTTCCGCCTTTCCACATGAAAATCTTCCGCGACGGTCTGGGTGGCCTCGCTCTTTTCGATCATCGACGCCACCCACGCGGCAGCCATTGAGGCTGTGATGGATGCTTTCAAAACCCACTCGCTTGCGGGTGAGTCAGACGATTATCTGGGTGGATCTTGTGAAATCTGCAATTGCTCTTCATTTCAACTGCCCATGGTTAGAAACTATCTTCAAATGCCCCCGTCGTGAATCGAACACGAATTTACAGTTTAGGAAACCATCGTTCTATCCATTGAACTACGGAGGCTTGGGTGCCGTGAGGCGTTGAGGAGATAGCTGGGGTAAGGGCGACAGGCAAGCCACTTGTGACGAGTCACGGCATTGAAAACCGCAGCTGCATGGATAGAATTTCCGGAAGTCACAGGCGCAACTGCCTCGGAACGGGCAAGCGCTGGGCGGAATAGACGCCCGTGGAACCGCTGCACCGGAAAGCGATGATGCAGGCCGTGGCGATGTAAAGTCCATGCCCTGCCCCGAAGAGTTCCATCCCGAGAAACGTGGAGGCGATGGGGGTTTTGGTAGCACCGGCGAAGATGGCAACAAAGCCCAACGCAGCGAACAAATCGATCGGGGCGTTGAGGGCAAGCGCGAGGGTGTTTCCGAGCGCTGCGCCGATGAAAAACAGCGGCGTCACCTCGCCGCCTTTGAATCCCGCGCTCAAGGTGACCACCGTAAAGATCAACTTCCAGCCCCAGGCCAGCGCTGGGATTTCCGTGGAGGTGAACATGGCGGGCAAGGTGATGGCGTCCGGGCGATTTCCTAACACTCCGAGTCCCAGATAGTCGCCGGTCCCCGCAAGAAAAAACAGGCCAATCACGAGAAAACCGCCTACCACAGGCCGGAACTCGGCGCGGGGGACAAGTGATTTGAATGCCTCACTGAGACGGTGGGAGAGACCTGAAAACAGCGCGCTTACCAAGCCGAAGGCGATGGCTGCAAGAATGACTTTTCCCATCAGCCAAGCCTCCACAACTCCGTGGGTGGTTCTAACATTTACCTGATAGTGAGTGTGCCCGATGCCCCACGCAGCGCATGTCCAATCGGCCAATACGGCGGCGAAAAAACAGGGGATGAGCGCGTCGTATTGGACTCGACCTACGATGAGCACCTCCAGCGCGAACACCGCTCCTGCGACGGGTGCTCCGAAGATGGAACCGAATCCAGCGGCGACACCCGCCATCAGCAGCGTGCGCACGTGATCGGAATCCAGCTTCAAGAACCGGGCGAAGGTTGCGGCGATGCCGCCGCCCATTTGCAAGGCGGTCCCCTCCCGTCCCGCAGAACCGCCGCAGAGGTGGGTGAGGAGGGTTCCTAGCAGAATCAGCGGTGCCATCCGCCGTGGCACACCTGCGCCGGGTTGGTGGATTTCATCAATGAGTAGATTGTTCCCTGCGGCGGCCGATCTGCCATAGAGTTGATAGATCGCGCCGACGAAGAGCCCGGCCACGGGGAGAAGAAAGAGCAAGCCCGGATTGGCGAAGCGCAGCCGGGTGACCGCATCCAGTGCCCATAGGAAAAATGCCGAGGCCGAGCCAATGGTCACGGCGACGGGAGCGAGGATGGCCAGCCATTTCAAGGAGGCGAGCAATTGCAAGGAAAGCGCTTTCATTTTTCCGACGTTTGCCAGCGCTCGATGGCGAGGCGGATTCCAGCTGCTTTATGGAGGGTTTCCTCGTATTCTTTTTCCGGATCAGAGTCCGCGACAATGCCGGCACCCACCTGATAGATGAGGCGGTCATCCTCACGGACGAGCGTGCGGATGGCGATGCTCAACGAGCTCTCTCCATTGTAGCCAAGCCAGCCGATCGCCCCGCAGTAGATGCCACGCGGTGCTTGTTCGAGTTCCTGGATGATTTCCATGGCACGTTTCTTGGGTGCGCCGGTGATGCTGCCACCGGGAAAGCACGCCGCGATGGCGTCGATGGCATCGATCTCCGGACGGAGGGTTCCCGTGACGGTTGAGACGAGGTGATGGACCTGTGCCAGCGTTTCCAACCGCAGCATTTCCGCGACTTCCACGCTGCCGAACTCGCAGACCTGGCCCAGATCGTTTCGGAGCAAGTCCGTGATCATGACCAGCTCGGAAATCTCCTTGGCAGAGGTCTGGAGTTCATAAGCAGAACGGCGGTCTTCATCAGAATCCGAAAACCGCGGGCGAGTGCCTTTGATCGGGCGCGTCTCGATGCCGCGACCTGAGATTTTTAAAAACGTCTCCGGGGAGGAGCTGAGGATTTCCCTTCCATCCAGCGCCAGGTAGGCAGCCATCGGCGCCGGGGAGGCATCGCGGAGATGCTCATAGAGGGAAAACAGGTTCCCCTCGACCGTCGCGGTGAAAGCTTGTGATAGATTTACCTGATAGATATGTCCCGCTGTGATCCACTCCTTGATGCGCAGGACGCCATCGATGAAATTCTCACGCGGCGTGAGCGGCGAGAATGCGGAAATACTCGCTGCGCTGTGCGTATTCTGAAGTTGATGGGAAAGGGTGCCCGTCTCCCACCAGGTGCGGTCACTGTGGGAGAAAACGAGCATTTCGGGATACTCCCCGAAGACGAAGTCCCCTTCGTAGTCGATCCAGCCGCAGAGGCCACCGACCGGGAAACCCTGGTCGCCCGAGAGCTTGGGACCTGCGGCGGTGGCACTGCGCAAAATTTCCCGATCCTCTGCGACCCGCACATTTCCACGCAAGACCCGGATCGGGCTGGCCACGATCACGGAAATCGGTCGTGCGGCCCCTGACGGGAAATTTCCTGCGGTATCGAAAAACACCAGGCCCTCCAAATGCCGCAAGCGCCGGGCCACCTCCATGGGCGCAAAGCCATCGAGCCGGATCGGACTCGTTACGGGACGCAGCAGGAAATCAGCCATCGCGGGAAGAACCAACGCCCACGAACGGCGCGAAGCAAGCCGGAACGGTAAAAAGTCCGCTTACTTGATGATTGAAATCGTTTGAAAGATGGCGGTGATCATCAGGTAGACCATGGTGCCGATGAGGCCAGCCATGACAATGAGCACCACCGGCATGACGAGGGCCATAATGCGCTGGAGGCTCTTGTCGAGTTCCTTGTCGTAGCGCTCGGCGGCACGGCGCAAGGAGTGGTCGATTCTTCCGGTTTGCTCGCCTACGGAAATCATATCGATCAGCAAAGGCGGGAAGGCTCCATTGCGGACAAGGGCTTTTGAAAAGGAACGACCATCACCGACTTGGGCGATGATTTTGTCCAACTCGCCGCGCAGGCCGCGGTTTTGCGTGGCATCGCGCGAGAGTTCGAGCGCGCGGAGGAGTGGCAGGCCATTGCCGACGAGGTTGGCCATGGTTTCGAGAAATTGGACGTAGAAACGGCTGGTGATGACCGGGCCGATCAGCGGGATTCTCAGCTTGATCCGGTCCCACGCCGGCTTGTTCGCTTCGTTGTCGATCCATGCCTTTGAGAAGATCCCGGTCGCGATGAGGGTGAGGAGCATCACGATCCACCATTTTTTAATGAACGCCGAGGCACCGATCAGGATGGCCGCCCCGAGTGGCATTTTCCCGCCGCTGGTTTCGATGAGAGCTGTTAGCTGGGGAATGAGAACGGTGATGAAAACAATCGAAACGGCGATGCCTGCTAGAACGAGGAAGGCTGGATAGATCATCGCGAGGATGAGGCGGGCCTGCAGTTCCGCGAGAGTCTTGAGGTAGTGGGCCTGGCGCTTGAGGATATCATCCAGCGCTCCTGAGGCTTCACCGGCAGCGGCGAGCGAGCAATAGAGCGGGCCGAAGCTGGGACTGACTTTTTTCAAAGCGACGGAGAAGTTCACCCCATCCCGCACGATCTGGCGGATCTTGAAGGAGACGGCCTTGAGATTGCCGAGTTCCTGCCGGTTCTCCATGGACTTGAGCGCTGGTTCTAACTGGAGGCCCGCACTGAGCATGTCGGAAAGCTCCTCGGTGAAGAGCACGACTTCCTGGCGCTTCAGCTTGATCGGCCCATCGGGGATGGCCACTTCCTTGGCCTCGTTTTTGCCTTTGGAGTGATCGGTGGGCTCCGCCTTCGACTTGGCGTTTCCGTTGGTTTTCTTCGCAGAAACGGCAGCGGCGATTTCCTTGAGATTGACCGGTTGCAGGCCTTTCTTGTCGAGCACCCGCAAGGCTTCCGGGCGATCCGATGCGTCGATCTCTCCGGTCGTGACGGAACCGTTGGTGGCGAGGGCTTTGTAGGCGAAGATGGGCATGGGGTTGGGGACAGTCGGAACGCTAGTCGGCGTTCATGCTTTTTAGAATTTTGCGGGCCGGGTTCTCTTTAACTTCGTTGTGTTTTGGGACTGTTTCAGTGATTCCGGTCTTCGGATTTATCCAAATCGAGTGGGCGGCGCCCTCGCGCTTCAACAGGCAACCGGCGATTCGGAATTTGCGTTCCAGGTCACGTCGTTTCATCCAATGAGTAGCGTTTCGCAAATCGCGTCGTCCGGGAGGCCGCGGAGAATATCGGCCGTCCGATCCTCCAGAAGAAGCTCGATTGCCTGTTTCAGACTTGACTTGGTTCCCTCAATAGTTTCGCCCTGACCGTTCGCGCCGGAAACTTCGGGACAAATCGCCCAATAGCCTCCGGATGGATCGGGTTCGATGATGGCGGTGAGTTCGGCTTTCATTGGCAGGAGTGTAGAGGGTGAAATGAAAATCGAAACCGCTATTCTCCGCCGCCGATGTCGGAGGAGGTGACGGAAATGACCTCTTCGATGGTTGTTTCACCTTTCATGACCTTGTGCCAGCCGTATTCGCGCATCGGGATGTAGCCGTCGCGGACGGCTTGGACGCGGAGTTCCACGGCTTGGGCCCGGTGGGCCACGAGTTCCTGCATGGGTTGGGTGAGCAGGATGATTTCGTAAATCGCGAGGCGTCCGGAGAAGCCTGTCATGCGGCAGCGGTCACAGCCTTTGGGCGAGTAAACCTGGCCGGGAATGTGGAGCGGGATGCCGAGGTCGCGGCGGTCTTGATCACTCACCTCGCGCGGAACCTTGCAATGAGGACAAAGCTTTCTAACGAGTCGCTGGGCCAGGAAAGCCCGAACCGCTGCGGAAACGAGGAACGGTTCCACACCCATGTCGATGAGCCGGCTGATGCCGCCCATGGCGTCGTTCGTATGGAGCGTGGAGAAAACCAAGTGACCTGTTAGCGAGGCGCGGATGGCGATCTCGGCGGTTTCCAAATCCCGGATTTCCCCGATCATCACGATGTTAGGATCGGCCCGCAGGATGGAGCGCAGCGCGGTGGCGAAGGTGAGGCCGATCTCGTTCTTCACGGCGATCTGCATCACTCCCGTAAGCTTGTTTTCCACGGGATCTTCCACGGTGACGATGCGCCGCTCAGGGTGGTTCACTTCGGTGAGGAACGAGTAGAGGCTGGTCGATTTTCCCGATCCGGTCGGGCCGGTGATGAGGATGATGCCGTTGGGAAGGTGCAGCAGGGACTCGATTTTCTTGAGCACGAATGGCTCCATGCCGAGCTTGGCGATGTTGAATTTTTCCTGGTTGAGA
>Ga0163144_10030396_pt1 | contig 10333 bp, 12 predicted proteins | sample OliLak19BULKMAT1_FD_123175 | JGI IMG/M metagenome (GOLD analysis project Ga0163144, IMG submission 123175) | Freshwater microbial mat bacterial communities from Lake Vanda, McMurdo Dry Valleys, Antarctica - Oligotrophic Lake LV.19.BULKMAT1 | ecosystem: Environmental > Aquatic > Freshwater >...
ACAACGGGCGACGATTGCGCCATTCGGGTTCACCGGCGAGTTACAGCAGGGCGCGAGTGTCTATCTGCGGGCGCGGTGGTACAATGCCGGCAGTGGGGCGTTCGGGAGCCGGGATAGCTTTGCGGGCAGGGCGGAACAGCCGTATTCGTTGCATTATTACCAATATGGCTACTCTGCACCGACAATATGGACAGATCCGAGTGGACGGATAACGGCAACTGGTGACGAGCTCGGTGATGGCGATCCGCGCCCTTGTGCCATTGCTGGGCAGCACCGTGATGAGGCCGGGCGCTGTGTCTACTATAAAGAATGGGTTGATGCCCGTACCCTCACCGGCATCATTGTGGGTGGGCCAATAGCACCACCTGATGTTGGGGCGCTGCGGAGCGTGTCGAACACCCCGAACAGATGCTTGAGGCCGTGCTTGCCGACCTAGCCTGATGCATGAGGGGCAATGTGCTCGGCGCTTCAGTAGGGGTAACACCTGCCGCCACCGATCAAGTTGCAGCACCGATTTGTTTCAGATTGAATGGCGAGCTGTCACAAAACACTACTCGTGCTGGTCTTCTTTCAAGAGATACGCACATGCGCGAGTTCGTCGGAGACATGCTATGAGTACTGTTGACGCTAGGCAGTTTGAGGATTACCGCCCGCTTATGTTTTCGATCGCCTACCGGATGCTTGGCAGCGTCACGGAGGCAGAGGACATTGTTCAGGAAGCCTATCTGCGCTATCAGACAACGCCGACAGACGAGATCGTGTCGCACAAAGCGTTCTTAAGCACGATCATCACGCGGCTGTGTCTCAATCAGCTCCAGTCGGCGCGGGCCCAGCGCGAGGCCTATATTGGCCCGTGGCTCCCGGAACCCGTGCTGACCGGCGTGGACGAACGGTTCGCGCCAATGCAGCACGCGGAACTCCACGAGTCGCTCGCACTCGCGTTCCTTGTGCTGTTGGAGCAGTTGACGCCCGTAGAGCGTGCGGTGTTTTTGTTGCGCGAGATCTTCGACTACGACTATGCCGAGATCGCCGTGATCGTCGGCAAAGCCGAAGCGACCTGCCGCCAGCTCTTCAGCCGCGCCAAGCGACATATCGCTGCCGGTCGCCCGCGCTTCAAACCCACGCCGGAAGCGCATCGCGAAATCTTCATGCAGTTTCTTCGCGCCGTGGAGCAGGGCGAACTGGACGGCCTGATGCAACTGCTTTCTGACGACGTTGACTTGTGGGTCGATGGCGGCGGCAAGGCGAGTGGTGCCGCCACGCGCCCACTGCACGGGCGCACCGCCGTCGCGCAATTTTTGGCCGCGACCGGGCGACGCGCCACCCCAGGCTCACGCGCGGAGATAGCCAATGTCAACGGCGAGCCAGCCCTGATCGTGCGTACTGGCAGCGAGGTGCGCCTCGTGCTCTCCATCAGCATCGACCAAGGCCAAGTCTGCGCGATCCGTGCGATTCGCAACCCGGACAAGCTCCACGACCTGAATCGGGCGCTGCGTGCCACGGAACGAGAACCGAGTAGTGAGAACTGAGTATCGATCTAGGTTTGGCATGTTGCGATACTCCTGTAGAAACCGAACGTTCCTGTGCGAAGGAACAATAGGCACCTGCGATAGCCTGTATCAAGAAAGGAAGCACATAAGATGGTTTTGCGCATTGCATTAATCGTCCTGCGCCTCGGCGGCGCGTTGGCCGTGATTCTGGGCCTCCTGCTCTGGAGCGGCAATGCCTTGAACCTGATACCGATCCACATGCTGCTGGGACTCCTGGTGGTGCTCTCGCTCTGGATTGTCGGTATCGGGCAGGCATTCTCTAGTGGTGGAAGTTGGCCGCTCGCGTGCGGCGCCTTCCTGTTCGGCCTGCTCGTGATCATCGTTGGAATGAAGCAAACATCGCTCCTGGTCGGCTCGTTCCATTGGGTGATCCAGGTGGTACACCTGCTGCTTGGCATACTAGCAGTCGAGATCGGCCAGGTCGCTGCATCACGTTGGCGAAAGAGCAGGCAGAAGATAGCTGACGCAGCATGATCGTTCTCTCAGAAAGGAAGAGTTATGACGACGGTGAATGTTCGCTACATCGTGCGCGATGTTGCGGAGGCGATCGCATTCTACACAGCGCATCTGGGCTTCGAGGTGCAGATGCATCCCGCTCCTGGCTTTGCTCGGCTTGCCCGCGGCGATTTGCGTCTACTCTTGAACACCGTTGGTGGATCAGGTGGGGCGGCCCAAGCGATGCCAGATGGTCGTCGCCCGGAGCCTGGAGGCTGGAACCGTATCCAGATCGAAGTCAATGACCTTCCCGCCCTGGTCGAGCAACTCCGATCAGGAGGCGCGCATTTCCGTAACGCTATCGTGAGTGGGAATGGCGGGAAACAGATTCTCCTGGTTGATCCTTCGGGCAACCCGATCAAACTCTTCGAGCCCTATCAGGAGTAAGGGCGAGCGGAGGATTCCTGCGATGAGAAAAGGGGGCTGACCACCGCTGCGGGCGATCAAGCACAATTATCTGTTCTGGTTCAATGGCCCAACCTGGACGACCTTGGGCAAGGATGGTGGCGCTCACCTTCGATGGCGTCAATGATCGGGTGACGATCCCGGATGCCGCCGATCTCGACTTGACCACCGGGATGACGCTGGAAGCCTGGGTCTATCCCACCACATCTGGGGCGAATATTTCCATGGTCGGATCGATAATGTGCGTATCTACAATTATGGCTACGACCTCGCCGGTAATCGCACCAGCGCGAGCCATCAGCCATCAGCAACCGTGCCTTCGCGTGGTATTCATCCATGTGCAGCCGAGGCATGATCAACAAGCATTGGGAAGCCACACATATTGCGGGTCCAGGGCGCAGCGCTTGGCCGTTTGGAGGGTGCCGGGAACCGGCCGGAACGGTTCCTGGCAAAAAGAGTAACGGCGATGGCACGCTCGTATCCCAAACGACCGGCGGCGTCACCACGCGCTACACCAATGCATAGCTGATGGTCGGGCACGAGGATGATATGATTGCTGCAACGGAGCGTATCGAACCTGCTGAAAGTCCGCCTTCAGGCTTTCAGCAATTGAGCATGTGGTAAAACGACCAAACATGCACGACGCATCGCTTGATCAGACTCGCCAGTTCTCACTATCCAACGCATAGCCGAGCGCTTTCACACGCTCGTAGTGCGCCGTATTGCCGGTAACAAGTGTCAGCTTGTGCTGAAGGGCGACCGCAGCAACCATGGGATCGGCACGCCCGATTGGCTGCCCCGTGCGTTCAAGGTCAGCAGCGATGCGTCCGGCGAGCTCAGCGCTATGCTCATCGAGGGCCAAAATCTCCACCTGGGCAAGGTTCTGCAGGAACTGCTGAATGCGTTCCGCGCGGCCAACCTTGTGCAGCCCTTTGACAATCTCCATGATGATGGCCGATAGTGTGTAGTGGCCGAATGTGCTACGATACGATGTGGCGCGCTGGGCGACAACTGGATCGACTCCTTTCAGAACCTCTGAAAAGATGTCGGTGTCGAGCATGGATTTAGGCATCAGCGAGCCTCAATGGCTGTGTCTCACAAGTCTGCATGGCCTGATCAACTACTTGATCAAGCAGCGCCGTAGCCACCGCCAACTTCGATCCCTACGGCACACTACAAAGCGCGCTGGGCACGCCGTTCGGCTTCACCGGCGAATTGCAGCAGGGCGGGAGTGTCTACCTGCGGGCGAGGTGGCACAATGGCGGCGGTACCTGCGGCATGGAGTGCCGTGCCAACGCCAACGGTATAACCACGCATATGTCTCCTGGGCACCCGCCACACGCTGCCACGTACTGCCCACACGGGGTAGCCTCTCAGCTATGGTCGTCGGAAACAGCTCCGCCACAGCATCAGATGGCACGCTGGTGATCGCACTACAGCGTCGTTCAGTACATCGCCGTGGAAGGCGCACAAAACTCGGAACATGCCGCATGGTGCAATGCATGTCAGATACTGTAGACCGGTGGTGCGAACCAAACGGGTACCATACTGCGTACTGCTGGCTTCACCCAAGCGGCCAAGGATTACCAACCTACTGCCAAGCCCATTCGCTGCCAGCATTCGGGTATGTGCGTTCCAGCGTGGTGGGCAGATACACGGCACCAGCGCCACGTTCCCGATCTTCCTGATGCAGCCGCTTGACCAGCAGCAGATGGTTGGTCAACGCGGGCGCGAGCCGATCGGGCAGCATCGTGATGCGATCCTTGTCGCCCTTGCCTTCACGGACGATCAACTGGCGTTGGGCGAAGTCCAGGTCTTTGACCCGCAGACGCACACACTCCATCAGGCGCAGGCCGCTGCCATACAGGAGCTGGGCCATCAGGCGATGGGTGCCCTCCAGTTCTCGGATCACCGCCTGCACTTCGACGCGGGTGAGCACCGTTGGCAGATTACTAGTGTAGGTCGCATTTGGGATCGCATGCACCACCTGGCCATTTGGCAGGCTAACCATCCACATCCAACCAGCGTAGGGGCGACATCACGCCGCCACCATCCGGCCACCACCATCGTTTTGCCATGCGGCGCGTGTTCGCCCACAACGAACGCCGCGTTGGAGTGCGCTGGGCAAACCACGCCTACGACCGAGGCACGCGCCGTTGCCAGATCCAGCGTCCAACCGCAACCAGCAGTAGCGTGAGCCCGCCACCAAGCCAGAAGAACGGCTCGAAGGGATGGTGTGGCGACACGCGCCAGAGCCGAAGGGTGCGATCATCTGTTGATGCTCCAAACGTGGCCAGGTAGTCGCCGGTCGGACTGTAGGCCAGCCCATAGGCACCCTCGTTATGACCCTGGAAGCTCTGCACCTGCCGCCCATCGGCGACCCGATACAGCGTGACCGGTTCCCACGCTGGAAACGTTGGTGCTCCCACCAGGATACTGCCGCTGCTGGTGTTTGCAGCCACCGCCAGATAGCGACTATCGGGGCTGAAGGCCACCAGATGGTCGGCACCCTCCCGCCCTTTCAACACCTGCACCACCGCCCCGTCGCTAAAGCGGCGAATGGTCACCTGCCCCTGCCCACCACTCGCCAACCACTGCTGATCCGGGCTGATAATCACACCTGGAAAAAATCGGGTACACGCGGATCGCGGGCAATGCGGTAGAGCTGACGGTTATCAGCAATGTCGCGCACCGCAAGCGCTAGGCCAGTGAGCACGATCAGCTGCCCATCAGGGCTGAGATGGGCGACCCCATACTCAAACTGTGCCATCTCGCCCGGCACGGTCTGCGTGAGCGTGAAGCGATCCTGGCGGGTTACCCGTTCCCAGACCCGAATGCTGATCGTTTTTGTCCCATTTGCCGTGCGGGAAGAAGCCACCCAGCACACACGACGCCCATCAGCGCTGAAACTGATATTGGAGACGGACGCATCTCCCCTCCCGGTGGAGTCAGCTGCAGCGTCTCGACGGCACGCCAGGTGGGCGCACTCGTCCAGAGCGTAAGGGTGCCATTGTTGGTGCCCGTCGCCACCCACTGGCCATCAGGGCTGATCGCGAAACTGGTGATTTCCCCATCAGCCTGCAGCGTCGCATCTGGTGTACTAGTTGGGGGATCAGACCAATTGGTGGGATCATACCAGTTCAGCGTGGCGCTACTCCCAACAATCAAAGCTCCGTGGGGATCAAACGCAAGATACTGTTGGCCACCCTGATACTCCCACGTTTGCATCGATGGCTCCGTCCGGGTTAGTCCGATTCCGCGGATGAGCAGGAGAGCCGCCAGCACCAGCAGCAGACGACCCCATGGCCACGTCGCGGATGCCGGACGTTGGTTGGTTGGTGTCATCGTTCCCTCACAGTGACGAGCCGTTTCGCTCCCGCCGGTCGCCTGCGTGTGGAGCTCTGCCGATACGTGCGACACACCGCACCGCGAGCCTCTGCAGCCCTGCGCCTGCACCAGCAGGCGCAGGGTTTATGCTGCAAGCGCGGTTCACGAACCAGCCGGAACGATCTCGATCATATCCAGGCTGACCATATCCGCGAGCAGTTCCACCCGAATAGTTGCAGCACCTGCATTCGCACTGAATGACGGGCCGGTGACATCCTGCCAGTTGCCCCAGCCGCCAGTCTGCGGTAAGGCCAGTTGGCTGGTCACATCGACCCCATTCAGTTTTACCCGGAGGGCCTGGCCCGTGTTCGGGGTCGTGTAGCGTACGCGCACCTTGTAGCTACCGCTGGTCGCAAACGTCACCGGGAACTGTAACCACTCGCCCGCTGCGATCCAGCCGACATTGTAGCCCGCACTGCCAGTACGCAAACACACGGCACAGGCTTCCACATCCAACCCATCGCTACGGTAGGCGCCACCCTCGTTGATCGTGTCGGTATCGAAGAAACTGGGGGCGTCCTCGGCTTCGAGTAGCCCCGGCATCGTGCCAGGGGGTGGGTCGGGTGGTGGCGGTGCCAATGGCCCGGTCAGTTGCACATGATCGATCAATGCCTGCCCACCCAGTGTTGGGGTTTGGATGCGAATGCGCACCCGCGTGTTGGTCGCGCCGGTCTGGAACACATGCGTCAGCTGCTGCCAGCCCTGGGTGTCCACCGCACCCTGGAACAGCGTCTGGCCGCCATACTCGCTGACCCACAGCCAGACCGGGTTATCGGGGCCGTTGGCGGCTTGCACCCAGGCGCTGAGTGTGTATTCGGTATTTGGTACCAGCCCCGTCACCACCTGATCAAGCAACACCTGGCCGGTGATCGCGGTTGAACTAGCGCCATCGAGTGCGGTGCTGCTGGGACCAATCGTGCCGTTCAGCACATTGGCCGACCAGCCAGTCAGCCCTTGTTCGAAGCTGCCATTCACCAGCCCCAGGACAGGCGGAGCGTTCGGCTCCTGGCCGGTCTCCAGCCAGGTCAACAGCCGTTGCAGCACGGTGGCATGTGTGGCTGCTGTCTGGATGCCCTCGATCCCAAAGCCAAGATACACCAGCCGCCCCTGATCATTCGCGAACCGGAGCGCGGCTGTACTTCCGGGTGTGGTTCCATCCTGGTAGGTCGCCACGGATGTGGCACCCGACAGTGGCGCAAGTGCCGCTGGCGTCGTCTGGTTGTTGGCGCTATTGCTGCCATTCAATACCATCGTAATGCCCGCCAGAAGGTCTGATCCCACCAGCGTCTGGCTGGTGGTTGTGGAGATAGGAACAGTTGCGTGCAGCGTCTCGGTAAAGAGCGTGGTCGTGCCCAGCGCAGCTTCGGCGTCCTGGCCGGTCAGCAACAGTGAGCCACCCAGGTTGAGATAGGCACCCATCGCCAGCAGCGCTTCTCCATCCACCCCAGCAGCGTTTCCCGCAACCCAGATGGCGCGATCATACCCCATCAGATCGTTTGATCGTGGAATCCCCTGTTGGGTGATGTTCCATGTGTCAGCAGCAATCCCAATCTGCTGGAGTGCCGTTTGATAATAGGACATAATACCAGTACTTGTATGGTCGTCGATCAGCAGGATTGGGCGATCCTGGTTCGGGAGGACGGTAAAGGTGTAGGTTGCCGACTGGCCAGGTTGTAATGTGCCGGTCCACAGGCCAAGCGGTGTTTCCCCAACTGGTTCGAGCATGCGCCCACGAATCTGGAATGGTTCGGCGGCACGACCAGTGATCGTGACGGTATACGTGCCCGTGATCGTGGCGGAGAACCAGAGCAGATCTGGTTCATTGCCATCGCTATGTCCCGTGTAGACCCCCTGATCAACCTCGTTCACATCCACTCCGGCTGGTGTTGTGCCGATGCGCCGCCCCAATGGATCGGTGATCAGCATCGTCACCGGCCAGTAGTTCTCAACGTAGACGCGTCCCATCTCAACATAATTTACATCCACAGGATCGATCAGCGGCAGTGCATTCAGCCAGGTCAGATCAGAAATAGGAATATCGGGGTTGATCAGGCGCCCTACGATCTGTTTCAACGCTCGCGTATGATCCTTGAAATACCAGGCGTGTTGTACTGAACCCTGGCCTGCGTAGATATCCTCAAACACAAGGTTTGTGATACTGGAGTGGTTAGCTGAATCAACGAGCGGTATCAAATTAGCACTCCACGATGGGACAACAGTATCACCCTCTTGTATAGTAAGATACCCTTGAAGAGTACGACGTTCATCAAGTGGTAAATCTCTCTCCCAACCGATTGGCGTCGCAGCACCATTAAACCACAGCGGTGATGGAGCACCAACAGGATCGTTCTCGACCGCATAGCCACTTACTGTGTCAAGTAAGGATGAGTAGAGCGTAAAGATCTGCCCACCATATCTGTCGTGTTCGCTATAAAGCGATCAAACCAATTAGCAAGAGGTCGTATTGCAGTTTGTGGATCCAACCCTTCTAGTGCGCCGAAGGCCATTGGCGCGCCCTGCTGCGGTGTTGCCACAAAGAAGACATCATGCAATCGGCTTGCACCATAATCGTCAACATATCGACGCGCAATCAAGCCGCCGGTGCTATGTGCCACAATATCGAACTCGGTCGCATGCACATATGCCGGGTGGGTCTTGCCATTCCACCATGTTGTGATATGCTCAGCGAGCTGATCACTTAAATCTTCAAGTGTGTAGGTGTGCCAGGGGTACGCAAAGATGGCAATGGTTGTCTGATCTTCATACCCGAGGATGCGGAGTTGGCGCAGCAACCCTTCATAGGTATTATTGAGCGGATCAAGCACAAGATCATTGATTGGAATACCATTCGCAGATGTGTTACGCCACAGCGTGCCGAAGAACCCTGGAATGACCACGACTGGACGGATAGTGGCCTGCTCCACCGTCACCGGTGGCGCAGTTTGCTCGTCGAGCAGTGTGTTACTTGGCCCGATGAGACGTGCATTGATGTGCATACCTACCGTGTCGATTGGGAACGTTGCACCGTGCGGATGAGTACCACGATTGGGCGGCAAACGATTCGATTCAGCATTCCTGAGTACAGCGCACCATGGGCGGGCTATCCGACCGCTACCGCTGATCTGTTGTTCCGGCATGGCGCTTGGTGGCTGCATATGGTGGTCACGGTTCCGGCTCCTGACATGACCCCAACCGATCAGGTGGTAGGGGTTGAGCTGGGTATCGTCCGCCCTGCCGTGCTGAGTACCAATCAGTTCTTGGGGCAGCGGGCATGGAAAGCGGTTGACGGCCGCTTGTTTCACCTGAAACGAGCGCGGCAAAAGAAGGGTACGACGTCGGCCAAACGACATTTGAAACGGGTACGCCACCGCCAAGCCCGCTTCCGGCGCAATGGTGATCACATCCTGAGCAAGCAGATTGTTCGCTCGGTCGATCCTGGTGCCACGATTGTGGTGGAGAACCTGACGGATATTCGTACGCCGAACCAGAGGGCAGTTTGTGTGTCAGAAATGTGGCTTCGCGCTGCATGCTGATTTGAATGCCGCTCGCACTATCGCGGCCAAGTACCATGCCGATGGGGGTAAAACTTCTGTCGGTGGGTTGCTATCAGTCAACCAATCGTATCCAGTTCAGAGTCCAACGCTCGATTGAGGTGCAAGTCGCCGCATTTTAATGCGTGCGGTAACTGACACAGAAAGAAGGATCGCCATGCGTTTTCCACGATTATTGCTTATTCCGCTCCTAGCACTCAGCCTCGCCTGGGGAATTCGCCCGGCATTCGCTGCCGACACAATCACGGTAACGCTGCAAGCAGCGCCGCTAACGCTTGGGGTCGGTGAGACGGTTCTGTTGAATGGGACGGGCTTTAATCCGCGCGAGCGGGTGGGCTTTTGGGCAACCGCTCCAGATGGCGCGGTGCTTGGTGGCCGCTATGTTCGATCAAATGGCAATGGCGATATCAGCTTTGATTTCCAGGTTCCTGCCGAGGCGTTGGGTGGCCGTTGGGCGATGACAGCCTATGGCCAGGATAGTGCCACGCCGGCCATCGCAACCTTTGATGTGGTTGGGCGGCCAGCACAATCGGCAAACCTGATTGCTGCGGCCAGCCCGCAATCTGGCCCACGCGGCGGCACAGTTCGCTTTACGGCAACTGGCTTTTTTGAACAGGAGGTGATCAGCTACTGGTTCACCGGCCCTGATGGCAAAGTCTATAATGCTGTTTCCCAGGAGGAACATGCCAATAACGATGGCCGTGTCGATATTAGCTGGAATGTGCCAGCGAATGTGCCAAAAGGGCGCTGGGTGGTGACGATCCAGGGCATTCTGAGCGTTGTTTCGCGTGGGATTGTGTTTGAACTGACCTGATCTACGCCCTATAGCACCTTCACCACCAGCACCGTAATATCATCGTGCTGGGGCGTCGGGCCAATAAAGCCATACACAGCATCGAGCAAAATCTCGATCAGTTCATCTGGCGCACGATCACCATATTCACG
>Ga0163144_10030397_pt1 | contig 10333 bp, 7 predicted proteins | sample OliLak19BULKMAT1_FD_123175 | JGI IMG/M metagenome (GOLD analysis project Ga0163144, IMG submission 123175) | Freshwater microbial mat bacterial communities from Lake Vanda, McMurdo Dry Valleys, Antarctica - Oligotrophic Lake LV.19.BULKMAT1 | ecosystem: Environmental > Aquatic > Freshwater > Lake...
CATCGCCGTCCCGATTTCCTTTTTCGTTTGGAAAATGCGTGGCGCATTGAGTTCCGATGAGCACGGCTATCTCGTTATGACCTGCGTCGGCCTGCCAGCGTTGTGCACCGGAGCGGTCGTTGCTGGGCTCTTTTGGCGGAAGCAGGACAAGTTAACGGCGGATGGCTCATCCGGATTGGAGCGCGAAGTATGAGTTCCGCCGACGACGATCCCGATACTCGTGCGGTTCGCGAGATGGAGCAGCGGCTCGCCAAGAAGGAAGTTGAACGTGAATGGCGGCTTTGGACCTTCGCTCTGATTGCCGTTCTCGCCGTCATCGGGATGCTGGCGATCGGAATGTGGCTGGCGCCGGTGTTCTTCATGCGAGGCTTTAATTGATGAGCGCCGAAAGTCTTCGATTGGACGCCGACCCCGAGAAAAAGCCCTGATGATTTAACACAACATCCCCATGAAAACTTTGCTTCTTCGGAGCCATGCTCTGTTGGTTGCCGTCGCGCTCGCGTTGGTGGACGCGCTGCGCAACCCGGCAAGCCCGTTCTATTTTAGTTCCAATCCCACGATCGGCATGTTGGCCCACAGCCTGGGAAATGCGTGCGCTGGTGAAGCGTTGCGTCAAGGGATGCAGGTAAACAGCTACGTCGCATTGAAGGCGGCCGTTCCGCTGAGTTGCTACTTTCCGGTGGGAACCGCCGCGCCACCGAAACAGATTCTCGTGGACGCGGACGCCAATAGCCCAACGCCGCAAGATGCGGGGAGTCTCAATGGATATCACGGTTACCTGAGTTCAATCGGGGGCGCCAACAAAGTGAACTACTATGGGGCAAACGACTTCTGGCTGGAGACCGGCACCACGAGTTTCGGACTGAGCGTCAGTTGGATCACCAATCAGCGGAAATACAAGCCGGACAATCCACTGGATATGCTGAACGTTTATGTCATCCGCTATCTGTGGGATTCCGCTCAGCAAAAAGCCTATTTCAGGAAGATCACGGATTCGGTTTGGAACCGGCGCGTCATCGATACTCACGAAAGTATGGCTTTTGTATCACGCCCACGAACTTCGGCTTTAGGCGCAGTTGCGGAACCTCCTGGTTTTAGTGGTTTAGATTTGGATTCACTGAGCACCTACGGATTCACCGAAGCTCGCTTCGATCACAGCGGACCATTCCAGCGCAACATCCAGCTCATGTATGGGAACGACAGCGGTGCGCCATGGAACGAGCCTCTATATGTCCGCCTGATGCGTGATCTTCAGGTGAGTCCATGACCATGAAACGGAATACCATTTTTGCTCTCGTCGCGGTGCTCGCGATTCTCATCGGCATGTGGTTTTGGCGTCCAACGTCGCAACCCGGAAACCCCATACAACAAAGCGAAAGCTCCGCGATGGCTTCCAAGATGGATCGCTCGAAATCGATGGCAACGCCAGCGGCTGCAGCATCGGCGATTCCGCAGCCGCGGCTGTTCAAATCCACCCGCTATCCCCCGGAAACTCCCGAGGAAAAAGCGCTGTGGGACTGGTGGCGCGCGATGGACAAAGCCGACGCGAAGTTTCAGTGGAAGATGCCGATCTCTTTTTACGGCAAGGTGGTTGACCAGTTTGGGGAGTCTGTCGCAGGAACAACCATCAAGCTTACGTGGACTGCTATCGACGATTCACATCAGACTGAGATACTTTCGGACGCTGAAGGAACCTTCCAATTTACCGGCGTCCGTGGCAAGAGCTTAGGTATTGCGGTTCGAAAGGACGGCTACGTCCTGACGAGAGAATCTGGGGGGAGTTTCGAATACGCCGAGTTCTCGAACGACAGATTCCACGTCCCCGATAGGGAAAAGCCGGCCGTGTTCCGCCTACAGAAATTGTTGGGGGCGGAGCCGATGATCAAATACATCACCAACGCCGAAGTGGCTGTTGGTCCCTCGCCAGTTCTGTTGAACGTGGAGACGGGAAAGCTCGGCACAGATGGTGACTTGTCATTCAGCATACTCACGGGAGCCAAGCGGCAATACGGCCCCGATTTTACGATCATGCTCACTGCGGTAAACGGTGCTGCCTTCGCGTTCAGCGAAGAGGAATTTATGTCGAACGCGCCGGAGGCTGGTTATCAGACCGCAGCCGTCTTCAACAAACTCGCCTCGGCCCCCAACTACAATCGCGTGCAGCCCTATCGGCTTTATCTCAAAACTCGGTCGGGAAAATACGCCGCTGTCACCGGTGAAATCACGATTCGCGAAGGTCTCAGCGAAGGGAAAGCAGGGTTTCACGCGATCATTTACCACAACCCGAGCGGTTCGCGGAAGCTGGAGTTCGATCATCGCAAATGGCTCAATCGTTGAACGCCGCGCTTTCCCTACGAAGTATGAAAACTCTCCCTCTCCCCAGCCTTGCGTTCGTCGCCGTCTCGCTCGCATTGGGCGCATCGTTACACGGGCAGTCGAACGCAACGCCCCCAGCGCTCGGCTTATTCCGCCTCAAAAGTGCGACGCGCCCAAATGATGCCGCACCGCTCCCCGCCGGCAAGTTTGCCGTCGATGATCTGTCCGCGACCGGAGTGGCCGGCGCGAGCAAAGCGAAGAAGAACGACGTCGATTACCTCGCACTCGACAGCGGCAAGGAGTGGACGCGCCCACTGCGCGGCAATCCGCATGATGTGACCTTCGTTTCGTTTCAGGTCTATGCCTCGCAAACCACCATCATCGACATCGGCGGGGCCCGACTCGGACTGACTGCCGGCCCCGGCTCCGGTGGCTTGCAACTGATGTTCGACGACTCGACGACAGGCACCCTGCAGTGGAAAGCCCTCAACTATGGCGTTTCCACCGCCAAGTATGATGGAAAACTTCTCGCGCCCTTGCCCACCCTCACCGTTCGGCTCGATCCAACGAATAGCACATGGGATCTCTATTCTGGCAGTCTGTTACTGGCAGATAACCTGCCCATGATCTCCGCCAAAAAGGACCACCGCCAATTTTCTGTCCGAGCCGGCAGTGCGGGCGCATGGGTTACCGGACTCGTCATGGCCGACGAAAACCCCCTCTACGAGGACTCTAACGCCAATGGCATCGATGATATGTTCGAGCGGAAAGCCCGTGGTGTAGTGCTGCCTGCCACCACGCCTGCTGCCGTGCAGTCTGCGCTCGCCCAGGAATGGAAGGCCGCCCAGCGCACGAAGGGTCCGCCAGCCCTGCATATAAAGCGCCTCCTACCCGACTCCGTAGTCGCGGCCGCGAAACCGAAATCGTAAAGCAAGCACCGAGGCGCGACCAGCAGTCGCGCCCCACTCGCCCGCCCGCGCCTTACTCGCTCCGCAGCGCCTCGACCGGTTTGAGCTTGGCCGCTCGCCAGGCCGGAATCAGTCCGGCCAGCGTCGAGATCACGACGCTGGCCACGATCGTCATCACTAGATCACTCGTCAGCGTGTGCGAGGGGAGATCCGTAAACTGATAAAACTGCCGCAGCGTATCCGTGCGACCCAACACACTCGCGATGCCGTGCACGATGTGGTTGCGGATCTCCAGCGTGCCGAACGCCAGCGCCAGCCCCACCGCCGTGCCCGTCACGCCGATGATGAACGCCTGCACGCAAAAACACAGCGCCACCTCCCGCGCACTCGCCCCCAGCGCGCCCAACAATCCGATCTCGCGCGTCTTCCGCACCACCGAAATCAACAGCGAGCTCATCACCGAAAACGCCGCGATGATCACGATGAAGAGCAGCAGGAAAAAATTGATCGTCTTCTCCAGGTTCAACACCCACAGAAAACTCTCCCAGCTCTGCGTCCACGGCATCGCCACCGCGCCCACCGGCAGCACGCGGTTAAGCTGGCTCGCCACGACGTTTTCATCCTGCCCGGCCGCGATCCGCACGTTTAACCCGTGCACGCCGCGGCCCAGGCCGTAGAGCTCCTGCGCCGCGCGCAGTGTCCCGTAGATCGTGCTGCTGTCCAGGTGCTGGTGCCCGATTTCAAAAAAACCCACCACCCGGAATTGCCGCGGCAGGAACACCTCGTCCGCCTTCAGTTTTTCGATCAACAGCGGCGAATAGATCTCGATCACATGGTCAAGTCGCGCGCCGAGCTGACTCGCCACTTCCGAGCTCAGGATGATCGCATCATCGTCGAGATCCTCCAAGCGCCCGATCCGAATGAAGCGCTGCAGGCTCGCGACCTGCTCCACCGTATCCAGATCCACCCCTCGAAAGATCGGAAACGCCGGCCGCCCGCTCCCAAGCACCATCACCGGCCCCGCGACATACGGCGTCGCCGCCGCCACCCCCGGCGCCGCCTTCACCGCGGCGAGGACCGCCGGCACATTTTCGATCACGCCGCCCCCCTTCACCTGCACCTCCCCTTCCGTCTGCACAATCATCCGGCGGAGCTCATAGCCGAATCCGCCCATCACGCTCGTCACTACCACCAGCACCCACACGCCCAGCGCCACGCCCGTGATCGAGATCGCCGTAAAAAACGGAAACCGCCCCGTCGGGAAAAGCTGCTTGAGGGCGAGATAGAAATACCAGGGCATGAGGTGAATGCCGAATGTTGAAGTCAGAATGCCGAATGAAAGGAAGGTGAACCTCAGAACCGGAGAAATGTGGAACTCAGGAAATCAGGAAGAAGCGCCACCGACGTCATGGTCCGGACCACGAGGACTTCTTTTTCCTGATTTCCTGATTTCCACATTAGTTCTCTCAGTGATTTCTTCATTCGGCACTCGGCCTTCTTTATTTCCTTCACCCGCCCGGCCGCAGTTGCGGAAAGAGGATCACATCCCGGATGCTCTCCGCGCCCGTCAGCAGGATGCACAGCCGGTCGATGCCCACGCCCATCCCGCCCGCCGGCGGCATACCGTGCTCCAGCGCGAGCAGGAAATCGTGATCGATGTTCTGCTTCTCCTCGCCCGCCTGCGCCTCGAACATCGCGCGCTGCACGTCCGGGTCGTTCTGCTCCGAATACGCCGGCGCCACTTCCATCCCGCCGATCGTCAGCTCGAACACATCGATCGTCGTCGGATCATCCGGCGTGATCTTCGCCAGCGGACACAGCTCCTTCGGCAAATGCGTGACGAACGTCGGCTGAATCAGCGTCGGCTCGATCTTCTTCGAGAAAATCTCGTTCGTGATCTCGAACTCCTCCCACGCCGGATTCACCCCCAGCCCAAGCTTCTCCGCCCCGGCGATCTTCTCCGCCTTCGAGCGGTTGAACCACTCCGCGTCGCCCGTCGCCTCGCGGATCAAGTCCTTGTATTTCACCTCGCGCCACGTGCCGCCAAAGTCGATCTCCTGCCCGCTCGCCGCGTGCTTGATCTTCAACGAGCCGTCGGCCGGCTTCACCACATCGCGGATAAGCGACGTGAGCATGTCCTGAATCAGCTTCATCATCCCGCGGTAGTCACTGTAAGCCTGATACACCTCGAGCATCGTAAACTCGGGGTTGTGCCGGCGCGAGACGCCTTCGTTGCGGAAAATCCGGCCGATCTCGAAAACGCGATCGAAGCCGCCCACCAGCATCCGCTTCAGCCGCAGCTCCGTCGCGATGCGCAGGAAAAAGTCCACGTTGAGCGCGTTGTGGTGCGTCACGAACGGCCGCGCCGCCGCGCCGCCCGCTGTATTTTCGAGCACCGGCGTCTCGACCTCGATGAACTGCCGCCCCTCGAGGAAACGCCGGATGTGCGACACCAGGCGCGAGCGCAGCATCAACCGCGCGCGCGACTCCGCGTTCATGATCAAATCCAGGTAGCGCTGCCGGTAGATGATCTCCGGATCGCTGAGCCCGTGAAACTTCTCCGGCAGCGGCCGCAGCGCCTTGCTCACCAGCGTGAACGCATCGACCCGCACCGTGATCTCGCCCGTCTTCGTTTTGAAGAGCGCGCCCGTCACGCCGATGATGTCACCGAGATCGAGCGACTTCTTGAACACGCCGTAGCGTTCCTCGCCCAGCACATCGCGCCGGAAGTAGAGCTGAATCGGCCCCTGCTGATCCTGGATCTTCACGAACGAGCTGCCGCCCTGCACGCGGAAGGTCACGAGCCGGCCGGCGACGGTCACCGTCACCGCGTAATCCTGTCCCTCGACGTAGAGCGCTTTCGCGTCCGCCGAGAAATGCGTGGTCGCGACATTGGCGCGGAATGGGTCGAAGCCGCCCGCGCGCAGCTCGGCGAGCTTCTGTCGCCGCACGGCATGCTGATCGTGGGAGATGTCTGGAGGAGTATCGCTCATGGAACGGAACCGGGCACCGTGGCGCGCGGCCCCGCGCGGGGCAAATGGAAACTGGGTGCGCGCCCGCCCCGGAACGCATCTGCACGTTGGCGGCGATTCTGCAGCCGCTGTCGCCGAACAACCAATCCAATCTTTGAAACACCGAGGCCGCGGAGCGCGCGGAGAAGCACCTTGGAGCTGGGCAGCCTGGCTCCGCGACCTCCGCGGCCTCCGCGTTTCAAAATGTTTTCGTTTGGCGCTACCGTTCAACGTGCAGATGCGCCCCCGCCCCGGGGGTGGAGCGACTTGACCCCAAGTCGCTTCAGGAACTTCCGCCGCGGGGAGGGTCCCTGCGCTCCCGCTCCCACTCCAGCGGCTTGGGGTCAAGCCGCTCCACCACAAAATCCCCGCTCCTCGCCTGCTCTGCCTTCACCGCCACTTCACCGCCTCCGCCGGCCGGCCCCACCGCTCGTAAAGCTCCACCAGCCACACCCGCGCTTCCGCGCGCCGGTAGCGCTGACTTGCCGGCGTGCTCGTCTCCCGCTCCGTCAGGCCGCCGGCCCCGGCCAGCAGGTGCGGCTCGGCCTCCGCGAATTTCCCCTGCCCGGTCAGCGCCGCCCCGAGCACCGCGCGGTCGGCAAAAATCGGCCAGCCGTTGCTCCCCGCCTTTTCGCGCAACGCGACATTGACCCGCAACAACGCGACCGCCGCCTCGAACTTCTTCTGCAGCGCGAGCACCTCGCCCTGCGTGCCCGCGAGCAGCAACGCCGTCGGATGCGTCGGCGCGAGCGCGCGTTGCGCCGCCTCGCTCGCCGCGGCCAGCAGCGCTTCCGCCTCGCCCAGCCGGCCCTGGCGCCGCTGGATCGTGGCGAGGGTGTGCGCGGAAGCGAGCGTGACCGGATGCTCGCCGCCGAGCACGCGGATCCGCGCCGTCCACACCTGCTCCGCCCGCCCGGCCGCCTCATCCTGGCTGCCACTTTCCGAAAGCGCCAGCGCGAGATTGGCCTGCGCCCCGAGCGTCTCGGGATGATCCGCGCCGAGCACGCGCACGCGAAACTCCACGATTTTTCGCAACAGCGCCTGGGCGCCGGCGTAGTCGCCTTTCCAGCGCAGGACCGACGCGAGTCCATTCATTGAATACGCCGCATCGAGGCTGTCCTCACCCGCAAACCGCACGCGGATCGCCAGCACCTCGCGGTGCGACTGCTCGGCCTCCTCGATCCGGCCCAGCTCGAACCACACGTTGCCGAGCGTGTTGCGGGCATTGAGCGTGGCGGCGTCCTCCGCTCCGCGCGCGCGGCTCTGCAGCGCGACGACGGATCGGATCAACGGCTCCGCCTCCTCCGGCCGCCCCTGCTCCATCAGCAGGGCGGCGATCAGGTGCTTCAAGTTGAGCGCGTCCTCGTTGTCCGGCCCGCGGAGTCGCGTCAGGATTTCCAGCAGCTCGCGCGCGCCGGTTTCGGCCTCGCCCATTCGACCCTGCAACCGCAGCAACTCCGTGCGCGTGGTCAGCAGGCTGAGCGTGCGCGCGTGTTCGGGGCCGCGTTGCTGCCGCGCGAGCAGGAGCGCGCGATCGATCTGCACTTCGGCCGGGCGATATTCGCCCAGCGACACATAGGTGCGGCCGAGCGTCTCGCGCAGGGCGAGCTCGACCAGCGGCTGGCCCACCAGTTTCCAGTCGATGCGCCGCGCGGCCACGTCCACCGCATCGCGCACCGTGAGATTGCGATCCTGCTGCCGGCTGGGCGTGGCCTGCAGGAGAATGTCGTTCTGCAAAAAATTACTGATCGCGGTGGCGCGCTCCGCCTCCTCCTTCGCCGATTTCTCCGCCGCCTCGGCCCGCATGCGCTCGCGTTCCGCCGCGTCGCGGGCGGCCGTCTCCGTGCGCAAACGCGCCTGCGCCAGTTGCTCCGCCTGCGTCGCCCGCGCGGCCAGCCAGGCGCTGACGCCCACCGCCACGATCAACAACGCCGCAAACGCCAGCCCGGCGGCGAAACCGGCGCGGTGCCGGCGCGCGAATTTCTTGAACGCGTAAAAACCGCCGGGCGCCGCCGCCGTCACCGGCTCGTTCTGCAGGTGCCGCCGCACATCCTCCGCGAGCGCGTTCGCCGTCGGATAACGCCGCGCCCGATCTTTCTCGAGGCAGCACATCACAATCCAATCGAGCTCGCCGCGGAGCTGTCCCGCCAGCCGGCCCGGCTCTTCGCTCCGGCCTTCCGCCACCGTCCGTAACGCTTCCGGAGCGAGCGCCGCCACCGCGCCGGAAGGCCGCGCCGGCTCCTCTTCCCGGATCCGCCGCCGCATCTCGTCCAGCCCGCCGCGCAGCAGTTCCTTCGTGGAAAACGGCGTGCGCCCCGCGAGCAATTCGTAGAGCAGCACTCCCAGCGCGTAGACGTCGCTGCGCGTGTCGATGTCCACCGGTCCGAAATCGAGCTGCTCGGGACTCATGTAGGCCGGCGTGCCCACGAGCTGCGCGAATTCCGTCACCAGCGTCCGCTCCGTCAGCCGCGCCTCGGTCGCCTTCGCGATCCCGAAGTCGATGATCTTCGGCACCGCCCGCCCGTCCTGCCGCGCCACGAGCACGTTCGACGGCTTGATGTCGCGGTGGATGACACCCTTCTGGTGCGCGTGCTGAATCGCCGAGCACACCTGGATGACGAGCTCGAGCCGCGGCCCGACGCCCAGCCGGTTCTCGTCACAGAACCGCGTGATCGGCACGCCCTCCACCAGCTCCATCACGAAAAACGGCCGCCCGCGCTCCGTCTCGCCGGCGTCGAACACGCGCGCGATGTTCGGATGATCCATCAACGCCAGCGCCTGCCGCTCCGCCTCGAAACGCGCGACGACCGCGCGCGTGTCCATCCCGAGCTTGATGATCTTGAGCGCCACGCGCCGCTGCACCGGCTGCTCCTGCTCGGCGCGGTAAACGACGCCGCCGCCGCCCTCGCCGATTTTCTCGACCAGCCGGTAGCGGCCGATCCGCGCGCCCGGCTGCTCATCGGCCGAAGCCGGCGGTCGCGCGGCGATGGTCGCTTCCCGACCCGACTCGGCAAATCTCTCGCCCGGCTTTTGTTCGAGGTAATCGCCCGAGGATTCGTAGGCCTGAAGCAACAAAGCGATCTCCTCCGCCACCGCCGGATTATCCGCGCGAATGACCTTGAGATACGCCGCACGCTCCGCCGCCGGCCGCGCCAGCGCCGCCGCAAAGGCCTCCTCCAACGGATCAAGCGATTCAGGCATGTGGATTACACGCGAAATTTTGAAGTCAACGGGCTCTGGAAAATTCCCCGAAATTGAATGTGGAAAGCGGGAAAGCGGGAAAAGGAAGTTTGGAATAATTCTATCTGGAAATCAGAAACTCAGGGAAAAGCCCCAGTTGCCGGCAAAACCATTGCTCCGTTGATCCTTCTTCCTGATTTCCTGAGTTCCAGATTCACCCGTTCTTATTTCTGTTTCCCCCTTTCCCGCTTTCCACATTCCATATTCCATATTCCGAGGTCCCCGCATCAGTTCTTCACTTCCTTATACAGCCACGCCTTCGCGAAGACCCACCAGCGCTTCGCGGTGGGCACCGAGATGTCCATTGCCGCCGCCACCTCCTCCAGGGTCATGCCGGCAAAATAGCGCAGCTTCACCAGCTCCGCCTTGCGCGCATCGACCAGCGCCAGCCGATCCAGCGCATCGCTGACCGCGACGATTCGATCGTCGTCCACGGCGATCTCCTTGGCGTCGAGATGGTCTTCATCGACGCGCACCTGGCCGCCACCATGACGCACGGCCGCGCGCCGCCGGGCACGCTCGATCAGGATGCGGCGCATCGCCTCCGCCGCGGCAAAGAAAAAGTGCCGGCGGTTCTCCCAGTTGGGCTGATCGTCGCCGCCGAGCCGTAGCCACGCCTCGTGCACCAGCGCAGTCGGTTGCAACGTGAGCGCCGCGTGCTCGTGGGCCATCTTTGCCGAGGCGACTTTGTGCAATTCCGCATAGACCAGCCGCATCAATTCCTCGGCCGCACGGTCCTCGCCCTTCCCCATCCGCCCCAGCAGCAGCGTGATTTCACCCATGGCGGGCAGAATGGCCGCGCCCGGAGGCTGAACAAGGGCAATGTGCCGGGCTGGAAGCCTTGAGTGGGCCTGGCAG
>Ga0163144_10030398_pt1 | contig 10332 bp, 6 predicted proteins | sample OliLak19BULKMAT1_FD_123175 | JGI IMG/M metagenome (GOLD analysis project Ga0163144, IMG submission 123175) | Freshwater microbial mat bacterial communities from Lake Vanda, McMurdo Dry Valleys, Antarctica - Oligotrophic Lake LV.19.BULKMAT1 | ecosystem: Environmental > Aquatic > Freshwater > Lake...
AGTTTCAGCTCACAAATGAAGGCCATGCTCGGCACAATCCTGAGCATTCTCGGGCTTTGCATCATCCCCGTAATGCTCTTCGTGCTTCCATTGCTCCTGCTGGGAACCGACCCTGACCAGGCAGATCTGCCCATTTGGTGTTTTACTTCCCCCGCCATCATCCCTGCTTTCAATGAGACCAACGAATTCTACGCCTTGTTTCGCAGCAGTTGGTGGCCCCGTTCCGAATACTTCACGCTGCTCGTCAATCTTGCAATCTACGGCACACTGACGCTGTTGATCCGCAGTTTTGTGATTTGGAGACTGCCCGCGCTGTTGAATCGCAGGGACTGAGCTTGACCGGGACTGCGGACATAAGCACCCATGCGCAAGTTTCATCATTTAACCGCGTGGGCAACGCCCCGCGCTTTCGCGAGGTAAAGGTTGGTGCTTAAGCGGGCGCAGATCATTGATTCAAGGTGATCGTAGTTGTCAAACCTCTGTTCCACTGGCGTAAAGCCAGTGGGGACAGACCTGTCGCGTTCGTGCCGCTCCTGTTTAGTTGCCAAACCTGCGGTCCACTGGCACAGGGCCAGTGGGGCCGAAAAGGCGCCAGTGTACTTGTAATTCGCCTACGCCTACGGCTCGCCGTCAAACGAATTATGCTCGACAACTTGTGCATGGGTGCATATGCTCCGCGCGGTCATGAGTGAGACAAATGGCGAGCGGCATGCGTCAGCTTGCCGGTATAAAAACGAGGTACCGGGGGGCTGACGCCGCTCCAATCGCCGGACTCATTTCCGACGGCGCGGAGTATACACGGTCCTTACTCGCTGACGACCGGTGCCAGCGTCATCCCGGTTGACCGCAGTCGCAGCATGAACATGACCATCCCCGCAAGGATCAAACCGCAACACACCAGAAAGATCTTTTCGGGATGCTGGCCGAACGCCGGACGAATGACGGGATAAATGATTGCCGCCAGCGTCAGGAACATGAATGAGATGGCGCTGGCGGTCCCCAGAAACCGGCCTCGCTCCGCAGCAGGGGAGCGATGCTGCAGCAGCGATTGCAGGGGGATAATATAAAATCCGGAAGAGAACCCGGCGCCCAGAATGAGAAGTGAGTGAGAACTCAGAACAATCCGCAGCGCGGGCGACCACCAAAGCGGCAGGTCGTCAGGAATTGTCGGCGGGACGGTGCCCAGGAGAAAAAAGAACAGGCTGAGACCGGCAGCCCCGATCGGTATTAATACGGGCCGAATGGCGTGGCCGGAAATGAATCCTGCGACAGCACTGCCCAGTCCAATGGCAATCCCAAGGATCCCCAGCAGGAGGCTCACCTCCGCTCTGGAAACGTTCCAGGCCTGAAGCACAATGGTGTATTCCGGAAGAATCAACAGGGCAAGCCCGGCAAGGAAATAGAAGTAACCATCGGCAAGGGCAATCAAGAGCAGGGGTGACTCGGCCATCTTTCGGATGGCCGACGAGTACATTGTCAAGGGGTTCCTGTGGTAGCGGACTGACGGATTTCCCGGCGGAAGTTTGGTCAGGAAGGCAACTGAGATCACTCCCGCAACCGCGACCAGCAGAATTGCAATTCCGGGCAACCACAAATTTGGCGCCGCAGGATTTGAAGGCAGCGGACTGTAGGCATCGGAGATCGATCCGGCCGCCAATGTTCCTACAATCACAGCCACATTGGTCATCATGTTGATGATTCCGTTGGCTCTGCTGAGACCACGGGACGAGACGAGCTCGGGGATCATGCCGTACTTTGCCGGTCCGAAAATGGCGCTCTGACTGGACAATGCCACAAGTGCGATCATCGTGAGCCATAGATTGCCGATCCAGAATCCATACATTGCGACGAGTCCGATTGGAATCTCCGCTATTTTCATCACAACGGCGACGTCGCGTTTGCTGTATCGGTCGGCATATTCACCGGCAATACCGGACAGGAAGATGAAAGGCAGGCTCAGGCAAAGGCTGACAATGCCCTGACCGCCTGCGCCCAGTCGTCCGGTCCAGGAACCGTCGATCACCATGTAAATCAGGACGCCCTTGAGGATATTGTCATTCACGGCGCCAAGAAACTGGGTCACAACCAGGGCCGCAAACCCGCGGACTGAATTGTATGATTGCCCATGCAATGCAGACGAATCATGTGGCTGAACCTCGGTGAGACCGGATTCGCTGCCCTTCCTTGTTTCTGTCATTTCTGATTTCTACCGCTACGTTGAGAAAGTCGATCCACCTGAGATTCAAGGCTGACCCTGCCATTCCGCCAGCGAAAGTCGGCAGAATAACAGGACTTCCCGCGTCAGTCGATGCAGGCTATCGCCAGTTGAAGACTCGAAAGATTCCCTCTCGCCGATGAATGCGATCTGGAAGAGTCAGCAGTCTGTCGCGAAAGAATGCCGGAATCAAACCGGAACCGAAGACAACCCCACCACCAATTGTGATCGCCAGTGCGACCGAATTTAATTGGCCAAACGGTACAAACATTACGAGTGTCAGGAAGTAGAGCACCGTCATTGCGCTGCCAACCATCGTCGTTGACTTCAGCTGAAACACAACTCCTGTGGCCAGCAGCGCCACGCTGACAAACAGAAATCCAAATTCGTTAACGGGGTAGAAGTCGTTGCCACCCCGGTCAATCCACGTGGCAATCGCCAACGGCACACTTGCCAGTACGGACCGAACAAAAGACTCATGCTGACCACATCCGATTGCCGGTCCTGTTCCCGGTACCAGCCGAGGTGCCCGACCGTCTGCAGGATCAGTCCCGTGAGCACGGCGAACAGTTCGACCTGCTGCCAGGGGCTCAGGTCAATCAGCCGATGGATCGCCAGAAGCGTCACAACAGCCTGAGCGATCGTGGTCACAGTGTACCATCGCCGACCATCAGGATGCCGCGTGATCAGTGTCGCGACGCCACTGATCGCCAGCATCGCGAAACAGAATCCGGCAAACGCCCATGGAATCGGTTGTCCAGCGCTGCCAGGACCCAATCCGGTGCGATAGAATGTGCTGAGCCCGTAGAACACCGAGGAAACAAACGCCAGGCTCAGGACTGCGTTGGCCGACTGAAACAAGGCCTCTGCAAGTGGAGCAGCGATTGTCTGTTCCAGCAGCGACAGGCGGTAGGCGATCAGCATCAGCAGACCTGTCGCCCCGGATGCCAGAATGTAATCCTGCGTCCCCAGTTCAAATTGGCTGAGCAACTGCCAGAACGCAGCGCAGGTCATCAGGCTGGAAAGATACACGCACCACGACTGACGTTTCAGGAACGTGGCCAGTCCGTAGAACACCGCAGCTTCTGCAAAGAACAGCGCCAGCGGCAGGTGCAGCGGCAGTGCATCCGACGAGGTCGAGAAACTTTGAAACGCTGAGGCGAGCGACGATGCCAGCATCACAGCCGCCGTTGAATGAGCCACCCACAACAATGGCGTTGCCGGTGACTGTTTTCCATACAGCTTCGACGCAATCACGTACGCGATGGGAATCAGCATCATGATTGGTGCTTGGCTTTGCCAGGAATTCATTCGTTCCTGACCCCTTTTTTTAGCGTCCGTCCCGACAAGCCGTCCGGTCTTACCAACGCGTGGAAAAGCGAGGGGAGAGCTAAAGATTTCAGAAGATTTTTTTTCGGAGTCGAAAACCGGAGGCTAGCGCCCTGCGGCTAATAAGATCAGCCGCCACGCGCTAGCGTCCGGTTGTTCGGCTTGGTAAGCACCCATGCACAAGTTAAATGGCATAATCGCAGGAATCACTATCAGGGGACTGACGTCCCCCGCTCGCCTGGAACGCGGCGAGCCGCGAGACGTCAGTCTCCGGATACTGTTTGCGCAATCGATTGTTATGCCTTAATACTTACCAATGGGTGCTTAGTTCCTGATTTTCCGCTCGCCTTAGCGCATCGTCGTCTCACGGACTTGCCTTGCCAGGATTCCCCGGTCAATGCCCTGCCAGGGGCGGATGTCGATCCGATACGGGCCGTGGGCGTCATCGAAACCGCCGTAGTCGCGCTGGTATTCGCTGAGCCGCTGCAGTTTCTGAGCGACCGCAAGTTCGCCGGGATGTCGTGAATTCGGGCCTCGGCCCCAGAGGATTTCTGAGCCGCCTTTGGTTCGCAATTCATACTCCAGTTCGTCAGCGTCTTCGATCAGGGCGACTCGACGCGGCATCAGAATGGCCGACAATTCCAGTTCGCTCCACCACGAGTCTTTGCCTTCACGTTTCGCATTCAGCGTGGCAGCAAGTTCCGCGGCGCCGCTGACAGCCGGGTCGCCCCAGGATTCGCCGAGCTTACCCATCGGCACACTTGCCACACGCTCGATCACCGGATATCTCTCGACGTCAGCGTCGGAGAAATCTCTGGCGGGCAGCAGGATGCCGCGGCGATCGATCGGGTAATAACCGTCAACACCCTTGACCATCGCCACGGGCTCTCGATAAACGACATCCACATGGATTCTGGCCGGGTATGTCTTGCGGACGCTGCGGACTTCCTGAATCCATGGGTGAGTATGGAACGCCGCCGCAATGCGTTCACTCAGAGTCTCATCCAGAAGCGATTGATTCTTTTCCAGTCCGGCACGGACAAATACCTGTTCTGCAAGATCGGGTGGAATCCAGTTCGGCGGGGTTGAGACAGACACCTGTTCCGCCCCGATTCGATACTCCGGGCGATCATTCAATTTCGGCATCCGGCGTGCCAGTACCGGAATCATGACAATCGTCATCGCCACGGCAGCGGTGACCATCAACTGCCGCGGACGAAAGAACCAGGATGTCACTCGCCGCTTTGCAACCGGCGCTGCCGGTGGTGGTGACGCGGCAGCTTTCGATGCTTTTTTTTTGCCTGTTCCAGATCCCTTTGCCATGGCGCGTCAAATCCGTCCAGAGTCAATAAATCACAGTCCTCTGAAAGATAGCGCATAAACGAGAGCGAAGAATTGGTAGCCTTTGGATTCAGTCGTTCGCCCCGGATCTTTTCGTAGACTTTGCCGTGTCGGGAACCCCGTTAAACTCTGCCGATCATTTCGATTGCACTGGCGGGCTGTTGATTTGATACCAACCCGATGCGCCCGCGAGGCAGAAACGGCTGAATTCCTCGCTGGTGCATCCGGTTACAAATCAGTCTTTCCCACGCATGGTATAACCCCGATCCAAACGATCCGGTGTCGTGTCTACCATGAGACGTAACGAAGACCAGTTGACCCGAGTCGCTCAGTCAGGTCCAATTCGCGCCGGAATTGCCTGCGTTTTGCTTTTGTCGATCGGAACCGTCCCGTAATGTCTCGTCAGATTCTTGTCACCGCTGCGTTGCCATACGCGAACGGACATATCCATATCGGTCATCTGGTGGAATACATCCAGACGGATATCTGGGTGCGTTTTCAGAAGCTGCGCGGCCATCGGTGCATTTTTGTGTGTGCCGATGACACGCACGGCACGGCCATCATGATTCGAGCCCGCCGCGAAGGCCGTTCGGAAGAAGCCGTGATCGCCGATATGCGTGAGTCGCACATTCGCGACTTCGCCAGTTTTCAGATTGAATTTGACAACTACGGCAGCACAAACAGTCCGGAGAACCGTCAGCTGTGCAACCAGATTTGGGCGTCAATCCGCAAGGCCGGGCTGGTTAAGACGAAAGACGTCGCACAACTTTACGACCCGATTGCCGGTACTTTTCTGGCCGACCGTTTTGTCCGAGGCACCTGTCCAAAATGCGCTGCCGAAGACCAGCCGGGCGATAACTGCAGTGCCTGCGGAGCGGCCTATACGCCAGCGGACCTGAAGGACCCAAAGAGCACGTTGTCCGGGGCAGTGCCGGAAATTCGAACGGCCGAACATCTGTTTATTGAACTTGAGCAGCTCCACGAGTTTCTGAATGAGTGGACTCAGGACGGCACGCATCTGCAATCGGAAGTTGCCAATTATCTTAAGGGGCATTTCCTGGGAGAACCGTTGCGAGACTGGGACGTGTCACGGCCGGCACCATATTTTGGATTTGAAATCTCCGACAAACCAGGTCACTACTGGTACGTATGGTTCGACGCTCCGATCGGCTACATGGCGTCGACGCTGGAATGGTGTACGAGGCACAATGAAAACCTGGACGACTGGTGGCGCAGCGATTCGCAGGCGGAGATTCATCACTTCATCGGCAAAGACATTACGTACTTTCACACGTTGTTCTGGCCGGGTATGTTGAGGTCTGCCGACTGTAACCTGCCGAAAAAAGTGCATATCCACGGGTTCCTCACCGTCGGCGGTGAGAAAATGTCGAAATCCAAAGGCACATTTGTCATGGGCTCGACGTTTCTCAAGCACCTGCCCTCCGGAGCGCTGCGGTATTACTACGCCAGCAAGCTTGGTACAGGTCTGGATGACATCGACCTGAACCTTGACGAGTTCGTTGCGCGGTTCAACAGCGATCTTATCGGAAAGGTCGTCAATCTGGCATCGCGTTCGGCGGGACTTCTCGCCGGGCAAACGCTCAGTGCTGTCTATCCCGATGACGGTGGTTTGTTCGCAGCCGCAGCGGAAAAGGGCGAACAGATCGCGGCATACTATGAGGACTGCAACTACAACGCGGCGACGCGGGAAATCATGGCACTGGCGGACAAAGCGAACAGGTTTGTGGATGACCGGCAACCCTGGGTGCTTCGTAAAGATCCGGTAAAGGCAGACGAACTGCGTGATGTGTGTACAATCACGCTCAATCTTTTCCGACAGATCGTGACGTACCTCGCTCCGGTCCTCCCGGAACTGGTGAAACAGACGGAAGAACTCCTGAACCATCCGATTGCACACTGGTCGGATTCTCAAGTAGCACTGACAGGAACGTCGGTCAGTCCATTTCAGCACTTAATGAAACGTATTGAAACGAAACAGGTTGCATCAATGATCGAAGAGAGCAAAGAAGTGATGGCTGCTGAACAGGGAGCCGCACCGGCCACTCCGGAAGTACCCTCCGTGACGTTTCACCCCGCTGACCAGTGGAAAGACGCCGGCGACGCGCTGGCCAATGAAGCGCTGGCTGGTGAATGCACGATTGAGGATTTTGTGAAGATCGATCTGCGCGTCGCGCGAGTGATCGAAGCAAATCATGTTCAGGGTGCGAACAAACTGCTGCAGTTGACGCTGTCACTGGGTGGCGGCGAAACTCGCACTGTGTTTGCGGGGATCAAGGCTGCGTATAAGCCGGAAGATCTGGTCGGACGCCTTGTGATCTGCGTGGCCAATCTGAAGCCGCGTCAAATGAAGTTCGGTCTGAGCCAGGGTATGGTCTGTGCCAGTGGCAGTGGCGGGACGGAAGTGTTTCTGTTGTCTCCCGATACCGGTTCGGTGCCAGGACAGCGCGTGCATTAAATTCAAAAATCTCACGTACGATGGACATTCATGTCCGTCGCGTTCCATGCGAAAATGTCTGTATCAGAAACCCGGGCTACTTTTTTGTTTAACCGCAATACCGTTCAGAAAGTAGCAGGCACGCTCCGTGTGCCGTCCGCCAAGCCGCGAAAACACTGTTCTGCTTGCGGCTGCGGTACATGGAATGTGCCTCCTACTCTGAATAATTGAACGGTATTGCCGTTAAACGAATTCGAAAAGAGTCTTCCCCACGATGTCTTCGCAGCACCCTTCCCGCATGGGCCATCCGGCACCGTCTGTCACGGTTCCGAGTTCTCCGCCGATTTATCAGACAACGGCGTTTGATGTGCCGGATCTTGACGTGCTGGAAAAGATTCATGCGGGAGCACTTCAAGGTGACATCTACACGCGCGACAGTAACCCGAATCATACGGCCCTTGCTGAATCTATTGCGGCGCTGGAAGAAACCGAAGCGGGAGCGGTGTTTGCTTCCGGGATGGGTGCGCTGGGGGCCATTTTTCTGACGCTCGCGTCCGTTGGCGACCACGTCATTCTTGCCAAAGCCATCTACGGCAAGACCATGCAATTGGCTCATCGGATGCAGCGGTTCGGGATCAGTGTTTCCACATTCGACGCGACAAAACCCGACGAATTGACTTCACTGATCACCGACAAAACGCGATTCGTACTGGTGGAAACGGTGTCTAATCCGCTCCTGGAAGTTTCAGATATTCGAGCCCTGGCCAACTTGCTGCCTGCAGAGATTCCACTCGTCGTTGACAGCACATTTACGACACCGGAATTGATTAAACCCTGTCATCTGGGTGCGTCGATTGTCATGCACAGTGCGTCGAAGTACGTCAACGGTCACGGAGATGTGATGCTGGGACTGGCTGCCGGTTCTGCGGCGCTGATGAAACGATTGAACAGCACAGCAAGTGTTTTCGGCCAGAATGCAAATCCATTTGAATCCTGGCTGTGTCAACGAGGATTGCGAACACTGCCGCTGCGGATGAATCAGATCTGTCGTACAACGCTGGAACTTGCACGGTCGTTGAGCGAACATCCGGGCGTGCGGCGTGTCTGTCATCCTTCACTGAAAAATCATGTGTCGCACGAGATCGCTCAGCGGTTGTATCCGCGTGGAAGCGGAGGCATCCTGTCGCTTGAACTTGCCGGCAGCGGAGTTGAAGTCGTCAATACATTCATGCGCGCAGCAACATCGATTCCGTTTGCCCCGACGCTGGCTGATGCACGCACCACGATGTCACACCCGGCATCGACGTCACACCGTTTCATGTCGCCGTCAGCCCGCGCCGCTGGTGGCATTTGTGATGAACTGGTACGAATCTCAGTCGGTCTGGAATCGTTTGAACAGCTGCGGACTGAGCTGTCAGCGGCACTGGATGTGATTGCGAAAGGATAGGGCAGTCGAATCTACCGGTGGAGCTCGTGGTCTGAAGTGGCGTTCGCCCCATGTCGGCTTGCGCGACATGGCGCACGTTTTGAAATTAGAAAACTCGCCCGGAAAAACCGGATCCCCTTGTCGGCTTGCCCGACATGGCAGCAAAGTTTTTCATCTTCTGTAACAATACGGCATAGCCTGTGTATTGTTAGCAGGAGAAGTGAATGTTGGGTCCTGAAACCCGCGAATCTTTGCTGGGGAGGCTCAGCAGTCCTCAATCCGATGAGGGCTGGCGTGAGTTTGCCGCGATCTATCGCCCGCTCGTCTATCGAGTGGCCAGGGCGAAGGGGTTGCAGCACGCAGACGCCGAAGATTTGACTCAGGAAGTGCTGTCGGTCGTCGAACGATCGCTCGATCAGTTTGATCCGGTACTTGGCGGATTTCGCAGTTGGTTGTATCAAATTACCCGTAATCTGGTCGTGAACCACCTGACTCGGCGACGCGGTCCGATCGGCACTGGTGACAGCGATGTCGGGCGCAGGCTTTCCCAGCAACCCGCTATCGACGATCAAACCTCGACGCTGTTTCGACTTGAATATCGTCGGGCTTGCTTTCAACATGCCACGTCGATCGTGAAGACCGAATTCAGTGATGTCACCTGGTCCGCGTTCTGGTTAACCGCCGTCGAATTGCAATCGATCTCAAGCGTCGCAATGCAACTGGGAAAATCGGAAGGAGCTGTCCGAGTCGCTCGGTGTCGCGTCCTTGATCGACTGCGTGTGTTTGTCTCCGAACAAAGTGGCGGCTTCGAGCCGCCGGAATGAAACCGTAGGACAGGCTGGAAGTGGCGTGCGCGACAAGTAGCAGGTTCTCTTAATTTAAGGTCTTATTTCCAGGCCAGTTTTTTGTTCCGAGAATTCCACGATGTTCACGCCTTTCGGGTGGGATAAATTTCCTCCGCCCCTTGCCAGCTTGCCTGGCAGGACGGGATGTTTTGAAGTTAGAAGAGTCCGATAACATCGGACTGCTCCCCTGCCCAGCTTGCCTGGCAGGAAGCCAAGTGACATCGCGGTGTCACAAGATTCATCGTGCAACACTTTCCGTTCCGGTTGGACGAGCCGACCGGGGCGGCCTCGCGTTCAGTCTCGTTGTCTAACCACAAAACGTTCGCTCGTGCCAGGCAAGCTGGCACGGGGCGGGCGGAAAACCACACACATCGGAGCCAAACATGATCGCAAACAATCACTACGACGATGACGAGCTACTCAAGCTACTTCGGCGACGAATGGGTGACGGAGACGATCTCGCGTTGGCCCATGTCGAATCCTGCACGACGTGCCACGCCAAGCTGGAAACGATCTCGCAATCCGGCATGACCTGGGACGAAGTCTCTGACTTGTTGCGGCCCGACGAAACGTCACCCGCAGCGAAACTCGTCAAGAGTTTCGGCTCGGACGACGACGACCCAAAAGTCTTGGCGATTTCCGCTACGAGTTTTCTGGAGCCGACCGATCATCCGGATTCGCTGGGTCGGTTTGCGCGATACGAGATCATGGAGTTGCTGGG
>Ga0163144_10030399_pt1 | contig 10332 bp, 9 predicted proteins | sample OliLak19BULKMAT1_FD_123175 | JGI IMG/M metagenome (GOLD analysis project Ga0163144, IMG submission 123175) | Freshwater microbial mat bacterial communities from Lake Vanda, McMurdo Dry Valleys, Antarctica - Oligotrophic Lake LV.19.BULKMAT1 | ecosystem: Environmental > Aquatic > Freshwater > Lake...
CACAACTGATGCTCGGTGTTCTGGCCGCACAGAATACCTTTCCGCTCGCGAAGCCACGTTGGGGTGGGCCATTCGCAAGATTGTTTCCAAAAAATGATCGTCAGGCTCAGGTTCCAAATCCACGGAACGATCCCCCAAACAATGATGTTCATCGCCGCACAACGAATCGGCTAGGGAAAAAGGATGAGGTTGAGAAACGCTCTCTATTATGTGATCGTCCGCGGCAACGGCAGGCAAGAGTCCTGGATGATCGGGATTATGCATTACCTCTTGTGCGTCTTGTGGTGAGCTATGCGGCGTTTGTTACAGATGCGAAGGATCCGTCTTCATGCCGTGCGGGCAGCGGCCAGGCTCTGCTCAACAGAGGAACCACCCGGTCGCTGTCAAGAGAGCGGTCCAACCTCTCTGGTATTCTCATTCCTTGCGGTATTGTGCTTATGAAGCTTCAGATGTAAAACGTTTTCATTTAGTAATGGAGTACATGTGAAACAATTCGAGATTTCAGCAATTGCGCTCGTAATGTGCGCAGTCATCGGTTGTGTGGGACCGGATCCCGTCTTGAAGGCGGCGCTTGATCAACAAATCGCTCAGATACGCTCGAGGACTACTGTTTACTCTGCGCCGAAAGCAGCTATACCAATGCCACTGAAGGTTGGGCAATGGATCCAAACGAAGGGGGTTGACGAGAGTGGCAACCTCGCTCTAACGACAATCAAACTTGTGGGTCAAGAAGGGGAGAGTTTCTGGCAAGAGACGGTAAGTCAGACAGCGTACGGCAGCATGACAATTAGAGCGCTCATCAATTTTGGAGACCTCACCGATCCTAATACAAAAAAAGTGCTGCGGGTTCAGATGAAAGATACAGACGGACATGTTACAGAATATCCGACTGGGGCCGTTGATTTCATGCGCTCCCTCGGACCCTCTATCAGTAGCGCGTCGTGGAAGGGACTACTGCAAGAGGATGTCCAGGTGCCGGCCGGAAGATTTGTTCAATGCTACAAAGGGCCACTTTCAATCACAACCCTTTTGGGTACCACGACCGGCAGCGTCTGGTGGCATTCCGGGGTTCCGATTAACGGAATCGTCAAGAGTGTTGGACACGGGGGTGTGGGTGGAGGCACAGTTGAACTGATAGCATTGGGACTAGAGGGTGCAAAATCCGAATTTTAGAAAGAAATAAATGGAATGACTCCCGCAGCAGTCGTGTATCCACCGTTGCCCTAGATTCCACATGACAGTGTGCATATCCCTCGGGCAGTTCTTGCAGTATGTATCGGGGTGAGCGCGCGACACGAAAGGACGGCAGTATCCGTCAAGGAAACACTAAACGGAAGCACGAGCCACGCAGCACCTAACACGTATCACGAAGCTAGCAGTCCAAGGCCCTGCAACTCGTGGTAGGTGATACGTAATACCCTCATTTGAGCTGGCATGGAAGAAGTGATGGAGCGCGTTACGCCAGGGCTTCATTAGAAGCAGAGAGACCTGATCTCTATGGTCGAATGCTGGTCTTCAACTTTAACTCTACAAAAGAAGAATTTTAAAAAGTTGAGCTAGCTCTTCGTCACAGCATCCGTAATATTTCGCTCCGGCCGGACTAGGGATGCTGCGTTGATCCGTATGAGCTGACCGCTATCGGTATTCTGGGGTGAATGGTGGGAGATTTGGAGCGGGCGCCGAACCGAGACAAGAGTGCTAGAGGAAGTCAATACAACCAGCCAGAAATTTTTGGTGCGACGCCTGGTCGATGTTGAAACTATCGACAGCTATTTAGGGAGGCTCTTATGAACGGATGGTGGTTTCGTCTTGCGACGGTTTTGCTCTGTGCGACTCCCGCATTTGCCATGGATACACCACAGGACAGCGAAGGGAGCAAAGATCATCCTTTGGTCAACCGCTATGAAGGGGCGGCGATTGTCCAATATGATCACACGGCATTCAATATGTATACGGTCCCACTTGGGAAAGAGATACCCGACGCTAAGTTCAGGGAAGAACAGTTTACGAAATCTGCGAGACTGGAGGGAGATGTCACGCGCATCCTGTACTCGATCCCGACAGGCCGCTCCACGTTAGAGGTCATGCGCAATTATGAGCAAAACCTAAAGGGCCGAGGGTTCGTAAATCTATATGCCGCCAGCGACCGAGAGGCAGATCGAATCCAGTATATGAGTAAGCAGTTTGAGCGCGCATATGGGGGTAATCATCGATTTAGCGTCTGGAAGTTGGCTCGTACAGAGGGCGATGCGCATGTGGTACTGTATGCCTTCTCGTCCTTGGGGGATCCAGTAGTCAATGCGAAACAGGGACAGACGCTTGTATATGCCCATGTGGTGATCAATAAACCCATGGATGCTAATAAACTGGTAGGAGCCCAAGAAATGGCGGACCAGATCGCAAGCAACGGCCGAGTCGCTTTGTATGGAATCTTATTCGACACCAACAAAACGGACCTAAAGCCGGAGTCTGATGCCACCTTGGAAGAGATGGTAAAGCTACTGAAAAGTCAGGCTGGTATGAAGCTCTTGATTGTAGGACATACCGACAATGTCGGCACGTTCAGCTCAAACATGGATCTATCGCAACGGCGCGCACAGGCTGTCGTCAACACACTCTTGTCTAAGCATGGCATTGCCAAAGAGCGCTTAACATCCGTGGGCGTATCCTTCGCCGCGCCGGTCGCACCCAATAAGACGGAAGAGGGACGCGCCAAAAATCGACGCGTCGAACTGGTCGAACAATAGTGGCAGCCGTACTTGGCGTCGGAGGATATTTAATCCGGCGCATGCTCCCCCATTCGAAACCAATACTACCCCGCTTTGGTTGGATGCTCTGTGGTCCACGACTGGGGAACCTTGCTAGTTGATACGGTCCGCTGCTGAGTCATGATCGGCGACTTGTGCCCTAAGCTGACCTCTTTCATTCGACGATCCTGAAAAGGTGGCTGGGCTGGGTAAAGGTAAGTCACGCCGGAAAGCTTCGATCCACCTTCTTGCCCAATTGTTTCATCTTTCGCGAAACCTTCATGCAACCTCCTTAATTGTGGGGATAACTTCATAAGCATGGTTGATAAAGGGGCATTCATGCAGCCAATATCACTTAGCTTATAGATCGCGGACTTCATCGAGTGTCATGGTTTCGTAACACGTGAGCGGCCCATACTCCGCTTGCGGAAACGCATTGAAGACGACATAGCGCGCCTGCGTACCCCGTGAAAATATAGAACTTTACAAATTGTAAAGAGTGGTGTACTGTTTGAATGTGTACATGAACAAAAGGAGGCGGCCATGCCTAGAATAGTTGTTGAAGATAATAGTCGGATGTCCTTGCGAATCCACCCAGACGATAAGGCACTGCTGATGCGCGCCGTTGCCTATGCTCGCACAAACCTCACTGATTTTGTAAGAGGGAGCGTCCTACAAGCGGCAAAAGCGATGATTGCTCAAGTTGAACAGGTTTCCCTGTCAGAACGCGACAGTCTGCGCGTATTGGATGCTTTAGAAAATCCTCCCGCGCCGAACGCGAGACTGCTGGCAGCGGCTCGTGCCTTGCCTAAATGACCATTCCTCCGTGGCACGAGGAGGCGATTGGGAAACGGTATAAACGGGAATTGTTCGATTGCGGCGATGAAGCCTTGAATGAATTTCTGCGCTATTATGCCCGTCAAACGCATGAGCAAGGCGGTGCTAAAACCTTTCTTGCGGTGAGAGATGATGACCCAACACTCGTTTTAGGTTTCTATTCCCTCAGTCCTGCCTCTGTGGAATTTTCCCGTACGCCTGAAGTGGTGAAGCGTGGACTGGCACAACATGATGTTCCAGTGTTCCGCCTCGGTCGGCTGGGTGTCGATAAATCACTGCAAAGGAACGGGCTGGGCGGTCAATTGCTTCTGTCTGCTGGTCGGCGTTGTCTCCGCGCCTCTCAAGAGGTTGGGGGCGTAGCATTGCTGATTGATGCCAAGAATGATGTTGTTGCACAGTGGTATGCCAGCTATGGCGCGTTACCGCTTCTGGATATGCCTCTTTCCCTGCTTCTGCCTCTGACAACAATCCAGAAAGCTTTAGAAGCCACCAATAAACTGTAATTCAGTCAATCCCTCAACGCGCGTCACAGGGTGACACATGAATGACCGCAAGAGTAACGGTAATGGTTGTGGATCGTTTGCAGTTTCCCACGCCGCGATAAAGGCCTTGCTCGAGGCTAAGGCCGATGCTGTTACCATCGAGGCTTATCTCAAGCTAGCGGCTCACCCCGAGGGGAAGGGGGAATTTAGCTCCGCCAGTGTAACCGCTGTACAAATTCTGTCGGTAGAGCAAAGATCGGTTTAATCGTAATCGTGCTCAGAACGCGATTACGAAGCTCTGCTCCATTCGTGCGACGATTCAGACTGCTGAGGGAACAGCCCGCCGTTAATGCTGCACGTCTGATTGGGATTCTATACGGCAATTCGTTTTTGAATTGCTGGCTCGATGTGTATTCGCACATCAGGCACCGTCATGGGTATAGGTAACGCATTTTTTTCGACTAAGTCGTTTGATTGGGGCATTGGAAAATTCCATGACGAAATCATCATCAGATTAAAGGTGGGTGCATTTAAACAAACGGACGCAAACTCTCACAGGATTTGCCGATAACACATGCTGGCAGAGTCTGACGGCGAATTTTGGCCTCCCAACGTTAGTTCGGTTTCAAGGATGGTCTTTTGGGAAGTCCCAAACCGATCGAGTCGACCATCCGCTCGTCCGAGAAATCGAACTCGCCATGCAGGTTGAAGTGCCGCCAAGTCGAGACCGAACCGTTGCGGATGGTATCGATCAATGTCATCCGGTGGACTTCGTCCGGCTGTTTGTCCAGCTCGCGTGATAGATATAGGTAATTCCAGCACACGATCACGTTTTTGATGAGCCGACGGCACGCCTCGGCGATTTCCTGATCTTCCTTCTCGCTTTGGATGAATTCCTGGTTGTGGCCATAGGAGATGGCTTTGGAGAACTTATTCGAGCCCTCCACTTTGTTGAGCTGCTTCTCGATCGCGTGCCGGAAGTCTAGGTCATCCACGTATTTCAGAATGAACAGGGTTTTTGGCCCCTTGCCGAATTCCTTCAAAGCCCGGTAGAGCGGATGCTGCTTCGAATACGAATTCAAGCGCTTAAACAGCTGCGAGGCCGTGGTCACCTTCAGCCGGATGGTGGCGATGAAACGCAAGATCTCATCCCATTGCTCCTCGATAAACGCCTCGTGGACATAGCGATCAGGTAGGAACGTATAGCCTAAATCCTCGTAGTGCTTGCGCTTCTTGAAGGCATAGAGCTGTTGCCGGCCGACCCCTTTTATTCGCGGCGCGTACTCAAATCCCAATCCGTGGGTCGTGGCGAAAATAACTTCCGAATAGCCGTGGGTGTCGGTCGAGTGGACATCACTCTTGATGACATCGTTGTGCATCAATCCGTCGATCACATAGGCCGCCTCACGTTCCGCCGAGCTGATGACGGTAGAATGCCACATCAGGTCGCGCATATCGATGAACGTTACCACGCTCACACCTTTTTCCTTGCCCAGATACTTGAAGGAATAGTTGGCATTCAATGAATCCACGGCGACCTCGAATTTTTGGCCATCGCTCGAGGTGTGCAGAATCTCGTCCTCGCGCCGATAGAGGTTGGGTAAGTCCATCCGATCCAGAACCTGCACGATGCGATCGTTGGCGCCTTGTACGTTCTCGAGCGAGAAATACCAGTTGACCACGTTATCCAGCTCATTCTCGTCGATCTGTTTGGAAATTTGCGCGAGCTTGCGGTGACCGATATCGCAGCCGTAGCCGATGATGCCAGCGAAGAAGATCTTTGTCGCCGGTTTGGCGCGCTGGTATTTGACTTGCCAATGCTCGAATTCGCCAAGAAAGTTCGTGGCCTGATCCACGGTCGCCAGTGCTTCGAGCAGGGAGATGTACTTGCGCTCCGGAAAGAAAGAGCCCAGCGACAGACGCTCCACGTCCTCAAGCTTGGGCGTTTTGACATGGAAGGAGCCATTGGCGTGGATCGTCAGGTGCGGATTGTCGCTCGCCTGGATATGCTGGTTGACTTCCGCGTATCGCTCATCGAGCCTCTGGTCGAGCGTATTCAAGGTGGCGCGGCAATCGGCAAATTCTTCCAGCTGCGCGCGCTGGAGATACTCGGCGCGCTGGGTTTGCCAGTCGACTTTCGGGATGAGGTAGTCGTCCAGCGAGCGATATTTTTCCGAGTGGAGCAGATTCAAGGCGCCTGACTTGATGGCTTCGGCGGTTTCGACGTAGAGCAGCGCCTTGTAAAGGGAGATACGAAATTTCCCATCCAAGTCGAGTAACGCGATGCGCTGATCGGTGGACAGAAAGTCGACCGGCGCGTTCTTGTCGACGGCGCCGTCCTTCTCCTGATAGTGCAGCAAGGCCTCCCACAGCGCCAGCTTGCTGCAGTTCCCCGCAAATTGGATTTGACGAACGATGTCCGCCACCCGGTGTTGCAACTTCAGTGAACGCGCCTCGAGCAGCGCAAGGCGGTCCGGGCCTTGTTGAATTTCCGCCGCGCGCTGCTCGAACTCGTCCAATTGCAGCTCCATCTGCCCTGGCATGGAGTCCTTCGGATTCAACTCCGTATCGATTAACGCGATTTTCTGGCTGTCGTTCAGCTGGCCATCGGCCACGATGTGTTTGATGGCCGAGAGCGTCGCGCGGATGTTCTGCCGCAGCCGATCGACGAGTGTGGAGAAGGACTGGTGGCGTTGCTCCCGCTCCTGAAAGTAGGCTTCCTTGTGCTCCTTGTCCGCGGCATTGACCGCTGCCTGCACGGTATTCAACAAGATATCGATGAGCGTGTCGTTGAGCTTAAAGGTTTGGTAGACGACGAACGTGATCAAGTGCAGGTAGCGATCTGCCGCGGCCCGGCGGGAGACTTGGGGAATCTGCGCTTTGATGACCGAGTAGGCGTAATGGCGGATCCATTCGTAGCTCAGACCCAGTCCCTGCATAATGGGCTTCAGGTCGAGATAGAGCGCCTGCAGAGTTTGCAGATCCTCCAGATTCGCTTTGATCTTCGAGGGCTGTGTCGACTGGTAGGGCTTCTTCAGCAGGGTGAGGCGATAGCGCCAGCCTTCCTCGTCACCGGCAGGCAGATCCTTTGTGAGTAAGGCGTCCAGCCCGGTTCGTTGGTTTTCGGTGAGATGGTCCTTGACGATCTTGGCCAACTCTCGTTGGCAACGCGTCACCGCGGTGGTAATCAGAGTGGACAACACGAAATAACCAGGTAATGCAATCTTTCGACGGACGAGCCACTGTTCGACCTCCAAGAACACCAGCTTTGGTCGCAACTGAACCCGCACCATGGTCGCTATATCCTTGGCGAGGATCGTCTTCGCATACTCATTGAAAGGGTTGAAGCCAAAATAGTCCAAAATCAATCGCTGATGCCTGGCATACGTTTGCTTGTCGTACGCGGATAGATGTACGTCGTCGGCATCCAGGCCCAGTTGGCGGGCGACAAACTCGACATCCATAGGCCGGAACTGTTTGGCAAAGAACGTCCGGCGCGCTTTGAAATAACCCGCGGTGACGATGAAATAGACCTTATTGGTCGGTGTTCTCAATCTCCCCATCGTTTTGCTAAAGATCATGGGCAAGGCGAAGAACCGCTTGCGCTCTGCGCTGTTGAACAGTGGCGGAGTTTTGAAGGCCTCCCGTTCCAGGCTGTTGAGAATTTTCATCCGCGGCATCGCGTTGCGCAATCCTTGCTGCATGAATAATGCATAGCGCAATATGATTACGCAATCATGCTGGTCGGCCATGCCCGGGTATCCACCGCGCCTAAACCGCCAGCTGCGAATCGATCTTTCACGAGAAGGCCTCCGGCGGTCGCTGGGATCTGCCGGAACTTCCCAAGCTGCTCTCGCAACTGCGCAAGGGCGGTGTCGTGGCAGCCTGGAAGCTCGACTGGTTATCGCACTCGTCGCGCGCCCTGTTGACCTTGATGGAGCGCATTGTCGAGCGCAAAGCCGGTTTCCGCAGCCTCACTGAATCGATCGACACGACGACGCCTGCGGGGAGGATGATGATGTAGATGGTGGGCTCGTTCGCAGAGTTCGAGCCCGTTATGCTCAAGAGCGCACGAAGGCCGGGGTTGATGAGGCACGGAAAGATGGGCGTATCGGTGGCCGCCCGCCAACGCTTAACGCGCGTCAGCAAAGGAGAATCGTCAATCTCGTGAAGGCAGGCAAGAAGACTGCGGCAGACCCTGCACGCTTGTTTGGCGTCCATCCGGCCACCGTTTCGCGGCTACCGCCGCGCCAGTGACGGTTGTGCTCAATCCGGGTTCCCTTTGCACCCTAGACCCAGAATCCTGTGAGAGTTTGCGCCCGTTTGTTTAAATGCACCCAGAGTAGTGGCTAGGCTTTTCATAAAATCAGCATGGTCATTCTTTCCTATGGCTGTCATGTGTGCAGCCTTTAGTGGGGGTTGGTTCCAGCCAACCATTGTTTGGTCGGAGGCCGTGTTGGTCAAGAAAAGTCCCGCCGGTCCGACTATCTATCTTAGTTCCCTAAACTCGGATCAGTTTCCTTCTACACAGAGTGATTGCGCACCTATGGAGTTTTCTTGCAATAACCAGCCTGGACCACTGCCAGATGCTTTGAAGTCCTCTTTTGCTAACGAGCTTCGCACTCAAGGTGTGATTGTCGTTATGAAGAAACCTTCACATGACATATTCGACGAGGTTTCAGTTTATTTGCTTATCCGCAACTTACCCGCAAGTCCACCCATTGTTCCCACAAGATATGTTTGCAATGTGATGGGAATGATTATTCGGCATGGAACAGAGGGTAAACGAGAACGTAAAGAATTAGAGCGCCATAACGCAGCCACCAGCGATTCCGCATCTTCTGTGATAAGGACCTGCTTGCAGCCCGCGGCTTCCCTGGTGCAAAAAAGCATTAAAGCGATGAATCAGCCGCAGAACAAGAAAGATAAGTGAAGGCGTCAGACAAGGATAACATGAATGTTAGATGAATAACTGGAGGAAATTGTATGCCCAATCAAATTGAGCAATATGCACTGGGTAGAAACGCTGACGGACAATTTGCGTACCGTGTTAAATTGGTCGGAGGGGGTGGAGTAATTGGGTGGTAGTTTCGGCAACTGAGTTTGCGGCGTTTGCAGCATTGTTTAGCAAAACCCCTTTGTATGTTCATTCCGATAGGTCAATTACCACCGGTGCGGAACCTATCGGAAATTGATGCAGTTTTCTTACCGGATTGGTCTTGGACAACGCTGCGAGCAGCCATGAGGCGGCCGTGATCAAGCCCCCACCTCTTGTGCCTCTGTGGCATGACCCACTGACTCGCATCACCCCTTCCGTCTTCAACATCTCCTCCATGATTCGCTCCTTTTTGTACAGGGTTTCACCGATTCCGCACACATCCAACTTAGCTACACTGGTTACTATATATGCAACTATGGTTTGCACAAAACCGAACCCGCCCTGACCGGACTGTCATGCCGGCTGTGGCACAGGTCTGTCTGCACACCGAGCGCTTCATCATACTGGCCTGCTCCGCGCACAATCGTCCATGTGGATACCGAATTTGCGACGATAGTCATGAACCCTTGTCATGCGGGAGGGTTGTAACGGAGGCCTGAAGCGGACAGGGCGGGGGGTAGACAAAAAGGATAGGAGATGAATAACTTAGATTGTATTACTTATGGCACACGAGGGTCATGGTGCGGACCTTGAAGAGGCGCTGTCCCATCCGCACCGCCACATCCAGACGGGTGAAGGTGCGCGGCAGGCGGGGCTCGCGTCGCGTCGCGAGAAACCACTCCTGCGTTTTGCCCTCCATCTGCACACTCAGGAGATACCCCTTTTTCCCCACGGTCCACAGCGTGACCGCCTCCACACCCGCGACCCGCGCGAGGTGCCGGAGAAATTCTTGCTGCGCACACAAGAGCGGCTTGGGGAGCGGCCTGGTTCGACGTGGTGGTGTCATACTGCGCGATCCCTCTCGCACCGGCGACTGGCCTGGGCGCGCTGATATATAGCGTGCCGCTCCTCAGAGCGCAAGACAGAGGCAGCCGTTGTCGCACTTTATTTTGCACACACTGCCCTCCCACCATGAAGCCCTCCTTCGTCCTGCGTATGACGCTGTCGAGATCCTGCTCCCTTCGCCTCTCACGGTCCCTGTTCCACTCACGTCGTTGGCCTGCTTTCATTCTTCTTCCGCTCGCCGTCCCGTCGCTCCTGTGCTCGACTCGGCGTGGTGCTGATGTGGCCTGGTCCGCCCGATCTGTCTCCGCGTGTCTGGCTCTGC
>Ga0163144_10030400_pt1 | contig 10332 bp, 8 predicted proteins | sample OliLak19BULKMAT1_FD_123175 | JGI IMG/M metagenome (GOLD analysis project Ga0163144, IMG submission 123175) | Freshwater microbial mat bacterial communities from Lake Vanda, McMurdo Dry Valleys, Antarctica - Oligotrophic Lake LV.19.BULKMAT1 | ecosystem: Environmental > Aquatic > Freshwater > Lake...
GCTGAAAGCTGAAAGCTGAAAGCTGATTGTGCAGCTACATCCGCTCGTAGCGTTCGAGATCAAGCGTTATCGCCAGGGCACCCTTGGCAGCGCCACGCACAAGTTCGCTGGCCTGCCCGATCTTTTCATCCTCAACACCAACCAGGAGGGTTGTATTGCCTTTACGCAGAAATCCGCCCGTCGAAGCAAGGCGGGTCACCCGGAAACCCTGCTCAACCAACGCGTCCACCGCCGCATCGGCGGCCCCATCTTCGGTCACAAAGATTAGCAGCTTCATGCGCGTCCTTTCGCTAGCGGCTCTCAGCAATACGGCGTAGCATCGGTGCGGTGTAGGCATGACAAATCGCAATTGCGACTGCATCGGCTGCGTCATCTGGCTTGATGACAGCAGGCAGACGCAATGTCATCCGCACCATATCCTGCATCTGCTTCTTATCGGCCCCGCCATAGCCAGCTACGGCTTGCTTGACCGCCAACGGCTTATATTCGCCGATAAACAACCCTGCCTGTGCTAGGGCAAGAAGCGCAACACCACGAGCCTGACCAACAGTGAGCGCAGTATTGACATTCTTGCCAAAGAACAGTTCTTCAATCGCTGCCGAGCCAGGCCGATACTCAGCCAACAATCGGGTCAACCCATCGTAGAGCAGCACTAATCGATCATGCTGTGCCATCCCAGATGGAGTTGTCAGCGCACCGCAGGCAACCAATGTCAGTGTACTGTTCTGCTCATCAATGACACCCCAACCCATAATAGCAGTGCCGGGATCGATTCCGATGATTCTCACAACCGCCACGTTTCTGCCGAAACCGGGCATTGTTCAGGCCAATCTTCGATATACGAACCAGGATGGATGGCGTTATTGGCTGGCAAATTGCTCGGCCAGTTCCTCGGTGATATCGAGATTACTATAGACCTTCTGAACATCATCGAGATCCTCAAGCTTCTCAATCAGCTTCATTGCTTTCAGGGCTTCTGGCCCATCGAGCTGCACCGTTGCCTTGGCAAGCATCGTCTTCTCGGCACCAGTGATTGGCAGGCCAATCGCCAGCAGTGCCTGCCGAACGGCTGCAAGTTGCTTAAAATCGGTGTAGACCTCGATCACATCTTCGCCAATCTCGACATCATCGGCACCCGAGTCGATCGCCTGCAGCATGACTTCATCTGGATCAAGGCGCTTGGTCGTCAGGTCAATCGTGATCAATCCCTTGAGATCAAACATCCAGCCAACCGAACCTGGCTCGCCGGGAGTGCCGCCGCCCTTTGTCATCGTCGCCCGAACATCGGAGTTGGTACGATTACGATTATCGGTTGCTGCCTCGATTAACACAGCAACGCCACCTGGCCCATAGCCCTCATAGTAGATCTCTTCGATCGACGAGCCATCAGTCCCTTTGCCAAGGCCCCGATCGATTGCTCGCTGAATATTATCGGTTGGCATATTGCTCGAACGAGCTTTATCCACCGCAATCCGCAGGCGGAAGTTCGAATCGGGATCACCATTATTACCCTCACGAGCCGCAATTGTGATATCTCGTGCGAGTTTTGTGAACAACTGGCCTCGGCGCTGGTCGATCACACCTTTTGTGCGTCGGATCGAGTGCCATTTTGAGTGGCCGGACATGCAAAGCCTCCTGGGATGGTCAAACCTTGGCCTATTATACCCGAAAATGCCAGCAACATCCTATAACAACATCCCCTCTGCCAGCCACAAGAGCTGAGCAGAGGGGATGATTGCCAAATCACAGAATATAAACCGCTATTATGCCTCTAATGGCAGTTCTGGCGTTGGCGTTGGCGTTGGTGTTGGTGTTGGTGTTGGTGTTGGTGTAAAGATTGTGGCATGCCCATTCGCGTGAGCCACCGTATCGCTTGTCACATCGATTCGTACGACGCGACCAACCAGTTCGCGCAAGCGCTCACCATCGACCGTCTCGGTTTCGAGCAACAGGCTGGCCATATCGTTCAATACCTGCCGATTGGCCATCAGAATGCTGCGGGTGCGCTCATACGCCTCCGACACAATCCGGAAGACCTCGCGGTCGATATCGCGGGCGATCTCATCGCCATAGTTACGCTGCTCGGTGATCTCGCGCCCAAGGAAGATTAACTCCTCACGCTCGCCAAATGCAATCGGGCCGAGCTTCTGGCTCATTCCGAAGCGTGTCACCATCGCACGTGCAATCCGCGTCACCTGCTGAATATCGCCAGAGGCTCCGTTCGAGATCTCATTGTACCCAAAAACAATCTCTTCGGCCAGGCGACCACCAAGGGCAGAAACCAACTGCGCCTCATACTGCGAAACCGTGGTAAAGCGCAGATTTTCTTCCTCTGGCAGATACAGCGTGTAGCCACCGGCTCGCCCACGTGGGACGATTGTGACCTTCTGAACCGGGAAGGCTTTGGGCATGCCCGCCGATGCAATTGCATGGCCACCTTCATGATAGGCCACCAGCAATTTCTCGCGCTCCGACATCACGCGGCTGCGGCGTTCTGGGCCACCAAGTGCCACCCGCTCAATCGCATCTTGAAGCTCGGCCATGCCGATTTTCTTCTTCGAACGACGAGCCGAAAGAATAGCGCCCTCATTCACAACGTTGGCAAGATCCGCACCCGAGAAGCCAGGCGTTTGCTTGGCCAGAATCTCGATCTGCACATCCTCGCCGATTGGCTTACCCTTGGTATGAACCTTGAGCACTTCGATGCGTCCCTTAACATCTGGCGCATCAAGCATCACCTGGCGGTCGAAGCGGCCTGGCCGCACAAGCGCAGGGTCGAGCACATCTGGCCGGTTGGTGGCTGCAATCACAATCACATTCGTGTTCGTGTCGAAGCCGTCCATCTCAACCAGAATCTGGTTCAGCGTCTGCTCGCGCTCATCGTGTGAACCGCCCAAACCAGCACCACGCTGGCGGCCAACAGCATCGATTTCGTCGATGAAGACGATACACGGCGCATTGCGCTTGGCCTGATCAAACAGATCGCGAACACGTGAGGCACCAACACCGACAAACATTTCCACGAACTCTGAGCCAGAGATCGAGAAGAATGGCACACCAGCCTCACCTGCAACCGCACGCGAGAGCAGTGTCTTACCGGTTCCTGGAGGGCCGACCATCAGTACACCACGCGGGATGCGTGCGCCCAGTGCTGCAAACTTATCCGGGAATTTCAGGAACTCAACCACTTCGGATAAATCCTGCTTTGCCTCTTCCTGTCCAGCCACATCCGCGAATGTGACGGTTGGCTTATCGCCGGAGAACATACGTGCCCGACTCTTACCAAACGAGAGCGCCTGATTGTTTGAACCCTGCGCCTGCCGCATAAAGAAGATGAAAAAGCCGATCATCAACAGAACTGGAAGCAAAATAGTGAAGATGTTCAGCAGCCCGCCCCACGCTGGTGCAGCACCAACCTTGACATCTACGGAGTTCAGTGGAACTCCAGCCTGAACCAGCAACATGGTAATACTGTCGTTCGCCTCGATTCGGGAGCGAACCCGACTCTTATCGTTATAGACGACAATAATATCGTTTGTGCCGGATTGAGCCTGGATCTCGCTGACTTTGCCAGCCTTCGCATCCTCAAGCACCTTATAGATGCCACGGTCGTCGGACTGGGTGCCGGCATTGTTGAAGTACTGGAAGAACAGCGCGAGTGCCGCTACCAAAATAATCAGGTAGACGAAACTGTTCTTCAGCCAACGATTATCACCCATCATCATTCTCGATCTAGGAGCAATTGCTCCTTGTGCAGTTGCAGAGCGTGGGGACGAAAGAAGATTCGTTCTGCATAATTGTTAATGGCATTATAGCAAAGCACATGGGCTGAAACAAGGTAACGAGATTACCACGCTGGCAGTTCTTATACAATTCTTATGATTGCTCTTCCTGGCGATAGATCGACTCTTTGAGCACGCCAATATAGGGCAGGTTGCGATAGTGTTCGCCATAATCTAGCCCATAGCCAACCACAAACGCATTTGGAATATCAAAGCCACGGTAATCCACTGACACTTCGGCGATCCGTCGCTCCGGCTTATTCAACAGCGCACAGATCTTCAGGCTGGCTGGGTTGCGCCGCAGTAACTGTTGCTGCAGATACGCGAGGGTCAACCCACTATCGATAATATCCTCAACAATTAACACATGCCGTCCAGCAATATCGGTATCGAGATCTTTGAGCAACCGAACAACTCCGCTCGATTCTGTGCTTTGGCCATAGCTTGAGGTTGCAATAAAATCGATGGCCAATGGAGCCGGTATTGCCCGCGCCAGATCCACCATAAACATAATGCAACCCTTCAGCACCCCAACAAGCAGCAGATCGCCGAGCGGCAGATAATCGTGGGCGATTTGTTCACCCAACTCCTGTACTTTGCCCTGGATGGTTTCACTAGAGAGCAGGATCGTCTCGATATCCGCGTGCATTAGATATACTCCTCAGCCAATACATATGCAGGCCCTACAATCGCTATGTTCACCGCCGAAACGCCATCACTGGCCTGCACTCCAGCCGCGACACGCACCCCTGCCACCCAGATGATCTCATCGCCACGAACCAGAATCGGCCAGGCAGCCCGTAACGATTGCGGAAGCTTGGCATCGACCATCACATCCTGAATGCTGCGGCTGCCGCGCCAACCCTTGATCCGATCACCAGAGCGACGCCTGCGAATGATCAGCGGCTGCGTCAGCGATTCGCTTGTAATCTGCACAACCCAGGGGCTTGCGTTGGGCAATGCCTGCTCCTGAACAGTTGCAATCACCCGCCACCCCCCTTGAAGTAGTATCTCGCCCGGAATCGCCAGTGGTTGCTGATCGTCAAGCAATTGTGGCCCGCTTATAACAACTCCACCAATGGTCAGCATTGTGTAGCCAACCGTGAGCGCAATCCCACCGGGCAACTCAATCACCCGGCCAACACCACGGGTGCTAGCGCCGATGGCGCGCTCAAGATCGGCCATCCGCAATGTGGCTGTTCCGCCAACCAGAGCATATGCTCGCCGAAGTGCTGCACGCTGCAACGCTGGATGCAGCGATTGCCAGATTGCGAGATCGAGATCGATCCCTGATTGGCGCAGATTGGCAAGCCGCGGCCAGCTTGCATCCAGGGATCGTTCGAGCAGATCATGTTCGGCGGTCAGGGTATCGGCTGTGCGGCAGAGAGCCTCAACAATACGCGGATTATACTCGATCAACTGCGGCAACAGATTATGCCGAATCCTGGCACGGGTGTGGCTGGTATCATCATTGGCTGGATCACGGCGCGGCAATAGCTTGTGTTGATCACAATAGGTTTCAATCGCCGCTCGTGTGGTGGTCAACAGCGGGCGGATCAATCGTGGCGCATGTGTTAGGGCGTTTGTCTGCTTCTCTTCCACAAACGCATCACCAAATGTGCGCCATTGTTCCCAGCCCAGAAGTGGCCGCATTCCCGAAAGGCCATCCGAACCAGCGCCACGCAGCAGATGCAGCAACACGGTTTCGGCCTGATCATTGGCGGTATGGGCAACAGCAAGCGCCTGGGCACCAAGCGATGCAGCAACACGAGCAAACAGACGATAGCGTGCTATACGCCCAGCCGCATACTGGTTCAGGTTATGGGTGTGCGCCAACTGGCCAACATCAACAGACTCAATCGTCGCAGGGAGGCCCCATTGCCTAGCAATCTCGGCCACAAACGCGGCTTCAGATTCTGATTCAGCACCGCGCAGCATGTGATCAAGATGAACAACATGCAGCCTACAATCGAATCCATTGCTGAGTGTTCGCAGCGCATGCAGCATGGCCAGCGAATCGGGACCACCCGAAACAGCTGCCACAACCAGATCGCCAGGGCGAATCAGATGATGAGCATCAATGAAGGTTGCAATATGGGTGGTGAAGGAGTTTTCTGCCAATGATCACTGCTTCAATCGAATCACATACAGCGTATAACCATTCTGCACCTGATCATGGCTATCAATCTGCATTGGCAAACTGGGTTGGTTTGTCCAGGCAATCACATAGGCACCCGTATCGCCAAGTGGCCCACTGCCTGTTGCATACAGAGTCGCATCGCCATTGAACAGCGAATTGACCAGTGTTTTGCGATTGAACAGCCCTTCCTCTGGCAGATTAACACCCCAGGGGAAGTTGCGTGCGGCACTATTGAAATCGAAATTGGCTGATGCACCGGGCGCGAGTGAACCAATATCCACGAATGAGCCACCCCGCACGACTAAGACATTATCGAGCGCGATTCCACCACTATTACGAATCTGACCATGTACCCCCTGATCGCTGGATTCGACGCTACTCTCAATTGTTGGCGGTGCATCGATTGGCAATTCGGCAACCAATGTACGCACCGAAGCAATATCGATGAGCAGATCACGGAGTTCGGCGCGTTGTTCGTCAATCATCACTGGCGTGGTGCGAGCCGAAATATCATCAAAGCTGCGCGTCTCGTGGATCAGTGTCGCACTTGGAAACCCTACCGTATAATTCGCACGGCGCGGCGAAAACAGCGCCACAAATCCGGTTGCGAGTGCGCGTTGTTGGCCCTCACTCGCCTGTACAACCGTCACCTGGCTGAGCTGCGATTGGCTGCCACGCAGCCCAAAGCCAGCAATATACAATCCGCCAGCAAAGATAATCACAACCAGCGGAACACTCAGCCATGCCAATTCCAGCCGACGCAGCCGACGCAACACAAAATAATTGATCGGGCCGATCACCAGTGTGTAACCAACCAGAAACAGCAGCAGTGTCCAGGCCGATGGCAGGCCCAACCCTGGAAGTTGCAGCACCGATTGCAGAATGCTTGTCTGGTTTGTGCGTGAACCAATGCCGGGAGTAAACAGGGGAATACTCGTAACAACGGTGCCCCACAGTGTTGGCTCACCCAACCAGCCGCGCAATAGCCCAAGATCGAATGCAGCAATTGTAACCGACCCAACCCCATAGTTGGAGCGATACAGCAATCCAGCGCCCTTACTCAGATCGACGGCACCGCTGCGTGGCCGCAATTCACTCAATGGCGCACGGCTTGAACCAGATGGCAGTGGCCCATTGCCAACCTGCACAAGTGCTGTGATATCGCCCTCGGCAACGGTTGGCCCAACATCGGCTGGCAGGAGCGCAGTCAGGCCAGCCGCCGCTCGCTGGCCGCCAACACCACCACCAATAATCAATTGGCCACCGAGGGTTGCCCACAGGCTGATCGATTCGCGTTGGGGTACACTCAGCTGGCTGGTATCCGCATCGGCAATAAACAAGCTGTTGAGGCCGCGCAATGCCAGCGCCTGATCGGGAAGTTCATTGTCCTGGAGGTGGCGGACAACCGTGCCATTCGAGCCACTGATCTGCAGGGTTTCGAGGGTGTTGAGCAATGTTGGATCGCTACCAACCACACCAATCACGAATTTGTCTGAGTCGATTGGATCGATGCTGACACTTCGATCAGCCAGAACGACATCGTTAGAAAGCAGGCGCACCTGCCCACTACGGGCAAATCCACGTGAGAAGGCATTGATTGTAATGCGTTTGCGCGAGCCGCGCGGCAGATCAACACTATAGCGAAAGCTCGGTTCATTGCGCTGGCCGGGGAGCTCCCAGACCAATTCGCCACGCAGATCCGGCCCATCATTGGCTACATCAATGATAACTGGAAACCACTCACCCGCACGATAGGCACCACCATAGCCAGCATGCGCATCCAGGGTTACTGCAATGGGCTGTGATTGTGCCTGGGCAGGCATAACAACGCACGCCAGCATACAGAAGAGAATGAAGGGTAGCAGGCGTCGCATAACAATGCTCCCGAATGATCCCCTGAATAGTAAGGGCGTAGCGCATACGCCCTAACAATCAAATAACATGCGATGTGTCATAGCTGTGACGTTGTTGGGCCGTAGAAAGGCAACATGTTGCATCGCTATGGTGGTGTTGGCCCGCTACCTGGGCGGCGGCGACGAACCATCATCATTCTGCGTGTGCGAACACGTCGTTCACCGTGGGCTTGCGCGAGCAGAGCCTGTTTCAGTTCAACGGCGATCTGGATCGGGGCAACTTCATTAGCATACGCATTAATCGCTGCCTGGGATTTCTGCTCGATCGTTGAATCAATTGCCTTTTGATCCATCAGTTCGCCCTTGTCGCGCTGGAGTGCATGATATTCGCGGAACACATCAATACTATTCTGGAGGGTACGCTCCTCGGAGCCACGCTTGAAATCAGTCAGGTAGTCGTTAACCATTGCCTGAACGCCACGCGGATCGGGAACGTGATTGAAGCTAAAATCGCCGCTCCCACCAGTCTGGATTTTGACGGTTCCATAGCCGAGGATCTGCTCAATGAAAGAAACATCAAATGATATATTCTGAATACGATCAATAGGAGCACTACGGCGATCAACCGGGCCAAATGGGCGCCGATCAACATCAATGATCTCACGCTTATTCAGAATGTAAACATCATTGACATATTCTTCGCGCAACCAGAAAATCCATCCAGCACAGATCAGTGTCACGACAACCCATGCTAGAATACCAGCAACCAACCATTGGCCAAGCAATGGTGCTAACAGGATCATGGCAATCGTCGCAACAACCCAGATCAGGAATGCAGGCAACAATTGCAGCGCAACATACACAGATGACGGACGCCAGATGATCTGGCCACTTTTCTCATCGACCTGTGGGTTGGCAGGGAACAACCAGGCAAAAATACCCGTCCGGTTGGCACCGCTGGTTTCAACATGCAGCTTCTTCTGCGCCTCAACGCGCTTCTTATCCTCAAAGACACGCTCCTCAATCAGGCGGCGCACCAGGTTCGGTTCGATCGCCCTACGCGTGCGATTGAGTTCCTCCTTAAGGCGGCGCTCCATCTCCTGCGGCTGAGTTGCATGAAAGAAATTAATCTTCTTCAGGCTGAACGATTGAATCGTAAGCGCACCATAGCCGAAAATCACCTCTGGGTAGGTATTCTGGCGCATCGATACCTGCTGAATATCCACAAGCAAGATCTGCTGCTGGGTTGAGCGCACCAAAAATTCATCTTTATCGAGGATGATCCGAGTGTTTGTCAGCACCAGCGTATCGTCACGCCAATCCAGCATAACATAGGCAAGGGCAACCAGGGCGATCAGCGCAATACCAACGAGTATCAGGTTTACCAGATCAAACGGGGCAGCCTGGCTTGGGTTGATCGAGATAATCCGCCCGCCTTCATAGCGATACCAGATCAACACCACGATCAGCGCCATACCGATCTGGAAGACCCAACTGAGATCGATCGCCGATTTTTGCTTACTCTTCTTTTTGGCATTCAGATCATAGCCACGCGCCCAGGTCACCGCTAAACCAGCGAGAATAAGTAACAGCAGGATGTTGACCCAATCAAGGCGCTGGGCCATAGCCGGATCGCGGCCAAATAAACCGCCACCAACTGCACGATAGAACGCAGCCCCGCCAGCCACCGCCGCAATAATAAAGGGGATGAGGGCATTCTCGAACAGCAGCACCCAATGGTTGCGGCACATAAAGAGGATCTTTTCACCCTCATCCAGCTCTAGTTCGATTTCCGGATCCCAGATTGCCATCGGGCGCTCCTCCTACGCACCAATGCGCTGCAAAACGGCCTCGACAATGTCATCGGGTGTACGGCCATCACTGGTGATGACAATCGCATCGGGGGCTGGTTGCATCACATGCCGATCAAGGTCATCGCGTTGAGCAATCTCTGCATAGATCTGCCCATACTCAACATGCCGGCCACGCGCTTGCAGTTCAACGGTACGCCGACGCGCCCGTTCTTCAAGCGATGCCAGTAGGTACACTTTCAGCGGTGCATCTGGCATCACAACACTGCCAATATCGCGCCCAACCATCACAACACGCCCCTGTTGCCCAATCCAACGCTGGCGTTCACGCATTACCGCACGAACTGCCGGGTAGCGTGATGCCGTCGAGACATTGGCTTCAACATCGGTATCGCGCAGCTTCCAGGTAATATCCTCAGCACCAACAAGCACCGTATACTGGCGGCCATCACCAACAGATGGCGGATGCACACCAATATCAATATGCTGTGCGAGTGCTGCAACTGCGCTGCTATCATCGAGATCGGTGTGATGCTGGAGGGCAGCCCAGGTTAGGGCGCGATACATAATGCCAGTATCAAAGTAGAGGTAGCCGAGCCGCCTGGCGAGTAGCTCACCGAGCGTACTCTTGCCAGCACCTGCAGGCCCGTCAATAGTAATGACGGTGGGTATCTCCATGGTTCCTAGTACCAGTGGTATGTGTTCATTCTGCCTATTGTAGCACGGTAATCCCGTATCCTGCAATA
>Ga0163144_10030401_pt1 | contig 10332 bp, 9 predicted proteins | sample OliLak19BULKMAT1_FD_123175 | JGI IMG/M metagenome (GOLD analysis project Ga0163144, IMG submission 123175) | Freshwater microbial mat bacterial communities from Lake Vanda, McMurdo Dry Valleys, Antarctica - Oligotrophic Lake LV.19.BULKMAT1 | ecosystem: Environmental > Aquatic > Freshwater > Lake...
AAGGTCGCGACGGGATCGGTAGGGCGGCGAGTCCCTTCGCCGCCGCGGTGCCGACCGCCGCCAACCGGCAGATGCACCCAGTGCGACCGGGCGCATCTCAGTCTTCTGCACGACGCCGGAGACGGCCATGGCACAAACATCTTTCCGGTAAAGTAGCATGGCCGTCTCGCCCAGGTTTACGGCACGGAGCGCCCTCCACGGGCGGGACGCCCGTGCCACGTTGCGCCGTGCAGAAGACTGAGATGCTCCCAGCCCAACTGTCGCGCGCAGGATTGAGTCGCGCGGCGGGGAGGGCCCATCATGCGGACATGGCCAAACCTGTTGTTCTCATCACCGGCGCGTCGCAGGGCATCGGCGCGGCGATCGCGCGGGTCTTTGCCAAAGAGATCCGCGGCGTCCGGCTTGCGCTCGTGGCGCGCAACACCACGAAGCTTGGCGCGGTGGCGCGGGCGTGCGGGCAGCTCGGCGCGACGGTGGAAATTTTTCAGTGCGACGTGAGCGACGAGCCGGCGGTCGCGGCCCTGGGGACGGCGGTGACGAAACGCTTCGGCCGGGTCGAAGTGTTGATCAACAACGCGGGCTCGTTTGTGCCGGCTCCGTTTGCGGAGACGAGCGTGGCCGATTTCGACCGCATGATCGCGGTGAACCTGCGCAGCGCGTTCCTGGTCACGCGGGTGTTTTTGCCGGCGATGTTGCAGCGGAAGGGCGGCGATATTTTCTTCATGAGCTCGATCGCGGGGCTTGGCGCGTATCCCAATGCCGCTGCTTATGGCGCCGCGAAGTTCGGCGTCACGGGTCTCGCGAAAGTCCTGCGCGCCGAGACGAAAGGCACCGGCGTGCGCGTGTGCTGCGTGCATCCGGGCGCGACGTGGACGCCTTCATGGAGCACGAGCGGCGTGAAGCCCGAGCGGATCATGCCGGCGGAGGATGTGGCGCGGGCATTCTACGATGTCTGGCGGCTCGGCCGTCGCACGGTGGTCGAGGAGATTGTGCTCCGGCCGGAGCAGGGGGACGTATGACGCGGTTGGCGGCGGTCGCAGGTTCACCCGCGCTGCGTGACGAGGTCACCGTCGGTCCCGACGCCACCGTGGCGCAGTGGCGCGGGGCCAACACCAGCCATCCGCACTACGATACCATGGTCGCGCAATATTCGGGGATGCTCGCGGACAGCAGCGCGGATCAAGCGGAGCGGCTGGCGGCAACCATCGGAAACGCGACGTTGCGCGAGGTGACGCTCAATAAGATCGCGCAAGCGGCGGCGGCGAAATCGCGGACAAATTGAAATCTCTCCGGCGGACCGTTTTTCGAACCAGCGGCGCCGAAGGGCACCGCCACCACTCGTGGGCGATTTGGGCGGACCCCGAAGTTCAGCGGTGACACGTCGGCGAACGTGGATTGGGAGGCAGGCAAAACGGGCGCATCGGGCTTCCGGTTCGGGGCTTCACGGGCGGTGCGCGGGCGCATCTCAGTTTCTGGCGAGCTGGGTGGCGGCGGCTGGAAAGCCGCCGATCCGGATCGGCCGCTTTCCAGCCGCCGCCGAGAAGCCTTCGCCGGTTCATGCGCGTGCGGAAACTGAGATGCGCCCGGTGCGCGCAAGACCAAAACCCAGTCTCGCCCTCCCTCGTCACACTTCTACGCTCAGCGCGAGCCTCGAACCCTGCGATCGTTCCCCCTTCACCCCTATTTTTCCCGAAAAATGAAATCTGCACTCCGTCTTTCCCGCCGCCGTTTTCTCGCCACCACCGCCGTCGCGCTCGCGGCGCCGCGCATCCTGACGGCGCAGAAGTCCGACAAGCCGCTCATCATCGGCACGGGCGCGCATCGCTACGAGGTCATCCACCACTGGCCGCAGTTGCCGGACCGGTATTCCTGGCAGACCACGCACAACGTCGCGGTCGATCGCGAGGGACTGCTGTATGTGATTCACGAGGGCCGCGAGGAGCTGAGGGACCACCCGTCGATCTTTGTCTTCGACGGGAAGGGCAAGTTCGTGCGCGCCTTCGGGCAGCAATTCCAGGGCGGCGGGCACGGGCTCGAGGTGCGCACGGAAGGGCGCGAACAGTTCCTCTACGTGACCGGCTACCAGCAGTTGAAGAACTTCGCGAAGCTCACCTTGAAGGGCGAGCGCGTGTGGGAGAAGCGCGCCCCGATGGACTCGAAGCTGTATCCGAATGGGGAGGACGCGCAGCCGGCGAAGCGCTGGGGACGGGACGCGTTCATGCCGACGAATTACGCGTTCCTGCCCGACGGCGGATTCTTCCTGGCCGACGGCTACGGCTCCTACCGCGTGCACCGCTACGATCCGGACGGCAAGTGGGTGTCGATGTTTGGCGGACTCGGCACCGGCGCCGGCGAGTTCAACACCCCGCACGGCATCGCCCTCGACAACCGTCCGGGCCGCGCGCCGTCGGTGGTCGTCGCCGATCGGGCGAACAAGCGGCTGCAATGGTTCACGCTCGAGGGCAAGCATCTCAAAACTCTCGATGGGTTCATCCTCCCCGCGAACATCGACGTGCAGGGCAGTGTGCTGCTCGTGCCCGATTTGAGCGCGCGCGTCACGCTGCTCGATGCGGACGACAAGGTGATCACTCACCTCGGCGAGGACCCGGCCTGGCGCGAGCAGGTGACGAAGGAGCGCAACGCGATGCGGAAACAGGAGAAGGGCGAGGCGTGGGTCTCCGGCAAGTTCCTGCATCCGCACGACGCGTGTTTCGATGCCGCCGGCAACATCTTCGTCGCCGAATGGGTGCAGACGGGACGCATCACGAAATTGCGGAAGGTGAGTTGAGGTCGCTCTGAAAAATACAACCAAACCAATGGGGAACTCAGGAAATCACGGGAAAGCAGATCTTTTTCTGAGTTCCTGATTTCCACCTGGGGTTTGTTCACCGCAGCCCCAAGCGCCTACTTCGCGCTGGGCGGAAACCGCACGGTCTTCTCCGTGTGATTGGGGAGGAAGACCAGGGTCACCTTGCGCGGGCCGTCGCGCACGAGGACGGAATTGAGCTGGTCGCGGAAATGGTCGGAGAGGACGGCGTGATGTATCCGGGCACCGGCGACGCCGCCGGGCAGGGGCACTTCGAAATAGAACCAGAGTTCGTTCTCGGCGTCCTTCAACTCGCGGCCCACCCAGCGAAAGACCGCGGGCGCGCCGCCGGGCGGCTTCACCGTGAACTTCTCGGCGAGGTAACTGTGGGCGAGCGCAGCGAGCTCGGCGGGCGGGGTCTGCTCGAGGGTGATTTTCTTTTTCGCGCGCATGCTCAGCACGGCCTCGAAATCGTCGGCGAAGACGCGGAGGGCGACCTCGAGGGTTTCGCTCGCCGCTTTGTAATCGGCCTCGGCGATCGAGCGGTGGATGGGGTGGGCGAGGGCGAGCGCTGGCTGCGCGAGCGCGCTGTAGGCGACAAGCTGCAAGCTATAAACCAGAAATCCGAGCGCTGCTCCTCTGCCGGGTATCATGGTTCGGGCTTAACGCTTACGGCTGGTTGCTCTTCGGCGCGGGCTTCTTCAGTTCGCGCATCGGACTGGTTTCCGTCGCGTCTTTGAAGAGCTGGAACCTGGTCTTCACGGGGCGGCGCGGCCAGAAGTTGTTTTCGATGTCACAGTCGGCCATCTCGTCGCGCGGGTCGAGGGTCACGGCGCGGAGCTCCTTCGCGGTCATGATGAGCTTGGCGCACTTCGCGGTATTGTAGCGCCAGAGCTCGGCGCCGAGGTGCAGCTCCTCGGTCGTGCCGTCGGTGAACTCGAGGCGGAGCGGGAGCGGCATCACGATCCCGCCGACGTTGGAGAAATCGATCAGGTAGAAATTCCGCGCGGTCTTCAGGAGCGCGGGGTCGATCTTCGCCTCGGCGAGCTCTTTGAGGAGCGCGGCGTGTTTCTTCTTCCCGCTCGGCAGCACGGTGGCCTCGTCATAGCCGTCGTAGAAATCCTGCAATTCGGGAAAGCGGTCGACGCGCTTCGGCAGATCGGCGTTGAGCTGGCGCGTGGTGGTTTGCGGGCGGGCCTTTTTCTCCGCTTCGGTCTTCGGCTTTTCGATCGCGGGATCCTTCGAGTCGAGCTGGAGCCAGCGGACTTGATCGATGGCGAGGTCGACGCGATCGGTGCTGTAGAACCAGCCGCGCCAGAACCAGTCGAGGTCGATGCCGCTCGCGTCCTCCATTGTGCGGAAGAAGTCGGCGGGCGCGGGCCGCTTGAACATCCAGCGCTGCGCATACGTCTTGAAGGCGTGGTCGAAGAGCGCGCGGCCCATGACGACGTCGCGGAGGATGTTCAGCGCCACGGTGGGCTGCGCGTAGCTGTTGTTGCCCAGATCGTGAATCGACTCGGAATTCGACATCACGGGCACGCGATCGGTGCGGCGCATGTAGGCGGTGATCTCGCGCGGGTCGCGACGCTGCGGCCACGCTTGCTCCCACTCCTCCTGCGCGAGGAGCTGCACGAAGGAGTTCAGGCCCTCGTCCATCCACGTCCACTGGCGCTCGTCGGAATTGACGATCATCGGGAAATAGTTGTGGCCCACCTCGTGGATCACGACGCCGATGAGGCCGTATTTCGTGCGCTTCGCGTAGGTGCCATCCGCCTCGGGCCGCGGGCCGTTGAAACAGATCATCGGATACTCCATGCCGCCGCGGAGGGGGCCGTTGACGGAGATGGCGACGGGGTAGGGATACGGGAAGGAAAAGCGCGAGTAGACGTCGAGGGTGTGGACGATGGCGTGCGTGGAGTATTTGTCCCAGAGCGGCACCGCTTCCTTGGGGTAGAACGACATCGCGAGGACGGGCTTGCCCGCGTGGGTGTGCCCGGCGGCGCCCATGGCGTCCCAGATGAATTTGCGCGAGGTGGCCCAGGCGAAATCGCGGACGTTTTCGGCCCGGAAGTGCCAGGTTTTGGTGCCGGCGGGTTGGTGGGATTCGTTGGCGCGGGCTTCGTCGGGGGTGACGATGAAGACGGGAGATTTGGCGGTATTGGCTTGTTGGAGACGCGTGCGCTGGGCGGCGGTGAGGACGGCGTCGGGATTCTGGAGCGAGCCGGTGGAGGCGACGACGTGATCGTCGGGGACGGTCAGGCGGACGTCGTAGTCGCCGAACTCGAGGGTGAACTCGCCGGTGCCGAGATACTGCTTGTGCTGCCAGCCGGTGTAATCGGTGTAGGCGGTGAGGCGCGGGAACCACTGGGCGACGGTATAGAGTGCGTTACCGTCCTTCCCGAAGATTTCGTAGGCGGTGCGGTCGTGGCCGGCTTTGACGTGGTTGAGGTTGAAGTGCCACGAAAGGGAGAAGGCGAAGGTGCCGCCGGGCGCGAGAGGCGCGGGCAGGTCGACGCGCATCATCGTTTTCACGATCGTGTGCGGGAGGGCGCGGCCCGCGGCGTCCTTCAGGTCGGAGACGACGAGGTTGCTCGAGTAGGTTTCCTGGAGCAGGAGCTCCTCGACGAGGCCGTAGGGGACTTTCGCGAGGTCGGCGGGCGGGCGCTCGAGAGTGCGGGAATCGGCATGGTGCGCGAAGAGGTTCGGGTCGAGTTGGAGCCAGAGGTAGGTGAGGGCGTCGGGCGAAAAATTCCTGTAGGTGATGGTGCCGCGACCGGTGAGGCGGTGCGTTTTCTCGTCGAGGGAGGCCTCAATCGTATAGTCGGCGCGATTCTGCCAGTAGGCGGGGCCGGGCGCGCCGGCGGCGTTGCGCTGGGCGTTGGGCGAGGGGAGGAGTTGGTCGAGCTGCTGGAATTTTTCGACCGGGTTGGCGCCGGCGGATGAGAGCAACACGACAAAGGCCAACGTCAGGGGAGAGCGGGAACGGTGGGTCATAGGGAAGCGGACGCTCCAGCCAATCCCGGGCCAGCGGGGCAGGCCAGACTTTGTTCGGGTTGACCGGCATACTCCGGAGATTTGCACGACGGACGCTGCCGTTTCGTGCGAAACGCGCGGCGTGACGCCCGCCCCGCCGGTGGGGCGGAAATGCATCCGCCGAGGCGGTCGCGACTTGCGGCCGGATGCCCGGGAGTGGCACGTGGTGCGCTCTCCGCGCGAACCATATGAACACGGGTAACGCCTGCGGCTTTGTCTTTTTCGGGTTGGTGATGTGGCTTCTGCCGCTGCTCGCGCCGGACATTTTTCCACGCAACGCGCTCGATGGCGCCAGCACGCGCGCGCTGTGGATTCAAGCGATGGCCGTGGTGCATGGCGTGGTGGGCACGACCTTCCTGGTGCGGGGCACGCTCGCCCCCGCGCTGGGGACGTGGCTGGCGCCGGTGCCGGCGGCGCTGCCGCGCTGGACGCGTGGAGCGGTGCCGCGTAATGCCGTGCCGGTTACGACTCCCGGGGAGGCGCCGATCGCTTTTGCGGCCGCGGCCGCAGCACTCTCACAACAGCGCGCCCTGTTCGCCGGCGGCCGGCTTGAGGCCGACGGCGTGATAACCTTTCGCGGTGAGCACGCGGCCCTGTGGCGTGCGTTGAAGGTAGCCTTCCTGGATGAGGAAGGGCTCGTGCACTTCCTCCAGCGTCTCCGCCTCCTCGCCCACCGCCACCGCGATGGTGCTCATGCCGACGGGGCCGCCCCGGTAGTTGTCGGCCATGACGCGCAGCATGCGCTTGTCCATTTCATCCAGACCAGCGGCATCAATCTCCAGCAGCTCGAGCGCAGCAGCCGCCACTGGCTGCGTGATATGACCTCGGGCGCGTTCCTGCGCGAAGTCGCGGCAGAAATTGATCAGGTTGTTCGCCACGCGCGGCGTGCCGCGTGAGCGCGCCGCGATCTCGTGCGAACCGCCGGCGTCGATCTCGACCTTGAGCAGCCCGCAGCTCCGGCGGACGATTGTCTCGAGCGTGGCGCGATCGTAGTAGTCGAGCCGGGTCTGTAACGTGAAACGCGAGCGCAGCGGCGCGGTGAGCAGCCCGCTGCGCGTGGTCGCACCGACGAGCGTAAAGCGCGGGATCGTGAGCCGCACGCTGCGGGCGTTGGGCCCCTGGTCGATCATGATATCGAGCCGGAAGTCCTCCATCGCCGAATACAGATACTCCTCGACCGTCTTCGGGATGCGGTGGATTTCGTCGATGAAGAGGATGTCGCCCTCCTCGAGATTGGTGAGCAGGCCCGCGAGATCGCCGGCCTTCTCGATCACGGGGCCGGACGTGACGCGGACGCTCTTGCCGAGCTCGTTACCGAGGATGAAGGCGAGCGTGGTTTTGCCGAGACCCGGCGGCCCGGAGAGCAGGATGTGATTCAGCGGATCACCGCGGCGTTTCGCGGCACCGACCATCACCTGCAGGCGCTCGACGGTTTTCGGCTGCCCGGTGAAGTCGCTGAACGATAATGGCCGCAGCGCGGCCTCGACCGGCGTGACGGGCGCGGCGAGGGTGTCGGTGATGTAGCCGAGGCCTTTTTCGGCCATGATATCAGGCAAACGTGAGACGCCCGCGCGGTTTGGGCACCGCGCGGCGGAGTGACTTCGCGGTTTCGATCCATTCGCGAATGACAATCTGAACGTTGGCGAGCGCCTCCTCCTGAGTGGGACCATCGGCGGCGCAGCCCGGAAGCTCCGGCACTTCAGCGATGAACGCGTCGTCGGCTTCGCTCCAGTAGATGATAACCTCGTATTTAGGCTTGGGCATTTTTCGAGACGGAGAGCTTATACCTTAGCACGACATCGCGCACTTGTCTGACTTGGTAGGGTTTCGCCTGCGAGCCTTTTGGTTGCAGGTTCAAGATATCGTCGATGCCAGCTCGATGAAAAATGTGATGGCTGCCGTTGATGCGACAGGCAAATCCGAGTTTTCTCAGCAGGCGAACGAGGTCGTAGAACGAGATGTTGGCATCGGCCTGCCCGGAAAGGATGCGGTCGAGTGTTTTGCGCGGATGGCTCATCTTATCCAGGCGGAGGGTGTCAACCTGTTCGGGGTTGTTTCGCCCAGGTGGCGTAGCAGCTCACTTCCACTCCACATCCGCGCCGAGCGAGCGCAGGTTCTCCACGAAGTTCGGATGCGCGCGCATGATGGTATCAGCGGTCCGGACCACCGAACGGCCCTCGATGCTCGCCGCCACCATGTAGAGGCCGACGGCGGCGCGGATGATGTAGGGCGCGTCGACCGTCGAAGGGCGGAGCGGGCGGTGGCCGAAGACGATGATGCGGTGCGGATCGCTCACGACGACGTGTGCGCCGAATTTCGACAGCTCGGGCATCCAGGTGAAGCCGCCTTCGTAGACCTTGTTCCAGAACTGCATCGCGCCCTTGGCGCGGACGGCGAGCGCGATCATGCACGGCAGCAGATCGACCGGGAAATACGGCCACGGCGCGGCCTCGATTTTCGGGAGGAGATTGGTGGTGAACGGCGCCTCGATCTCGAGCGACTGGCCGCGGCGGACGATGGCGGTGTCGCCTTGGTGCTCGATGACGACGCCGAGCTTTTGAAATGCGCGCGTCATCAGGTCGAAGTGATGCGGCAGCGAATGCTTCACCTTCACCTCGCCGCCGGTGATCGCGCCGAGCGCGAGAAACGTCACGACCTCATGGTAGTCGGTGTTGATGGTGAAGGTGCCGCCGCGGAGTTTTTTGACGCCCTCGACGCAGAGCCGGCTGGTGCCGATGCCGGTGATCCGGGCGCCCATCGCGACGAGCACGGCGCACACATCCTGCACATGCGGCTCGCTGGCGGCGTTGAGCAACGTCGACGCGCCGTCGGCGAGGACGGCGGCCATGACGAAGTTTTCCGTCGCGGTGACGGACATGTAGTCGGGCCAGTGGCGGGCGCCGCGGAATTTTTTGGCGAGCCGCAGCGTGAGCTCGCCGCCTGTCCCGAGCTTGGTCGAGGGGTTGTGCGAGATTTTTGCGCCGAGTTTTTCCAGGATCTCGAGGTGGGGATCGAGCTCGCGGATGCCGAGCGAGCAGCCCTTGGCGTTCGTCGGCAGCACGATTTTCTTCATCCGCTGCAAGAGCGGCGCGAACAGCAGCACCGCCGAGCGCATGCCCGAGGGCAACCCGCCCTCGAGCTTGCGGGGGTCGAAGCGCGAATGGTCGATCGCCATCGTGCGCGCGGTCTTGTCCCAGGTGATGCGCGAACCCTGCTCCGAGAAAAACGTGACGAGTTTTTCGACGTCGGTGATGCCCGGGACGTTTCGCAGCGTCACCGGTTCGTCGGTCAGGAGCGTCGCGCAGAGGATGGGCAGGACGGAGTTTTTATTGCCCGACGGCGTGATGGTGCCGGAGAGCGGCTTGCCGCCGTTGACGATGAGATCGGGCATCGAGCAGACAGGTTGAAAGGTGAAAGGTGCAAGACCGACCCCGCCCGGTCGGAAAACAAAAAGGCGCCCGCGAAATGCGGACGCCTTTGAAATGCGCGCGGGCTGGCGCGCTGGGCAAGTGTTTAACGCGAGACGACGATCAATTCACGCGGCGTTCAAATCGCGCCGCCGCCCTGCTGGCCTTCGGGGCTCGGGCCGCGGTCGGGACCACCGCCGCCACCCTCGCCGCCACCCTCGCCGCCATCGCCGCGGAAGCGTCCGCGACCGCCGCGACGCCGGCGCCGGCGCGGGCCGCCGAAGTCGCCCTCGCCGCGCGATTCGCCGCGATACTCGCCGCCTTCACCGCGGAATTGGCCGGGCTGGCCTTCGCCGCGCGGACCGCGTTCGCCGCGATAGCCGCCGCCGCCGCCCTGATAGCCGCCGCGACCGCGGCCGCCACGATGGCGATCCCCGCCACGACGATCACCGTCGCGGCGCGAATCACCGTCCGCCTGGCCGCCGCCAGCCGGCTGGGAGTCGTCGGCTTTGCCGCCGCCGAAAAGGCCCTTCAGCCAGCCGAAGAAGCCGCCGGATTTCTTTTCCGGTTCGGCGCGCGGCGTGCGCTCGGGGTGAGGCTGGTGGGTGCGCGGCTCGAATTTGCGATCATCGCGGCGCGGCTCGCGCGGCTCGAAGCTGCGGGGTTCACGGCCGCCACGCTCGTCGCGCGGATCACGCGGTTGACGCTCGTCGCGCGGGTCGCGCGGCTGGCGTTCGTCGCGGGGATCGCGGGGCTGGCGCGGCTCATAGGGCCGGCCGTCGCGGCCCGTGCGGCCTTCGCGGCTGTCACGACCTTGCCCCTGGCCCTCGCCCTCGCGCTGGGAACGCGTTTGAAAGGTGGGCCGCTCGTCGCGGGGCGCTGCGGGCTGCTCGGAGGATTCGGGACCGGCGGCGCTGGGCGATTCCCAGCGCACGGCGGGACGCTTGGCGTTTTCCGGCGGAAGAATGTTGAGCTCGGCCTTGGCGGCAGGCTCCGCGGAGGCGGGGCTGGCGCCCAGCGCTTCGGGTTGCGGCGTCTGCGCCACGGATTCGGGTCCATTCGAGCGTTGGACGGCGTCGAGCGAGG
>Ga0163144_10030405_pt1 | contig 10331 bp, 9 predicted proteins | sample OliLak19BULKMAT1_FD_123175 | JGI IMG/M metagenome (GOLD analysis project Ga0163144, IMG submission 123175) | Freshwater microbial mat bacterial communities from Lake Vanda, McMurdo Dry Valleys, Antarctica - Oligotrophic Lake LV.19.BULKMAT1 | ecosystem: Environmental > Aquatic > Freshwater > Lake...
CAGATCATGGAAGCCGTCCAGCACCCGGATGCAGACAAGCTCAAGGTCACCCAGGTCGATGCGGGCGAAGGCCAGCTCCGCCAGATCGTCTGCGGAGCGAAGAATTACAAGGTCGGCGACAAGGTTCCCTGCTGCCTCCCCGGAGCCGACCTCGGCGGTTTTGTCATCGGCGAAACCAAGATGCGCGGAGTTGAATCCAAAGGCATGCTCGCCGCCGCAGAGGAAATCGGACTACCCAAAGGCGAGGACGGCCTCCTCATCCTCCCCGCGGATGCTCCCATCGGGGTTCCCGTGAAAACCCTCTTCGACTCCGATGTCCTGTTAGAACTGGAGGTCACCCCGAACCGCCCCGACCTCCTCTCCCATTCCGGCATGGCCCGCGAGCTTGCGACCCTCCTCCGAACAGGGAGCGTGGGCGTCTCGCCCACGTTCGCCACCAACACACGCATTGCGGACGAAACTTCCATCAAACTAGAATCCCCCACATCCTGCCCTTTCTACACCGCCACCCGCATCGACGGAATCACCGTCGGAGAATCCCCCGCATGGCTAAAAGAACGCCTCACATCCATCGGCCTTCGCACTATCAACAACATCGTCGATATCACCAATTTCGTCCTCCACGAAACCGGCCAACCGCTCCATGCCTTCGATGCAGCAAAGGTCACCCTTCCCCTCATCATCCGCCAGGCAACGGAAGGCGAGCAATTCACCGCCCTCGACGAATCCGTCCACACCCTCACGCCGGACGATCTCCTGATTTCCGACCAATCAGGCAAACCCCTCGCCCTGGCGGGAGTGATGGGAGGCATGGACAGCGGAGTCACGGAAGCTACGACCTCGATCATCCTGGAGTCCGCATATTTCTCCCCTTCCGGAATCCGCCGCACCTCCCGCCGCACGGCGCTCTCCTCGGATTCCTCCTACCGCTACGAGCGCGGGATCGATCCGCAGGGAGTCCTCCCGGCAGCCGCCCTTGCGATCAAGCACATGGAGTGTTGCCTTCCAGGCGACACCCTAACACAAACCGCAGGCACCCTCCCCCTCCCCCCCTCCCCCGTCTCCCTCGATCTCGAAAAACTCCACCATCTCCTCGGTAACTCCATCTCCACCGAGGCCGCTGAGGAAATCCTCACCCGCCTCGGCCTGACGAAGCTCACATCCGGCGAGTGGAAAATCCCATCCTTCCGCAGCGATCTCACCCGCCACATCGACCTCGCGGAGGAGATCACCCGCGTCCACGGCCTCGCCAACGTTCCGTCCCGCCTGCTCGGCACCTTCGTCGCCACCAGCGATGTCGATGCCGCCTACGATGCGGACATGATCCTCCGCCGCCGCCTCGCCGCCCTCGGCCTTTACGAGTGCCAGACGATCAAGCTCATTTCCGAGAACCAGCTCCCGGACATCCTCCCGCTCCGCCCTCTTCAGGACGGCGATCTCATCCGCGTGAAATCCCCGCTCAGCGAGGATCATGCGATCATGCGCCCATCCATCGTCCCAGGTCTCGTCGCCTCCGCCGAGCGCAACGCCCGCCAACAATCAAAATCCCTCCGCCTCTTCGAGCTGGGCCGCGTCTTCCGCAACGCGGGCGGCGGCAAGGCCACAGACCAGGAAAGCGACAGCCTGGCCATCCTGATCTCCGGCAACACCAATCCCTCCTCATGGGCCGCAAAAGACAGACCTGCGGATCTCTACGATACCAAAGCCATTCTCTCCGCCCTGCTTCCAGGCCAGGCCATCACCCTGAAACCAAAGGACATGCAAAACCACTCCCTCGGTGCCGAAATCAAGGCGGGTGACCAGACCGTCGGAGTCTTCGCCCGCCTGCTGCCTTCCCGTGAGCGATCATTGGATCTCAACTCCCCGGTCTTCGTCGCTGAGTTCGATCTCGGAAAGCTCCGCAAGCTCGTCTCGAGGACATTCCAGGTCGATGGACTTCCGCAGTTCCCCGGCTCCACCCGCGATGCGGCGATGGAACTCCCCATCGACGCCGCCAACGAGCAAATCGAAGCCGCTCTCGGAAAAGCCAAGGAATTACTCCTCGTCTCCTACGAGTGCGTCAGCCTCTTCACCGACCCCTCGGGAGAAAAAATTCCCGCCGACCGAAAATCCATCGCCTACCGCTTCCATTATATGGCTTCTGACCGCACGCTCAAAGCCCCCGAGGTTGATGCGGCGCACAAAGTAATCCTCAATGCCTTGGAAAAACTGAACGGATTGAAATTCAGGTAACACCCATCAAAAAGATGCGTCTTGCGATAAGTCTCTCGATGGACTACATATTGCCCGAGGTGAAAACTGAAAAAAAGCAGCAGAGCGTGAGGCAATCGACAGCACCGTCGAAATTGCCCACGCAGATCGTCTTGCGACCTTGCAAAAACGATTATCTGACCTTTGCTCGCAGGACCGCGATCTCACTGGGCTTGGATCCGGAGAAAGAAATGACGCGGAAACCCGATACCTACTTGCTGTCGCTGTTGAACTTGGTCTCCTAGAGGAGTTCGGGATCTCTTGGGAGGGATACCTCCTAACTAGGCAGAAAGACCGCCAGGGTTCCGAGCACGTTGTGGAATTCGCCGTGGACTCCGGTCTGGTGGTGAAAACGACCATCCCTCCTGGCTTCGGTCTCATTCCCTTCGTCAACCGCATCAGGAATGGTTTCGCAAATCCCGATGACGATGACGGCTCGTACCGCGAAGCCATCGAATTCCGACTCGCCACGCCGCTGGAATATCTCGACCGCTGGATCGCCAACAACGAGGTGTTCGGCGATGATGTGCGTGTCGTTTCCGTAGTGCGTTGGAAATGTGGGGCTGTCTCCCTAGCCATCACCCAGCCCCAGTATTCCGGAACTCCGGCGGATGATAGGGACATCACCGCATATTTCCAGGCTGCAAAATGGGTGCTTCTGAACGATCCCTCCGGGCACCTCATCTTTTTCCATTATGGCTACCAGCTCATAGCCATCGACGCGGCGGGGCGAAACTGTTTCCTTGATTCCGAAGGCATCCAGCCATTTGACGTGATCCTTTGCGCTCCCGGTGAAGCGATTGAGAAATTTCTCAAGATCTATTGACGTCCACAGGACAGGACAGGAAAGAAACCCTGCAAATGGGATGAACTTCCGAATTATACATATCAGATCAGATCCCCTCGACTTCGTAGCTGGTGCCGGTATCCCCTTTCTCCGGACCGGGCTGGATCACCTTCTTGAAGGCGGGCTTCGACTTGTCTGCTTCGTCCAGTTTCCCGAGATAAGCGGGAAGCTCTACACCAACATTCTTCGCGATCTCATGCAGCGGCGGCACGGCACCTGCCATACCTGAGAGGAAATTCGCGGTGCTGGTCTTGCCATCGGCACCCTTGCCGCTGTCCCAGACGGTGATCTTGTCGATCTTGAGGTTGGCGATCGCCTGCACCTGCTCGCGGACGAGCTGTGGCAGGAGTTCGGTAACGAGCATCTGCTGCGCGCCGGCCGGCCCCATGCATGCCTTGATGAGATCCTCGAAGCCCTTGGCCTTGCCTCCAAGCACCGCCTGCGCGCCCTCCGCTTCTGCAAGAAGCTTCGCTTTGAGGCCGTTTGCCTCAGCCTCTTTCACCATCACGATACCATCGGCCTCCGCCTGCTTCTCGGTGCGCACGGCGTCCGCCTTACCCTGCTGGATGCGGCGCGTCTTCTCCGCTTCGGCATCCGCATCGACGAGCAGGCGTTCCTTGGCGATCTGCGCGGGGACAACGGTGTTCGCATACAGGGTGGCCTTGTCGCGCTCGGCGCGCTGCTTTTCCGCCTTCTGCTCGGAAACGTATGCCTCTTCCAAAACCTTCGCCTCGGCAACTTTTTCCGCTGCCATGGCGAGACGTTCGGCCTCCGCCTGGGAGCTGCGGCGCTGGGCATCCGAGTTCGCGATATTCACCAAGGAAGCGTTCTCCCCTTGCGTGGCTTCCGCATTCGCAGCGGCCACGCTGATCCGCTTGTCCCGCTGCATCGCTGCCGCACCGATCTCACCGTCGCGGTCCGCCATGGCCACCTTGACCTTCGCTTCCGCGATGGCTTTCGAGGCTGCCTCCTGGCCGAGCGCATCAATGTATCCCGAGGCGTCCGTGATGTCCTGGACGTTGACGTTGATCAGGCGCAGGCCGACCTTTTTCAGCTCGACCTCCACGCCCATGGAAATGTTCTGGATCAGCTTGTCGCGGTCCGCATTGATCTCCTCGATGTCCATCGTGGCGATGACCACCCGCATCTGGCCGAAGATGATATCCTTCGCCAGTTCCTTGATGTGCTCCATGTTCAGGCCGAGCATCCGCTCCGCCGCGTTCTCCATCACGCCCGGCTCGGTCGAGATGCCGACCGTGAAGGTCGATGGCGTGTTGACCCGTATGTTCTGTTTGGAAAGGGCACCTTCCAGGCGGATGTCGATGGGAAGCGGGGTGAGGTCGAGGTATTGGTAATCCTGGAACACCGGCCAGACGAAGGCCGCGCCGCCGTGGTGGCAGTGCGCGGATTTCCCCCCGCCGACCTTACCGTAAACCACGAGGATCTTGTCCGATGGGCAGCGCCGGTAGCGCATGAGGATGGCTCCCAGGGAGATGAACAGTACGGCGGCAATCGCTACGAATCCGAGAATGTAAGACATGTGTTTGTTTTAGTTTTGGGAAAAATCAGTCGAGCGGCTCCACGACCAGTGTTGCGGAGCCGATGCGCTCCACCACCTTGACCTTGGTTCCGGGTTTAATGGGTTCCGTGCCCTTTTGCAAAGCCTCTGCGGTCACGAGCCGGCCCTGGATCATGGTTTCCACTTGTCCGCCTGCCTTCTGGAGCGGCGGTATCGTCACGTAGGTGGTGCCCAGATGGCCCACCGCATTTCCATAGTCCAGGGTGCCACTCGATTGGAGCCGCATGATGCTGCGCATCATCACGTAAATACCGACCATCAGTATGCTGCCCACCGCCGTGGCGATCGCCAAGGACGGGAGCAGCCCCAACCCCTGCTCCGTGCAGATCACACCTGTCCAGCCGAAGCCAGTAAAGAAAGCCGTCACCCCCCTGATCGAAAAAATGCCCATCCCGGAATCGTGGACATCCAGTCCGCCCGCATCCATTCCACCGAAGTCCGCACCGTCCGCGCCCATGAAGAAGGACATCAGGACTTGGAACAGAAGCACCACCCCCGAGACGACCGCGATCCCGTAAAAGACCTGGAGTTCGAAGTTCAGTGCTTCCCACCAATTGTTGAGGAAATCGGGCATCTGCAATGAAAGTGTTTCCTCGCCTGCCACGTTGCAAGAAGATTAGGAGCGTCAATTTTCCGGCATGATTTCCCGATCTTGAAACAAGCGTGAAAAGCGGCATTGTTCGCAGGCATGCGCCTCCTTTTCCTCCTCATCCCGATACTCCTCACCGGCTGCCAGACCATCGGCTTCTACACCCAGGGAATCGCCGGACAGGCGGAGATCATTTGGAAATCCCAGCCGAACCGGAAACTTCTCGCATCACCGGAGACACCGGAGGATCTGAAGAAACGGATCATCCTGGCGGAGGAACTCTGCCGCTACGCATCGGAGGAACTGGCCCTCCCCGGGGATTCCGCATACCACCGCTACGCGGATCTCGGAAGACCGCACGTGGTCTTCGTGCTCCACGCCGCGCGAGAGTTTTCCATGGAGCCGAGGAAATGGAATTACCCCGTTGTCGGCGAGCTGGATTACAGGGGATATTTCAAGGAGGCCGATGCACTCGCCTACGCGGGGAAACTCCGCAGCGAGGGATACGAAGTCCATCTCGGCGGCACCGATGCCTACTCGACGCTCGGCGTGTTCCACGATCCGCTGCTGAACACTTTCATCGATTACCCGGAGATAGATTTCGCCGAAACGATATTCCACGAACTCACCCATCGCCGGATCTTCGTCAACGGCGACACCACTTTCAACGAATCGCTCGCGAATGTGGTTCAGGAGGAGGGAATGAGGAAATATCTCCGGGCGAAGGGGCGGACGGCGGAGCTGGCGGATTATGAGGAGCGGCTGGTGAGGCGTAGGGAATTTTACGGAGAGATCGCGGTGGCGACGGTGCAATTGAAGGCACTGTACGGATCGGGCATTGCGGAGGAGGAGATGAGGGAGAGGAAACGGGCGATACTCACAAAGCTCAAGGCGCGGGCACGGGCATTGCAGGATCGTTGGGGGACAAAAGCCTTGGAAGGTTGGCTGGCGCAGGATCTAACGAACGCCCATCTGCTCGCGCTGATCACCTACAACAGCGAAATGCCGCGGTTCCGGAAAATCCTGGAAGAAAGCGCAGGTGATTTCGAACGCTTCTTCGAGCGAGTGGAAAGTGCCGAGTAATCAGTGATCAACCGATCAGTGCCGTTGCAAATCTTTCATTGCCCGAGTCTTCCACTGTTCACTGCTCACTCGGCACTTCTTCACACATTCCCGATCATTGGGATTTGAATTTTTGGATTTGGGATTTAGAAACGGCACATGCGCCTTCTCCCACTGCTGACACTGCTTCTACTTCTCCCCGCCTGTTCCCCCATCACCGGCCCCTCCTCGCCCGGCGGTCTTGACCAATGGGGCAACCGCCCCGGCCCGCAGGGTTTCCGAACTGTGATCATTGATGCAGGACATGGAGGAAAGGATTCAGGAGCCGTCTCCCGTCACACCGGGCAGCGTGAAAAAGATGCCAACCTCGACCTTGCAAAACGCCTGCGTTCCGAGCTTTCCGGCTCATTCCGCATCGTGATGATGCGTAACGACGACCGCTTCGTGGATCTCGACGACCGCGTGAGATTCGCCGACCGCTATCCTGGCGCAATCCTGGTCAGCCTGCATTTCAACTCCGGCCCGTCATCGCGCCGGGGACCGGAAACCTACTGGTGGCGGGTCGATTCGCACGGGCTTGCCGTGCGCTGTCAGCAGGCGATGAAATCCGTTGCACCGGCATCCGAGAACGTCGGCCTGAGCCGCCGCCGCCTGCGCCTGACGCGGAACCCATCCATCCCCTGCGTGCTGTTAGAGGGCGGCTACATGAGCAATCCATCGGAAGCCCGCCAGATCAATTCTTCCGACCACCGCGCAAGGCTCGCGAAAGCCATCGCCGGAGCGATCCGCGCACAGGCGGCGAACGGCGATGCAGGAACCGGCCCGCGGCCTGCTTTCATCCAGTCTCCGCCGAGCCGAGGAACGGATGCTTCGGGAAGTTGAGGTGGCGCCGCGTTCTCCAGAACGCAAACCCCGATGTGGGATGTGCTGCCAGTGGCGGTCCAGCGTTCGCCACTCCGGCCACCTTCTGCTTCCCCCTAACCGGCGCAGGCTTGCTTCACTTTCGCCACATCGACAGCCTCATGGAAATCATCGTTGACGAGGCATACCGGTGCGGTGCCGCAGGATGCGAGGCACTCGGCGAATTCCACCGAGTATTTCCCGCATGGGGAAACGCTGATGGGATGGTGATGCGGATCGGCGGAGTTGCGGTCGATGCCGAACTCCTTGCAGAGATCGTCCATCAGCTCCGCACTGCCGCCGAGGGCGCAGGAAAGAGTGCGGCAGACGCGGATGTGGTATTTCCCCGGCGCATACTGGCGGAAGCCGGGATAGAAGGTCACGACCTCCAGAACCTTGATCGGCTCCAGCTCCAGCTTTGCGGCTACCCAGTCGATCGCCTCCGGCGAGATGAAACCAAAGCGGTGCTGGACAATGTGGAGCAGCGGAAGCACGGCGGAGCGCTTGCTTTCCGGATAGTGGGAGATGCGCCCGTCGGCCTCGGCTTCAAGCTCCGGGCTGATGGTAAAGTGCGGGAAATTCTTCGCTCCGGCTGACGCTGCGGCAGCGGGAGATTCCTCTAGGGTTGGATGAGACATTTGGCGGCTTGATGTGTTTGGTGGCGGCGCTATTTGATGAGATTCCCAAGGTGTTGCATCACCACGTTGGGGCCGACGTAGTTTTCGCCCTCGTAGCTTGTCTTGATGAGTTTCCCTTCGATATCTGTCAGCACAAGGTTGGGGATTCCTCCGCCGGGATGCTTGAATTTCTTTTTGAAATCATCAGCCTTGGAAAGCTTGATGTGCGGCCAGTTCATACCCAGTTCCTTCGCATACCCCTCCATCGCTTTCTTGTCGCTGTCCGAGGTGACGAGAACGATCTCGAACTCTTCGCTGCCCGATTTGTATTTGTCGTAGAACTTCACCAGCGACGGTGTGAACTTGTGGCAAGGGCCGCACCACGAGGCGGTGTAGTAGAAGAGATAGTATTTCGTGGGCTTTTTCTCGAGGGCGTAGCGCTTGAGGGATTTCCCATCGAGCTTCTCCAGATTGCCGTCGAGGAAATCGTCGAAAACGCTTGCGCTATCGGGTAGTGCGGATGCGGCGGAGGTCTCCTGGGGCTTCCATGCCTTTACGATTTCGGCATCGGCATCGGAGAGTTCTGCTGCGGCAAGATCGATGGATTTGCCATTCCTCATTTTAAAGGTGCCTTTTACGGCATCGCCTTCGCCGGTAGTCCCGATGAGTTCCAGTTCTGCCGTCTTGCCATCGCTGCGTGACCATGTGCGGAACTCGGCGCGGAGTGTGCCGGTCAGGAACGCGGCTGTTAGGATCAGGAATGGTGTTTTCATGGTTATGTCGCGGTTAACGGTCACACTCCCCCATTACGAAATCGAGCGAGCCGAGGATGGCGGGGATATCGGAAACCATGTGGCCTTTGAGGAGCCTGGAAACGATGGAGAGATTGCAGTAGGAGGGGCTGCGGATCTTCAGGCGGTTTGGCACGCCGCCGCCCTTTGAGTGGATGTAGAAGCCTAGCTCGCCCTTGGGATTTTCCGCCGCGAAATACACCTCTCCCTCAGGCGCGTCGATGCCCTGGGTGGCCACGATGAAATGGTGGATCAGCTCCTCCATCGACATCATCACCCGCTCCTTGTTCGGAAGCATGCCCTTCGGATCGGCAATGTTCACCGGCCCGCCCGGCATGGTATCGAGCACCTGGCGGCAGATTTTTATGGATTGCCGCATCTCCTCCATGCGGATCTGGTAGCGGGCGTAGCAATCGCCCTCTTCGGTGATCGGCACATCGAAATCATATTTCTCGTAGCCAAGATACGGGCTGCATTTGCGAAGGTCGCGGTCGATGCCGGAGGCGCGCAGGTTCGGGCCAGTCATGCCGTAGGAAATGGCGGACTCCTTGGAGATCACGCCGATATCCATCATCCGGTCGCGGAAGATCTTGTTGTTGTCGAGCAGCTTGGCGATCTCGCCGATGGCCACCTCGCACTCTTCGAGGAAAGTCAGCACGGCCCCATCGAAGCCCGGCGGCATATCCCGGAGCTGGCCGCCGACGCGGGTGTAGGAGGTGGTGAAACGCGCGCCGGTGAGTTGTTCGCAGAGATTGTAAACCTTTTCCCGCTCTGTGAATGTATAGAGGAAAACGGTCATCGCGCCGACGTCCATCGCGCAGACGCCGACCCCGAGCATGTGCGCCGAGATCCGGGCAAGCTCGCAGCAGAGCACGCGCAACGCCTGGCCGCGCGGAGGGAGTTCCCAGCCCATCAATTTCTCCACCGCGCAGGCGTAGGCGACGTTGTTCGCCAGCGGCGCAAGGTAGTCGAGTCGGTCTGTGTACGGCACGAACTGGTTGTAGTGCATGTTCTCCGCGATCTTCTCATCGCCGCGATGCAGGAAGCCGACATCCGGCTCGGCGGAGTGGATCACCTCCCCGTCCAGTTCAAGGATCAGGCGCAGCACGCCGTGTGTCGCCGGGTGGGACGGCCCCATGTTCAGGACCATGCGTTCTCCGACCAGATCATCCGTTTCCTCCTGGTAGGATTCCACGGCTCTGGCGGCTTTCCCTAAAGTGTCCGGGGCTTCATATTCGGTGGAAATGCTCATACGTTCGCTCGCGGGAAATAAGCACCCAAAGCACCCCCAATCGCAAGGGCTTTATCGGTTTTTTCACCCCTAGGATTTCCCATATCGCTCCCGGAACTGCTTCAGGAGGTCATCGACTCGGTCGGTGGAGGCCGATTCATCTGCTGCATCCTCCGGCACCACAGCTGCAGGTCCGGCTTGGAATGCCTGCGTCGCAGACTCCGCTTCAACATCGATCTGGAAAGGCGAATCCGACGGAGCGGCTTGCCAGGCGGCGGACGGTGCAGAAACAGGAGGGACTGTGAATCCGGAAGCGGGTGGTGAGAATTGGAAATCCCCACCGGTTGGTGCTTCCGCGGGCTGCTGGTATCCGCCAAATGCGGCGATCGCCGCCTCGGGTGAAAAATTCGTCGGCGTGTTGATCGGATCTTCCTCATTCTCATAGGGAGCAGGGATCGTCGGCTC